>Ga0163144_10025896_pt1 | contig 11430 bp, 7 predicted proteins | sample OliLak19BULKMAT1_FD_123175 | JGI IMG/M metagenome (GOLD analysis project Ga0163144, IMG submission 123175) | Freshwater microbial mat bacterial communities from Lake Vanda, McMurdo Dry Valleys, Antarctica - Oligotrophic Lake LV.19.BULKMAT1 | ecosystem: Environmental > Aquatic > Freshwater > Lake... | reverse complement strand
CAGTGGACTCGGCAACATTCGAGCCACAGTGACGACGCGCACCATCATCGCTGTACAATTCACACCCAGCTTCAACAGGATCCTGGCTCGATGCTTTTCCACCGTCTTCTCGCTGATCCCTGCAGTGATCGAAATAGCCTTGTTCGTGCGGCCTTCATACACCATGTTCAGGATTTCGAGTTCCCGCACCCTCAGAACGCGCAGTTGCTTTCGAGCAGCTGTAATCTGATCGATCAGGTGGTCGATCACGTTTCTATCGGATAGGACACGAAAGCGAAGCAATCGCCCCAATACCGCTCCGTCGATATTGCTGAACACACACTGCACGGCCACCTGGATTCGTGTTTCATCGTCCAGCACCAGTTGAATGTTTTCCGAAACATCAAAGTTGTGCATGGCGACGCGCAGGAAAAACTCTTCGGCAGGGACGCCTGTCGCTTTGAACGATCGCGAGAGAGCCCCATGTGGAACCAGTCCACCCGGCGCTACGACCGTAAGATTCCAAAGACTGCAAAAGGCGTGAGAACACCTTACTGGATCAGACGGCTTCACCGGAAGAAAGCACCATGCCGACGGATCGCTCTCGCAGATCGCTTCGATGAGCGACGAATTATCGGGTGAGATGGACGCGATTTTGAACATTGAACTTCAATCAGGAGCTTGCGGAAGCAAAGGACCGGTTGGATTCATCGTTGTCGCAGACCTGGATTCCTTTCGCAACGTGTGATCTTGTCTGCGGACGAGTACTCGATGAATTCCTGACGTTGGATCGACACGCGAAACCCAGCAACTGGATTATGTTTCCTCGATCGCGGCTTGAAACTCAATTCGAACATGGACTTTCTTAAGAACTGAGTAGGGAATTTACCCGCATTTTTTCTAAACGGGACGTTTTCATTGTAAGATTCCTGAGAATCATTGCCATTACGGAAGCGTCAAAAAACACTGCCAGAACCTGATGCCGGAGAGTTCCAGACATCTTTTTCAACCAATCTGGAACAGTTGAATTCGTGTTGAGTTCATCCGCCAATCCGGGGGATGTTGAGGAAACGCCACAAGACGTCAAATTGTGTGGCCGTATCTTTACAGCACGGGTTAACTGCAACTGCGAGTAAGCAGAGATCAACGTCTCCTCAAGTTCGCCACCACAATCTCGTACCCAGTGTGTTAGAGTGAGCTAGTACCAAGGCAACTCTAGTGTTGCCTGCGTCCGCGCCTGCCTACAATACAGCAAAGCATTTCATGAAGCAAGGAATTAGCCCGTCACAAAACTTTAAACATCCGTTCGGTCTGATGCTCCGCCTGTCATCCTGGTTGTAGGGGCTCCCCGCAGCGGCACGACACTGGTCTATCAGACGATGGCCAGATACATGGATGTCACGTATTTCAGCAACCTGACGTCGCTGTTTCCCGATGCGCCGCTGGCGGGAACGAAATTGTTCGGCTGGTTGCCTCGCCGACAGTCAGCGGACTTCCGGAATTTCTATGGTCAGACAGCTGGATTAGGCGGTCCCAACGATGGCTTCAGTGTCTGGAATCAATGGTTAGGTAACGATCGCTATGTTCCACTTACTGATTTGACTCCCGACGAGCAGCATTCGATGGGACGTTTCTTCAGCGTCTGGCGTGCTGCCTTTGGCAAGCCGTTTCTTAACAAGAACAACCGCAATGCAGGATGTCTGGACCTGTTGTCTCGAGCGATTCCACAATCCACCATTGTCCTTGTTCGTCGAAATCCGCTGCTGGTCGCTCAGTCACTCATTCACGCGCGACAACAGGTACAAGGCAATAAATCCGTCGGCTGGGGGCTGCACAGTCATTCATCGGACATGACGACCGATCCATTGGCCTATGTCGATGATGTCTGCAACCAGGTGCTTGAGATTGAAACCGAACTCGATGAGCAGTTGAAACACATGCCTCAGAATCGAATTGTCGAGTTCACGTACGAAGGTTTCTGCGAAGCACCGGATTCGACACTCCGCTGGATCGCAACTCGCATTCCCGGCGTCCGATTGAAGGAAGATCTGATTCATAAAGAATTGCGTCCGTTTGAAGTGTCCGCCACGCTGACCTTGTCGGCCCCGGAAAAAGAGAGATTGTTGTCGCGCTTGCAGTCATCTCGTAAAAAGACGGAATTTTCACGCTGATGCTGTTCCGCAGCGCGACTCGGAGAGACGCGCTACCTGGGAATCGTCAGCCAGTACTCGGCGACATGCGTTTCGTCCGCAGTCGTAAATGTCACCGGATGAATAAGCTTTGATTCGGCAGATTCGGCCACGATACGAATTGCGCCTTGAAACGCTTCTGTCGCTGAGCCGCTGATTTTCAGCGTTACGGATTTTGCTGTTGCACCGTCTTTTTCAGAGCGCGGACATTCAAAGGCAACCCCGTCAGGAAGTCCTTCCACTCGTACATCGACTGGTTCGGCAAAACCGTGTTTCCGCTCGAACGTGATCGGGATTTCGAGCGGCTTGTCCGGCGTGAGCGTTCCAGCTGTGTCAGCAAGGGTGGCGGCATACGTTGCTTTGGTTTCTTCGCAGCGAAGCACGTAGAAACAGCGATCACCGGAATTGCGGAACCGGTCGCGGATCATCGCGCGATATTGCCCATCGGCGGGCATCGTGAGATGCAATTCGGCGTCATGGTTTTCGCCGCTGATATCATCGTGCTCGTTGAGGACTTTGCCTTGACTGTCTTCCACAATCAGCACAGGATCCAGCATAGAACCGATGCGTTGGGCGTGAACACTCAGACTCAGTTTCTGCGATTTGATTGAGTTGAACAGAAAGACTACGTCATCGGCTGATGTGACGCGGCCGGTCACAGCGGCTGGAAAAGCCAACACTCGATCGGCTGCCAACTGTGATTCAACGATGGACGGCACGTCGCTGCGCGGAACGGGATATGGCAGGGCGTACGGTTCCGTCAACGCCTGCTGATCGCGATTCAAAGACGCTGTCGGGGTTTCGATGTTCCAACCGAAAACCGCCAGTGATGTTTCGTTGTCCTGCTCAAACCGCATGGCAGGCTCCGTGTGTTCCACGACGGCGGCGGTCGTCAGGGTGAGTCGATACACAAAATCTGCGCCGCCGGCAAAGCTGATCGTGCTGTTGGGAGCGGCGGGAAAGGCAAACGTGCGTACGAACCATTTTCCGTCTTCAGGTGCGGTATAAGTGAGTCGTGGGTCAAAGCTGAGGTCATCGTCATTCTGCGCGATCACAGTTCCTCGCGCGTCCAGAATCTGCAGTACAGCATCCATTGGCGAACCAATCACAGAATTTGCCTGCATCGCACAGATCAGGGTCTGACCCTTGCTGAGCGCGACGGCAAACGTGTCAACTTCGCCTGATTTTTCCAGCACACCGTTGATCGTCACGGAGGGCAGCTCTATTGAGTTGGCTTCGGCGATCTTTGCGTTGGGTTCTGATTCGGTCGTTTCCGGAATCATGCCGACAATGAAGGGCTTCAGCTCCGTCGCTCCATCGGCGTTGCAGAATCGCAACCAATGCACTCCTGGCCTCGTCGTTTCGCTGATCGCAACGCTGGCTGCGTCTTTCTTTTCACTCGGCGTAAACACGATTGAATCGTCGCCGCTGACAACCCGCAAATCTCCGTCGCCGGGCTTTCCGACCAGCTTCACATCCACCGTCGTCCCGCGCTGGCCACCAGCCGGAATCAGCCGCTCGATCGCTGGCCGATCTCCAGCCAGACCCGGTTCGATGAATATCATCGCGATGCAACAGATCCTGCAGACTCGACTTGAGCTCAACATGTTTCAGATCAACTCCATAATCGGAGTCGGATCACTCACCAGATGCGTCGGTCGACCTTCCGGCGTGTAGACGATTTTTCCAGGATCGATACCCAGTTTGTGATAAATTGTGGCCACAAAATTCTCCGGTGAGAGAACTCGATCCACTGCCGAGAACCCTTTGCGATCCGTCGCACCGACCACCGTTCCGCCAGGGGTACCGCCGCCGGCCATCAGGACAGACATGGCATTTGCCCAGTGATCACGACCGGCTGTCGACTGGCCGGACAGCGTTGACAGCTTCGGCGTGCGACCAAATTCCCCCAAGGCGACAACCAACGTGCTGTCGAGCAGGCCGCGTTCCTTCAAATCCTGAATCAATGCTGCCACGGAATTGTCCCAGTCCGGCAGGCGTTTCCGCAACGCTCCGAAGATATCGCTGTGATGATCCCAGCCGCCATCGTAGACAGTCACAAACGGTACGCCGGCTTCGACCAGCCGCCGCGCCAGCAAACATCGCTGGCCAAATCCGTTGCGTCCATATCGACCGCGAATTTCAGGCGATTCCTGTTCAATATCAAACGCCTTTTGAGCATCGGGCGACGTGACGAGGTTGTGGCCCTGTTGGAAGTATGCATCGAACGCCAGCAGCGGATCACCGGCCGCTTCATCGTTGATGCGGATCATGTTGTCGATCTTCGCCCTCAGATCCGTGCGCGAACCAAATCGCACGTCGGTCAGATCCCGAGGCAACGCGACATCACGCACTTTGAATTTTTCTCGATTGGGATCATCAGCCACCACAAACGGCGCAAACTTCGCGCCCAGAAAACTTGGACCGCCGGACCGTGCCATTTGTGGCATGCTGAAGTAAGGCGGTAGTCCATTGTCTTTCCCCGATTCCTTTGCCACGACGGAACCCATACTGGGGTGGAAACTGACAAACGCACCGCAACCGACCGGAATTCGGGGCGGTGCACCGGTCGTCATGTAGTGATTGCCGGCACCGTGATTTCCCTGATCATGACGAATGGATCTGATCATGGCGTAGTCATTAAGACTCGCAGCCAGTTTGACCATATGTTCCGAATAGACGACTCCCGGAACTGAAGTATTGATATCGGAGAACTCGCCCCGATATTCCAGCGGCGCATCCGGTTTGGGGTCAAACGTTTCAAAATGGGATGGACCACCATCCATCCAGATCAGAATGCATCGCTGTGCTTTCGCAATCGACCCACGTCCCGGATGCTGTGATTCCGCCACAACACGCAGGCTGTCCACAAAGCCTGTGCCAAGGAGCGCTCCGAGCCCCAACTGCAACGAATTCCGTCGCGTAAATCCATCGCATCGTGGTCGGTTTCTCATGCGTCAACTCCTTGAATCTATTATCTGCGGCTAATGCCTGATGTTACTCGATTTGCGATTAAAGTAGCCGTCACTCTCTGAGTGACGAATGCCAAAGGCCGCGTTTTGCGGCCTGCCTCACTCGGAGAGTGAGGTCTACTATATGAAATCGAGTACCATCAGGATAACGCCGTGTCGCTCTCCCTAATTCTGAAATACAAACTCAGCCGAATTCACCATAGCCCAGATCAGATCTTCAATCGCTCGTTGGCGTATCGCGCCCTCGGCGACAAGTTGTTCCGTCACCAGGGTCGTCTCATCAGCGCTCGGTTCTCGCCCGAAGACCAGTCGATACAGCCCGGAAGAAACTTCTGCTGCAGTTTTTTCACTGTCTGCAAGCACTCGCGCCTTCCCATTGTCGTGTCCGATATCACGATAAAGCTTTTCTGAATTCATCAGATGCAGACTCTGCACCACTGTCGAATCAGTGGTTCGCTCGCAAGGCGGATTCTGATTCGGATCGGGTCGACCAAACGTGTCAAGAAACAAAGAATCCGAACGGTGGGTCCAGAGTTGCCTGGCGGTTGAATCCGGTGGCATGGCATCAAACTCCTGTGCCATGCCGGTCACCTGGGTCACTGCGTCGAGCAACACTTCCGCGCGCAGTCGGTGGCGATAGTGGCGTGAATAGTTGCGCGTGTCGGAAATGTTTGTTTCATTCGGCAGCGAACTCAGTTGATAAACATGCGAATTCGCGATGACACGCACAAGCTCGGTCAGCGAAAATCCGGAATCCCGAAAGTTTTCGCCCAACGCCTTCAACAACGGCCCGTTCGTTGGCGGATTCGTGGCCCGCATGTCATCGACAGGTTCTACAAATCCACGAGTCATCAGATCTGCCCAGACTCGATTGGCCATCACCTGCGCAAACAAATGATTCTGCGGCGACGTGATCCACACCGCCAGGGCTTCGCGTTGATCATCTCCAGTTGCAGGTGCTTCGCCGAACAACGGACGAGGTGTCATGATTTCTCCGGTCACAGGATGGGACACGGTGCCCTGATTACCTGCAAAAAAGAATTCCTCTGACCCTGAAATTGGCGCTGAGATGCCAGTCCCTTTCCGACCGATCTTTGAGAAATACGCTGCAAAACTGTAGAAGTCATCCTGCCCCCAGACTTCAAACGGATGATGATGACACTTGGTGCATTCGAGCCGCACACCTACGAACAACTGACTGACCAGTGTTGTAATCTCTTCCGGCTGGCGACGGTCTCGAAACATCGTCACTGCCCCGTTGTGAAACGTGCTGCCTCGCGCAGTAATCAGTTCACGCACGAACTGATCCCAGGGCTTGCGTTCATGAAACGACTGTCGAATCCATCGATCGTAGTTGAACGTCGCTTTGATTCCGACGTGATAGGGATTCGGTCGAAGGAGATCAACCCATTTGTTCGCCCAGTGATCAGCGAAATCGGGTTCCAGCAGCAATCGATCAACCAGCCTGGCACGCTTGTCAGATGCCACATCGGCAAGGAACGCAGTCACTTCATCGGGTGCCGGAATGCGACCACAGATATCCGTCGTGGCGCGTCTGAGGAACGTGTGATCGTCACACACTGCTGACGGAGTGATGTTCAGTCGCTGAAGATTGCGCCAGACCAGTTCGTCGATGAAGTTGTTGCGGGGAAGTTGATCGTAGATTTCACCGGGAATGGGTTCCGTGCGAGGAATCAAGACGTCGCACACTGCGATCTGTCCCATGAACCGCGCCATGATGGCCGCGACGCCGGTGTTTTGACCAGCGGTGACAAGTCCCGTTTCGTCCACTGCCGCGATCGGTGCCTCGTTCGATTGAAACGCGGTCAGTCGAGTCACATCGCGTGCTGTGCCATCGGAGAATCTCGCCGTAACGACAAGAACCTGAGTCTGATTCGGAGCAGCAACAATCGACGACGGTGAGACGGAAATCGAATTCAATGTCGGAGCATCAGGAGCCTTTCGCGGCATCCCCTGTCGGACCCAGTTGAGCATTGTCTGATACTCGGGACCACCCACTGCCAGTCTTCGTCCACCGCCATGAGGAACCGTGCCCGCCGGCTTGGCAAGCAGGAGGCTGTGTTCCGGAACGGCCGGAAATGTTCGTCGTCCCCGGCCTTCTTTCGTAATCGCGTCGTAGTCCTGCTGCGGATCAAAGCCCAGCAGAGACAACTGAAAACCACCCTGGCCGCGTGCTTTCCCGTGACATGGTCCGCTGTTGCATCCCAGCCGTGTGAAGATCGGTTGAAGGTCGTTTTGAAAATCGACGATCGGAGTTGCTGCAGCATCGTCAGCAAAAACCGTCTTCGTGGCCATCAACTGGATGGCAACCGCGGTCAGCATCAGGACGGCTGAAGAATGCAACAGGGTCGAACGTCGGTAATTCACGGCGTCAGTCGGCGAAGGAGGGAAAGAATGGGCAGGAACGCAGGAAATGCACAAATCGCGGATACGCAGCCTAACAGATCCTGGCGGCCATTGTCACGGAAGAACTGGAATTTGCAGCGGCAATTCGCCTGATGCATTCCGGGTTCAGCAATCAAACGACAACACTGTTTCACGCAGTATGGTCAATTGCCGCAGCAGCGTTTCCAACTGGTCCAGGACCACCATGTTGGGTCCGTCGCTTTTTGCGTTGTCGGGATCCGGATGAGTTTCCAGAAACACGGCGTCGCAGCCGACAGCGACGGCGGCTCGCGCCAGCGGGGGGACCATTTCTCGCTGACCGCCGGTCGTTGCGCCACCAGGAAGCTGCACACTGTGAGTCGCATCGTAGACAACCGGCACGCCGAAGGACTTCATGATTGGTACACAACGAAAGTCATTGACCAGGCGACCGTAACCAAATGTCGATCCGCGTTCGGACAACATGATGTTCTTCAGACCCCGCGCACGGCACTTATTGACGGCGTGGATCGTATCTTCCGGCGCAACGAACTGGGGTTTCTTGACGTTCACGCAGATATTCCGTGCGACTGCAGCATCGGCAGCGGCCACAATCAGGTCTGTCTGTCGCGCCAGGAATGCCGGAATCTGAAGTATGGAACAGACTTCAGCACACGGAACCGCGTGGGCTGCTTCGTGAATGTCGGTCGTCGTTGGAAGGCCCGTTTTCGTCCGGACCAGTTCCAGTATCCGTAAGCCTTCTTCCAGTCCCGGTCCACGATAACTATCCACGCTGGTGCGATTGGCCTTATCGAAACTGGACTTGAACGCAATCTGAAGTTTCAACCGGTCCCGCAGCTCGACCAGCCGATCAGCGATCTTCATCACAAGGGACTCCGATTCCATCACGCATGGGCCGAGAATGAACAACAACGGCTGTCCATCACCGACCGAGTAGTCGCCAATCATCACGAGATTTCCAGACACCGAATACTCCCTTATCCCCAATACTCATTTGACATGGACTGCAACAGATTCAAAGTTGCACAAGGTGCGCCATCGGGATCTACGAGAGCGGTCTGCGGAAGTCCTGCATCCTGCCGGTTCCAGTTCGAATAGTAAATTCCGACAACTCGTTCCTTTGCAAGGCACATTTGCACAGTCTCTTCCAGCCATTGCACCTGAGTCGCCTCAAATTCGACCTGCTTTCCCACTGGCGCAGACGGTACGGTGAGCATCATGTTGATCGGAACCTGCAGCAGCGACCACTGATCGATCAAATGTGACAGGCTGAGACAGTCCCGCCACAGCGTGGGGGCCGGATCATCGCCGATGCGCAGATCCAGATTGACTTCCGCAAAGCGGACTCCGCAGCGTCGCAGCGTGTCCACGAATTGAATCGGCGACAGGCGGTTTTTTGTCTGGCTGAGGTATTCACCCCACGGCTGAATGACGCGAAGACTGATATGGGTATGTTCATCAACCTGCCGCGCGGCTTCGATGGCGCAGGCGACCAGATTCATGCGCTGCTCTTCATCCAGCGAAGCCACACCGCCGCGATTGGCACCGGTCACAACTTCCCAGTGGCGGACCCGACCGACATAGCGGCCCACCACTGTTTCCACAAAGTCCGCAGTGAAGCTCTGCAGATTGACCATGTCACCAATCCAGGCCTTGAGCCATACCGGCAGGCAGTCTTCCGACAAATCCAGCAGCGGCCCTCCCAGTACGAACAATTTCTGTTCCTGAGCCCATGCGACAAGTTCATCCAGATGTTTCCAGCGATATTCACCATCATCGTGCTCGAGATTCTTCCACGACGTGTCCAGTTGCACGGCATTGAAGGCTCGACAGAATGCCTCCGAGTCTGTCGGAATCTGGTTCAGACGGCAACCCAGAAACACGGGCAACCGTACGGCGCGACTGCGACGATATCCAATGCGCTGCTCCACATAATGCTGGCAGAGCAAATCTGTTGCGCGGGAAGAAGTATCGATTGACAGGATCGCAGCCGCCACTGCTGTCTCCGGAGACTCGGAACGCAGCACGGCGGAACGAAATGACCGATGCGAGTCCTGAATCAGCGTTGCCAGTTGACGCGACGACTGCAGCCCGGCGCTTGACCACGAATTGAATTGATTACGCAGCCGTGACAACTGACCACGCGCCAGTTCCAGTTCCAGCGAATATGGTGCCGACTGTTCGCGCAGACTTGTCGTATGCACAACCTGGCGACGACCGTCGAAACGTGGCCAGAGCAACCGCATCTGTCCGCTTTCTGACACCTGACGTTCGCAATAGAGCATCCCGTTCGCAAGGTGCGTCCGTGCAGGAACCACGCGACCGTCATACATCAGAAAGTCGACCAACGACAGTTCTGACGCACCTGACAGCAGGTCCGGGCGTTCTACGCGAAACTGAATGACCCCCATGAATTTCCCCGTCAGCACACGTCCGTTGCGCGAAGCAGTTGCCGCTGTGGTTCCTGTCACTTCTGTGACGAGTCCCAAAGCTGTATTCCTTTCTTGAACTCGGCAGTTTAAGCAGTGTCGGGTGCATTGTTCAAATGCTCAGGCCACTGTAGACTCAGGACGGATCACAAAGTTCATAAATTCCTGTATCGTTGGTGCTGCATGTCGGCTGTGATGTTGCAAAGTTCGTTACCAGGAATTCCTGTCCGCCACGGAAAAGTTCGCGATGTTTATGATTTCGGTGATCGGCTGCTCTTCGTTGCCTCGGACCGGATCAGTGCCTTTGACTATATTCTCCCGAACGGCATTCCCAGGAAAGGCGAAGTCCTCACGCGACTCAGCCAGTTCTGGTTTAGCCGCCTTACGGTACGTCATCATTTGATCACAAGTGACCTGGCATCACTTCCGCTTCCCGCTGGCACCGATGTCCAGTCGTTGGCCGGTCGCAGCATGGTTGTCATGAAGACTGCCGTTGTTCCCGTCGAATGCGTCGTCCGTGGCTATCTTGCCGGATCGGGGTGGAAAGAATACTGCCAGTCCGGCACCGTGTGCGGAATTCAGTTGCCACCCGGATTGAAGGAATGCAACCGCTTGCCAGAACCCATTTTCACGCCGGCGAACAAAGCAGAATCCGGCCATGATGAGAATATCAGTTTTGCACAGATGTGTGAGTTCGTTGGCGCTGACCTCGCCGGTCGGCTGCGTGACATCAGTCTGCGCGTGTACTCAGAAGGATGTGCGCATGCGAACTCCCAAGGGATCATCGTCGCCGATACGAAATTTGAATTCGGACTCAAAGGTGACGAAATCATCCTGATCGACGAAGTGCTGACTCCCGACAGCTCACGCTTCTGGCCGGCGGACCAGTACGAGGCCGGTCGAAGCCAGGCATCGTACGATAAGCAGTTTGTCCGCGACTGGCTGGAAAAATCCGGTTGGGACAAAAACAGCCCTCCACCCGTATTGCCGGACGATGTTGTCCAACGTACGTCGCATCGCTATATCGAAGCCTATGAACGCCTGACCGGTGTGCCGTTTTGAGCGATACGGACAACAACACCAGTGTCGCGAATCATTGACCCGGGCGGTTCGGGGCCGGTCATGACAAGTTCTAATCGCCCGGTTTCTACACGGAGCTGCTCTCGTTGCTGAAGCAGGATGCGGATTAATCCTGCCAGCAACGGCGATGTCAGACCCAATTGTTGAAGGCCACGGAGTTCATCCAGAAGCGAATGAGACTGTTCCTGCGGAACGAGTTGCGCCAACGTCAGACTGCTGAATGGCGAAGTCAGCAATCCAGAATTCAGCGCTTCCAGCAGGCGATGGAGGCTTCGATTACTGAGTCGTGTCAGAGTGGAATCCATCAGGGATCCATTCTGAAAAACTCGACACTGCGGTTCTCGACGGTGGGCACAACCAGCGCCCGGTCCAAAT
>Ga0163144_10025895_pt1 | contig 11430 bp, 15 predicted proteins | sample OliLak19BULKMAT1_FD_123175 | JGI IMG/M metagenome (GOLD analysis project Ga0163144, IMG submission 123175) | Freshwater microbial mat bacterial communities from Lake Vanda, McMurdo Dry Valleys, Antarctica - Oligotrophic Lake LV.19.BULKMAT1 | ecosystem: Environmental > Aquatic > Freshwater >... | reverse complement strand
GCCTCGAAATCGCGGGCCTCGAAATCGCGGGCCTCGAAGTCGCGGGCCTCGAAGTCGCGGATGTTGCGCGTGGCCAGGATGGCGCGAGTTTCGCGGTAAATCTGATCGAAGCAGCCGACAGGACCGAAATCATTTGCGTAAGGCGTGCGCCGCGACGCCGCAGCGCCTCGCCTCACTTGGTTAAGCCGGCTGATCTTAAAAGCGCGCGACTACGCCCAGTTGCGCGGCGCCGCCGTTGCCAAAAGCGGCCACATATTCGTAGCCGAGGCGCAAGGCGAATGACTCGCTCAGGTTCCAGTCCAAGCCGGCTTCAGCAATCGCGCCTGTCTCGCGCTCGCTGACTGAAGGGCGGGGAACAATTAAGAAGTCCATCTTCAACTTGACCGATACCAGGCCCAAAGCAGCGTAGGGCTGCACGCGGCCAAGATTCCAGACATAAGCCGCCCGAGCGCTGACGCCGAGCTGCTCAGTTGATCGGGGATCATGAATAAAGGTGCAAGGTCGGTTGCGCACGCAGTGCAGGTGGTCGATATCGCCGAAGTTATTGTAAGCGAGCTCTACGCGCCATGCTTCGCTGGGATGCCAAGCCGCATGCGCTTTGTAGCCCTGACTTTTCGAAGAAATTACATAGTCTGTCGCGAGCAGGTTTACTTCACTGGTGGCCGCAATCCCAATCGACCACAGCGCCCGATCCTGCGCAATTGCAGCAGCGGAAGTGGCGAACAGGGCAGTTGTCAGTATTGATTTCAACATGGTGGTTTTTCTCCTGGTGTTTTAAGGAAAATGGCTATTGCGCGGTGGAAGCGCTAGATTAAAAAAGCGAGATGGTATTAACCGCACGATAATGTGGATCAGCAGCTTGCTGGAGGCTTAGGTTAGCGTTGGGTGGTTGTGATCTCCCGCAGTTCCTGCGCGCAAATTCACGAAGGCATGACGGCACCAAGGGGCGGCGGCACAGTTGACGCCGAGCAGCCACTACGACACCGACACCATCAAGCTGCGCCCCAGCGAGCCCAGCGCCGCTTCTGCCTGATCCAGTCGCGACGCATGGTTCAGGTCCAGCAGCCGATCGACCTGCGGCAGGTGCCAGCCCAAGCGCCGCGCCAGCTCGCTTTTCTTTACGCCTTGATCCCGCATGGCTTGGTAAATCGAAAGCTTAATACAGGCCAGCGCCGAGGGCCGCACGCTGCGCTGGCCGAGATTGACCTTGCCCGCTTGGGGCGGATCGCGCTCCGCGTCGGTGTAGAAACTCAGTGCGGTTGTCAGCGCGTCCACGCCGCGTCCAGCAAAGCCTCGCCTTCGTCGTCGCCTTGCGTTGTAGCTTCAGGCACGTCCGGGAATGAGACTCCATAGCCGCCTTCTTCAGCGACTTCCAGATCCACAGGGTAACTCAGGTTCATAGCATGGGTTTCTCGTCTTTCGGGCCTTTCAACCCCAGTTGTTTCTTGATGCCTTATTGCAAACCGTTCTTGAGTTTGCCGGGGCTCATGGGCAGCACCGTTTGTTTTCCGTCCAAGAACACGTTCAAATGCCGCCCTTGCCGAGCTTGAAAATGCAGCCTTGGGCGCTCAGCGACTTCTTGAATGCGTTCGCATTCAGTGCTGATGAACTTAACACTTGTGTTGTGTCCGATCACTATCTCTGTGGTGTTGACATGCGCAGTGCGCTGTTGCCTGTCCGGCTTCGGGAAGTCCGGCTGCGGCAAGTCCGGCCGCGGCAAGTCCGGCTGCGGGAAGGGCCTTTGACTCAAGCGTCGATCCGCCCTGACTCGCCTTGCCTAACCAACCTACCTACGTTCCCGTGCGTGGTCGTCTGCCAGCAAAAACCGCAGCATGGCGATCAGCGCAGCAGCCGGGCGTCGATCAACTGCGCCACCACGCCTGGATCGGCCAGGGTTGAGATATCGCCCATGTTTTCAAATTCGTTTGCGGCGATTTTGCGCAGGATGCGCCGCATGATTTTCCCGGAGCGGGTTTTTGGCAGCCCAGGCGCCCACTGCAGATAATCGGGAGTGGCGATCGGGCCAATCTCGCGGCGCACATGGGCGAGCAGTGCACTGCGCAAGGCGTCGCTCGGCAGCTGGCCGGACTTCAAGGTCACATACGCGTAGATGCCCTGGCCTTTGATGTCATGCGGACAACCGACCACGGCCGATTCGGCCACGGCAGGATGCGACACCAGCGCGCTTTCGATCTCTGCCGAGCCCAGACGGTGTCCCGCCACGTTGATCACATCGTCAACCCGACCGGTAATCCAGTAGTGGCCGTCGGCATCGCGTTTCGCGCCATCGCCGGTGAAGTAATAGCCGCGGTAGGCTGAAAAATAGGTCTCGATAAAGCGCTGGTGGTCTCCATAAACGGTGCGCATCTGACCCGGCCAGGAGTCCGCCAGCAGCAGATTGCCTTCGGCCACACCTTCCAGCACCTTGCCTTCGGCGTCCACCAGCGTGGGGCGTATACCAAAAAAGGGCTGCATGGCCGAACCCGGCTTCAAAGTGTTTGCGCCGGGCAACGGTGTGATGAGAATCCCGCCGGTTTCGGTTTGCCACCAGGTGTCGACAATCGGACAGCGGCCATCGCCCACCACGCGGTGGTACCACTCCCAGGCTTCCGGATTAATCGGTTCACCCACGCTGCCGAGTAAGCGCAACGACTGTCGGCTGCTCGCTTTGACCGGCGCCTCGCCCTCGCGCATCAGCGCGCGAATGGCGGTCGGCGCGGTGTAGAAGATGGTGACCTTGTGCTTGTCGATCACCTCCCAGAAGCGGCTGAAACTGGGGTAGTTGGGCACGCCCTCAAACATCAGCGAGGTGGCGCCATTGCACAGCGGGCCGTACACCACGTAGGAATGGCCAGTAACCCAGCCGACGTCGGCGGTGCACCAATAGATGTCGTCTTCGCGCAAATCGAATACGGTCTCATGGCTGTAGGCGGCGTACACCAGATAGCCGCCCGTGGTGTGCAGTACGCCCTTGGGTTTGCCGGTAGAACCGGAGGTGTAGAGAATGAACAGCGGATCTTCCGCGTGCATCGGTTCGGGTTCGCACACCGGCGGCTGTTCGGCGACCAGTTCGTGGTACCAGCTGTCGCGACCGGAATGCCAAGTGATCGGGACGCCGCTGTGGCGGACCACCACAACTTGTTGGACGCAGGCTGTCTGCGCGCTCTCCAAAGCGGTGTCGACATTGTTCTTCAGCGGCACGGATCTGCCGCCCCGTTGACCGGCGTCGGCAGTGATGACAACCCGGCTTTGGCAATCCGCAATGCGGCCGATCAAGGCTTCGGGCGAGAATCCGCCAAACACGATCGAGTGCACCGCGCCGATGCGGGTGCAGGCCAGCATGGCCACCGCGGCCTCGGGAATCATCGGCAGATAGATCGTCACCCGGTCACCCTTGGCCACGCCCAAAGCGCGCAATACGTTGGCAAACCGACATACGCGCTCGTACAGATCGCGATAGGTGATCGCTTCGCTCACGTGTGGATTGTCACCCTCGAACAGCAGCGCCGTTTGGTGCTCACGCACCGCCAAGTGACGGTCCAGGCAATTGACCGATACGTTCAGCACGCCGTCGTAGTACCAGCGGATGCGAAAGTCCTCCGGCAAGAAGGACACGTCCTTGACCCGCGTAAACGGCTTGATCCAGTTCAAGCGCTGTCCGACCAGCCCCCAGAAGCGGGACGGATCGGCGATGGAGGCCTGGTATTGCGTTTGGTAGTGCGCACCATTGACCCGCGCGGCGGCGACGAAATCTGCACTGGGCGTGTAGGACTGCCTCATCACATGGCTCGCAAGTTGGACGATGACGGCAAGCATAGACCGCTGCTTGAGGTTTGACTGTTAGAAGCTGGTCGAATGCGCAGCGTTCGCTGCGCGAGCCTCTGCTAGCCCGGCACGTCCCGGGCGTTTTGCGGCAGCGTCAAATGGATTCGGCTGGCAATCGTCGTTGCCAGCGTACTGAAGTCCCGGTAGGCGCTTTGCACGGCATTGGCGTGGGCTCCAATCGCTCCATCTGCGGATCGCAAGCAAAAAATGGGCTTACGTGCCTCCTGCGCCAGCGGCACCAGGCTGCTGTCATTTTTCAGCATGGCTAGGCAGTACGGGTCCTGCTCAATGCCGGGCAGCGTCAAATGTGCAGTAGCCTGAGCAAGCACACTGTGGCGGAATTCCTGCGGAATTTGCTCCAGCCAGCGGATGTAAGCCTGGACCGGGCGCGTGAGGCGCACGCGATGGCGCATCGCAATGTAGCCGGCCGGTGTCATATCGCCTTCGGGCAAATCAAAGCTAGGCTCCGCCCAGGCGTCCCTACGGCTCTTCCAGCCCAGCCGCCAATCCTTGAGTGTCGGGCCAAGGTTGCGCAAACCTTGTAGCGAGCACAGGTCAGCACCTAGCGGCACGATAACGTGGTCGCTGGCGAGCAACGCCGCGCGATTGATCGCGCCGAGATTGGCGCCTACGTCAATCACGATGAGGCTGGCCTGAAAGCGCGCAGCCGATTCCTGCGCACAGCGCCAGAATGCGCTCAAGATTCGAAACGGGCGCGCCTTGTTGCGATTATCCACAATGTCGTTCCAGCTGGCCGACAGCAGGTCCTCAAATCCAGACAGAGCCAGATCCCCTGGGATCAACGCCAGCTTAGGGTTGATGATTCGGACAGCGACCGGAGCAAAATCGCCGCCGTCGAGCAAGGGTTTGACGCTATCGAAGACGCTGCAAACCTGTGTTTTGTGGTGCCAAATACCTGCGAGCTGATCCTCGTCCAGAAAGGCCGCAGTGAGGTTGGATTGCGGGTCCAAATCCACGGCCAGTAAACGCACGCCCAGCTCGGAAAGCATGGTTGATAGGTGATACACCAGCGAAGTCTTGTCCACGCCGCCCGTGTTGTTGAAAAAGGTGAGCACGGGAATGGTCACTTGGCTTTCCGAATGATGGTCAACACATGATTGGCGCTCACCTTAAACTCTGGTGGTGGGTTGCCATTATCGGCCAAAAGTTTACGCGCAATCGCTAGGCCTACGCCGAAGCGCTACACGTAGCCAAGCACTTTCAAGGCTTCGGCGAGATGGGGATTGCGGTAATCAGTAATGCCGGGCTGGCCGAAATTGTCCGCATTGACGATGCCGAAGGCGCCACCGGGACTAATGAGCTCAATACGCTCATTGAACCAAGTAAGCCGGATGGGAGCGTGCGTTGCTTCATAGGTGCGGTGCATGACCGCATTGCGAATCAGCTGCTGCAGCGCCGCTGGAGGGTAGTCGGGAGTTCGTTTCTCGATGTTCGCCGAGGTCAAATCGACGCGCCTTGAAACATGCGCTTTCAGCTTGTCATCAAGTCGATTGAGGATTTCACTCAAGCGTCGTCTAGCACTGCCTCGTCGAGGATGGGCGCGTCGAGTTCGGCGCCATCAACGCGCAGAAATTGCAGGTAATTGCAAGGAATCAGATCGCGCGGTCGATTGCCAATGACCATGCCGCCCAAAATCGTGGGCGTACACGATTGCGCACCGTCAATCATGCGGCAGGCGCAAAGGCGCTGTTCGTAGCTTCGATCGTTGGCCTCAAGAACATCGGCGGAGAATGCGCCGGGAAAGTACCCTCGCTCGAAGGTGTCGCGATTGAGATCCTGCAATTTGGCAAAGGAAATAAGTTGCAGGTCGAACGGCAAGTTACCACAACGACGGCGTTCACTGAGGACGCGCTCATCTTGGGCATTGGCAAGGTCCCGGCGCGGCCCGGTGCGAATGTAGATTTAACCCTTGTATTTGACCGGCGGGTTGTCGGCAGGCAGCACCGTTACCACCACGTTCTGGCCGGTCAGTTGTCGCGCCTCAACCGTCATGCTGGGGAATGGCAATATGTTTCCATCTGAGCGGATATCCGCCAAGTTGCACAAAAGTTCGTCTGTGATTTCCAAGTTGGCAGGCGCGCCGTTGTCTTTCACACTGATGAAGATCACGCCGGCCTTCTGGTGTCCGGGCAAGTCGTTGGCAAGCGCGCATACGGCTGGGCGCACTTTTTCCGCCGCATCGCCTTTAAAACGTTCTTTACGTTCTGCCCGATCCGACGGTTTCGCCCATCAGCTCAAGCAATTGTGCGTCTGTCAGTCTCATTGCAATTCCCGTGTCAGTCATTGATGTACCGCTCGCAGCGCTCAGCAAAAGGCGCTGTAATGGAGAGCGGGAACAATGCAATCCTAATTTTCCAGGGATCCCAGATTTTATACTTATCCCAGATTTTCCATTTATGGCAGAATTTCCATGAGTAGCCGCGGTGATTGCGCAGGGCTCTGGATTCACAAGGGAGTTTCGAACAAGCGGGCAACGGCGGCGTCCCCAGTCGATTGATGCCTAGTCGGTCGAGGCCCCAGTCGATTGAGCAAGGTCGGAGGTGGAATCAACTAACAAGCAAGTGCGCGGCGGCCAATGGAAAATCTGGCTTCGGAACTCCATCCTAGAATATCCGGATCAAGGCGCTTCCGGTAGCGAGCGGATCAAGCCTTCCTGCGCTGTGGATGCGAGCAGTTTGCCGTCGCGAGAATAAATGCTTCCGCGCGCCAGCCCGCGTGCGCCGTGCGCGCTTGGACTGTCGCAGGAGTAAAGCAGCCACTGATCCACGCGCGGGCTGCGATGAAACCACATCGCGTGGTCGAGCGAGGCCATCACCACGTTGGGCTGCAGGTACGAAATGCCGTGCGGGAACGTGGTGGTGCCCAGCAGGTGGAAGTCCGAAGCATAGGCAAGCAGCGAGCGATGCAGGGTTTCATCGTCCGGAATGCTGTCCATCAAGCGAAACCAGACGTGCTGCAGCGGTGGCCGCTTCGGGCGCTTGAGCTCATCGCGCGGGTAGACATGTCGAAACTCAAACGGACCCTTGCGCATCAGCCAGCGGCGCAGCTTGATCGGCACTTGTTCCAAGGCCTGCGGGTCGATCGGCTCAGGTTCCTCCAGCTCCTCGGGCGCCGGCACGTCGGGCATTGAGGCTTGGTGATTTAAGCCTTCCTCGGGCACCTGAAACGAGGCCGAAAGCGTAAAAATCTGCTGGCCGTGCTGGATCGCAACTACCCGTCGGGCAGAAAAGCTATGGCCGTCGCGCGAGCGGTCCACGTCGTAGACGATCGGCGCTTCCACGTCGCCAGCCTTGAGAAAATAGGCGTGCAGCGAATGCACGGTGCGCCCATCCACGGTTTGTTGCGCCGCGGACAGCGCTTGCCCCAACACCTGACCGCCGAACACGTATTTGGTGCCAATGTCGCGGCTGTGGCCGCGAAACAGGTTGTCTTCCAGGCGTTCGAGCTGCATCAGCTCGATCAGTTCGCTAACAATGGCTTGCGGCATGAGAGTCTCGCTGGGCAGCTTGCGCTAGCGCACGGCTGCGTCGGGTGGGAAAGTAATCTGGTCGAACCCGCTCACAGCCGGGTAAGCGTCAGAGGCGGGCGTGCTGGCCGGCTTGCGCACCAGCCAGCGCGTGGGCATGCCGCAGCTGCGCGCGGCATCAAGTTCTGCCGTAATGTCGGAGAGAAACAGCACCTGATCTGCGCGCAGCGCAAGCGCGGAAAGAATGCTGCGGTACGAATCCGGATCCCGCTTGGGGCCAGACGTAGTGTCGAAATAGCCAGAAAACAGCGCGCTCAGATCGCCGGCTTCGCTATGGCTGAAAAACAGCTTCTGAGCCGCAATCGAGCCCGAAGAATAGACATAAAGTTTGATATCCGCCGCATGCCATGCCCTCAGCGCTGGCGCCACGTCGGAATAGACATGGGCTTGGAATATCTGTTCGGCGTAGCCGCGCTGCCAGATCATGCCTTGCAAGGCCTTGAGCGCGGTATGTTTCCGATCCTGACGCAGCCATTCGAGCAGCGCATCTGTGACTGCGTCCAAAGCGCTGATTGGGGCGCCAATTTCCGCTGCGACTTGCGCAATCCATGGCGCGACCGTCGCGCTGTGTGCGTGCTCGCGCAAGAACTGGGGCAGCGCTTGCGCAGAGTACGGAAACAGCACTTCGTGCACGAAGTCGATCGAGCTTGTGGTGCCCTCAATGTCGGTCAGAATGGCCCGAATCATGCCGCAGCAAGGCGCGGAAAGCCCGCAGCGATTTCTGAGCCGGTAAAGTTCGCAACCCAGCCTGCGGGGTTAGTGAACAGGCGGATCGCGATAAACGACGGCGCCTCACTCATGTCAAACCAATGTCGGGTGCCGGCCGGGACGGAGATCAGATCGCCCTGCACGCAAAGCACTTCGAAAATACGTTCACCGATATGCAGCGTAAACAGCCCGCGGCCGGCGACGAAGAAGCGCACCTCGTCTTCGGCGTGGGTGTGCTCGTTGAGAAATTTCTGCCGCAGCACGGCGCGGTCAGGGTGCTGCGGATTCAGGCTCACCACGTCAACGGCTTGGTAGCCACCGGACTGCGTCAGCCGATCAATCTCCGGGCGATAGGCCGCAATCACGGCTTCATGGCTTGCCCCAGGCTCCAGATCTGTGCGCGTCTGCCACTGCTCCATTCGAACGCCCACACCAGCCAGCGTGCGCGCAATATCGGAACAGCGCTCGCTTTCAAACAACAGCTCTTGCGGCGCGTCGTCGGCATATATTCGCAATCGGGTCATCGCAACTTCCTCAATTCCAATTCGCAGGTAAGTAGAAATTCAAAGGCGTCCAGATGGCGCTTGGCTTCTGCCAAATCACGGCCCCAACTATAAATGCCGTGGCCTTCAATCAGGTATCCGCGGCATCTTGGCGTGACTGCGAGATAGCGCTCGACCTGATCAACCAGCGTTGGCATGTCCTGCGTATTCGCAAACACCGGCAGCTCAAGCGCGCAAAGGTGGGTGGTGTAGCCTGCAAATGCCTTCAGCAGCTCATAGCCTTCGAGCATGATCTTGCCTTCCGGCGCCAGCACCTTGGACGACAGCGTTTGCACCAGTGAGTGCGTGTGCAGCACGGCACCGATCGCGGGATCTCGTTGATACAGCTGGGTGTGCAGCAGGGTTTCCGCAGACGGCTTGGCGTCCATGCCTACCGCGCGTCCGCGCCAGTCGACAGCCATCACATCGCTGCTGTTCAAGCGGCCTTTGTCACGACCGGAAATGGTGATCGCCGCGTGGCTATCGTCCAGCCGCATGGAGAAGTTGCTGCTGGTTGCAGGCGTCCAGCCCTGCGCAGACAGTTCACGCCCAATGGCAGCGATCCATTCTGCGCATTCGGCAAAGCGGGCAGGGCTGAAGCTCATGATCTGATGGTCTCCGGCAAGCTCAACATGGGGAAGTGGCAAAAACTGTGCGTCGCAGTGGGCAGCGCGTCAGGGGCAGAATACTGATCCAGCTTGACGGCAATGCGGCATGCCTAGAAAAAGTTTTCGATCTGTTGGGGTTGCACGCGTTGCGACACCTAAGACCCGAAACTTGCGGCCCCAGATTCAGGGCCGGAGGTTTAGGGCCCGAGGTTTAGGGCCCGAGGTTTAGGGCGCGAGGTTTAGGGCCCGAGATCCAAGACTCGACATTCAGGGGGCCCAAAAAAGCAAAGGCCGCATGCGCGGCCCCGTCACCCTGCACAGCGAGCGATTACCGCTGACGCGCTTTGAAACGCGGATTGCTCTTGCAGATAACAAAAATCTTGCCGCGGCGGCGCACCACTTTGCAGTCGCGGTGACGCGATTTTGCCGACTTCAACGACGACAGCACTTTCATGTGCAGAACTCCTCCAAATCAAGGCCGCGGAGTATCCAGCAACGCTGGCGGGCAACGCAAGCGATTTTTCAGCCTCGATTCAGTTCCTGCGCGCCGTGCGGCTTGCGCTCAAATCGCTCGCTGCGGTTTCTAGAGGTTCCCCCTGCTCTCAGCATATGCTGACGGCTGGTGCGAGCGTCGTTTTGGCGGCTGCGCACTGAGTGACGTGAAGGCGCAGTAGCCAGGAGATTGGATCGAACATGCGTATTCCCTTGCCCGACCCCGAGCGCCACGCCGCGCTGTCCAGGATCCAGGTGGTTCTGGTGCGTCCGCGCCAGCCGCGCAACATCGGTGCTGCCGCGCGCGCGATGAAATGTATGGGTTTGCACCAGCTGGTGCTGGTTGCCCCGGAGAAGTTTCCCGATCCGCAAGCGGATGCGCTCGCGATATCCGCTGCCGACGTGCTGGCCGCGGCACAGGTTTTTGGCTCACTGGCGCCGGCCTTGCAGGAATCGAGCATGGTTTACGGCGTGAGCGCGCGCGAACGCCGCTTGCCGCTGCGGCTCACCACGTTGGACTTGGCCGTTCCCGATCTGCTCCAGAGCGCAGGGCAGGGCAGGGTTTCCCTGGTGTTCGGGAGCGAGGAGGCTGGCTTGCAGAACGCCGAATTGGTTCAGTGCCACGCCCAGATCGTGATTCCGACCGATCCGAACTGTGACTCATTGAATCTAGCTGCGGCGGTTCAGGTCGTTTGCTACGCGCTCTATCAGGCCGTGGTCGCCATCCCGCCGTGCTACAGCCAAAAAGAGGGCGTCACGCGCGCGCAAATGGACCAGTTCTGGAGCCAGCTGGATTCCTTGCTGCGGGCGAAAGGCTATTACGCCAACAAAAATGAGCGCAGCAGTCAGCAACACCTGCGTGCGCTGCTGGAGCGGGCGCGTCCTGATGGCGCGGAATTACGCATGTTGCTTGGTCTGGTCGGCCAACTGACGCGTGATTGATACGCAGACACGGCAGTGGCGTGCGCCAAGCGAAGCCGAACCGGCAGATTGACTCGCGCTCCCACGCGGCTCGCCGCAACGGCGCTGCTGGCGGATGAACAGATCGGTCAAGCCGGTTCTGATCTCACCCACGGGCTACCTCTGCTTAGCAGGATATCGCCGGCGCTGCGCGGGTTGACGACGTTCCTCGCGAGCCCGCGCGGGAATTTTGACGCCGTGCATCAAGGGCCAGCTGCGCGCGGCGGATACAGCCCAGAGTCTATGCGAACCGTGAGTCTGGAGGCCGCAAGCGGCCGCGCCGTGAAGGTCGCACGGCGCGGCGGATAATCAAGACGTGCCGAGCTATCGCTCCGCATCCTCCGCGGCTTCGCCATCAAGCGCCAAGCGGTCATCTCTGGCTTCTTCGCCGCGATTTTCGGCCGCATCAATTAAGGTGTGACTCACCGGATTTTCGTTGTCATCATCAAGTGCGTCGTCAAGATTGATGTCGCCATCATCTTGCAAGTGAGCTGTTTCGATTTCCGCAGCCGCGTCATTCATGTCGCTAACCGGGTCGGGAAGCTGCTGGTCCAGGAGGACTGTTGATTTGTTTATGCTAAGAATATTCTTCATAGATCATTCGGCCGAAGATTGTGAAATATCAGCTTACCTTAGGCTAAAAATAGGATCCGTACGCTGGCGCGCATTGCTAAAAACAGAGCCAATCTCCGGGCAACCGGCGCCGGATCTCTGAGAAATGATCTCTGAGAAATGATCTCTGAGAAAT
>Ga0163144_10025893_pt1 | contig 11431 bp, 9 predicted proteins | sample OliLak19BULKMAT1_FD_123175 | JGI IMG/M metagenome (GOLD analysis project Ga0163144, IMG submission 123175) | Freshwater microbial mat bacterial communities from Lake Vanda, McMurdo Dry Valleys, Antarctica - Oligotrophic Lake LV.19.BULKMAT1 | ecosystem: Environmental > Aquatic > Freshwater > Lake... | reverse complement strand
CCCGCTTCGGTTTGCGGAATAATCTCAAGCAGGCGTTCACCGATCTCAGTAATCATGGCGTCGCGCAGATTGATCGTTACGGCGCGCGCCGGCACGCTAAATTCTGGCGTCAAAATCAAAATGGGCGATTCTTCATCGTCATCGGCTTGGCCGGCAATTTGATGCGGTAAAAAAGCGTCTTCGGCGTAGCTCCAAAGCAAATCATCCAGCGTTTCGGCCTGCTGCGCGTCGTTCACTAAAATTGCGCAGTCATGGCTCTGCTCGAAGGCTTTTTCCACCAGTTTTGCCACCAGCATAAGCGGGTTTTCGCTAAAGCGCGCGCTGCTCAGCTCATAAAATCGGATGATTGCCATGGGGTATATTTGCCTACGTTATTTGGGGAAGTGATGCACGGCTTCTATTTCGACTAGCAGTTCGGCGCGGCATATTTCCCCGGCAATCACGCAAAACTGCACGTCGGGAAATCGCTTTTGCATCATCGCCGCGACTTCAAACTGGCGCGCTTCTTCGCGCACGTAAACGCGAAACACGCTGGCACGGCCAAAATTGCCGCTGGTATTGAGCTGAAAACAAGCCTGTGCCAGCACGGCCTCTAAATTTAGCGCGCATTCTTCAAACTGACGCGTTAAATCGCCCAAATGCATTGACGTTTCGCCCAGCACCGATGCAGTACCGGAAATCAGCAGCACCGTACCGCGCGCTGAAAATCCAAGCATGCCGCGTGAAAATCTGGGCGGCTCTGGCCCAAATACCCGCCCGTATTGCGGCGGTTTGACCTGCCTTGGATTATCGACCGCCATGCCGGCGCGTTTGCCGGTGAGCCAAACCATATGCAGCCACGGTGACGCTGAGCCCACGCGCCCAATCACGGTCGCAGCCGGATCAGCGCCCGCTGCGTGGCCGTCCAACGCGCGCTGCCTGCCCAAACAAAACTGCTTGTAGCGCTCAGAATCGCCAGTGCCGTAATTGATTGCAGAAAAGTACGCCCACACGCGCAGCACGTGCGGGTGCTTGCTCGCAGCGGAGTATTCGGCCAAGCGTTTGTAAGCGTCGGTGGCGGTTCGAATCAGCCCGCCACCCTCATCTTCGTGCAGGATAAGTTCGGCCAGCATGAATTCGTCATCTGCCACAAACGCAGCGGCCCCTAAATGCCCGCACTTGAGCTGGCCTAGCGCATGCCAGCGCTCGATATGCGGATAAAGGCTTGACAAATCCAGGCAAAATTCACCGCTTTGACCGGCGCGATAGCCGAAACGAAATGCCATCAGCAGGCTTTCGCTCGGTTTGGCGGGTGGCAATGTGCTGGTACCCAGCGTGTCGGTCAGCCAGCAGGTTGAGGTATGCATATGTCTCGCCGCTCGCCGTCTAAGCAGCTAGCAGCCGCGCTTTCGCAGCCTGATATTCATGCACCAGCTGGCTGAGAAAATCGGCCGTTGACTGCACGTTTTTAACAGCGCCAATGCCCTGCCCGCAGCCCCAGATATCACGCCAGGCTTTCGCCGAGCCCGCTCCAAAATCCATTTTGCTCGAATCAGATTCCGCCAAATTATTCGGATCCAGCCCGGCATTTTCGATGGATTTACGCAAGTAATTACCGTGTACGCCCGTGAATAAATTGGTGTAGACAACATCGTCCGCCTTGCCATCAACGATCGCCTGCTTGTAGGCGGCTTCAGCGTTTGCCTCTTCTGTGGCGATAAACGCCGATCCGATGTAGCCAAAATCAGCGCCCATTGCCTGCGCTGCTAACACCGCGCTTCCGGTGGCGATTGAGCCCGACAAAATCAGCGGGCCATCAAACCAGGCTCTGGTTTCTTGCACCAGCGCAAACGGGCTTTGCTTGCCGGCATGCCCGCCGGCGCCGCTTGCCACCAGCACCAGGCCGTCTGCTCCCTTTTCAATGGCTTTGCGTGCAAACGTTTGGTCGATCACATCGTGCAGCACAATTCCGCCGTAGCTGTGTACCGCATCGTTCAAATCCGTGCGCGCACCCAGCGAGGTAATCACCACCGGCACCTTGTGTGCCACACACACTTCCAAATCATGCTCCAGCCGATCATTGCTGCGATGCACGATTTGATTCACCGCAAACTGCGCCGCTTTTTGGGTGGGATTCGCCAAATCGTGTACGGCTAAGGCCTGTTTAATTTCCGTCAGCCAAACATCGAGCGCCGCTTTCGGGCGTGCATTTAACGCCGGAAACGAACCCATCACGCCCGCTTTGCACTGCGCGATCACCAAATACGGGTTTGAGACGATAAACATCGGCGCGGCAATCGCCGGCAGGCGCATATTGGCCCGCAGGCGCGCAGTAATGGGGTGCATGTTGTTCCTTGGGAAAGGTGCTGAATTTCAGTGAGCCTGATGCTAACAAATCCGGCTCGACCAAACGAACTAAGTGGGTGTTGGCAAAGTGCCTGAGATGCTAGAGCGCATGACATGCTAGCGCTTGCTGATTCGAAGCTTGCAGGGCGCGCAGCCAATTAATGATTAGAAGACTTTCCAGTCAGCGGCAGAACACTAACGCGCGTCACCGCGTTTTCATCTAAACTACACGACGCTCATTATGTAGGCCGAACGACTGTGGGGCCATTAATTCGTTACACGATCCTCGAACATTCCTCAAAAAAAATGCGCCCGCCAAAGCTCGTCTAGCCTTTTAACAAATTCTAATCCACATCGCACACGGAGCAACCCATGGAAACCCAGCAGCTACCGCCGCCCGCACCGATCGCGTCTGAACAAGAAAAAACTTGGTCACAGGTTGCGCTTGGGCTTGCCATCATGGCGTTCTTATTAGCGCTGCCAATACTTTGGTGGCGGATTGCCTATGCTTCCGGCAGTGGCGGGGTTATTAGTGAAGTGATTGGCGCGGTTAACGAATCGATTAGAGGCCAGAGCTATCCGGCCTGGTATGTCAGCGTGCGCGCCAGTTCGATCTTGCTGGCTTTTATTGCTTTAGTTGCCGCTATTTTGGCATTTATTATGAAAAACGCCGCGCGGCCGGCTGCGATTGCCTGCGTGCTGGCGATTGCGACGCTGCTGGTGACCAGCCCATTTTTAACGATGATTGCAATCGGCGGGTTGATTGTGATCGCTCTCGGACTGCTGGGTTTAGGGGTTATGTAAGACGCAAAAAACTGCGTTGGCTCTCACTCAATTCGCAGAAACTCTGCCGCCACCGCCAAATGATCGGACGCTAGCGCTGGCAGCACGCGCGTATTTCGAAGCTGAAAGTGTTGACTGTAAAGAATCAAATCAATGGCCTGCAGCGGCGACCAGCTTGGAAAACTCGGGCCGACATCAGCGGCCTGCAAACCCAGCTGCTGGCAAAATCGCTGCACGGAGGGCGTGCTGGCAGCGCAGTTAAAGTCGCCAAAAACAATCGTGGGCAGCGAAGCAAGCGCAAGCTGCTCGCTCAAAAATGCCAGCTGACGCATGCGCGCGGCAGGCAACAGCGCTAAATGCACATTGACGTAGCGCACACCGCCGCTTTCTAATACCAGCGCGCCTCGACCGGAGCGCAGGGTGCGCGCTTGCGCATGCTGCTTTCCTGGATTGAACAAACCCGGCAGCGCTACGCTTTGGGCGTGGCCGGGCGCGCGCGTCACAATCGCGTTGCCGGAGCTAAACAGCCAGCCAAGCTCACGATTAGCCTGACCGTAAACATGCTCAAATCCTGCCAGCGCTGCAATGGCTTCGGATTGATTGCGAAATCCGGCGCGCAAGCTGCCACGATCCGCCTCTTGCAGGCCGATAACATCAAATTCCTTGGCAACCTGTGCGAATGCCTGTAGCGCAAGCTGCTTATTCGGATGCGGCAAAACCTGATGCCAGGCTTTGCGCCAGTAATCATGTACGCTGTTAGTTTCGGCCGCTGCTTGAAAGTTAAAACTAAGGAGCTTGATTGAACTCACAGCTTTTACAGTATCAATGTGTAGGCGCGACGATTACGATAAATCGTCAGCGTCACTGAGCGCCCTTTCGCCGACGCCATCACTTCTTTGAACTGCGGAATGTTGTCAATCCGGAAGCGATTAACGCCAGCAATTAAATCGCCTTTCGCCAAGCCATAGCGGGCCGCCACCGTTTCTTTCAGCACGTCGGCAATCAGCACGCCCTGCGCACCCTGGTTGCGCGCATTGGTCGGCAATTCTGAGATTTTCGCGCCCTTTAAGCGCTGCTCAAAACTGCCTGCATCAATCGCCTGGGTACTAATCGCGGCGAGGGAAAACTTCAAATTAGCGGGTTTGCCATCTCGTAGGATCGCTAGGTTGTGCGCCACGCCCAGCGGCAGCAAGCCCTCTATATTGCCCACATCGCTCGCCTGGGCAATTTTTTTACCGGCGATTTCGGTAATCACATCGCCCTGCTTCAGCCCGGCTTTGGCAGCAGACGTACCAGGCACAACTTGCGATACCACCGCGCCGCGCGTGCCCTCGGCAAGTTTTAGCGCTTTCGCTAGCGCAGCATCCAAATCTTGCGTCTGCACGCCCAAACTACCGCGCTGCACTTCGCCAAATGCCAGCAGCTGGTTCATTACGTTGCGCGCCAAATTAGCGGGAATGGCAAACCCTATACCGACATTGCCGCCAGACGGTGAAAAAATAGCGGTATTGACACCGACTAATTCGCCGCGCAAATTCACCAGCGCGCCGCCGGAGTTGCCGGGGTTGATCGAGGCGTCGGTTTGAATAAAGTTCTGATAGCCCAAACCGCGCAGCCCACTTCGCCCAAGCGCACTCACAATGCCGCTGGTAACGGTTTGCCCTAACCCGAATGGATTGCCCACTGCCACCACAAAATCGCCCACCCGCAGCGCATCGGAGTTCGCCAATGCCAATGCGGTGAGCTTGTCAGCCTTGACGCGTATCACTGCCAAATCGGTGTCAGGATCAGTGCCGACCACTTCCGCTGTCAGCGTGCGGCCATCGTGCAGCGTTACCGAAACATCATCCGCGCGCTCGATCACATGATTGTTGGTCAGAATCAGGCCTTTCGCGGCATCGACAATAACGCCGGAGCCAAGCGAGCTTTCAATGCGCTCCTGTGGTTCTGGATCACCAAAAAAATGCTGAAAAAACGGATCGTTGAAATACGGATTTTGCACCTGCACGCGCGAACGAGTGTTCACGTTAACGACTGCGGGCTGGGTGCGCTCCAGCATCGGTGCTAACGAGGGCAGCGCCTGCCCGTCGATAATCGGCGGCAGCGCGGCCGTCACAGTTAGCGTACACATAAGTGCGGCAAGGCCGGATAGAAGGCGCCAGGTTAAACACATCTTGTAGATTTCCTCACTCAATAAATGCTGCAAACCGGACTGGCGCAAACTGGACAGTCCGATAGCTTAAAAGTTCGATTAAGAATCATCCAACTACGGCTTTGCTTCCGGCGTGGTTAAACCGAAGTGCTGTATCAGGAACGCCGCCATCGTTTCACGCATTTGATCGACGTACGCGCGCTTTTTAAAGCCATGACCTTCATCACCCGCCACTAACATAGGCGCGGGTTTGCCGTTCGCCTGCACGGCATCGCGAATTTGAATCGCTTCAGATAGCGGCACGCGCGGATCGTTAGCACCTTGAATAATTAGCAGCGGCGCGCTGATGCGCGCGGCATTTTTGAGCGGTGATATTTCATCAAATATCTTGCGCATTGCTGGAATTCGCTCATCGCCATATTCTACCCGCCGTAAATCACGCCGATAGTTCGCCGTATTGGCCAAAAAAGTGGTGAAATCGCTGATGCCGACGATGGAAATGCCACCCTTGAGTCGATCCGAATACGCCACTAAGCTTGCCAAAGTAAGGTAACCGCCGTAGCTGCCGCCCATCACAATGACGCGCTCAGCATCAAACGATTCGACGGTTTTGATCCAATCCAAAAGTGAACCGACGTCGGTAGTAGCGTCCGCGCGCAGCGCGCCGTCATCCAGCGCAGTGTAATCGCGGCCATAGCCGGTTGAGCCGCGCACATTGGGCGTTAGTACGTTTACGCCCAGCTCGCGCACCAAGTATTGAATCCAGGCGTCAAAACCAGGCCGAGCTTGGCTTTCCGGGCCGCCGTGCAAAATAATAACCACCGGGTTTTTACCCTGCCGCATGGAGCTATACACCCAGGTTTGTAAGTTATAGGCTTTTTCGCCCTGCCCACCGACCAGCTGCGCGCGCTGCGGCGGCAGTAATAATTTCGAATCAATTCCGCCCAGCTCATGCGCCGTCCACTGGTTCAGCGTTTTGCTGGGGAAATCCAGCGTGAAGCTATCGGATGGAATTTGCGCGCCCGCAAAAGTAAAGGCCAAAACCGGCTTGCTTGGGTGAAACTCCAGATCTGAAATCACCCCAGGTTCCAGCTTGATGCGCTTGACCTCTTTGTAGCTATCCAGCTGATCCAGCACCAGCAGCTCCGAGCCTTTTTCATCATTGACTGACAGCGCCAAATAGTGCCCGTTGTGGCTAACGCTAAACATATCCACATCACCGCTCAAAGCCGGTAAAAACGGCCTGAAGGTGCGATTTTTACGATCCACCATCCACATTTTTTGCAGCTGGAAGCCCTGATCGCTCAACACATAAATTTGTTTGCCATCCTGGCTGTAGCGCGCCAGCGTAGTCGCCGAACCCGGATCTTTTCCAAAACGGCGCGTTTTGCCACTAACAACATCAAGTTCAATGAGCGTGGACTGCAAAATTGAGCGGCTTTCCAGCAATAGCAGCGATTTTCCATCCGGGGAAAAATCAAGCGGTTGCAAAACCAGAGCGCGTTCGAGCTCGCCATTAATTTTTATCGGCGTGCTGTCGCCCACTTTATCGACGCGCTGCATTCGCACCTGATAAAGGCCTTTTTCATTGGTGCGGCTGTAAGCAAAGCGCAGACCATCTCGGCTAAACACAGGGCTATCGTTGCGCGTCTTTCCGCCTTCCGTTAGCAGGGTTTCTTGCATAGATTGGGTACTGTAACCAAACAGCTGAAAGTTCTCAGCGCCGCCAATATCGCGCTGAATCAGCAGCGTAGGATGCGATTCGCTGTGGTTCGCTTTAACGTCTAATACCGGCTCAGTATTAAAGGTTATTTGCTGACGCATTCCCATCGCCGCCTGCACCCAATGCAGCTGTTGGCTGCTGGCAAAGCGGGTGCCAATCATAATGCCCTGACCGCCTGGCCACCATCCATAGGTGGTACCGCTGCGCATATCCAAATACGGCTTTAAACGATCTGCCTGCGCATCGCTGAGCTGTGGCAGCGCAGATTTTGGGTTCGGTGCGCTAGATTGCAAATTAGCCGCCGCCTGCGCTTGAACCTCTGTGGTAAGGCTCTGCAAGCAGAGCATCGCGGCTACAGCCCCCGTCAATCGAAAAGCGCGAATACGAGTGGAGCTAGAGCTGGAGCTGGAGCTGGAGCTGGAGTTTGAGCTGGAGTTGGACACGCGGCGGGCTCTGGGTGATTTGTCAATCGCCGAGTTTAGCGGCTATGTGGGCGGCAAACATGTAAGTCAGGTTAAATTGAAGGATTGAACCGGCCATTTAATACGTTACAAAATCGCCAAAAGATCAAAAAACGATTGCCAATCCAACAATTGGGGCTATCCATGAGCCGGAACTTGATCCTGCTGCAACCACACGCACTGACCCTTGCTTTGTTTATCAAGCGCCTGCAAACGCAGGCTGTGCTGCGCTAGCTCATCCGCATTTGCCAGCTTGCGCACCAGCGTGATGCTAAATGCCCTAGGATGCTCGGCAGAATTAATAACGGAATCAGCCACTTGGGAGTTAAAACTGAGCGCATCCTGGCCGCGCGTCATCGCCAGATAAACCTCAGCCAGCAGGCCAGCGTCCAACAGCGCGCCGTGTGCGCTGCGTGCGCTGTTATCCACCTCCAATCGCCTGCACAGCGCATCTAAGCTGTTACGCTGCCCTGGGTAGCGCTGGCGCGCGAGCGTTAACGTGTCGGTAATTTTGCAGTAGTCGGAAAGTTTAACGCGCCCGCCCAAAAGCTTGGCGCAGCGGGCTACCTCTGCATCAATCATGCGGACGTCAAACGCGGCGTTGTGCGCTAACACTTCGGCACCTTCCACGAAGGCAAGAAAATCTAACACCCGATCAGAAAATTTGGGCTGATCGCTTAGAAACTGCGTGCTGAGCTGATGTACTTTCAGCGCGTCAGGATCGCTTTCGCGCTCTGGATTGAGATAGCTGTGAAATCGCAGCTCAGCCACAGCCCTTCCCTCTAGCGTGACGCAGCCAATTTCAACCACCCGATGGCCCTGCGCCGGATCAAGCCCGGTAGTTTCAGTATCGAAAAATACTTGGCGCATCAAAAGCTTAGCCCAGAAATAAGCATCATGACAGTCTTGCCATCAAATTGGTCTGCGCCGTGTGCGCGATGCCATCCCCAGGGCTGGTGCGGGTGTAGCTGCCGTCGGAATTGAGTTCCCACGCCTGCGTGTTATCCACCAGATAATTCTCCAAGCCTTCGTTAAAAACGCGCTTGGCCAGATCAATATTTAAAATGGGAAAGCACACTTCAACGCGACGCAATAAATTGCGATCCATCCAGTCCGCACTCGATAGATAAACTTCAGGCGAGCCATCATTGCCAAAATGGAAGATGCGCGAATGCTCCAAAAATCGACCAATAATAGAGCGCACCCGAATCGTTTCGCTCAAGCCTTTAACGCCAGGGCGCAGCACGCACTGGCCGCGAATAATGAGATCAATCTGCACGCCCGCCTGTGAGGCGCTATAAAGCGCTTGAATCACGATGAGCTCTTGCAGCGCGTTCATTTTTGCGATGATGCGGCCGCTGCGGCCTTCCCGTGCATGATTGGCTTCCCGTTCGATCAGCTTCAGCACGCCTTCGTGCAGGGTAAAAGGCGATTGCAGCAGGCGCTTAAGCTTAATGACCGGGCCTAGACCGGAAAGCTGCTGGAACAGTTTATGGACATCATCGCCGATTTCTTTATTGCAGCTCATCAGTCCGAAATCGGTATACAGCTTGGATGTGCCAGCATGATAGTTACCGGTAGAAAGATGCACGTAGCTCTGCAATTTATTGTGTTCACGTCGCACGATCAGCAGCATTTTGGCATGCGTTTTAAAACCTACCACGCCATATACCACCTGCACGCCGGCTTCTTGCAGGCGATCAGCTAGCGATATATTGGCTTCCTCATCAAACCTCGCCCGCAGCTCAATAACCACTAGCACATCCTTCCCTGCGCGTGCGGCCTGCACAAGCGCGCTGACCATCGGTGAGTTCACGCCGGTTCGATACAGCGTTTGCTTGATTGCTAAAACGCCCGGATCAACCGAGGCCTGTCGCAGCAGCTCTTGCACGGGATTGAACGATTCAAATGGATGATGTAGCAAAACATCTTCCCGAGCAATCGCGTCAAAAATCACCATGCCCAGGCCGAGCGCGGGCGGGGTTTTGGGCACGAACGCAGGGTATTTTAGATCGGGCCGATCAATTTGGTCGTAAACCGCCATTACGCGATTCAAATTTACCGGGCCTGAAACGCGAAACACTTCGCTGTCAAGTAATTTGAACTCCTGCATCAAAAACTGCGCGGTCGGCTTTGGGCAAGCGTCGGTAATCTCCAGCCGCACCGCTTCAGCAAATCGGCGCTCTAGCAGCTCCTCTTTTAACGCTAGCGCTAAATTTTCACCGTCGCTCGAATCAAGTTCCAGCTCCGCATCGCGGGTTACTCGAAATGGAAACGCGCCTTTGACGTCCATGCCGGGGAAAAGCTCGTCCATAAAGGCTTGCAAAATAGAGCCGAGAAACAAAAAGTCGTAGGGCGCATCGCTAACCTCAGGCGGCAAACGCACCAGCCTAGGCAAGGATCGTGGCGCGCGCACCAGCGCCATATGGCCATCACGACCAAAAGCGTCCTTTCCCTTCAAATTAACGATGAAATTCAGCGATTTATTCAAAATACGCGGAAACGGGTGTGCTGGGTCGAGCCCGTGGGGGCTCAATACCGGCATGATTTCATTCATGAAATAGGTGTGCAGCCACTTTTTATGCCGCGCCGTCCAGGCGTCGCGCGGTAAAAATCGAATGCCCTGCACCGCTAGCTCCGGCTGCAAGGTATGGTTCCAAATCGCGTACTGTGATTTGACCAAATCCATAACGCGCATGCGCACCTGCGCTAACGCGTCAGCGGGCACTAGCCCGTCAGCCCCGCTTTTATTAAGCGCTGGCGTGCGCATCTGCTCGCGCAGCGTCGCCACGCGCACTTCAAAAAACTCATCCAAATTCGCGCAGGTGATACACACGTAGCGCAATCGCTCCAGCAGCGGCACTGATTTATCTTCCGCCATGGCCAGTACGCGGCGATTGAACTCGATCTGGCTCAATTCACGGTTTAAATAGTGCTGAGCGTCTTGCAGATTGATTTTTTTTGTCATGCCGGTAGTTTTAGCACGCCTCATTATCATCTGCATCTGTCAGATTTGTCTGACAGCGATTTAAGTTAATTAAGGCTGCCATAAAAAAGCGCAGCGCCATAGGCTGGCGACATGTTGATATCCGAACTCCCCGAATCTGAACGTCCACGCGAAAAACTGCTGCAAAACGGCGCGCAGTCGCTAAGCGATGCCGAACTGCTAGCGCTGTTTTTACGCACCGGCATGAAAGGCATCAGCGCGATTGATTTAGCGCGCCGCTGGCTAAATCAGTCCGATGGCCTGCGCGGCTTATTAGCGCTCGATTTTACCGATGCAAAACGACTAAAAGGCCTGGGCCTAGCGCGCTTTGCTGAGCTACAGGGCGCGCTCGAATTAGGCCGCCGCGTGTTAACCGAAGAATTGGTGCGCAATCCAAAACTAAGCGGCCCCGATTCTATCGCTGAGCTAATCCAACGGGAGCTCAGGCCGCACACTCGTGAAGTATTCGCCTGCGTACTGCTAGACAGCCAACATCGACTGCTCGCTTTTGAAACCCTGGCGCTAGGCGGGCTAACTGAAGTACACATAACGCCCCGCGTAATTGTCGAAGCCGCGCTGAAACATCGTGCGAGCGGGGTTGTTCTGGCACACAACCACCCAAGCGGCGTAAGAGAGCCTTCAAGCAGCGATGAGCTGATTACAAGGCGCACCAAACAGGCGCTCGCCCTGATTGACGTGCGGCTACTCGATCACATTATTATTGCCGACGGCCCGCCGGTATCAATGGCGCTGCTGGGATTGGTTTAAGCAGGCTGCATTTAATGGCGTTTAACGCATATGGGGAAGGGCAACCCCTGCAAACGCGGGGTACGGTTTTTTTGAAATCTATTCGAAACTAAAATCCCACCCCGATAATAGGAAAATGCCATGCGCCGCACCCTGCTCGCTTTAACTACCGCACTTTTAATGCATTCTGCGCCCGCGTTTTCGCAAAACTACACCGGACCCTGGTACAACGCCGCCGAATCCGGCTGGGGCTT
>Ga0163144_10025892_pt1 | contig 11431 bp, 6 predicted proteins | sample OliLak19BULKMAT1_FD_123175 | JGI IMG/M metagenome (GOLD analysis project Ga0163144, IMG submission 123175) | Freshwater microbial mat bacterial communities from Lake Vanda, McMurdo Dry Valleys, Antarctica - Oligotrophic Lake LV.19.BULKMAT1 | ecosystem: Environmental > Aquatic > Freshwater > Lake... | reverse complement strand
GTCCTGGGTAATTGACAGTGAATACTACCCGATCAACACGCTATTGCACTCCGTCTTTAGATGGAGCGAAAGGTCGCCCTACGCGAGTTCTTGGTATTCTGACTCCTGACTTCTGACTCCTGACTTCTATACTACGCCACACTGCCAGCGATCTGCTCTAGATCGGCAGCCTCTGCATCGCTCAACTGAACCGCTGCCGCTGCGATGATCTCATCGATCTGATCGGGGCGGCGAGCACCAACAATTGAACCCGTTACGGCTGGATGGCGCAAGACCCAGGCCACCGCAACGGCCCCGGCTGTCACACCACGGCTGGTCGCTAATTCCTGTAACAGTTCGACAAGTGCCAGATTACGGGTCAGCCGTGGCTCCTGAAATTCTGGATTGCGATGCCGCCAATCGTCTTCTGGCAGGTTCAACACCCGTTCGCGGGTCATCCGGCCACTCAGTAGGCCCGAAACCATTGGTGAATAGACGATCACGCCGATTTTTTGCTCGCCACAGAATGGCAACACCGCTTCCTCAATCTCGCGGCGAACGAGCGCATATGGTGGTTGGAGCGATGCAACCGGTGCAATCGCCTGAGCACGCTGCAACTGGTCCACATCAAAGTTTGAAACACCAATATGGCGCACCTTGCCCTCACGCTGTAATGCAACCAGCGTATTCCAGCCCTCTTCAATATCCTCATCAGGGCGCGGCCAGTGAATCTGGTAGAGGTCAATGGTTTCGACCTGCAAACGCTTCAGGCTAGCTTCACACTCACGCCGGATCGAATCGGCCTTCAACACACTGTTGATCGTCATCGGATCATCCCAGACGCGTGAGCACTTGGTGAAGACATATGGCCGTTCGGTCATGCCCTTCAGCGCCCGCCCAACGACTTCTTCCGAATGACCAAGCCCATAGACGGCCGCTGTGTCGATCCAGTTGATACCACGCTCAATCGCCCGGTGGATTGTCGCAATCGAATCGTCATCGTCCTGCGGTCCCCAGCCATTCAGCCAGCCGTTACCGCCAATCGCCCAGGCCCCCAAACCAACCAGCGTAATCTGAAGATCCGTTGTGCCAAGCTGTCGTGTGTTCAATGCCAAAGCTCCTTATTTCAGAATATAATAGGCTCCACGCTTGTCGCCAACCCGCAAGAGTAACCCGCGCTCAACCAGATCGGCAAGATCGCGCCGCAGAGTCTCGCTCGAAACATCAGGCGTAAGATCCTGCATATCGCGGTTGGTGATGCGGCGCTGTTCAACAAGATGCAGCAGCGCACCAATCTGGCGCTCATTCAGCCCCTGGCGGCGCCACTCGCTGACGTCAACCCCACCAGCATCCGTCTGGTCGTCGCCAATATGGCCCCGCAATGTCACCAGAAAGCCAGCCGCTGTTTCGCGGAACTCTGGTGGCGGCAGGCCAGCATCGGCCATCTGGCGCAGCACCCGATCAATACCATAGCCAAGCCGCTCGATCAGGCCATAATCGGAAAGAATCTGCACCAGTGTTTCATTCCGGCTGAAGCGCTCTTCAACCAGATTTTGCAGCGTCACATGGCCAGGCAAGCGCCCTGGCGAATAACACTCCAATCGATCACCAAACAGAGCCAATCGAATGCCCTCACCGCGCACGCTATAATCACGATGGGCCACCGCATTGACAAGTACCTCACGAACGGCCCCCAGCGGCAACTGCGTCCAGTCCTGGCGCTCAAACCCAACCATGCGGCTTCCACGGCGCATGTGCTCCGAAAGCCACATCTCCGCCCGCCGTATCGATTCGACAAGCGTATCGCGAACATCCTCGCGAATGAATTCATCGCTCATCTCGCGGCCACGATAGCGCACCAGGGTAATTTCGCACTGCGGGAAGAAGCGCTCAGCCGCCGAGGCAAATAGCAGCAACCCGGCATTGGTTGGGCGAGAATCAGAAGCGGAATGCGTAGCGCTCGAAGCACGTCCATCATCTGCATGAATGAGTGCCCCACGCCGGAACAGGAAGCCGAATGGATCAGATTCAGCCGCTGGGCCAATCCGCCGCGCATAGGCCATGATCTTTTGCTCATCCAGATCTTCGCGCACAGCTCCAGCCGGAACCAGGCGTTCCCAGCTGGTGGTACCCCGCTCTAGGAGCAAACGGCGTAGTGCTTCGGGGAGCAGTGGCTGATCAAGCGCGCCCTCACGACGCAGATATTTGCCGCGCACACAATAGACGTGTGGCATGCCCGCTGGAACATCGGCAACCAGCAGTGCAGCGCTGCCAACATGCACAATTTCAGGAAGCGGTAACAACAGGGGCGGGGTGCAGGCCATTCCTGCATCAAGCACCGCCGCAAGCGTCGTACCAGGGTCGCTCACGCCCTCAACCCTGCGATTGCGCCCCACACCTATCACAACCGACCCGCCTTGGGCATTGGCTAGCGCAGCAAGGGTTTCTGCCAGATCATCGGGCTTGAACACACCACGCACAAAGGCCAGGCGGGCACCCTCCGGCTGAGCAAGCAGCGTATCAATCGAAGCAGTCATGCACACATCCGCTAGGCAAGTGGGTTGAATGAAGCAGTGCTGTTCGGAAACGATGCCATTGTAGCACGGATTTGCACATCTCAAGAATGCTATACTACGCAAGCCATCAGCCGTCAGCTTTCAGCTTTGACGCTGAGGTACATAAAAGTATTGGCTGTCGTTGCAAGAGGCCGCTGGTCTGCACAGAGAGGTTCATACTCCTGACGGCTGAAAGCTGAGAGCTCTTGGCCGTTTGCTCAATCGAGGAGGTTGGTTCTCATGGCAACTATTGTGATCGTTGGTGCCGCCGACACTGGCCGTTCGCCGATAACCGCTGCGCTGCTGCGACGGCTATTAGAAACCCGCCGACACGCCCATATCGTCGAATCGGCTGGCGTCTTGGGGCACGATGGCGATCCAGCAACATCCGATGCACAGCAGGTTATGGAGCAGACCAACATCGACATCAGCGATCATGTTGCTCGCACGCTCACCGATGAGATCACTACACAAGCACAACTCCTGGTTGCCGTGGACAGCGGTTCGGCGCTTGTCGCACGGAGCCGCTTCCCCGATGCAGCAGCACGCATCTATACTCTTGGTGAATTGGCTGGCCGCCAACGCGATATCCCCGACCCGTTTAAGATGCAGATTGGCGCATGGCTTACCTATACCCGTGAAATTGAAATACTCCTGCACAGCGCTCTGCCCCGTATTCTCACACTGATTGGCGATCCACTCGAACCAGAACCCGCAGCACTTCCCATCGCGCCAGTTCCCGCTCCCCACCCAACCACAGCACGCGCCACGCCACCTGCACACGTTGCATTGCCCACCGCCAATAACTATAATCCTAACGTGAGCCTGGCCGAACGCGATGGAGCAATAGCACGCATGCAGCAACTGCTTACGGTTGCAGCACAGATGCCTGGTGTGGTTGATTGGAACGTCGCCCGCATACAGATCGAGAACGACCTGAGCCAGTGCCAGCTACCAACCGCACAAGATGATCTGGCCCCAACATTCGTTGGCCTACTACGTGCAGCAATCACACTCACGCCCGCCAACCCGACCCATGGGCAACTAGCAGCATTACGCGATGCCATTGATCAGCTTGAACGACCGATCTCGCAGGCAATTCTGACAGCATTTACCGCTCGGCTAGGGACGTGGGGAACCCTATGACCGGGTGACACGTGACATGATGACAGCTGCTTGATCGAGGGTATCCTTTTGTGACCAGGTGACCAAGTGACAAGGCGACAAGGTGACAGATGCTTGATCGAGGTTGTACCACACTTCAATAGCACGTTCACCCTCTCACCCCATCACCATGTCAGGATTCTCGTCACTCCCTCACCATGTCACCAGGCCAGAGTAGCGTCCTAATCACAAACAGGACTGTCTGCCCCTACCCGTGGTGACTTATGGCCTATTGATGCAATCGATGGCATCTTCCTATACTAGTGTATAGGGTAAACGCTGCCCGCATTATTCCCAGCAATCAAGCAAAGGGCCTACCACAATGCGCTTTCTAGTCGATCAGCGCTCGTACGACGAGATGCTTGAGAAGAAACTACACTCCCGCGATTGCTATGTCCGCAAGCAAGAATATCCCCACCACCTGTATGTCGATGGCGTTAAATATTGTGTGGCACGTGCCCTGTTCGATTGCATCAAGCAGGCTCAGGATGCCGATGATCAGGATGCACTGCTCCATCTGTTGTTTCATAAGGAAGAACTTGATCGCGCCGTTGCCGAGGCCCGTTCAAGGGGTATCGATATTCGCACAGCCAGCGCAATCGGCGATCCGCCGCCAACCGACAGCGAATCGATGCCGCGCCTCAGCAATTCCTTCACCCCAAAACCAGCTGAGACAATTGAAGATACTGGTCTCAACCGAACCTTTCTGTATGAACATATCATCCGAATTATCTATAACAAGGGCCGTGCAACAGGGCTGGATCTGGTTGAGGAGACCAAGCTTTCCTATAATATCATCGATGTTCTGCTGCGCGAATTACGGAAACAGGAAACAATCGATATCGCCGGGCAGCGTGGCTATGGCGATGTAAACTATGAATACACCCTGACACCACGTGGCAACCAGGCAGCCCAGGATGCCCTGCTGAAGACAATGTATTCTGGGCCGGTACCAGTTCAACTCGATGAATGGATCAAGTCTGTCAAAGCCCAGACAATCAAGGATGTGATCGTCACCCGCCGCAATATTCGTGAGGCATTCAAGGGTCTGATCATCGATGATTCAATCCTCAACTGGGTTGGGCCTGCCGTCAACTCGGCCTCATCGGTGATGTTATTCGGCTTTCCTGGCAATGGTAAAACAACAATTGCCGAGCGAATCACACACCTGATGGGCGATGATATCTTCATTCCCTATGCCGTCTATGCCGATGGTGCCTTGATCAAACTGTATGACTCGATTGTCCACGAAGGCCCCAAACAGCAACTCCCAGCCGATACCCAGTATGATGCGCGCTGGATCAGAATCAGCCGTCCAGTCGTTATCGTTGGCGGTGAACTGACACTAGAGGGCCTCAACCTGATCTTCAATAGCGAGACGGGCATCTATGAGGCTCCATTCCAGATGAAGGCCAATTGTGGCATCTTCCTGATCGATGACTTTGGCCGCCAACAGGTGCGTGTGTTCGATCTGCTGAACCGCTGGATTGTGCCGCTGGAAAAACGCTACGACTTCCTGATGACAGCGACTGGTAAGAAGCTCCAGATTCCTTTCGATCAATTGATCATGTTCTCGACCAACCTCGATCCAAACGATCTCGGCGATGATGCGCTGCTGCGGCGCATCAAATTCAAATTCGAGATCGTCGACCCAACCGAGGAGCAGTGGCGCGAGATCTGGAAGATCATGTGCCGCGTCTATAAAGTGCCATATGATGATCGGTCGCTGGATTATCTGATCAAAAAATGGTATCTTCCAGATGAACGGCCATTCCGTAACTGCCAACCACGCGATATCTTGTTGCAGATGATCGCCATTGCCAAATACAATATGGAGAGCGTGTTACTGACCGCCGATCTGCTTGATTCAGCATGTGCAACATACTTCATAAGCAAGGAGAAGAAGAGTTTCGGCGCGAAAATTCGCCTCGATCTTTAGTAGAAGGAACAAGTGAACAAGGAACACGATGCTCCTTGTTCACTTGTTCCTTTGCCACTGAACAAAAGAACAAGAGTCTGATGTTGCGCTGTCCTCTCCATAACCCTGTTGCGATGCTCTGTCGCAGCAGGGTTGTGTTATAATCCCACGACCGTTTTCTTCTGACGCGAGCTGCATCATGTCTCCGGCTGCGTCGTTTGCAGAGCCGATCGGCGCTATGACACAGTCCTTGGCGATTGACGCACCACCCGCACGCCCATTCATCAAGTGGGCCGGCGGGAAGGGCCAGCTTCTGCCAGAGTTGGTACGCCGCCTTCCACAACGCTTCCGGCGCTACCACGAGCCATTTGTTGGTGGTGCAGCGCTCTTTTTCCATCTGTATGGCACAGAACGACTGCATGGTGGCGCAGTCCTGAGCGACTATAACTCAGAACTGATTCTGTGCTATCAAATCATCCGCGATGATGTCGAATCGCTGATTGATGTACTCTGGGTTCACGAAGCCAACCACAGCCAGGAATATTTTTTGGAGGTGCGCAGTTGGGATCGGCGGCCCGATTTCATGCAACGCCATCCGGTTGAGCGTGTCGCCAGAACCATTTTCGTGAATCGAACCTGCTACAATGGCCTGTATCGGCTCAACCGCAAAGGCCAGTTTAATGCGCCCTTCGGCCATTATAAGAACCCGCTGATCTGCGATCCCGATAATCTGCGGGCGGTCAGCCGGGCGCTCACCCATGTGCAGCTCAGAAATGGCGATTTCGCCGATGTGCTGACTCAGGCCGAGCCAGGCGATTTGGTGTATTTCGACCCACCATATGTGCCAGTCAGTGCGACGGCATCATTCACGCATTATACGGGCCAGACGTTCGGGGAGGAAGCACAACGCCGCTTGGCAGATGTCTTCTTTATGCTCACCGAGCGTGGCGTACAGGTGATGCTCAGCAATTCATACACTCCACTTGCCCGCGAATTGTATGTTGCCAAAGCAGCCCATCACAATATCGTTCTGGCCAGCCGCAAGATCAACTGCGATGGCCTGAAACGCGGGCATGTGGAAGAGCTAATCGCCTGTAGTTATGAGGTTTAGGGCTAAGAGCCGAATCAAGGGCAGAGACGCAATGCAGGCCTCTCCATCCGCAGGCTGAAGCCTGCGGCAAGGGCACGATAACCCTAGCCGCAGAACCCTAGCCGCAGGCTTCAGCCTGCGGACCTGTGCGGATGAACCATACCCGATTTAAATGTAAAGATCCATGAGCGCCCTCTGCAATCCAGCACATGTTAGTGATCGAGATGGTAGGGAACACTCAGCACGCACTTGCCATGGCTGAAGAACAGCGCAGCCTTCAACTGCAGGCCCGTCTGATTATGCAGCGCATACTGCCACCACTTGGAGGGCACAAACTCGGGCAAAATGATCGTGAGCACATCATCATCATAGATTGCATCGACCTCATCAATATATGTGAGCAGCGGGCGAATCAAGGATCGGAATGGTGATGGCAGAACGACCAATGGCACACCAGAGCCCCACTGCTCCCACTTCTTCTGGATTCGCTCCGTCGCCGCCGAATCAAGATCGACATACACCGCCGTCACGTTATCGGGCGCGAGCGATAGCGCATACTGCAGCGCTGGGATAACACCCCGATGCACACCGCTGATCAGCACAACAGCAGTATGCCGGCGAACAGCAATCGGTGGTCGGGCATCAGCGAGCGAGAGTTGTTCGGCCACCTCGGCATAATGCTTGTTGATGCTTTTTAGCACTACGACAAGCAACGGTATGATCAACAGAACCGCCCAGGCACCCTCGCGGAACTTGGTGTAGGCCAGAATCACCAATACCAACCCAGTAACGGTTGCACCAAGTGTATTGACGGCTGCACTCCCAAACCAGCCGGGTGCGCGGGTGCGCCGCCAGCGCTGCACCATGCCGATCTGTGAGATCGTAAATGAAATGAACACTCCAACGGCATACAGCGGTAGCAATGCCTGTTCGCGAGCACCAAATGCCACCACCAGAACCGATGCGATCAGGCCTAGAACCAGGATACCATTTGAAAACGCCAGCCGATCACCACGATGAGCGAACTGCCGAGGCAGAAATCGGTCGGCGGCCAGAAAGTAGGCCAATCGCGGGAAATCGGCGAAGGCGGTATTCGAAGCAAGAACCAGGATCAGCATCGTCGAAATCTGGAGAATAAAGTAGAACGGCGAACCAGAGCCAAAGATGGCCCGCGCCAGCTGTGAATTGGCCGTCTCTGGTTCACGCGCACCATCAGGAATAATATGGTAGCTACTGGCCAGTAGCGAAATACCCAAAAACATGATGCACAACAGCGCTACCATCAGGCCCAGGGTAATCGCCGCATTGGTCGCCTCGGGCTTTTTGAAGGCCGGAACACCATCCGCAATCGCCTCAATACCCGTTAGCGCCGTACAACCAGCCGCAAATGCCCGCAGAATAAGAAAGACGGTGAGCGGCTCAAGTTCCTTTGGGAAATGTTGGAGTTCGGGTGGTGGCGGCGCAATAACCTGACCAGTTGCCATGTTATACAGCCCAAAGCCAATCAGGACGAACATGCTGCCAACAAATGTATATGTTGGAATGGCAAAAATCGCGCCAGATTCCTTCACGCCACGCAAATTGGCGAGCGTGACAACAACAACTAATATGACAGCGATCTCGACCCGCCATGGATCGAGCCAATTCCATGCCGATGTGATCGCTGCCACACCAGCCGACATACTGACGGCGACGGTCAGAATATAGTCGATCAGTAGTGCTGAGGCGGCAGTCAGCGATGGAATGGTGCCGAGATTTTCTCGCGCAACAATATAGGTTCCACCACCCTGGGGATAGGCGGCAATCGTCTGTCGGTAGGAGAATGCAACGATGATCAGCAGTGCAGCGATTGCAATACTGATCGGAGCAACCAGGCCAAGCGCAGTCGCACCAGCAGCAGAGAGCGCAATCAGTATTGCTTCGGTCGCATAGGCTGTCGACGAGAGCGCATCCGACGAGAAAACCGCCAGCGCCGTTCGCTTTGAGAGACGCTCATGAGCGAGTTGCTCATTCGAGAGCGGCGGACCAACAAGAAGGCGTTTGAGTCCGGCAATCATGTTTGTTACAACTGTCCTACGAGCGTCCGAACCAAAAAATGAAAACCACGACGGCACATCAACACTGATCTGCGGCCTTCGTGGTAGCTGCATGATATCAGACGTGGTTCCATACAGCGCTGCGATGATAGCATTACTCGTTCAGGTGGTCAAGCGGTTTTTACTCTTTTATGCAAAATTATGAGAAATACCGCCAAGTAGCTTTTCAGATGCATGTCATTCTCCCATCTGATTGAACATGTTACCATGGGCAGCGTATCCTCGTATATGCTGTATCGCTATATGAATTAGCGCCCGAAGCGCCCAAGGATGTGCTATGCTGCTGCCCCGCCGTTCTATACCCAAGCGCCGAATCCCCCGGCGGCTAGCTGCGGTGTGCCTGGCACTACCTATTCTGGCGTTTGCCTATCTGTGGATAACGACGGATCTGCCGACCCCAACACGCTTGCGTGCGCGCGCAGCCCTTGGCGATACCCGTTTGCTTGATCGAACTGGCCGCCTGATTGCCGCCATTCCCGACCCACTTGGCACCAGCCGCCAACCGGTCGCACTTGATCACATTCCGATCACACTGCAACAGGCAACGATTGCGATTGAAGATGCCAACTTCTACCAGAATGTGGGCATTGAGCCACGTGGCATCCTGCGTGCCATTTGGCAGAACCTCGCCAATGGCGAAATTGTTGCTGGTGGCTCAACAATCACCCAGCAGCTCGCCCGCGCCTTCCTGCTTGATCCAGCCATCGGGCGGCAACGTTCATTCGATCGCAAACTGCGTGAAGCAATCGTTGCACTCAAACTCACAACGGCCTATTCCAAGGACGAGATCCTTACACTCTATTTGAACCAGATCTACTATGGCGGTACGGCATATGGCGTCGAATCAGCGGCCTGGCGTTTGTTTGGCAAACCCGTCCACGAACTCGATCTGGCTGAATCAGCGCTGCTGGCCGGATTACCGCAAGCGCCATCCCAACTTGATCCACTATCCAATGGCGATCTGCACGCCCGCGAACGCCAACGCCTGGTGTTGGCTGCGATGGTTCGTACTGGTTATATCAGCTCTGTTCAAGCCGAAATGGCCGCAGCAGAACCACTTCACTATGCGGATGGCGCATGTCGGACAGGAACATGCACCGCGTCCGCACCTCATTTCGTGGCCTTCGTGCTGGATGATCTTGTTGAACGGCTTGGTGCCGATTCACTCGCACGCGGTGGGCTGACAATCACAACCACACTCGATATTGGGCTTCAGGAAGCGGCGCAAGCGATTCTGAAGCGCCAGATCGACCTGCTGGCCCAACCACGCGATGGTGGCCCCGATCATCGTGCCCGCAATGGAGCCGTTATCACACTCGATCCAGCCGATGGTGCGATTCTGGCCATGGTTGGCAGCCCCGATTTCGCCGATCCCCATAGCCAAGGGCAGGTCAATGCCACAACAGCACTGCGCCAGCCCGGCTCGGCCCTGAAACCATTGACCTATGCCGCCGCTCTCGAACGTGGCTGGACACCCGCTTCCATGGTGTTGGATGTGCCAACCAGCTTCCCGACACGCGAAGGGCGGCCATATACCCCACAGAATTATGATCGCGCATACCACGGGCCGATCCCATTGCGCGAGGCACTTGCAACATCATCCAATATTGCCGCGGTTCGCCTGCTCCACGAAATCGGGCTGCAATCCCTGCTCGATATGGCCGAACGTCTTGGCATTCATTCGCTTGGCCAGGATCCAAGCCGCTATGGGTTGGCGCTCACCCTTGGTGGTGGTGAGGTAACGTTACTAGAACTGACAAACGCCTATGCTGCCTTTGCCAATGGTGGGAACCGAGTGACGCCCTACGCCGTCCTTGCTCTATCAGATGCTGAAGGCCAAGCAGTGAATGTATCGAATACAACCAACAACCCGAACGATCAATCATCAATGCAGACGATACACAGCGCTACCCAATCGACCCGAGTAGCGCCAGTCTCAGTTCTCTCACCACAGATTGCCTACCTGATCAGCGATATTCTGGCCGATCCATATGCCCGTATGCGGGCGTTTGGCCTGGAAAGTACGCTGGATATTGGCCGCCCTGCTGCCGCGAAAACAGGAACAACAACCGATTGGCGCGATAACTGGACGGTTGGCTACACACCAGATCGCGTCGTGGGGGTTTGGGTTGGCAATGCCGATGGTAGCCCGATGGAAGCTGTGAGTGGCATCACCGGCGCAGGGCCTGTCTGGCGAGCCGTGATGCAAGCGGCCCATCGCGATCTGCCCGTGCATGCATTTACGCGCCCAGCAGGTCTGGTTGAGGCCGATATTTGTAGCGATAGCGGCCTCCTGCCCGGCCCGCACTGCCCGGCAACCCGCCGCGAACTCTTTATTGCGGGAACCGTCCCCAATAAACCAGATAACACCCATGTTGCGCTGCGTGTTGATCTGCACCTTGGTTGCCGTGCATTACCTGGCTACCCGCCCGAAAAGACAGCAATGCGGATCTTCCATATGTTGCCGCCCGAAGCCCAACTGTGGGCCATTGATGCAGGAGTGCCGGTCGCACCACGCAAGATCTGCCCACTTCCTGGTGCAATAACCAATACCAGCAATCCATCTCAAACGGATGCCGCAGAGAATGACCGTGCCGCACCACGGATTGTTGCACCTGCATATGGGGCC
>Ga0163144_10025889_pt1 | contig 11432 bp, 10 predicted proteins | sample OliLak19BULKMAT1_FD_123175 | JGI IMG/M metagenome (GOLD analysis project Ga0163144, IMG submission 123175) | Freshwater microbial mat bacterial communities from Lake Vanda, McMurdo Dry Valleys, Antarctica - Oligotrophic Lake LV.19.BULKMAT1 | ecosystem: Environmental > Aquatic > Freshwater >... | reverse complement strand
TTGAGAGCAACGATGAAGGGTTTGAAGGTGTTTCTAAGGCAAAGATACAGCTCGTCATTCGACATAACCTCGCCATTCTCCAGTTCTGGCGGAACCTTTTCGAAGAGATCCTTACCCGAACAAAAGATGTCCCCATTGCCTGTGAGAATGGCGACCCAAATGTCTGTGTTGTACTTCACGTCAACAAATGCGTCCTGGACTTCCTTCCGCATTGCACGGTTCAACGCATTTTTTTTGTCCGGCCTGTTCATCGTGATGTAAGCGACGTGATCACGAACTTCATATTCAACAAATTGCCCCATCATTCCTCCATTGAGTTACTTCCAGCAAGTTCTGGTGCGTTTTAAAAATTAATTCGTGCCGATTTTTCCGGCCTCGATCACTTTTTTCCATTTAGTTAGTTCATTTCGAATGTGACCCACAAATTCACTTTGCGTGCTGCCGATGGGATCGAACCCCTGCTTGGACAGTGTTGAACTGATCTCTTCAGCTTTCACGGCAATCGACACTTTCGATGAGAGCGTGTTTACGATGGCGCTTGGCACCTTTGCTGGCGCAAGAAACCCATACCACTGGGTTGATTCGTAACCCGGGACCCCGGACTCAGCCATGGTGGGCAGCTTTGGCACCAGCTTGGACCTGGAACCACTTGTCACCGCCAGCGCGCGAAGCTTGCCAGCATTGATTTGCGATAGTGCCGATGGAATGTTTGAGAACATCATATGGACGCGGCCTCCGACCAAGTCCAGAACTGCGGGTCCGCTGCCTTTAAATGCGACGTGGATTACATTGATTCCGGCTATCAGCTTGAACAGCTCGGCAGCTAAGTGACTGGCCTGTCCATTGCCGCCAGAGGCATATGTCATCTGCCCGGGCTTTGACTTGGCCAACTGAACCAACTCAGCAACGGTACTCGCTTGCGCGGACGGGTGAACCACCAATAGATTTGCCGCTGAGGCAACAAGACTGATTGGGCTGAAGTCCTTAATTGGGTCGTAAGGCACATTCTTGACCAGATTGGGAATTACGGCGTTTGGCCCGCTGTTTCCCATCACGATGGTATAGCCGTCAGGTGCGGCTTTTGCCGCAAGGTCCATGCCCAGCATTCCACCCGCTCCAGGGCGGTTATCAACCACAAACGTTTGCCCAAGATCAGTCGTTAATCGTTGTCCCAGGACTCGCGCAAGCAAGTCGGCGCCGCCACCAGGCGGCCCCGGGAGGATGATTCTGACGGGCTTATATGGATATTGATCCGAGGCACACACGGACGGAACCAGAAGAGCACCAAAAAAAAATAAGCCTACATACCGAATAATCGGATTCATCATGATTTCTCCTCGCTATTTCACTTTGGCGCGTTCCAGATCGGGATCGGATCCGTAAAGGCACATTCGAAGCGCCTTCCAAGGGCTACCTTAGAGGATGCGCTCCACAGTTTTTTTGTTCTTTATAACATCCTATCCAGAAAGTTTAATCCTGAATAGGAATAGAATGTTATTGTATGATAACGGTATGGAATAACAGTCCAAGGGATAGCCTCGATGCGTTTGGCACAGTTTTCCTACGTATGCGCCGTCATCGCCAACGAATTCAACATTTCCAAGGCTGCCGATTCACTGGGCACCTCGCAGCCCAGAATCAGCAAGCAAATTCAGGCGCTAGAACATGAGCTGGGCTTTGAGATTTTTGCCCGGAAAAGAAACCGCGTTCTCGGGTTAACACCCAATGGCGAAGCCATCGCAGGTATTGCGCGACGAATAGCGACCGAATCCGAGCAGCTACGAAACATTCGTGATGCACTACTCAGTCCAAACACTGGACAGTTGACAGTTGCTACCACCCACAGCCATGCCCGCTACACATTACTTCACGTGATTCAGAAATTCTGCAAAGAGTATCCCGAGGTTACGTTTACTCTCAGGCATAGCGATCCATCAGAGATTGCCGAATTGGTGGCCATGGGAACGGTTGATCTTGGCCTTAGTGCAAAACCAAAAGTGTTACCGCCGAATGTGGTTTGTATCCCAGCGTATGGAATTGGAAGACTGTTGATCACATCGATTGACCACCCACTGCAAAAGCTGAAAAAGTTGAACTTGGTCGAGATTGCGAAATATCCCCTCGTCGGATATGACCAAAAGTTTAGTTCTGGCTGGCGGGTAATGGAGGCATTTTTCCGGCAGAACCTGTCTCCCAGGGTGGTGCTGACGGCGATTGATGCCGAGGTTGTCAAAGCTTATGTAGCCGCAGGACTCGGTGTTGCAATTCTTCAAAAGTTTACGTTTGATCCGGAACGCGACAAGGGCATCGAGACCAGAAGTGCGGACGCCTTATTCGAGCCCTCGGAGGCCATGCTCATGCTCCGAAAGAATGGATACCTGAGACAGTACGCCTACCGATTCATCCAGCTGATCAAGCCGTCGATTGATCGTGTCACCGTGCGCAATGCCTTGGAATCTTGAGCAACCAGAGTGTCGCTACTTGAATTCGACATCCGCGCTGTTGCTTACTGAACAATAACGACTTAAGCCATTGATCGAGCAAGTATGCTCTTCAGGCGATAGCGCCGCGCAGCAGTCTTCCAGCAAAATAACCTCGTAGTCCCGGTCGTGACCTTCCCGGACAACGGCTTGAACAACACCGTTCGTGGATACCCCCGATGCATAGATTCGGCGGATACCGTTAGTCCTGAGTATGGGTTCAAGATTAGTCCCATAAAACGGACTGACGCGGTGCTTGGTAATCAGAAAATCCGTAGATTTCGGCATTAAGCCCGGATGAATCTCTGTGCCCCAGGTATCAAGCTTAAGAATCCCGTTGGTTTTCGCTGCTTTAAATACCGGTGAAATTTCTGGACATTCTCGATAATCGGCAGAGAACCCCACCCTCACAAAGCCTATGGGGAGGCCCGCAGCACGGGCTTGCTGAATGGCGTTTGCTGTTTTCGAAACTATTTCACGCTGAGTGGCCTGAGTTGAAAGCGGCGAATGTCCTCTGGGTCCATCCCCGTTGACAAGATCGTTTTGCATGTCCAAAACGAGATAGATTGAATTCGAGTTCATTCAACACCTCAATGATTGTCAGATTTCAGAAAGAATTTCTTTGGCACGAAGTATTACAGGCACATCAACCATTTTTCCATCTACGGCGACAGCGGCGCCATTCGATTTATCAGTTGCCTGGACGACCCTTCGAGCCCAGTCCACAAGCTCCTCTGACGGCCGATAGCAGCCGTTGGCGATTGGTACCTGCTTGGGATGGATGCATAACTTCCCGCCAAAACCAAGCCTGCGACCTCGTGAAGTTTCAGCGCGAATAATTTCTTCGTTATCGAAAACAACGGTCACGCCATCAACTGGTGGAAGCAGATTTTCAAGACGTGAAATCAGTACAATTTGTGAACGGAAGAACAGCAACTCCTCCCCTTCGCCATCAATCCGCAAATCCACTTGAAAATCGATTGATCCAAATCCAAACCGCTGAACTTTCCCGGTCGCCGCCATTTCCCTCGCATTGTCGATCCCACGGGCAGTCTCGATCAGGGGCACCAACACTTTGTCACTTCCGATAGCTTTAGCAACCGATTCGACAACTTGGCGGCTCTCTGCTTTTGGAAGAAGAACTCCAGATACCCCAGGTGACTTGCACAGATGGAGATCTTGTTCAAACCAAGATGTATCTGCGCTATTAATACGAACGTAGACGCCACGCCCGAGTTGGAGATGCTGGTAGAGCGATTCACGCGCCGTCTCTTTGTCGGCTGGCGAAACGGCATCCTCAAGATCAACGATGACAGCCCCCGCTCCTGCATTGAACGCCTTCTCAATTCGTTCCGGCCGGCTTGCCGGTACAAACAAATAGGAGCGAATGATATTATTTGATGCCATTGGATAAAATTCCTTTATCAAAAACTGCCATTCGCATTGTGGGCAAATTTGTTACGAAATTCGACGATGTCTTTCAACAAGTATAAACGGGATATCCGCTCCACGAATCAAGCTACTGGCAAAGATCGTCGTCGTTCGCTAAGATTTTACAGTCATCGATTGACTGTATTTGCTTGTCACACCCTATGTTTTTATTTGCATTGACTTGGATAGACCAAATTCAAAAGTCCACGATTTAACGTGGCCGCATCCAGACCATGAATTAATCTTTGGAAACTAAATTGGATAAACCAGTAGACGAGTTTGAATTTTTCCTGGCAAAGGACTGGTCCGATGGACTTCCCGTAGTCACGCCAACGATTGCGAGACTTGAACATTTTCTGACCGGCACGAAATATCCCGACGAACTCATCGGCCATATTCCACCGGCAATGGAACCAGCCACAGTAAAAACCGTGGCGATTCACGCTCTCATGGCGGGTTGCAAACCAGAATATCTCCCCATCGTTCTTGGGGGCATACAGCTGATGCTCCGGGAAGAATTAAATCTCAATGGCATTCAGGGGACTATGCATGGCGTAGCACCACTAATGATCGTCAACGGGCCTTACGCTAGGAAAATTGGTCTGCACGGTGGAAATGGTTGTTTCGGCCCCGGCTTCAGAGCAAATGCCACTATCGGCCGCGCCATACGACTCATGCTGACAAACCTCGGGGGCGGCATCCCTGGCTCGGGGTCCGCCACAGTGTTTGCGACCCCACTTCGCTACACAGCTTGCCTTACCGAAAATACAGAGCGTAGTCCGTGGCGCAGCTTAGCCGAGGAAAGAGGATATTCAGCGGACGAAAATGTCATTACCTGCGCCATGGTGGAAAGCCCCCGGCTCTGCTATGACGACGTTAGTCAGGAACCCCTACGGTTACTAACGGGTATTGCCGACTCCATGGCGGCCATGAGTTCCTGGAATATACATGTGCGTTCGGACATGGTCGTTGCAATGAGTCCGGAACAAGCAACGATCTGCTCAAAGGCGGGGCTATCCCACGCGGATGTCCATCGCACTCTAATAGAAATCGCCGGGAGGAAGGTCAAAGACCTTAAAAATGGCGGAAACTGGCGCCGCGAACGAGCACTGAAGATTAATGTCGACCCGGACAACGATGAGGCTTTTGTGCCGGTGATCAAGGATGAACGCGATCTGCACCTTATCGTAGCCGGTGGTTGGGGTCCGTTAACTGCTGTTTGTCACGGTTGGGGCGGGGGTAGCCGTGCCGTCCATGGAACATATGCCGTTTAGCGTCAATCCTGGCTATCCAGACATCTTTCGGAATAAACCGATCTCATGCAACTTGGGGAACATTCAATGAATACCGACTTAAGATTTATCGATCCAACGGTCCGCACCAATAAATCAAAAATCGATTTTGCCCCCCGATCCATGGATCTCGCCGGGAAAGTGGTTGGATTGCTTGATAACAACAAGGAGCAGGGATCGCTGATCCTTGAGACCCTGGGTAAAGCCCTTGTCGAGAAATATGGGGCGGCCAGGGTGGTAATGCGAAGCAAACCCCATTATTCAAAACCCGCAACTGACGATTTGATCAATGAAATGGCAAACGAAGTTGATGTCGCGATTGCAGCTGTAGGTGGATGAGGGTCTTGCACGTTGTGCAGTGTGCACGACACCATTGAATTTGAAAAACGCGGCATCCCGGCCACGGTCATCATCACCCAAGCCTTCAAAAATGCGACCGTATTTCAGTTTCGTAGTAAAGGGATGGAGGGGCATCCGTATATTGAAATGCCACATCCCATCAGCAACCTGAGTCCTGAGGAAATGCGTTTGCTAACGCTTCAGTACGTTGAAGAAGCTTATGGTCACATCACCGCTTAAGCATTCTATGCAATCGTCATTGCACGTGGAATTGCACCGGCATCCTTCAAGGTTTCAATCGACCAGCACAACTGAATCGCCTCTTTACGCTGTTCAGCGGAAAGAACTCCCTCCGTCAGGGCAGTAAATTTTCCCTCCAGGTCCTCGTCACTCATGGGGCGCTCCAACGAACCCAAGGGGTGAAGGACCATTCGATCCAACACTCTCCCGTCTTTCATGGTGATTGTGACTCGCGCCTGAGCCCACTCCAGTTGAGGGTCAATAACAGCGTGAACCTTGCTGCGCAGATTAACAATCTGCGGATCTCTTACGCATTGATCACTAAATTGCGCTTCACCAGCTGCACCTTGAATAATTGCTGCTGCTGCCACATGGAAAACACTGAATTTCCCTTCAAGGCCGGTGGTGGGTTCCGTTTTCCCCGTGAGCTCCATCACGATCGCGCCAACCTTTAGATCAATGCGCTCGATCATCTCCGCTACAACGTTGAATTCATTTCGTAGCTGGATACACCCATCAATCGTTCCATGCACAACCAACCCGCAAGCGAAGGGTTTATACATGTTCTTGGTTAACTCATGTGTCTTGCCAAGATCGGTAGTGATTGCGTTTGCATCAAACTTCGTAGAAAGCACTTGGCCCCAGCCTCTCTTCGCTTCAATAGCATGCTCAGAACTTGTAAAGTTGTTGAGTGCCAGAAATGCGGCTTTTAGGCCGTTCTGAGCTGCGCTACCTGGATGGAAGCATTTGCACATCGATCCAAACATCTCTCGCAAACCTGCAGATTGCGTGGCCGCTATTCCCAACGCCCATGTCATTTGCTGCTCATTCAGCCCCAGTATTTTTCCAGCGGCCGCAGCAGCACCAAACACCCCAACCGTTCCGGTAATGTGCCAGCCAATCGCATAATGCTCGGGAACGACCGATAGTCCAATTCGACACTCTACTTCGACTCCAAGAATATAGGCGTGCACAAGATCTGCTCCACTAACACCCTTCCACTCAGCCAACGCCAATAAAGCTGGCCACACTGGGGCGCTTGGATGGATGGCTTTAACATGGGTGTCGTCAAAATCAAGGACATGAGAGCTGATACCGTTAATCAAGGCAACATTCAGAATGTCCATCCGCTCCTTGCGACCCAATACACCTGCCTGCTGTGGCCCTGCAAAGGGCATGACGGCGGCAAGCGCGTTATCCACAGTTTCGTGGGCGGCCCCTCCCACGGCACAAGCGCACCAGTTCAAGAGCGCACGTGCCGCTTCATGCCTGACTGCAATGGGTATCGATTCAATCTTCGATTGAACAATATACTTCGCAAGAGTTTTAGTCGTGTTCATCGGGATAGTGACCATGTAATGTGTGCAAGGTGATGATTCTGTAACATTTTCTGGGATTTATCTCGAAAATATCCAGATAGTGATAGTCCACGTCGCCGCAGTTTCCCAGCATCATTTTGGGGGGGGGCACGGTCGAGCCAGAACCCCCTTTTCATTTAATGCGAGCGAAATGGTCGAGGAAATTCGACAACGGACGCTTACGCGGATTCGGTGCCTGCAGCATCGTCGCCTCGCGCCTGCGCGATCTGCGCGGCAGTGCAGCCGATCTCTGACAGCACTTCGATCGTGTGCTCGCCCAGCCTCGGTGCGGGTCGCTCGGGCTGAATCCGGGTATTGCGCCAGATGACCGGGTGCGCGAGTGCGCGCAGTGTGCCTTCGCTCGGGTGTTCCAGTGTGTGGATGAAATTCTTCGAAATCAGGTGCGGATCGGCGATAAGGCCTCGGAGCGTGTTCAGCGCAACGGCCGGCACTTCGGCTACATCAAAGCGTTCGAGCCAGATCGCACTGGTCGCGCCTTCGAGTATGCCAGCGACAATTTCGCAAAGCTCTTCGCTGTGCTTCACGCGCGAAGCTTGGTCGCGGAAGCGCGGGGCTTCGGCGAGCGCGGGATGCTTCACTGCCACGCAGAAGCGCTGCCAGTGGCGGTCCTGTATGGTCGACACCGACAGGTAGCCATCCTTGGTCTGGAACGGTCCGCGATTTTTCGCGAGCGCGCGGCGGTAGCCGGGCGGTCCCAGCGGTGGGTCGTATGTCGCGGCACCCAGATGATCGGCCAATACGAACTGAGCCATGGTCTCGAACATCGGCACTTCCACAGCCTGTCCCCTGCCAGTCTTGCGACGATGGTAGATCGCAGCAAGTACCGAGTAGAGCAACGTGAGCCCGGCTGTGCGGTCAGAAAGCAGCATGGGCACGTACTGCGGTCGGCCGAGGATCTGCTGCTCCAGCCATGGCAGCGCGCAGGCGCCCTGTATCAGTTCGTCGTACGCGGGCTTCGCGGCGTACGGTCCGGTCTGTCCGTATCCAGTGGCCGAGCAGTAGATGATGGCCGGATTGGCCGCCGCGACCGCCTCATAGGTGAGTCCAAGCCGTGCCATCGCATTCGGCCGCACGTTAAACACCATCACGTCTGCCGTGCGCGCGAGCTGCAACAGCGCGTTTTTACCCGCGGGCTGCTTCAGGTCGAGCACGACGCTGCGTTTACCGCGGTTCACGTTGAGATACATCGCGCTCATGCCGGGATGGCGCGACGGGCCGTTGTGCCGGAACGCATCTCCTTTCGGCGGCTCGACCTTGATCACGTCGGCACCCTGTTCCGCCATGAACTGCGTCGCGTAGGGCCCCAGCACCACTGACGTCAGATCAAGAACGCGTATGCCGGCAAGCGGCAGTGCATCGGGCGTTTCCCCCGCCGCGACAGCATGCGCACGCCGCAGCGCAGGATTCGCCGCTTCCGCGAGGACTTCCTGCGTGTGCTCGCCGAGCGCCGGCGCATGGCGCCGCACCGTGGGCGGGCTGCCCGACCAGCGCGTGGGGATGCCCGCGCTCAGCATGCGTCCTTCGGTGGGATGCTCCACCGTCGCGAGAAAGCCGCTTTCGCGCAGGTGGCGGTCCTGCATCAGGTCTTCGAGGCTGTTGAGCGGCATCGCGGGGATGTCCGCCGCGTCGAGTATCGGCACCCATTCCACCGTCGTGCGCGCGGAGAGCTTCTCGGTGATGAAGGAACAGAGCGCGGCGAAGTTAGCGGTGCGCGCGCGCATGTCGGCGAAGCGCGGGTCGGACTTGAACTCCGGGGCACCGACTACGTCGCAGAAGCGCTTCCAGTGCGTGTCGTTGTAGATGTTCGCACACAGGTGGCCGTCGCGGGTGGCGTAGGGTCTGCGCTCGGGCGTCAGCGCGCGCACGTAGCCCTCTGCGCCTATCGGCGGCTCGAACGTAAGACCGTAGAGGTGGTCCGACAGCACGAGATGCGCGAGTGTCTCGAACATGGGCACCTGCACTTCGGCGCCGGCGCTCGTGCGTTCGCGACGAATCAGGGCGGCGAGTATCGCCTGCACCGCGAGCAGCGCGCTTGTGCGCGCCACGAATATCGGCACGTAGTGCGGGCGGCCGCCGACGCGCCGCGCAAGCTCCGGCAGCGCGGCGTGCGTCTGCACGAGGTCGTCGAGGGCGGGTCGCCCTGCATATACGCCGTCATCGCCGAAGCCTGCGATGGCGCAGATCACGAGCCGCGGGTTCGCACGCTTCAGCGCATCCGCACCGAGCCCGAGCCGCTGCATCGCGTCGGCACGGTTGGAATGCACCAGCACGTCCGCGGTCGCGAGCAGTGCGAGCAGGGCGTCGCGCCCGGCATCGGTCTTGAGGTCGATGACGGCGCTGCGCTTGTTGCGGTTGGTGTGCAGGTAAAGCGCGCTCATGCCGGAATGGCGCGCGGGCCCGTTGCTGCGCAGCGCATCGCCGCCAGTCGGCTCGACTTTGATCACGTCCGCACCGAGGTCGCCCAGCACCTGGGTCGCGAACGGCCCCATGACAATGGCCGTGAGATCGACCACGCGCACCCCCACGAGCGGGCCGCCCGCGACTACTTGCTGCTGCGATGCCACTGTGGTGCCGTTGTCAGTTCGCGCGCAGGCCGGCTTTGCGGATCACCGTAGACCAGCGACCCATTTCCGCCTTGATCAGGCGCGAGAACTCTGCGCTGCCCGGCTTCGGAATGTCCACGCCCAGTGCGGTCAGGCGCTCCTGAAGATCGGGCATCGCGAGTACCTCAGCGGAAGCTTTCTCGAGTGCGTCGATGATCGGTTTGGGGGTCCGCGCAGGCACCAGCAGGCCATACCACGGGAACGACTCGTAATTTGCGACGCCGGCCTCGATCATCGTGGGGATGTTGGGCGCGGCTTTCGTGCGCACTGCGGTGGTAACTGCCATCGCGCGCAGGCGGCCGGAACGCACGTGCGGGATCGCCGCGGCGATGGGCGCGAACATCATGTCGGTTTCGCCCGAGATGACCGCGGCCACGCCCTGGCCGCCGCCCTTGTACGGCACGTGCACCATCTCAATACCGGAGAGAAACTTGAAGAGCTCGCCCGAGAGGTGCGACCCGGCACCTATGCCGGACGAGCCGTAAGTGAAGCCGTCTGGCTTGGCTTTGGCCGCCGTTACTAATTCGGCGACCGTCTTCGCCGCGAACACCGGTCGCACGATCAACATCTGCGCGCTGATGCCGGTGAGGCTCACCGGCGCGAGGTCCTTCTGCGCGTTGTAGGGCAGCTTCGCATGCAGAAACGGATTTATGCTCAGGCTATTGGAGCACGCGAGTATGGTGTAGCCGTCGGGCGCGGCCTTGGAAACGATGTCCTCGGCGATGCTGCCACCTGCACCGGGCCGGTTGTCCACCACGACCTGTTGGCCGAGCAGGACGGTCAGCTTGGGCGCGACCAGGCGCGCGACAATGTCCGGCCCGCCACCCGCCGTGTAGCCGACTAGCATGCGGATAGGCCGATTCGGATATTTGTCCTGCGCATGGGCCGGTACCAGTGCGGTCGCGAGACTTACGGTGGCGACAACGGCAGCGATTCGAGTCAGGCTATGTCGGCTTCGCATGGTGGAATTCCTCAACGTGCCAGAAGGTCTTGACTCTACTTTATTAAGCGCTTTGCGAACAAGTGTATCTCCACCATGCGGATATCGTGTGCGGCTTTGCCCACGCCGGCGCGTTCTGCTAGATTCTGCGACTCCAATCACCCCACGGAAAGACGCCATCATGCTGCTCAAGGGACGCACCGCATTGATCACAGGATCGGGCCGCAACCTCGGCGCCGCGATCGCCCGAACCTTTGCCGCGGAAGGCGCTAACGTGATCGTCAACGTGCGCAGCAGCGTGGCCGAGGGCGAGGCTGTGCTGAACGACATCCGGAAGATGGGCCGCAAGTGCAAACTCGTTGTCGCAGACGCGACTGACAGCGCGCAGGTGAAGCGCATGGCGGACGAGGCGGCCGAGATTGGCACTGTGGACATCTTGGTCAACAGCGTCGGCATCGCGCCGATGGCGAAGCTGAAAGACATGACCGATGAACGCTGGGATCAGGTGCTGAAGACCAGCCTCTACAGCGTGTTTTACTGCACGCGGCAGTTCGTCGATCCCATGGTCGAGCGCAAGTGGGGCCGCATCATCAACATTGGCGGCGTCGCCGGCATCCGCGGTTCGAAATACAAGTCGGCCAATGCCGCAGCCAAGGCCGGCGTCATCGGCTTCACGCGCGCGATCTCGAACGAGTTCAGCGAGTTCGGCATCACCTGCAACCACGTCG
>Ga0163144_10025888_pt1 | contig 11432 bp, 9 predicted proteins | sample OliLak19BULKMAT1_FD_123175 | JGI IMG/M metagenome (GOLD analysis project Ga0163144, IMG submission 123175) | Freshwater microbial mat bacterial communities from Lake Vanda, McMurdo Dry Valleys, Antarctica - Oligotrophic Lake LV.19.BULKMAT1 | ecosystem: Environmental > Aquatic > Freshwater > Lake... | reverse complement strand
TTAGAGACCAGCCACAGTCGTGATCTTTCTCTGGGTACGATGGATTGTACGTTCGATAAAGCTGCATTGCTTTCTCTGACAAGCTAAATTCCCCATACCATCTATGGATGACCACTGGAAAAGTCGCCATGGTGGTGTGCAGCAGAGATTAAATGGCCGACGCACGTGTCTTCTATCCGAAACCACATGAAACCATATCCCTTTCGACAGAGCACGCACGGGATTTCCGCAGCTCCACGATTAAAATGTCCGAACAACCAAAAGCATTGATGGTGTGTCAGTTGGCGGCGCAAATGTACAACGGGGTGCGTATTGTGCCGTTTGTGGGTACATATTTTGATCGTTTGGAGGTCGTGTGACCAAGTAAAGCGCTACCGCCGGTTTGGACCATTGCTCGTGAGCAGCAACAATTCTCGGTTTGGAAACTTGACAATCACATCACATGGTGTGGCTGCGACTGGAGGCGGAATGGCCCCATTCGGAAACATTTCCTTGAAAGTAGCAGGTTTGGTTGGGAACCGCCATTCGTACACACCTACACCGTGCACATGCACCAGTCGATGATGCTGCACCACCCTGGAAACGCGACGAGAAATGGAAAACACATCCGCATGGGGCATATTCCACGCTTGGGTCGTATGCCGAATCAGCCATGTATGTTCGGCACATGGTGTCAACAGTGCTACTGCTTCATCTGCGGTAATAGAGTGGATCAAGCCGATACGTTCCAAAGTAGCCAAGTCTACGAAAGCTCGAGCTTCATTGGACCAATCAACACTACTCCACCCACGACGCGCCAACTGCTCTTGGAACGCTGGTGTCACGTCCTTGGTAAGCACGTGCGAAAACTCGGTCCAACACATTTGCTTGTAAGCGACATACGGCGACAAATGCGACAGATCTTCGCGGGTATAGGGATCTTGTCGCTTCAGTGCATACGCCTTGAGAAACGAATCCGTATCATAGGGAAACACATCGTCATTGGCGTATCGCCGAATGTTCATCACTCCGTGAAAAGGTTGATCGGATCGATCCTTGGTACTGATGTCGGTCATCAAATTCATTTCGTCTTCATGTTTCGAAACAATCGTCGAGTAGATCAATGTTTTAGACTCGAATGGGTTTTGCATTCCATGGATCGGCACCGTTTGGTTCATCGACAGCGTGCAACAGTTTTTTGGTTTGACAAAAAAGTGTACAAATGCACGAATTGCATTTTGTGAGAAGACTCTCAACTTTGGGTGAACTGCAAGTTTGAGTAAAACTTGTAAAAAAAATGTGACCGAAAACCGATAGAAAGTTTTGATCCAAAAACGGATGGTCCAAAGAATTTGGGTTCCACACGTTTTCTGTGTTTGAAAAACTCGTCCAATTTTTTCGGTTTGCATTTTTCAGTTTCAAAAAGTAGTCCAATTTTGTGTTTTGCATATTATGAACGACATCACCAAAGTTGGGTGAACTGAATGATCGAGTAAAACTTCCTAAAAAAAATGGATCGAAAACCGATGGAAGGTTATGATCCGAAAAGCGACGGTCCAATACTTTTTCGGTTCAACACGTTTTCGACGTTCCAACAACTCGTCCAATTTTTTCGGTTCAAGATTATATAATTCCAAAACACGTATTCAACTTTGTGACCAACAAGGATTTCGCATTGGGCTTGGGGAAAAATGTAGCAAATACCGGTGGCTGGGACTTGAGTTTGTCAAATTGGATGGTGGCATTGTCTTCCATACTGCCATCTATGTAGATTTCGCGATTCATATCGTTCCGTACCACGATGCGTTCCTCTGTGATGGCTCGGAAAATATAGCGATTGACTGTCTCGGTTGCAGACAATTGGGTCTTGTCCTTCACCTCTTTGAGGGTAGCCACATTGAGTACCATGGTCGGTAGTGTTTCGACGGGGAAATCCATGTGGGTGACAAAAATCTCTTCGGTATAGTCGCGAAAGTAGTTGAACAGTCGAGGTCGGTCATTGTAAAACAGGTACTGCTTCAACACCGTCCGAAATGGCAGCGTATAGTCCGCCAAAAACAATGCGTGCTCTGCAATGCCGTCAAGGCTTTCAATGGCCAGAAAAGCCGTATTCAGATCGGTGGAATCGATTTTCACATAGGTCACGCCGTCCTTGACTTCGTTCTGGGTGGTGCTCAGCACATACAAGGCATTGCACCATTTCATATACGTTTGGACGGCCTTGATCTGGGCCTTGACGACACCGGCGCCGCGATCAAACAGCACTACATCAATTTTCTTGGGTAGACTGCTACCATTGCCAGTCACGGCGACTACCACCACCGCCAAGGTGGCCAGCATAAATACAAGAAACACTAGGCTTAAGATCCACAGCCAACGCCGTTCAGTGGTCGGCCGCGATCGAGCCGATCCTTCGCGTGAGCGCAATGTCAGCTCTTCTGCCGGCATACGTTTTGTTCTTATGATCCTATGAATTTTTTTACCACGTCATATCTGCACCTTATTCTGTGCTGGATCGTGGCTGAGTTGGGATAAAATTGGGCTATCGAGTGTGGCGACGTTTCCACAAAACTGACTTTGGAAAAACCCTCGTGTTACGTATGAATCCCCCCGAACTCGATGTTTGAAATTTTGCGTGTCACCAATAAAACCAAATGTCTGCTGCGGCCAAAGCCTACTTTGCCAAACATAATGTGCCAGCAGATTCATTACCCCTACGAGAAGTAGAACATTTGCTCCAATGTGAGTTTTGTGCCCACACATTTCCCTTGTGGGCGTTTCATAATGGCGATTTGACGGAATGGTGCCAACTGACCGAGACGGAAAGACATGGTGTGGTAGCGCAACTGCAAAAACATCACCAGGCGTTCTTACGCAAGTACGTCAAGACCAAAACGCCATCCGGCTATCAATTGTATCTGACCGATCATTCTCGCCATACGCCCGGCAATCAAGTGATGGAACGAACACGACAGTTGGCCGCCTCGTGGCAACAATTATCGCCACCAGAGAAACAAGTGTATCAAGAGCGAGCGGATCAGCTAGCTCAAACCTATCAGCAAACGATTCAGTCCTGGTCTAAACCCATGCAAAAAGAACTGCGGGAAATGAAAGAACAACGAAAAGGGGTAAGTGAAAAGCGTCCAACGTCTGCCTTTGTCATGTATTTGTCGGACCGGTGGAAAGAACAGAAAGGGCTACGATCTGACTATCGGCAATTTCAACACGAAATGGCAGAGCAGTGGAAAATCGATCCACGAAAACACCAGTATCAAGATTTGGCGGATCGTCAACAGCAAGCGTTTCAAATGCGGCGCGGCAAAGTCAAGATGAATGGTCTGGAATCCGACGAGGAAGACGGAAACATATCGTGATCGTGGTTTCATAGGGTACAGATATGTGCTTTGCTGGCGATATGTTATACCTCTAAAAAATCAAATAATGCCACCCAAACCGGTCAAGAGAAAGTTCCCCGATCTCACTCCGGCCCAATTGGCCCAATTGAGTGACAGATCCAAACAGCCTCCACCCCCTCGCAAACGTCAACGACCGTCGAAATCAACAAAAACCCAAACGGTATTACCCGCATCTTTTTTTCGAGGCGCAGCGGGCATTAGTCCTGCCACGCCACTGCCTGTCCCTGCCTGTCCCTCGAATGCCGCCGCCAAGAGCGGCACTAGCGTCAAAGACGATATCGCTGCCAAGAGCGGCACTAGCGTCGAAGACGATATCGCCAGCCAGCAAGCGGCTCGAGAGGCAGTGGAATCAGAAGTGTTGGCATTACAAGAGCGTGGGTCCGCGGCACCCAAGATTGCCCCCTTGTACACGTTGCAATGTGAAGATCTCGAAACCAATGATCACAATGATATTATCACAAAGATCAAGGCGTTTGTGGACAAGCAAGCCGCTGATCCTAGTGTGCGACGACTCTGTGTGATTAGCGGAGTCCGTGGTAGTGGGAAATCGTTCTGTGTGCGTCGATTCTGCAAAATGTTTGGGTACGATCCGGTGGAGGTGGATCCATCGATGCAGAGCGAGGATATCACCAGCCGCCTCAGTGGCGGATTGTTTAGCCGTTGCCCGATCAAAAAGGTACGGGTGTTATTTATTGACAATGCCGACGAGGTGGCGGTGATGCAGAACCCAAAAGGGAAAGCGGAAGGCAAACGCCACATTCTATCCTTGCTGCCACCCGTACGGGCAACGAAACGAGGAACCAAGGGACGGCTCAAAATGCATTATAACGCGGTGATTATGACCCATACGGTCTATGTGCCATGGCTACAGCCGTTTCATAAGCTACCCACGGCGACCAAGTCCAAAATCTTTACCCATCTCGAATGTAAGCCGCTGAACATCAGCCAAGCGGCAGGCTTGATCCACTCGATTTGCCAAGCCAACCAGCAACCAATGCCTGACATGAGCCAGCTGTATGGCCAGTTTGGTCCCGATATGGGTGCTATGTTGGGGCAAGTCTATGCCACGCACTTTGGTGGTCTGGTGTCGGCGGACAAAGATCCTGAACAATTGGCCTTGTTTACCTGCTTAACTACTCTTCGAAGCCCGACGGATGAAGCGTTGGCCAAGGTGCCAGGCATCCAATGGGATCGCATCGAAAGGGAACGCGAAGCTACTGCACTGTCTCGATTTTTGTACATTTGGGATCGAGGTGGCGAGCAAATCGATGCCGTGATGTTTAATAACTATCTGCGTGATTTGACGTCAGTGCCCGACAGCAGTCATTTGGCGAACAGTATCCGCAACAAGCAAGAAGAGTTTCAACGGCAAGGCAAATTTCAAGGCGATGACGCCATGAAGGCCGCTGTGCGAGCCAGTATTTACCGTGTCTATTGTCAGCCATTGGATCAAATGCACGTGCTAACGGACGCGTATTCGGACAGCGATTTACTACGCCCCATGGCAGCCGATCTGGTTCGCACCTCCATGTACAATCAGTTGAAACAGTCGACCCAAACCCGTGAAATGATTCCGCACTCGGATTTGAAGGCCCGTTGGTATGAAAATGAAACCAGGGAGGCACGACGCGCTTTGAGATTTTCTCTGGTAAAGGATCAGGGCCAATTGGACCGTATGCAATATGTGGCTACCATGCATCGATTGGAGGCGGAAAAGAAATTGGCCGATCATCGCTACGAACCCAATACTACCTACAACTGGGATCACATTATGGGACGCATCTGGAGCTATGACGAAGACACGGCCCAGTGGCACTCGCTCAATATCTTTGCGATGCAGCAGATGTTGAAAGTCAAGGGTAAAGATTGGGATCTCACCAAACAAGACAAGAAGAAACGAGCCGACATTCCTCCCATTGGTGTGAAAGCAATTGCGGTAGCCAGTGCATGTCAACCGTTCTTATCGTGATTCGATCAAGTTTTCATTTTTTTGGAGTGGTGTCTCTATATTATAAAAAAGTCAAAGCCGGCCGGACCAATGTTAGTCGATGATTTTGCATACAATGGCCGGACACGCTGTTCCAGACGTGTAATCTCAGTCATGGTGATCAACGCACCGGCGTACAGAAAACTCTGTAAAAGTTACACGTCTTGACATTATCATCGTTTATACCTTGATCCGGATCAGTGCATTGTCCAAAAGCGGAAACAGAATCAGAAACATGGCGTGTACAGCAGGTTGAATGAGGCTTCGTTCCAATGAAATAGGCATGATAAAAACTTGGGCTTTCTCCCAAAGCGGAGAGGTTACCGTAATCTCCATGTCGTTGGTAGATCGCAGTTCGATAGAAAAGTCCGCCACATGTTTAGCCGTTTTCATCGGAGCATGTCATCACGTTTCAATATCCAGCGTACCGCATCTTCACCTTCTCCCACAGTGAGCAGCGGTGCTGTTTTCCATGTTGCGCCGAGACGAGAATTAAGGTAGAACAAGGCTGTTGTTCGTATGAGAATATTTAACACGTGGTCTACCAGACGGTCTTCTTTCTCCTGAAAGATGCGAATGGATGAAATCACAGCATCGGCCAGGCTCTCTACAAACTCCTCGCGTATGGTGGGTTTCAAGGTATCCCATATCGCAGTCATGATTTCGGATTTCTTCCACTGAGATCCCAGCGCTTTTTTTCGGACGTCCGTGTGAAACAAAAAGCATTGATCAATCTTCCCTCGACGTGTGAAAGAGTTGTAGCGGATGATGTCGTAGTGTTCGGTTGGGTCTGGCCGTCATGGTCAATACAAAAAACTCTAGCGTGCCCCGATGTACACCTCTGACGTTGAGCATCATGTCGTGATCGGCACTCCAAACCGTCAACGTCAAGCCGACACATTCGTCTGGCTCTTCGTGGCTATAGAGCACTTGTAATAGTGGTTCCCGATCCGTCACTTTCGTCACATAGATACAGCCCCGAAAGTCATTTTGTGTACAATCCGATACAAACAAGTACGGTTCCGTAAAAGCCAATGCTCTACCAAATCCATGGTGTTCTTGGGTCGAATGGATTTGTCGAACCAACCTAAACTGGCATCCCTCTTTTTCAACGCATGCCCATCGGCCCGAAGGGGCGGCCCATCGATAGACCCACACCACACCCTTACCCCGACAAGGTTCGGTGATGAACAGATAGGGAAAAGAGAATAAAACCCGCCGACCAAAATGAGTATTGGTGTTGGTGAAACTGCCTACCGGCACCAGCGTTTGAAGTAGCTGATCGTTCTTCATCACCAGAACCTTGTCGCCATGCTTGATGGCTTCCATTTCCAGGTTTTCTTAACGTAGTCGCAAAGGACTCTGTACTTTGTTATGGATGCGTTACATGTAAGCGGCAACCGCGTTCTTGGCCTCAATAAAATGTCTGCCCTCATGAATGTCATGCAAAAGACGGCGGAAGATTTGGTCGATGCGGTCAACGGCACCATTACCTTGGTCGACGATCTGCCTACGGACGACCTGGCACAGTATGGTAATTTGTGCACCTTGTCCCATTGTATCAAGGACACCATTGACAAATTGGACCAGGTGGACGAGAAACTCCACCAGTTGCGTGGGAAACAGCGCCAACAAATTGTGAAAAGACGATTCGTCCGGGTGGAAGCGGTGCAAAAGTGTCCTACTGCCGAGTGTCCCCTAAGCAACATGGAACGTCGACGAAAAAAGCCACGCAATGCTCTGGAGACGACTCATCAATGTGAAAATGGCCATGTATGGCATGCGCACGAAGCAGAGGATGATGGAGCATTTATTTCCTCTGGTCCCTACCAAGATGGCAATCCCAACTGTATGCTCTGTTGCGAATCGACCGACGATGATCAAGACATGTTTCCATGAGCTAGGCACCATACATTATGCCATTATGAAATTTCAACAATAGAAATCAGTGTAGGGACACCTCCAAAGCCGTTACGCCAAATTTCAGCCATCAAAACATTGTAACAAGAGCGTTGCGATTTCATCAGTTGTATTATAAAAAAGTCAAAGCCGGCCGGACGAATCGTAGTCGATGATTTTCGCATACAATGTCCGGCCGGGCGTGTAACCTATGTCATGGTGATCAACTCACCGGCGCACGGAAATATCTCTAAAAGTTACACGTCCAAGACGCGAGATGTAATCAGTTCTTGCTTTTGGACCCGGTTCAGTTTCTTGATGGCGTATTCGCGCCGAAGGGCATCGCCGTGATCTTCACATGGTTCGACGTAGACCAATTCGACTGGGCGTCGGCCTCGGGTGTACTTGGCACCGGTACCGTTTTGATGTTGGCGTACGCGTCGTTCGACGTGGTTGGTAGAACCGCAATAGAAAGAACCGTCACGACAACGGAGCAAATAAACAGAGTACATTTTATTTGTCGATCAGTTTGATCGGCCCAACCCGAGATTGTTGTACAAACGCACCAGACTTTCAGTGTACTTTTTCGAAATCCCAGTGAGAGGGCATTTCAGTATGACCAATGCCGACAAGAGTTCGAAGGAGGGACTGGTATCGGGCCATTTTGCCGTATTCATGGCGCGATATAGCTCATTGGTCAACTCGCAATAATAGCTACGGACGTCATCACTTTCGGATGCGGCTAGTTGCTGTTGAAGCGATGTGGCCATCATAAGTGTATCGCGTTCTCGTTTCGCAGTAAATTGACCCCGCTGAATCATTTGAATCACTTCCAAGAGGTTCATACCGTAAAACAACATAAAGTCACGATCGTTGGTCAGTTTTGGCATGGTGCCACTCTCCACATTGTAGGGGGCCAGGTTTGTGTCCCACGCAAACTGTTGGGCATACTCCACGATTAGATTCTTGACATCCAAAGGAAAATACCAGGCCTCAAATTTGGTGGATTGCCGCAAGGGCTGAAGTTTGGCATCGTACAGGGCTCGCAGCCGCTGTTTGATCGACGTCAATCGATCCGTCACTGGCATGACTATGGCACCGCCGATCGCACCCGTCCCCGCTGTGGTAGGCATGTCTTGCATAAACGAGGTAAAGATGTACAGATACAAGGTGGCCTTGTCGCGATCCGAAGGGATGCTTTTCAATTGGGCCGGTAAAGTGGGAGCATCACCCTTGAGAAATACCATGATTGGCGCGGCGAGAGTGCCCCATTTGGACACAATGTCCTGGAACGTATTGTACTTGAGTACATCCAACCCACCGGCTGTTTGGATCGCTTGGTCGGTCAAGGCGCGTAGGTTTTCTGCCGCCGCCGGTGGGGTAAATCCCAAATGACTATAGACTTCTTCCAACCGTGTGCGCAAGAATTTCGCAAACACATCCGGCTGAGCCAATAGCTTTTGAATGGCTTGTTCGGTCACGGTGGCAATGGTATTTTCCATGGCATTCTTCTTCACCGGATATCGCTTCTGGACGAATTGCACAAAGGTATAGAGAAACACTTTGACCTTGTGTTGCACCGGATCATTGGCCATCGAGGGAAACTGGGTCGTTTCCCCATTCAGGAAAGACAACAACAGTCGGGCTCGAGTTTGCTCGACACCTTCAAAGGTATCCTTGGCCACATCGCCCACGTAGCGAGTTAAGGCATCGCGCACCAACCGGTCCATGTTGGCGTAGGCTCCGGTAGTGAAATTGGGTGGAGGAAACCCTAGACACTTTTCATAGACGTCGCGCATCCGTTGCAAAATGATGCTATAGGTGGCTTCTTGATCGCCATCCTTGGCCCGTTCCAGCGCTTCCTGAACCAGCTTTTGAACGGTAAGGACGTCTGCTGGCGGTGCGACGGTCGGAGTCATGGCTACTCCTAAAAAGGCAGTGGTGGCCGTAGGCAAAAGCTGAGGCAGCGCTGTTCCTGCGCTGGGCAAGGGTAAAGGTGCGGTACCGCCGGTCCGAAACTGATTGGGCACGGGGACTCCGGCACCAATGGCTGGTAGAACACCGCCTCTTCCTGGCAGTACACCACCTCCACCATACTGATTTCCATACTGAATTCCGCCGTAAGGCGCTCCGCCACCAATGACTGGCAGAACACCTCCACCATACTGAATTCCGCCGTAAGGCGCTCCGCCACCAATGACTGGCAGGACACCACCTCCACCATACTGATTTCCATACTGATTTCCATACTGAATTCCGCCGTAAGGCGCTCCGCCACCAATGACTGGCAGATTTCCATACTGATTTCCGCCGTAAGGCGCTCCACCGCCAATGACTGGCAGATTTCCATACTGAATTCCGCCGTAAGGCGCTCCACCGCCAATGGCAAAGGGCTGTAGGGGTTGCATCCCTTGCCCTTGGAGGAATTGTCGGGCCAAGGCCAATGTTTGTTCGCACGTGTTGATGTTGGTGCGATAGTCGCCCAAGGTTTGGGTGGTAAAGGGCTTGACCACTTGCACCGTTGGCTGGAAGGAGCGTTGATTGATCCGCGCGTGAATTGCTGGTCGGCCGTGAGCCGTCAACCAGTCGTTAATGCGCCGAAGGAGATGCACGGCGAAACTGGTCCATTGCATTTTTCGGGCCGTTATACTGACCAAGAATTGATCACCCCATTCGATGGGATAATCCGGTCGGGTCATCTCGGCAGGGTCCAACGATTTGAGCATGGGCACGTACCATTGATTGATCAAATCTCGGACGTAGGCCGTATAGTCGGCGCTATCCGGCAACGTGTCGGTCTGCATCTTCCAGTTCATCAATTCTTGGTAGAGTTCGATGGCTTCTTTCTGCCGCCTCGAGTATTCCTTCACTCCGCGTAGATATTCGGTCAAAGGGTCGCGAAAGACTTGCTTGTGGATCAGCTGCCATCGATTTTCACCACTTTGACCCTGGAATTCCGCCGGCATTTCCCGCATCAGTTCGTTCTGAACACGATTGCATGTACTCATGATTGATTCCCGCTGGTATCTCTCGAAATACGCATTTTGTGGATCGGTAGGGGAATCGGTAATGGCCGCGCGAATTTGCTGGGCAAACGCAGTTAGCATATTCTTCCCAGAGTCATTGCTGGTGATGGAGTTGATATACTCTAGGTACAAAATGTAGCTGAATGCGGCCAAGCGTAGGTCATAGGGTGCATAAGGGTTGGCCGATGTGGAATCGCCACTGGTAGTGGATTGAGTATCAAAGAACATGCTGAGGACATCGTCGCAGCTTTTGGATCGACAGTCGGCGATCGCATCGTCCCACGGCTTGATCTTGGCCACTCGCAGCTGTAGGAAATAAAGACACATGGCTGAACAATCGCGCTTGGCTGGCACAATGCCGACGCGAGCCACTGTTTTGAGGAAAATGTCATCGGCCATGGTGTTGATAGCATTGACCAGTGGATCCACCACCAAGGGATAAGACGTTTGCCACGTGGGATCAAAGTATTCCATGGTATGTGAGGCCCGATCGACCAAGAAGATGATCCATCGGCCCGATTCGATCGAGATCAAGGCGCAGTGATAGTTGCTCTTGGACCAGTTGTCACGGAGATTGGTTTCCATTTTGGCCATTCCACCATCGAGCGTCAGCATATCCAGTCGCACCATGTCCGTCACCCCCAACAAATTGAGTGGTTGGCCGTCGGCATCGCGCATCCAGAACACAAACCGCTCCATGACCGCCACCATGGCATCCGTGTCCAAGGAGCCAAACTTTCCCACTCGAGGTCGGAAGTTCATTTGTAACTTTTGGAGTAGTTCTTTGGACTCTTTCACGTACTTGATAAAGGACGAGGGAGTGGTGGTGGAACTGTTGCCCATAATCCAATCGGCATCATGCATATTCAAGGCGGTGATGGGCGCGGCTCGACTTTCGCCGTCGCTGCTGTCGGGACTGAAGCGCAGAAAACTATAGCGGGCCGACGCGGTGACGTGGCGACGAAACAGTTGCTCGATGTTTCGGCCTTGTTTGGTGCGATTGAATTCATACCATGCAGTGTACAATAGATTGATGTGATCATCGGACAAGCACGATTCCTCTACAGGCATTTTGACATTTTTCTTGGCTTCCGCCGGGAAGCAAGGCTGAGAACGACGTTCGGC
>Ga0163144_10025887_pt1 | contig 11432 bp, 10 predicted proteins | sample OliLak19BULKMAT1_FD_123175 | JGI IMG/M metagenome (GOLD analysis project Ga0163144, IMG submission 123175) | Freshwater microbial mat bacterial communities from Lake Vanda, McMurdo Dry Valleys, Antarctica - Oligotrophic Lake LV.19.BULKMAT1 | ecosystem: Environmental > Aquatic > Freshwater >... | reverse complement strand
TTAAACTTCATGATTTCAGAGCGAGATTTTGGAGTGTCTTTAAATGGTGAATCGTCTTGCTTGGGAATTTTAGAGTTAAGGAACTGGGCGGCTACCAAAACCCTTGCCTGTAAAGCTTGCGCTGTTTTTGGGGCAGAAGTTAACATTTCTTGATTATTTTTTACGAAATTATCAACCACTTGCGCAGGATCTCTTGAGTATATTTCTATTTGCTCTTGAATGTCTTTTTCCTTTTTTTCTGTAATGTCTTGACCTGTTAAATACTTAAGCCCGGCGCGATTTGATATCTGACCAGCTTTTTGGGTGGTTTTAAAGAATGAGTCAACCGCATCCGAAATGCCGATCTTTCCTTTATTGGAAGCCGTTTCAATTTTTCTTAGCAAGAATGATGCTGCTTTGTCGCCGTATTCCATCTGAGCTTTTCTTAAAGCGTATCCTACCACTGCTCCTGGCAAGCCCCCAACCGCACCACCTGCCACTGTCGCAAGCCCTTGAGTTAAAGACATTCCGCGATTATTTACGGCCTTGGATCTTCCTGATTCAAGAATCTTTTCAAGCGTGATTGATTTCTCGAATAGTTTTTTTGCACCTTTATATTGAGATGATAGGCCTGAATCGGTGCTTTCTAGAACCTTTCCGATATGATCTTCCATCTTGCCCCAAAGCCTTTGATGGGCCTCTTGTAAGCGAGATGGCTGAAGCTTGGCAAATCCTGCCTCTTTGGCAAATATTTTGGATTGCTGCTTCATTTCTATTGGAGTCAAGGGAGCTTTCTGGGTAGTATTACCCAGAGCATCCCTTGTTACATTCACATTTCTTAACTCACCGATTAGTTTATCAAACTCGGCTTTGCCTGGACTGTAGAGGTCGCCAACATCTTCCACAAATTCTTTTTCAATGAAATCCGCTAAGTCATCTCCAAACAACAAGTCTTCTTTTTTTAATGTACCTGATTCAATTCTTGCCAGGTAGGTTGTCTGGGCCTTATCTAAAGCATCGCCCATGAGCTTTCCAGCTCCATCGCGCACAACTTGGTTGTTTACATCTAAATCATCAATACTTGTAACTACGGCCTCTTTTAAAGTTTTTGATCCTTTATTTTTTAGACCGCCATTAATTAGAATGTCGTCAGCAGAGTCTTCAAACCCTTTTCCGATATCCATTGCGTATTCGTTTAAGTCTTTAGTGGTTAAGCTTTCTTTTTTTAGAATCTGTTTTATGTGACCTTTTTCGGCCCCTGCTGATTTCAAAAATCCAATCTCATTATCAATAAAGCCCTTCAAGGCTTCTTTGGTTTTTTCTCCTGCGGCCTTAATACCTTTTTTAAAGTATTCGCCTCCTGCTCCGACTACTCCTCCAAAAACACCACCAATTAACGCCCCTTCTCCCATTGATGCCAGTGCATTTTCAGCATTAAATTCAGCATCTCCAAGAGCGTCTTCAGAGATTAGTTTCCCAACGCCAAAAAGAGATCCATCTACAGCAGACCCAAAGGCCCCAGTAGATGCTTTTTTAATTACGTTTGAAGTGGTGTTAGATAAGAACTTCCCGGTTAACTTTGTTGCTACTTTTCTCCCGGCAAGCTCGGCCAGTGCTGTCGGGGTTAGCGATAGTGCTCTAGCCCCCAAAGAAGCTCCGCCTGAAAATAAAGCTGGCGCAATCGTTCCTGCTATCTCAGCACCGCCAGAGATGAATGGATTCGCTTCTTGAAGGTCTTTGAGTCTTTGAGGTGAAACAATCCCCATCTTCGTCAAAGCAAGGTCAGAAGTTCCTAGCGTGATACCTCTGATTGCTCCTGCTGCCGCCGCCATAAGATTTGAATCATCAGCATCCTCTAAATCAAGCTCTCTTTGCTTTTCATCGGCCCCGATAATTCTAAGCCCGTCACTGATTGCTCTTTCTTGCATATCAGGCGCAATAAAGCCCCTTCCTCCGTCAGGTAACTCAACCTCGATTTTTCCTGCCTCATTTATGGCAGGACTAGGAGCCGTTAGTTGAACATTCTCAAGGTCTTCGGGTTTAATCTCACTTAGGCGCATTATTGACCTTCAACGTATGAATTAATTCCAGCGGGTTTAAGTCCATGAACCTCTGCCGATTTTCTAATCCCTGAGGTGATTGATTTATCAAATGCGTTTATCATTGCGAGAGAACTTGAATCTATTGTTAAGAATTTGGTGGGATTTTGAACCAACTTTTCAAAAAGACCCTCAACGCCCTTATCAAGTGTACCGAGTTTTTTAAATGTTTTATAGTCTGCCATAAGTAAGCCAATGGCACTCTTGGCTTCGGCGCGAGATTCTGGAAAGAGACTTTTTCCAGTCCGGGCCGTGATAGTTCTAAGTATTTGCAACTGCTCTCTCATGGATGCCCCGGCAACAATAGCATCCTCAAAATTTCTTTTCTGGGTAGCATCTGGAATTGTCCCCTCGTAACCAATGATTGATTTTTTTGATGTTTCAAAATCAGCTTTTTGATTAGCTTGGTTTGCTTTTAATATCCCTTCTTGCATGGCCAGATTATGCGTCCTGTCTGCTGCCTGTTTTTGTTGGGCAGAATTGGCAATATCCCTCTGATAGGCAAGCCTTCCAGCGATGCCCTTGTAAACTATTGACTCCCATGCAAGCCCTGCGGCTTCTTGGTTTCCATATTCTTTATGTAATTGAGCAAAAAGAGAACTGTCTGAATCTCTTCTTTCATCAAACTTAGCTTTTTGTTGATCTAGGTCTGCTTTAATAGAGTTTTGAACACCGTCCTGAAAAGTTTTCGCCGACCCTGGAGTCAATGAAGACAATGCGCCTCCGATTAACAGGGCTATCTTTTGACCAGTAGATGATTTTTCCCACATCGACCTGTCATCAAACTTAAATGGAGTCTTTTCTCTCTCGGCCAATTTTGCCTCAAGCTCTCCAATTCTTTTAGATCTGTCGTCTTTATCTTTTAAGGCACTGTCCTCTATTCTTTTTTGATGCTTGTCCAAGTCGCTTAATAACTTGTCGCCTGGCTCTAATGCCATTTCTCTCGCTTGGATTGGCTCAATTGGAACTGCTGCACTGATTGGCGCAATCGATGCCTGTCCTGTCTCTATTGATTGGCTCACTGGTTGAGTGATAGGTATGTCAGGGTTAACCACGTTCTCTATACGTCCTGCAACGGCTAGAGGATCTCGCTGCATGACAAGATTGTCTGCTTCGTCTAGAGTGGCTCTTTCTTGAATCGGTTTAGGAATTGCTGCCCTTGAATACGCAAGCTCTGCACGTTTTTTCTGTGCTTCTTCTCGAAGAATGGCGTTTTGCTCGTCAGCAACTCTTCCCATGTCTGAATATGTTGGCATATTATTTACCTTTGCCTAAATGTTTGGTTCTTTTGTTAAGCTCTGCAATCGCTGCAAAAAGTGGCGCCATGCCTTGAGCATAGTCAACGACTTTACCACTTGGCGTATCAGTCACCATTTGTTTTCCTAGATCGGATTTCTCTAAATCTTGCGCCATAACGCTTTTTACTTCGCCCTCAGGGTTTGGCTTCCCACCTGGCTGGGTAGTGCCTTTTTTGTATTCGTAAGTGTACGACTTAAGCGCGTTCATAAATTCTGAAATGACTTTCGCTGACTCGCCCTCTGATGGCTTAATGTTTGTTTTGGAGTTTTCATCTGAAGCTGCGATAGTGGCGGCGCTCCCCCCTGCACTTGAAAGAAATTGCATTCTCTGCTCATTTCTGGACGTTTCCGCTAGTTGGTTAGCCGATGCTTGCTTCATTGCTACTCCTCTGGCTGCGCCGACCTGAGCGGCGATTAATTGGTCTGCCTGTCTTCTTTCTTGCTCCCCCATGATTGCAGCAGACTGTGACCCCTCAAGTGTATTTTGTTGATTTCCAATCTGTGCCTGCCTAAAAGCTAGGCTTGCGTTTGAAGTTCCTCTTTGTGAAGCAGCTAATGAATTGGCCTGTCTATTTGCTTGATCTAGGCTTTGGGCCATATACATTTGAGACATTGAAGGTACGGCACCTGCTGCTATTGCCGACTGTCTTTGAACTACTTGCATCTCTGCTTCTTTTAGGTTTTGAGGCATTTCAAACCCCTTGATCTTTGCCGCTCCTCCTAATAATTCAGGCGACCCAAGGCTTGAGGATGTTGGCCCTTTCCCTCCGGTTGCAGCGTTTCCGCCCTTATAGGCAGCGGCCATACCTCCGGTTGCGATATTTTCTAATGGGTTCTTTGTCCATGATTTAACAAATGCTTTTCCGCCCTTTCCCATTTTAAAGCTCCTTAATAAAAGCTATGAAATCCTCGTGAGAAGATTTGATTTTGAATCCGTATTTTAATAGGCCAAAGACTGGTCCCGTACATCTAAGGCTTGGGACTGCTGAGCCAGTTAAGAATTTGCATCCCCTAGACTTCGCAATCTCTGTAACTGAATCAGCAAGAAACGTACCTTCATTGCTATTACGAAAATCAGGATGCACAAATATGTCCCGAATATAGCAATCATCCCCAATAATTTTAAACGAGATAACACCTTTTCCGGTATTAATGGTTTCATAACCCTCTCTTTCTTTAAAATACTCAGCCCATAAATCCATTAATACTTCCTTGTCGCTGGCAATTTATAAGAGCCAGTTTTTAGCCCTACTTCTAAAGTAATCGCCGTTAACTCCATTGATTCGCCAACTATGTTTTCATCATAGATTTCAAACTTCATTGATTCGCATTTTTGCTGAATCATACTCATTGAATACTGATAAGTTTTATCTAAAACGCTTGGCAGAATATCGAATGAATCTGAATAAGTTTCATCGTAATTATAATAAACTTTTACCTTTAAAGTATGCGCCGTTTTATACTTCCCAACAATAACCGCCTTCCATATTCTTCCGTAGTCCTGAATCCCTGAAACCTTGATCCATGGAGTAATTATTTTAACGGCGTAAGGTGTAATCCCATCTATAAAGTCAATACTGTTTTGAATACTTGGGATATTTGTACTGGCGTTTAAAATTAAATGATCTCCTGACAAGTTATCACTATCAAGGCATTGGAAACCTGTAGTTACTGACCATTGCTGAGTGAAGTAATCGTAAACAAGAACGTCACCACTGGAAAGCGTAAAAATGACCTGATTCTTTTTATCTAAATGGACTGCTGAGTTTACGTTAAAAGAATTATAACTTTCAACCGCCGATCCGATATACTGCGTATTAAGCCCACGCCCTAAAAGGTAAATCCCTTTCTCTCCCTTAAACATGAGGCCTGTAGGTGTCAGGATTACGGATCTTGGGTCTGTACATCCTGTTTCAGAAGATACCAACTCAGGCTGAGTGAATGAATCGTTGGCCCCTAATTCGTTAGGCCCATCTCCGCTTATAAAAAAGATAGAATTACGTTTAAACGCAATAAACTTATCATCCATGTAACCAATGGCAGTAACTCCACCAACAATATTAAACTGAGAAGAATCGAATCTAATTCTAAAGAAGTCTGAAAAACTAACCGATTCACCAAATAGCTTCTTTTTTGAATAAGCTATTTCGTTTTCATCCTCAAGGCCTCCGAGAAATATTCTATTCCCCCCTTGAGTCATAAACTTTGAAGCAGGAGCAGGATTATTAGCGAGAACATTCCCGGTCGTATAAAGCTGGGTATTATCTGATATGACTGAATCTAAAGTATTATCTGGGATCGTTGCATCCGTTACTATTCCTGAAGTGAATGAATAAAGATCAACTGAAAACTCTCTCAGGAAATAAAGCGTTGAACCCCCGGCCAGTGATCGGTAAATCTCAACTTTGCAATCCCTCGCGCGCAACCCGAACGGAGTGATTGATAAATTAATATCTATAATTTTGGTTGCCACTGTAATTGTCGTAAATTGCGAAGGCTCAGAGCGTGTGACTTGTCCTTTTTTATCAATGTACTTTAAGACAGAGCAGTAAGTGTAGGCCCCAGTTAATACCCCTACAGAAACGCCAGTAAGAGTAGGTTTTTTCGGTTGAATCAAAAACCCATTCTCAAGATTTTTCGCGCCATCAAACTCAGTTACAATACCGCCAACCATATGAAGGTTAGGGCCAATGACCGAGCGAGACCCTGACTTGTAATTAGGCTGAATACCTAAAAAAGTTAACTGTAGAGTGTACGTTTTATAATCGCCATTATCAGAAGACAAACGAGGCAAAGGTGCCACGGCAATTGAGCTACTAATCAAAGCGGCCCGACCAATCTGATTTACCGTTATTAGGCCAGTCCCGGTGTCTAGTCTTGCGTTTACACTTGCACCTGAGTTTAGGCCTGTTGAGCCAATGGACATATAGGTATTGGAGTCTAAGTTATCTATTATAAATGTTGTTTGATTTCCGTTTATAAGAAAAGTGTCCGTTACGTTTTGAGTAAACCGATTAACTATTGAGAGTGAAGAGGACGGGATAAATAACTTACTGCAATTGGTAGCGTTGTTTAGGATTAAGGTAAACGGATCTCCCTGAACGTAAGAGCAAGTCAACATGGACGTTGCTGCAAGGGCTACGCTTGCCGCGAAAACCGTTCCATTTGGATTAAAGATTATCTCGTTTACTACTCCTGAATCTTGAATGTATGAAAAATGGACTCTGCTTGCAGAGCTATTAAAACATGCCGTTGATGACTTCCATCCAGTTCCAACGTGGGCAAATGTTGTATTGAAAGTGATGGTCGTTCCACTGATTGCAATAAATCTACCTGTGGCGGCCGTTGTTGTTGGGACAATGAAGAAATAAGTTTGATCGTTTGAAGACCTGGCAGCACTAATTGGCCCCTTTGTGGCAGTAGTTACACCGTCGGCTAAAATGTTGGCCTGGGTAAAGCTAGCTAGGGTCTGAGCATATTTATTAAAAGTGTTAATACTTAGGATGTTGTCACTGTTTACAAAACAGTGATGATAATATGAAACTCCTGAAACGCGAGTAAATCCTGCTCGTACAAATCCAAAACGGTTAGATCCTAAAGCATCACTTACATAACTTGGCATCACAGAAGTTTTTGCATCAATGTCATAAAGAGCAAACTGCGTTCCCCCGACCCCTAAACCGAATGATTGAATAAAGCCATCCCTGGCCCCTACGGCAAGAATCCTTTCATATTGATCGTAATCACAATCCTGAGAATCTATTGATGTTTTAGTGCTTAAAATTGGAACAGATGAGACGCTTGCCTCGGGGATAGGGTCACTGTCACCTTGAACAAAGTTTCCTTCGTGAGAGTAGTAATAATTACCAAGCGAATTTTTTAAAAATATCTGGGAACCAATTGCCGCCGCCGTGACTGGCTTAAAGGACAGGCTTGAAATGTTTATACTTGTATTAGGCGCACCGAATGTTTGAAAGATCGTGCTTGAATAAACCCCGTATCCTTGACGCTTTTTTACCGCTCCAACTTTATCGAATGAGGCATTTTCACACACAAGATTAAACGCCCCTGCCTCGACTAGCTTTTCATCGGTCTTAGTATTGACCCCTAGGCCTAAAGGTATTGTGATGGTTGATCTTTGCATTAATACACCCAAAGCTTTACGACCACAGAGGCCGAAGCGATTAAAGGAAGGAATAGAGCCGTGTTTGCCGTAGAGCTTGCGACTCTCCAGACTCTAGCATCGCCCTGGATATCTACCAGATGCCATCCTTGGAACTTTCGCCCAAGCCCATGTGGGATAAGTGTCACTGTGCTTAAAACCGTAACCTCGACTTGTCTGCCGTTAACGGGCAATGAGTCAATTATCCTGCCATCAAGCTTGATAAAGTTAAGCTGAGTCACAAAACTTTTAATATTGTTTTGTACTGTGACCATTTCCTTATCTTCAGTGTCGAATCTGTGAAAATCTTTAAGAGACATTTAAACTCCTAAACGAATAGGCCTGGAATAATTCCACTTCGTGAAACGTCTTGCACCCTTGGCGGATTAATCGAGTCACGACCTGCTGAAGCTTGCTGTATGCGCGACTTCATATCCTGCTTTGCAATCATCAATTCCTGAACCGGAGACTCTTCCTTGACTCTCATCTTAATGGCCACGTCGATTATGACATATTCTTCCCATCCATTAATTCCTTCAAATGAGTCTGCATCGACTGCGAGGGTAGTGGGTTTTGGAATGTACCAAACCTTGATTGACTGGACACTAGTCGGAACTGGCATCAGGGTGATTGATCCACCCCTTAACTGATATCTTGAATTAATAAATGAAGGGTCACTGTAGAGATTTCTTTCTTTCCAATTAAACTCCTTCATATCTACTGATTGGTTGTTAGCAATAATACAATCAACGCCCATGAGCTTTAAAAAGTCAGAGGGTAAACTATAGATTGCTGTACCACTTACAGTAGATATGAGTGAGTTGTTAATATAGTAATTCTCTCCACGGGTAGCGATCAAAAGGTCATACAACTCAGATACCGAGGCATTTATATACGAATTAAGCTCTGTCTCCGAAATGAAACGGCTATTAACCATATCACCACGTTCTCTTGCTCTTAATTTAAGTTGTGCCAGGGTAAACAGCGCCATATTATTCTACCTCTTCTTCGCTCATGTACGGTTCAGCTTCAATCTTTAGTGCAATGAAAGCGGATATGACACGATTTGGATCTTTAGAAAAAACGGCTTCAACAAGTTCAAGTGCTGCCATTTTACAGCTTTCACTGTATTCCTTTGGCGCGCTTGAGTGCTCTTTTTTTCCGTTTGAAAAAGACTCAATAATGCTGTCCGCGATCCCTGACTTATTCTTAGGACTCATCATCATAAGCATAAGCTACTCCTTAAACTGGAACTGAAGTGTTGGCGTACTCTAGGCGAAGATAAATCTTGCACGTTGCAGTCGCGTCAGCGTTTACACCTGCTGTCTTAGTGTTGATAATTACCGTCTTAAGGAGGTTATCAACCGCACCAAGACGACCATCTAGATCCTGAACCGTCTCTGCCGTCTCGACTGCTCCGCAAAAGAAGTGAGGGTAAGAGTCTTTCAATTTAACAAGATATGCACCCACGTCAGTCTTAGCAACCGATACCACTCCCGGTATCTTAAAGGACACGACCGCCCCTACATCACTCAAGGAGATTACTCCAAGTATTGAAACCTTTTCTTTAATTAAAGAAAGCGAGAATTGTTGAAAATTTCTATTCGCCATTGTTATTCCTTTGAGGTTGAGGCAGGAGAATTAACCCCCGCCTCAAATCTTTATTTTTAAAACTAGATTAAGAACGTACCATTGTGACCTGGGCTATTACAAAACACCTGAGCGTAGTAACCGACACGAATCTCAAGGGAGTCCGCGTTTGATACACGTAACTGCTTAAGGCCATCCATGTCTAGTACCATTGGCATACCCTCAAGAGAGTGAAGCAACCAAGAGTCAAGAGTTAACATTTTCATTGTTCCTGATGGACAGTTACGATCAGGAATTACTGTCGCGATTGATTTACCAAGGTTAACTTTTACACCCTGGAAGCCGACCTGAGCATCCTTTGCCATAACGTCAACATACTGAACCTTTGAACCAAGAGACTTGGTAAGATCCGCATACTTATCGAAAGGCATGAATACGTGATCGATTTTACCGCCATCTCTCTGAATGTTCATTCCACCCTGGATAAGCGCCTCTTCAATTGGAAGAGATGAAAGATCGCCTCTCCAGCCAGAAAGACGAGTGATATCGGCAGTACGGTCAACTCCAAAAAAGGCAGTCGCGCTCGGTGCAACCTGTGGGTTCCAAGCTGAAAGACCTTTCATTTTAGAATCGTAATCTCCAGAGATAAAAATGAAATCGTTTACCGCTGCTGCTGCAACTCCTGTTGAGATGTTTCCAGAAAGAGTGATTGAGCCAGCTACACGGTCAACGCCTGCGATTGTTAATGAACCAGTACGAACGCCAGCACCGCCGCCATCAGTGGCAGACAATTGAAGAACATAACCAACTTCAAAAAATACGATACTGTTAGGGTCAGACAATTGAAGAACTGCCGAGGCAATAGTTGTAGTTGCTGCAATACGCCCGATAGAGCCTGAGCCTGAGCCGTAAATGGCCTGAGCAGCAGAGTTAACGATGTTTTGCTGAGCTGACTCCATTTCCTGCTTAAGGATTGAAATGAACGCGCCAGAATTGTTTTTAGAGGCAAGTAAAGCTTCGTTCTGGATACGAGCAATAGCGTAATCGCTGTTACGTGTATAAGTGAATGCTACGTTTTTCACGTTTGACTCGTTTGCTTGAGCACTTGCAAAAGTAGCTGATCGCCCAGAGTTCGGAGCGTATTTAAGAGGCCCTACAGTGTTTGCACCGTAGAAATCTTCTTTCTTAGCGATTAAAGCCAGAAGAGGATTGTCTTTATAAGTTAAATCTTTAGGTAGTCCAGTAGGGTAAAGCGATTTAAGGATTGCGGCCATGTTTACGGTTGTAGATGTCATGAAAACTCCAATTAGTTAGTTAATAATTCAATTTTAAAACGCTTAAAAAAGTGTCTTTACTGATTTATTCCCTAACTAACGGGAGAGATTTGATTTTTAAGAAATGCCACCAATCATTGATTCAAAAAGTTTGGCCGCTTGTCGGTCTCGTTCTGCCTGAGTCTTTAGTTCAGGGCTATGAGCAGATGATTGTCCAAATGATGAATCGATAGTGTTTTGCCCGAGCAATTGAGCTAGATCGTCCCCCTCGTTTTCTTCTTGTCCAAGGAGTTCGCGTACTTTCCTAGATTTTTGCATACCTTTTACCATGTCTGCAAGCTTCCCTTCGTATAGGTCGGCGGCTTCATCAAACTTGAGAAGCTTCGGCGATCCAGTCTCAGCAGTTTTTAGGTAAACGTCTTTAATTACCTTAAACACTTCCTCTGAAGCATCAAAGGTCGTAATAAGGTCATACTTCTCAGCATTTTCAGCGATAAACTCCTTACAGGCCTTGTTGTAATGAACTGACTGCTCCTCAATTTCACGGTCTTTGCTTTCAAGGTCGCGCTTTGAAAGCGTTTCCTCTAGTAGCTTTTTAACTTCATCGTCTTTAGATGCAAGCTTTCTCGTAAGTTCAGAGATTTGTTTTTGAATCGGGTCCATATCCTCATCTGATAATGTAGAAAGCCACTTTTCTTGCAGCTTTTCTAGCGATAATCCCTTAGTTTTAAGGAAATCAATGGCATTTTCATCATTAACATCATCAAAACCTTTGTACTTTGAAAGTGCTGCCTCTCTTGCTTCAATGTCTTTTAGTTTTTGAGCGTAAGAAGACTGAGAGTCTCTAATTGCTTTTTCTTTTTTGGCAAGAATCGCAAGGCGTGAACCCATTTGATCCTGAGGGATGTCGCTAGGGCTTAGCACTTCCTCGTTTTCAATAGGTGCTGATTCAATCGGTGCAGTTTGAGCTTGAACGATTGAGTTAGAAATTGATGAGATATCCATTTTAAATCACTCCTGGTTGTAATTC
>Ga0163144_10025884_pt1 | contig 11432 bp, 10 predicted proteins | sample OliLak19BULKMAT1_FD_123175 | JGI IMG/M metagenome (GOLD analysis project Ga0163144, IMG submission 123175) | Freshwater microbial mat bacterial communities from Lake Vanda, McMurdo Dry Valleys, Antarctica - Oligotrophic Lake LV.19.BULKMAT1 | ecosystem: Environmental > Aquatic > Freshwater >... | reverse complement strand
CTTCCATGGGCCACGGCTGCTAGAGTTTCTCCAGGAAATGAAGCAACAGGTTCTCTCGTTATACGATACCCTGACCGTTGGTGAAGCACCAGCTGTGACAACGGTACAGGCAATTGAGTTGACCGATGCACAAACTGGGCCGCTCAACATGCTCTTTCAGTTCGAGCATATGGATCTCGACACAGACGCCAGGCGCATGTTGGGCAAATGGGGCTTTATGGATCTTGATCTGCGTGATCTGAAGCGCTCGATCAGCCGTTGGCAGAATGATCTGGATGGCAAAGGCTGGAACAGCCTGTATCTTTCCAACCACGATCAGCCACGAGCGAAGAGATCGGGATGACCAATGTGCGGTTCGATTCGATCACTGATTACCGAGATAGTGAGTCACTGAATATGTACCGGGAGTTTGTGCAGGAACGCCGCATTGATCCACAGGAAGCCATGACCATGATCTATGCCAAGGGCTGTGATAATGCGCGCACACCGATGCAATGGGATGCGAGTGATCACGCTGGCTTCACCACTGGAACGCCATGGATTAAGGTCAACCCCAACTACCAGGCGATCAACGCCAAGCAGGCTGTTGCCGATCCGCACTCAATCTTTGCCTACTATCAGCAGCTCATTCGGCTCCGCAAAGCAAACCCGGTGATCGTCTATGGCACATATGATCTCTTGGATGAAACCGATGCAACGATCTATGCCTTCACGCGCACCCTGAACGACGACCGCCTGCTGATCATCCTGAATTTCACGAATACCATGCCTGTGTTCTCCATTCCAACCAGCATTGTCAGTGCCAACGCAGAATTATTGATCAGCAACTATCCTGTTGACTCACCCGATCTGATCAGCAATCTGACCCTGCGACCATATGAGGCACGGGTCTATCGCATTGGCTGAATAGACTCGCTTTAACTCGGGTTCCCACTGCTAGAACGACCAGAAGAGCGGCATCACAACGAGGAGCGTGACAAAGCAGGCGGCCAGGAGTCCAAGCCCAACCCGAAAGAAATCGCCGAAATCATATCCACCCGGGCCCATCATCAGAACATTCACCGGGTGCGCGATGGGCGTCAGGAATGCTGCCGAGCAGGCCATTGCAACAGCAACGGCAACGGCTTGTGGGTTGACGCCCAAATGCACAGCGGCGCTCACGGCAATCGGCCCGATGATCAGCGCCGCCACCTGCCCGCCAACAAGTTGTGTCACAACCGCCGTGAATAGCCACAGCCCGCCAATCAATGCCAGCGGCCCTGATCCAGCCAGCGCACCCGTAAACAATCGCCCGATCTGTTCGGCAAGCCCGGTCGCTACAAGGGCGGTGCCGATCGGCAAGAGCCCGGCGATCAGCACAACCACACGCCACTCAATGGCTCGGTATGCTTCCTCCATCGTCAAACAGCGTGTCAGCACCAATCCCGCCGCACCGGCCAACATGGCTTCGGCGGTTGGAACTATTCCAGCAGCAGAGAGGCCAATGACAGTGATTGTGATCGCAACAGCGGCGGCTGCCTTCCTGTCGAGTGAGCGTGGCGTCGCAAGTGGTTGGTCGAGCACGATAAAGCCTGGTTCCTGGGCGAGCGCCTGTGCCTTCTGGCGTGGCCCAACCATCAGCAGCGCATCGCCAGCTTCCAGCACGAAATCGCCAACATCGGTACGGTAGCTGCGCCCCTCACGCCACAGCGCAACGACGGTCAATCCATAGTTGGAGCGAAACCGTAGCGCCTTGACTGTTTGGCCGATTGCGGGAGCGCGTGGCCCGATCACCACCTCACTGAGCAGAACAGGCAACCCACGCAGCGCATGGTGGTTGGCTCCATTGCGCCCAATCGTCATCCCCTGGTCTTCAAGTTGGCGCACGCGATCTTCACGCCCAAGCACCAGCAGAATATCGTTGGCGTCAATCGTTTCGATTGGCGATGGAGCAATACGGGCCTCACGCCCATGCCAGATAGCCAGAACAGTTGCGCCAAGCGTTGCACCAATCACGCTCTCGCCCAAGCGCCGATGAACCAACGGCGATTCTGGGTGAACCTTCACCTCCCAGAGTCGTTCAGCCAATTGATAGGTTTCGCTCAAATCTGTGCCGCCCAATGCCGCCCGACCAACCGTCTCGCGATTGGGCAATAATCGCCTTCCAATTGTGAGCATATACAGCAGGCCAACCACAACCATCGCGCCGCCAGCAGGCAGAAAATCGAGCATCGTCAAACCACGTTGGCCCTGCGTCTGCAGGTTGCCGCTTAGAATGATGTTGGCGGTGGTAAAGAGTGTTGCCATACCACCAACGAGCGTGCCAAACGATAGTGGAATGAGCAGCTTTGAAGGGGCGATCCGGGCACGATGGGCCACATTGACGGCTGCAGGCAGCAGAACCGCCCCCGCCGCGATATTGTTCATCACCAGCGAGAGCAGTGCTCCAGCGCTCATAAACACGGCAATCAGGCGAACTTCGGTGGTGCCACCAAGCAGGGCAAGCTGATCGGCGAGCCACTGCACGACACCGACCCGCTCAAGGGCATCGGTGATCACAAATAGGCCAACGATCGTCAGTACCGCAGGGCGGCTAAAGCCAGCCAGTGCTTGTTCGGCTGGAAGAATACTGGTGAGGCCGAGGGCCAGCAGCGTCATGAGGGCAACGAGATCGGGGCGCAGCCGATTACTGACAATCAATACAATCGCGATGGCTGTGATCGCCAGCAGCAGCATCTGCTGCATTGTCAACGCGGACATGGAGGCTCATTTCCTTTGGAACACCTGCCAATCTATGCCCCAGGTGTCAGGGCAATACGCGCATTGTGCAGCGGACAGTACATGATACTACCAGCGCACCCGATGTGCATTACTTCTCATGAAAACACCTATGGTTTAACGCAAGATGAACGCGATTGGAACGTAATGTTAACGGAATCGCTCACTATATGCTCACCCGGCCATCTCAGGTTATACTCCTCACGGGTGAGTGTTGGAAACTACCCAAAACGCCCGTCAGCAGTCGAACACCGACCAGCAGATCTCGTTTCGCAACCGCTGATCCTCCAGCACGAGTTCGCGAATCGCATTGGGGAGCTGTTCGCGCTGCCAACGGCACTCGAGCTGGCCGGCGCTCTCACCCTCGCATCCGAGTGCGACCGTACGCACGGCCTTGATCGCGTAGGCCGCAGCACCGAGCTCGTGTGCGGCGACATGCGCCACCACTGCCGCTTGGCCGGCGGCATATGCGGCGTGCCGAGCGGCTCCGCTTAGCGCTCTTGCCGCGGCCATGGCATGACCACCCGCCGTGCGGGCCTGAGACATCGTGATCTCGCCGCGCACCCATGCCCGAGTCTGCTCGATCGCCTGGTGGGGCCGCGCGTCCGAGGGCTGCACCGACTCGAAGAGGTGCAGAACGTGCTCAGCGCACGCGGCCGCCCACAAAGCCAGGAGCCGATGATCGGAGTCCGTGAGCGTCCCCCCGCGGCGGATGGTGATGAAGCGGGGGTCGCGGTCTTTGGGGAGGATCATGGTTGCACCCGGCCTGTTGCATCTGCCCAACTCATCGTGTCCCACAGGCACGGCAGAACTCCGCCCATCGACGAGTATAGCTGATTCCGATGCGGTTTGTGAAGCCCCGAATAATGTGTGGGTGTGACGTAAACTCTTGCGGCGGCCTGCGCTGCGTCCACGCGTATGGGCCGACCTACGTGTCGGCCTGCGCTGTTCCGCACTGGTTGGCGGACACATGGGTCCGCACCCGACCCTTCCAAAAGAATACGTTGCACCCATAATGTGTTCGATGATACTCCTCTTCCAAAAATGATACGGCCTCCGTTCTCTGATTCAAAGATCGAGGCATTCTCAACGCAACAAACTTGGCTCAAAGATCTTATAGAACAAACGCTTGTTCGCTTGTTCGCTTGTTCGCTTGTTCTTTCTATGATGCTACCACAGATACCAGGAGGGAACCATGAAATTGCAGCGATCCCGCACGGCGCTTGCGCTGGCGCTCGGCATCGCACTCTTCGCCTGGCTTCTCGCGCCAACGTTCCCAGAATCTGCCACAGCGCAGGTTGCGCCAACCCGTACGCCGACACCACGCCGTAGCACGCCAGTGGCCACGCCGACGCCACGCCCAAAGGTACCGACGCCAACCAAGAGCGCGGCGGCTATTGCGGCAACGGCGACGGCCAGTGCAACTGTGCAGGCACGCTACTTTCTGAGCCTGCCCGACCCAGTGTTGTGCCGCCCTGGCGCATCAGCGCTCGAACCGGCGACGACAACGAATCCAGATCCGCGCACGAATAGTGATATTGGCCCTGGCATCTTCAGTGTCGAGACGATCTATACAAACAAGAACAAGCAGCCCTTCCGCTGGCGTTGGCGGAGGGTGCTAAACTCATCGCCCAACGGAACCCATAGTGACGCGATATATCGCGTCTGTACGCAGTCGGGCTACCCATCACATGAGGATGGACTACTAGTGACAATATGAGTATCCAGACGCACAATGATCTATTCATTTCATATGCAGACACCGACCGAGCCTGGGTCGAGGGTTATCTCAACGATGCTCTCACCCAGGCAGGCGTGAGCTATATCTCCGAGGATGCATTCGAGCTCAGTAGGCCACGCCTGCTTGAATTTGAACGGGCGATCGCGCAGAGCCGCCGCATTCTGATCCTCCTCTCGCCAGCCTACCTTGCAGATGCTCTCGATCAGTTTGCGAATGTGATCGCGCAGAGCTATGGGCTGGAGAGCGCAACCTAGCCGGTTATCCCGCTCATGTTGAGCCATACACAGCTCCCGCCACGGTTGGCTGTGCTGATGGCGCTTGATGCAACAAACCCTGATGATTGGCCCAGGGTGATCGAGCGCCTGTGTGAGGCGCTGCAGCGACCGCCGCCTGGTGCATCGCCCCGCCCCAGTTGCCCATACCCAGGGATGAAACAATATGAAGAAGCTGATAGTGGGCGCTTCTTTGGGCGGGAGCGTGAGGTTGAAGAACTCACCGAGCGTCTACGAGTGCAACCATTCCAAACAGTCATCGGGCCATCGGGGAGTGGTAAATCATCGCTTGTGTTTGCAGGATTAATCCCCAGCCTGCGGAAGAGTGGCCTGTTTGGGAATGCAGCCTGGCTGGTGCGAACGATCAGACCCGGCGTTACTCCACTCCAGGTGCTGGCGTCAGCAATCGGTTCTGACCTGACTCATCCGATTGTGGCCTCGGATATCGAAGCATTACTGGCCCGAGAACAGGGTACACGCCAGTTCTTGCTGATTGTGGATCAGTTCGAGGAGCTGTTCACAACTGGAACTGCCGATGCCGTGCCCTTCCAGCAGGCAGTGCTTGCACTCGCACAGCTCCCCGGCTGTTATGTGATCCTAACAGTTCGCGCCGACTTTTATCCAGAGCTGATGGTATCGCCAGCATGGAGTGCGATACGTAATGGTCGCTATGAAGTGCTGCCACTCGATACCGATGGTATGCATCAGGCGATCACGCGCCCGGCTGAACAGATTGGCGTGTTCATCGAGTCAGCATTGGTTGAGCGGTTGGTGCTGGATGCCAGTGGGCAACCCGGTGCACTGCCATTGATCCAGGAGACGCTGGTGTTGCTCTGGGAGCGGCTGCAACGCCGATTTTTGCCACTCAGTGCATATGAAATTCTTGTGCTGCCACTCGGTGTCTATAAAGGTGTCGGCGGATCGAAGAGTACAGGGCTACAGGTGGCGCTGGCCCACAAGGCTGATGCAACGCTAGGCACCCTGACACCCGCCGAACAGAGGATTGCACGCGGCATTATGCTGCGCTTGGTGCATTTCGGTGAGGGCCGCGCCGACACGCGCCGACAACAATCGACTACTGCGCTACGCATTGTTTCCAACGACCCGGATGCATTTGATCGCACGCTTGAAGTGCTAACCCGCGGACGCCTGCTGACCCGCGGACAGGATGCCACAGGGACGCCGGTGGTCGACATCGCGCACGAGACGCTGATTGCAGCGTGGCCGGAGCTGCAGCGTTGGATAGCCGAGGGCCGCGCCGATGAGCTGAAGCGCCGACGGATCACCACTGCGGCCAATGAGTGGATCGAGCGTGGACATGAGAGTAGTGATCTCTATCGCAGCACCCGATTGGCCGAGGCGATTGAGTGGGCCGCTGCAAACTCTGCCGATGTTAGCACTCAGGTCGAAAGCTTCCTACAGGCCAGCCGCCAACGCGCACGCGCCTTTCGCATCGCCAAGATCGTGGCAATTGTGGCTGTATGTGTTCTGGCCAGCATCCTGCCACTATTCCAGGTGCGCGACAAGATCCTGCAACAGGCAGCAAGCGGCCAGACGGTTCCATTGGCTGCTGGCATGGCTTGGCTGGGGAGTGATACTGCCGATGAGCACACATCTCCGGCTCAACGCGTGCCTGTGTCGGCATTCACGCTCAACACGTACGAGGTTACGTACAGGCAGTATCGGCTGTGTGTGAATGCAGGGCGCTGCACACTTCTGCGCGAACCATCGGATGAGCATGGATTCGCTGGTGCCCCCGAAAACATGCCGATTATCTGGGTCGATGCATATCAGGCAGCAACGTTCTGCAGCTGGATTGGACGCGACTCCCATCTGAGGCGGAGTGGGAACGTGCTGCGCGCGGAACCGATGGCCGCCCATGGCCATGGGGTAGCGAGCCGCCGACGCCAGAGCGCGCAAATCTGATCTTCGATGCGCCCCCTCAGGGCACTGTTTCAGTCGACGATGCGGCTTTTCTTGGGGGAGCAACACCCGAAGGGTTGATGCATATGCTTGGCAACGTCAAGGAGTGGACGAACACTCCGAACACATGCAGATCCACGGCATACACATGCACAACCCCATGGGATGGCCGTCAGAAGATCCAGTCGCTGTATCTGCGCGGGCTTGCATGGACACAGGATCAGGCACCGATCACCGAGGCACTCCCCGCCGACCCATTCTCCGCAGCCAATGATATTGGCTTCCGCTGCGCTGGTTCCTAACCATCGGCTGCAATCCCCTGGCTCAATAGATCGGTGAGAAACAGATTTCGTCAGCGAATCCATCTGGTGTTGCTGAGCGGTTTCTGGATGGGTAGGGACTATGCTATACTCAGAATAGAGTTCCCTTGGTGCGTCTGTATACCGACTCACCTGATTGCTTATCTCTGAATTGCCCCCTCAGTAAATATATGGAGGAGTCATGACCGCCAGTGTCGAAATCACTGCCGCCCAGGCTGGCCTGAATAGTGATCGCCAGATCGAGATTGCTCTTACTGAAATTGTCGCACTTGGCGGTGAAGCCACTTCAGAACAACTCTATCATGCAGTTGAGCGCTACCTGCCTTCTGATGCAACTCTTTCGCAGCAGGGCCGTGCTACTCTGCGTTCACTCGTGAACCGCGATGCTGTCGCAGCAGGTTATATTGAGCCATATAGTGATGCACACCCTGGTTGGCGGATTACGCCTGCTGGAAGAGTATACTTGGATTCACTCACAGAATCGAGCGGTACTGAACAAGAGGATACTCTTCCAGATTCTGAAAGTGGCTCACCAATTATTGCCCCTGAAGCGAATGCCTCCACAAACATTCGACCCTTTGACCCGACCAGTATTCGTGTCGATCAGCGCATGATGAGTATCTTCGAGGTCATGCGCAAGATTCAGCGTAAATCAATCAATCTAGCTCCTGATTTCCAGCGCAATTTTGTTTGGAACGACACACGCAAGAGCCGCCTGATCGAATCCATTCTCTTGCGTATTCCGCTACCAGCCTTCTATTTGGATGCGGCGATCGATGATACCTGGTTGGTCGTTGACGGATTACAACGCCTCTCAACCCTGGATGACTTCCTGAACAAGGGAAAATTGGTTTTGAGCAACCTTGAGTTTCTGATCGAATTGGAAGGGAAACATTTCAAAGAATTGCCCTTCAATCTTCAACAGCAGATTGAGGATACCGAACTCAACCTGTATATTATTCGGCCCGAAACCCCACCTGAGGTTAAATTTACCATCTTCAGTCGCGTCAACACTGGTGGGCTTGTGCTTACCCCACAGGAGATCCGGCATGCCCTCTTTCAGGGGCGGGCTACCACCTATCTGGCCGAATTGGCACAACTCCCAGAGTTTCTCAATGCCACAACATATTCCATTAAGTCATTGCGCATGGATGATCGCGAGTGTGTATTACGTTTCCTGGCCTTTCATATGACTCCATACCAGCAATATGGTCGGCAAGCACAGCGTGACCGCAGTGGGCGTGTGATTCAAGCCAATCTTGATGGATTTTTGAGCGAGGCAATGCAACGCCTAAATGCTCTTGAGCATGATCCCGCAGCATTGGATCGTCTACGCGAGGCCTTTCGTACGAGCATGATCAAAGCCGAGGCGGTATTTGGGCAGTATGCCTTTCGCAAAATGTATCAACGCCAAGGGCGACGTACGCAGATCAGTAAGCCGCTGTTCGAGGTTTGGTCAACGTTGCTTGTTCCATACACTCTGGAACAGGTACTAGAGAAGCGCGATGCGATTATTGATGGCTTTATTGACTTGATGGGCGATGTTGAATTCAATAAAGCCATTTCGCTTGGTACTGGTAGTGCTACAACCGTGCAGCGGCGCTTCGCCAGGATCGAACAACTGTTGAAGGAGTGCATTGGATGATTGAGTCGCTACGACTGCGTAATTTCAAATGTTTCACCGATACAACTATCCAATTTGCGCCGCTGACTCTACTTGCTGGGATGAATGCAGCTGGGAAATCAACAACCATTCAATCGCTGCTCATTCTACGCCAATCGCATCTACGTGGCATGATCACCCATAGTGAATTATTGCTCAACGGCACACTGACGAATGTTGGTACTGCTCGTGATGTTCTTAACCAAGATGCTGCCAACAGCCAGATTGCATTTGATCTGACCGATACAGCAGGCCGCGTTGGGCATTTTCCTTTCCAGTTTGATCGTGAACAGCGTGATGCCTATATTCTCACAGCAGAAACCAGACCGCGCTACGAAACTGAGATCAACCTGTTCCTGCCGCAATTTAACTACCTTAATGCCGAGCGGGTTGGCCCACGACTGCTTTATCCCATGGCCGATTTGCGTGGTACAAGTATTGATGTTGGTATTCGTGGTGAGTATGCAGCCCATGTGCTGGCTCGCTATCGTGATGAGCCAATTGCTTGTAGCGATCTCGCATTGATTAACCCAGAGCGTGGTGAGGTTTCACGCACTGTGGAAGCACAAACCCGTTATTGGATGAGCACCTTTATCCCCAACTTCGATATCAAGATCGAAGAACTAACAGCGGCAGATCAGGTTCAAGTGATGCTACGCACTGGCTCGCGAGAATATGTTCGCCCAACCAATATTGGTTTTGGGATCATCTATACGCTACCAATTGTGGTCGCGGCACTAGTTGCGCCACCGGGATCATTGCTGATTGTCGAGAATCCCGAGGCACATCTTCATCCAGCTGCACAATCACGGATCGGCATGTTCCTAGCACAGGCCGCAGCGGCTGGCATTCAGGTTGTGATCGAAACTCATAGCGATCATGTGCTGAATGGCATTCGTCGGAGTGTGCGAAATGGGATTTTAAGTCCTGAACAGATGTCGATTATCTTTTTTGTTAGTGCAGGGCAAGTACTATTGCCACAAATCGACACTGATGGCCGAATTGAGCCGTGGCCCGATGGGTTCTTCGATCAAATGGAAAAAGATCTCATGGAGCTGTTCTAATGGAACAACACCTCCCAATCAATGAGCGTTCGTTCATTGGTCAAGCGACTACTTTTACAGCAGCCGACCAACTTTTGAGCGAACTTGCGCTCATACTACGGGAATTGATGAATGAAGCTCGGCGGCGTGGAGTTCAACCATTGGTATACAGCAGTTCAGATCTTGCTATGAGATCATGTTTGACAAGCAATCATGAAAACGCATCATTTTATATGCTCATCAACAAACTTCCTACTAATCGCGATGCACGCCTATTGTTACAGAAGCTGCTCACAAATTCGCCATATACTGAAAAGCGTCTCGTGCGGCGTATGCTTCAACATAGTTGTGTCATCGTGGCAACTGACGAAGATGTCACCGATTCATCGATTGCAGCAGCGGCAGCCTTTGGTGGGTGGCTCATCAGTCTGCAAGGGTGTGCAAACTACCCAGATGGTTCCTTGGAAGTACACTATAGTGAGGCTGATCAGCTTGAATTACCATCCCCACAACTGCGTAGTATAACCCATTGTGTTGAGCATCTCACTGCTCGGCGACTACGTCGGCGCTATATTCCAAACACGAAGCATCATCCCAATAAATTCAAGGGGCGTGAATGGGAATTAGCCACTGATCGGGGATCTCCCTCGCCAATGCCACTTGATGTCGATTATGACTCCATGGGGATCAATCGTGAGATTGAACTACGTGATCTCCAACGTGACCCACCTAACTATAGTGCCCAACAGCTCCTTGATGGTGCGATTGGCGATCCTGAAAAGAACCAATTGTATGCAATAAGCTACGATCCATTGGGCCGCGAGATCTTCTTTGAATTCCAACAGGATGGTTTGCGCGGTTATCATGGTTACCTGGTAGGTGCAGCTAGCGTGCCGCAGGGTATTCGCGAGCACCTTCGTTCACGTTCATCTACCAGATAATCATAGTGGAAAGTAAAGCGATTGAACTAGCTGATGAGGCGCACGACGCATCGCAATGCATATAGCATCCCGCTGATTGCTGAAATGGGCGCGATATATCGCGCCCGTACCTTGTATGAATCACATAGGTTTGCTATATCTGTTTTACGCTTTTTACGTCCGTGCTATCGCCTGAATCCAGGGTAGATGCTCGGCATAGTGTTCGTAGGTGTTTCCGCTGATGTACTGCACAATTGGATCGCCCGCCTGGCCGGTGAATGGGGCAACATAGCGATCATATGGCTCGGCCAGCCCAGCATCACCGATTGCCTCAACGGCGGCAGCAACTCGTTCATGGGCAGCAACGAGCCAGGCACGCGCCTGTGCAGCAGATCGATCACGATACTGAACGGCAATCTGCTCATTGATCAGATCATAGTCATGTTCCTGGTCTTCGGGTGGTGGCGTCGCCAAGCCCATGGCGCTCCAACGATCCTCACGATGTAGTAGTGCGGCGATGCCCTCCGCCCAGGCTGCCAAATGGGTGAGGTGATCGCGGATATTCCATCCAGCGGCATCGCGTGGGATCTGCATCTGCTCATCGGTGAGTCGATCCAGTTCGGCAAGGAACGCCGCTAACCCAGCGTCCATGCGTGTGCGTAGCTCTTGAACTATAGTGGACCCTTTGTCAAGCACACACGATCCGCCAAGTATCCGTGCGTCCGATACGACCTAAACGGCAGAAACGCTTGACAGTTGGCATGCTACCCCAACGCCATTCGTGTGGGCAGCG
>Ga0163144_10025883_pt1 | contig 11433 bp, 29 predicted proteins | sample OliLak19BULKMAT1_FD_123175 | JGI IMG/M metagenome (GOLD analysis project Ga0163144, IMG submission 123175) | Freshwater microbial mat bacterial communities from Lake Vanda, McMurdo Dry Valleys, Antarctica - Oligotrophic Lake LV.19.BULKMAT1 | ecosystem: Environmental > Aquatic > Freshwater >... | reverse complement strand
CGTTTTTATATGGAGTTTCACACCATCTATTTCCATTTGAATACCACCAAATTTGCAATCCATGTTTTTTATCGTTTATATATGGAGTTTCACAATATATGTTTCCATTTGAATACCACCCAATTCTAAATCCATGTTTTTTATCATTTACATATGGGGTTTCATACATTTTTTTTCCATTGAAATACCACCTAATTTCTAATCCATGTTTTTTATCATTAACATATGGAATTTCATATATTTTTTTTCCATTTTCATGCCACCACATCCTCAATCCATGAATCTGTTTGTTCACATATGGAGTTTCACAATATTTACTTCCATTTGAATAACATTGGGTTTTTGTTTCTTTTTTCATATCTTTCATATATGCTTTTATCTAATAGTTGAAATTAATCTTTGTACCATGTTCAATGTCGTTTTTGAATGTAGTCTCAGAATATTTATTTCCATTTTTATACCACACAATTTGCAAACCATGACTTTTATCGTTCACATATGGTGTTTCACACCATCTACTTCCATTTTTATGCCACCCAGTTAATAATCCATGAATCTTATCATTCATATATGTGATTTCAGAACACCTGTTTCCATTTGAATAATGTGAGGTTTCTATTCTATTCCTATCTTTCATATATTTTATTGTTTAACTAATTTATAATAAGAATGAATATGGAGTTTCAGCCAACAAAAAAAAGACTTCAAATATTTGAAGTCTTTTTTCATATCTTATTATTTTATATATTTAGTCACGTACTTTTTCAAGACGTTTCTCGAATGGGTTATACATAACTTGGTTAAGTCTTTTGTATACACCAGGTTCAAGAACGGTTGGGCCGTGTTCATCGTGGAACATGATAGCGTTTCCGCCTTTCACTTCGAAGAACAATTCATCACGATCAACAAATATATCTTCTTTTGTTAAAACTTCTGATTCAGAAGCGTATTCCACCAATGTTGTTCCTTTGCAAGGGCGAACAAGATGTGAGTGACCAGATACTTCACCAACACCTACTGTTAGTGAGTTTGTTTTGTCGATTGCCTTCATTCCTTTGACTGCATCTTTTTTTAATACGATAATTTCCATATCGCCTTGACGTTTTACATTTTTCATAATTTTCTTTTTTTTTGTTTTTAATTAATTTATACAAATTTACATTTTATTTTTGACAATAAAAAATCTTTTTTTAAGATTCTGTTTCAAGAGATTGAAGATATTGATCTCTGTTCATTCTGGATCCATCTTCATTTTTCAATGTAGATGCGATTGCTCCAATTGCACTTACTGCATTTTCTTCTTCTATGAATAAATAGTAATCTTTTCCAGTTGTTGTACATTTACAACCTACAATATAGGCATCTGAATCCAAGTGAAGTTTTTTACCTTCAATTTTATATAAAGAATAACGATCTTCATATGTAACTTCTTTGGTTTCAAAGTCATTTTCATCAAACTCTTTTGACATATCGTTTTTGTCAAAATTCGATTTGAACACGGTTCTTGGTTGAGTTTTTGTCAAAACTTCTTCATCAATTAGTTTTGCATCAACACCTTTTACGATTTCTTCTGGATCCAAGAATGATAACACTCTCATCAATTGTTCAGAGTTTCCATGATATTTCGTAAATGCTTCAGCTACAGTGATTGCTGGAATTGAATCAATTTTTGCAAACAATTCTTCCTCAGTCATCTTTGTGATGAATTTTTGGTATTGAGGTTCGTGATCCATTGTGTGAATAATAAAATCATCCAACCAATCTTGTTTGGTTTGTTCATGGTTATTCTTCATTATTGCAATGAATTCATCCATTGTATCAAATTTGATTCCCATGCACATGTATGAAATATCAGCGCTTTTTGGTGCTTCAATTTTTGTCTCTTCAATTTTTGTTGCTTCGATTTTTGTTTCTTTTTTTGCCATAATTTAATTTATTTGTTTTTCCTTATTAAACGCAAATATAAGGAAAAGGTTTCACATTTATTTAACTTTTTTTTATTATTTTTTTATATTATCTTTATCTTATTGATTTTCAACTATTTTGGACTTCCTTTATTTCTCATATTATTTTCTTTGGTTTATATAACAATGTGGTTTGGGTTTCAGCCAGGTTAATACATTTTAATAATTGAAGTCAATCCTTGATCCGTGTTGAATGTTGTTTTTGTATGAGATTATCCAACGTTTATTACCATTAGAATACCACCATTTATAAAACCCATGAACTTTTTCGTTCACATATGAAATTTCATATTGTTTGCTTCCATTTTCATGCCACACAATCATCAATCCATTCCTTTTATCGTTCACATATGGAGTTTCACATGATTTGTTTCCATTTAAATAATAAGATGTTCTTGTTTCAGTTTTCATATATTAATAATTGAAGTCAATTTCAGCACCATGTTCAAGGTTGTTTTTGTATGGAGTTCCATATTGTTTGCTTCCATTTGAATGCCACCAAATTGCCAATCCATGTCTTTTATCATTTACATATGGAACTTCCCAATTTTTGTTTCCATTTGAATGCCACCAAATTGCCAATCCATGTCTCTTCCCATTTACAAATGTGGCTTCAAAATGTTTGTTTCCATTTGACCAATAATCGATTTTTGTTTCTTTTTTCATATTTTAATAATTGAAGTCAATTATTGTACCATGTTCAAGGTTGTTTTTGTATGGAGCTTCAAATGATTTGTTTCCATTTGAATGCCACCAAATTGACAATCCATGTCTTTTATCATTTACATATAGAACTTCCCATTTTTTGTTTCCATTGCCATACCACCCAATTGACAATCCATGTCTCTTATCATTTACAAATGGGGTTTCACAATATCTATTTCCATTATCATACCACCAAATTGCCAATCCATTTTTTTTATCGTTCACATATGGAGTTTCAGATGATCTGTTTCCATTTGAATAATAGTCGGTTTCTATTCTATTCCTATCTTTCATATATGCTTTTATCTAATAAATGAAATAAATCTTTGATCCGTGTTGGAGGTCGTTTTTGTATGGAGTTTCACAATATTTCTCTCCACTATAATGCCACCTAATTATCAATCCATGAATTTTATCATTGACATATGTAGCTTTACAACGTTTGTTTCCATTTGACCAATATGAGGTTTTTGTTTCTTTTCTCATATCTTAATAATTGAAGTCAATTTCAGCACCATGTTCAAGGTTGTTTTTGTATAGAGTTTCATATTGTTTGCTTCCATTATAATACCACCCAATTTCCAATCCACAAACCTTATCATTTACATATGGAGTTTCATACCATTTTTTTCCATTATAATACCACCCAATTCCCAATCCATGTCTCTTTCCATTTACATATGGAATTTCAGATGATTTATTTCCATTTTCATACCAATCAATTCTAAATCCATGAATCTCATCATTGACATATGGGGTTTCAGAACGTTTGTTTCCATTTTCATGCCACCCAATTTTCAATCCATGTTTTTTATCGTTCACATATGGGGTTTCAGAACGTTTGTTTCCATCTGAATAATAATCGATTTTTGTTTCAGTTTTCATATTTTAATAATTGAATTCAATCCTTGATCCGTGTTGTATAGATTTTTTGAATGGAGTTTCAGATAATTTGTTTCCATTTGAATTCCACCCAGTTGACAATCCATGTTTTTTATCATTTACATATGGAACTTCCCAATTTTTGTTTCCATTTGAATTCCACCCAATTTCTAACCCATGAATCTTTCCATTAACATATGGTTTTTCAAAAAACTTATTTTCATTATCATACCACCCAATTTCCAACCCATGTCTCTTTCCATTCACATATGGAGTTTCAGAATATTTATCTCCATCTGAATAATAATCGATTTTTGTTTCTTTTTTCATATTTTAATAATTGAAGTCAATTTCAGCACCATGTTCAAGGTTGTTTTTGTATGGAGTTTCATACCATTTGTTTCCATTTTCATGCCACCCAATTAACAACCCATTCCTTTTATCTTTTACATATGGAGTTTCACACCACTTGTTTCCATTATCATGCCACCAAATTTCCAATCCATGAATCTGATTGTTCACGTATGGAGTTTCATGTCGTTTATTTCCATTTGAATAATAATGGGTTTTTGTTTCAGTTTTCATATTCTAATACTTGAGCTTGATAGTTGCACCGTGTTCAAGGTCGTTTTTGTATGGAGTTTCATACTTTTTTTTTCCATTTTCATACCACCAGACCTTCAATCCATGTCTTTTATCATTTACATATGGAACTTCCCAATTTTTGTTTCCATTTGAATGCCACCCAATTATCAATCCATGAAATTTTCCATTTACATATGGAATTTCACACCATTTGTTTCCATTTGAATAATAATCGATTTGTGTTTCAGTTTTCATATCTTAATATTTGAATTCAATCCTTGATCCGTGTTCAATGTCGTTTTTGTATGGAGTTTCATCCCACCTATTTCCATTATCATGCCACTCAACTTTCAATCCATGAGCTTTATCTTTTATATATGTAATTTCATACGATTTGTTTCCATTGTCATGCCACATAATTTGCAATCCATGAGCTTTATCTTTTATATATGTAATTTCATACCATTTGCTTCCATTTTCATGCCACCAAATTGACAATCCATGTCTCTTATCATTTACATATAGGGTTTCATACCATTTGCTTCCATTATTATAATATGAGGTTTTTGTTTCAGCTTTCATATCTTAAGAAATCTTTTGAATTTCAACATCGGATAAATCCCCAACAATTTTATCATAACATAGGAAATCGATTCTTTTTGTATATCGTTTGTTCATGGAGTCTTTTGCGATCCATATACCAACTACGTTTTTATTTTTGGATATAACACGAATTGTGTCTCCATAATTTATGGATCCACCCCAACGTTTCAAAAGGTCTCTAGAACATGCGATCCATCTTACATTACCTTTCTTTAATTTGTTTAAATTAATCTTATCATTTGAAGCTGTTATAAGAGGGTCTGAGTCACATTGACTTGAAACTGGGTTGTAATATGTGGCTACCACTTTGATTGATTTGTAGGTAGGTTTCATGCGAAATTTCGATGTCTTTGTTGTAACGTTCTTATTTACCATAAAACTCATTACCACCACCATTATCATAAATGTTATTAAAATATTTTTCATAATTTTATATTTTTTTGTTTGATTCATATAACGATCTAAGTTTTGTTTCAGCCAAATCAATACTCGAACTCAACATTTGATCCATGTTCAAAATCGTTTTTGTATGGAGTTTCATACTTTTTTTTTCCATTTTCATACCACCCAATTAACAACCCATTCCTTTTATCTTTTACATATGGAGTTTCACACCACTTGTTTCCATTTCCATGCCACCCAGTTGACAATCCATATCTCTGACCATTTACATATGGAATTTCCCAACATTTGTTTCCATTTTTATGCCACTCAATTAACAACCCATGCTTTTTATCGTTCACATATAGAGTTTCAGAACGTCTATTTCCATTTGAATACCATCCAAATTCCAATCCATGAGCTTTTCCGTTCACATACATAGATTCATACCACTTATTTCCATTTTTATGCCACTCAATTTGCAATCCGTGCCTTTTATCGTTTATATATGGAACTTCCCAACGTTTTTTTCCATTGTCATACCACCCAATTTGCAATCCATGTTTTTTATCGTTCACATATGGGGTTTCATATGCTTTATTTCCATTTGTATAATAAGTGGTTTCTATTTTCATAATATAAACGTTTATTATTTTCCAAATACAACACTGGTATTTATATTGTTTTTGATTGCTGTAGACAAATCTTTGACTTTCAATATATCCTTAATCTTTTTGGAATTTTCTCTTGATAGTTTGAGATCGATAAATGTTGTTACCTTTCTTGTTATTGTATTTATTTCGCATATTTGTGTACCTGAAATTTCAGAAAGATATTTGTTTAACATTGTTTCAAATGGATCATTTGATCTGGAGAATAACGATCTGTTGTTTATATCATTTTCAATTGCTTCAATTTTTTCCAATACGTTTAATTCTGGATGCAATTTAAAGAATAGTCTCCTGGAAAATTTCATCATAAACATGCTATCAAGCTGTTCAACATTGAGTCCATATACCATTCCAAATAGCTTTTTGATTATATCATCATAATCTCCAAATTTTTCATAGTGATTCTTTGTAGCCTTTATGATGGCGATTTCCATTGTGGATAGATTTTTGATTTTTTTCATAATGTTTTTATTTTGTTGATATCTAACAGGAATAAATGTGACCAATAAAAATAATTATGGCCATAGTTTTGAATTTATTATTGCATACACTTCAAGAACAATCTTTTGGTGCTCATCAAATCCATCTTTTGAACTTATGTTTTTATAACATCCACTAGACCACTCTGAGAAACAGCGTGTTGGGTAAAGACCACCCTTCAATTGCTCTGCACAATAAACCAATTGGTATGGATCTGGCCCTGTATATTTATCATCATCGTCATCATCATCTTTATTAAAGTTTGGAGATATTTTTGCATACTTTGCAATAAACTCCATAATTCTTTTTGATAATTCTGACATATATTCTTTTTTGAGTTTTTCTATGGAAGCTTGTTTCATAAAATCCAGTACATCATCTGGTATGGTTTGATCGATTGTTCTTATTCGAACATATGCATCAATTATATCTTTTTCTTTCATATCGTTTATAACAATGTAGTTTTGTTTCAGCCAGGTTAATACATCTTAATAATTGAAGTAAATATTGGATCCGTGTAGGATGTCGTTTTTGTATGGGGTTTCATTCATTTTATTTCCATTTGAATACCACCCAATTTTCAATCCATGAACTTTTCCGTTCACATATGGAGTTTCCCAATGTTTACTTCCATTTGAATACCACCCAATTGACAATCCATGTCTCTGATCATTCACATATTGAGTTTCACAAGATTTGTTTCCACGGTCATACCACCACCCAGTTGACAATCCATGTCTATTTCCATTTACATATGGAGTTTCATGTCGTTTGTTTCCATTTTCATGCCACCCAGTTGACAATCCATGGATCTCATCATTGATATATGGGGTTTCAGAACGTTTGTTTCCATTGTCATACCACCCAATTGCCAATCCATGAATCTGATTGTTCACGTATGGAGTTTCATGTCGTTTGTTTCCATTTGAATAATGTTCGATTTTTGTTTCAGTTTTCATTTCTTAATAATTAAAATAAATACTTGAACCGTGTTCAAGATTGTTTTTGTATGTAGTTTCAGATGATTTGTTTCCATTTGGATACCACCAAATCCTCAATCCATGTATTTTATCGTTTACATATGAAATTTCATATGATCTGTTTCCATTGGAATGATAATTGGTTTTTATTTCTTTTTTCATATCTTAATAATTGAAATCAATTGTTATACCATGTTCAATGCCTTTTTTGTATGGAACTTCAAAACGTTTGTTTCCATTTGAATTCCACCCAATTTTCAATCCATGAACTTTTCCGTTCACATGTTGAATTTTGTATTCATTATGAATTTCTTTATACCAATTTGACGTTAAGAAATAATCCAGATCAAATGTATACAAAACACACCCAATTGCCTCTTTTGTATTTGTTACTTCGATAAAATTCCCAATTCCACCAATCCAAATACATTCTTTTCCAGGAACAATACATTTTCCTGATTCTAAAAGTCTATCTGCGATATTTTTCCAACCAGCAAAATTTTCGTTTTTAAAGAAATAGTTAAGCAAGAAACTTTTTTGATATTCTGTTAGCTTTTTCATGTTTATTTTTTTATATCATTGTTATATTAACACAATCCCAATTTAGACAATTCTTCTTGGGTGGATTTTCTTATGAATTTAACATACTCTCCCTTCAATTCCCAATAGAAATTTCTTAGATAGAAAGTTTGCCCAATTGGATTAACAACTCCAGTTGTTGCATTTGATTGTATGCATACATATTCTTCATCACAAAATGAGATTACATCCCCAGCTTCTGGTATATATTTTTTATCTTCCATATTTATTTACAATTAATATTTTTTACAAAATCTAAATGTTCTTTTGTCATTTGTACTCCAGTGAAGTTTATTTTCATAAACGTTTCTTGGATTTCTTTATCTGTTGTTTCTTCATCCAACTCTCCATAAGAAACACCTTGAAATGATTGAAATTTATGCTTTGCTTTATCAGATAGATCAGAGAATAAGTTTCCATGTAAATCCTCAAATTCATCCATTACAAATCCAAGTAAGGCATTTAATCTTTGTTTCCCATCAACTATATCTTTGAAGGCTACTTTTTTTCCAATGTTTATTTGTTCTCGAATATATCCAAATGAATTCTTTTTGATGATAATTTTTCCAATATCCAAACCTTGATATATGGATTCAATCAATAATTGTTTATCTTCTAATGACCAAACAAAACCTCTTTGGTATGGTATTATATTATTTCCAATATCAACAATTATTGGATTCCAATTTAGTTCATCTATTTCAACATCATCTAATCTATCTGTTCTCAATACTCTTTTGTTTCTTTCATAACCCATTGAATGGAGTATTGACTCAAGTGAGAAATTTACCATTCGAAGTCTTGATGTGCTACGTTTGAAATTATCTGAACCAACTTTGAATAGTTCTCTTTGAGTCACCTGATCTAAATTGATCGTAAATGGTTTTGAATTTTCATTCATTTCTTCTACCAAAAAAGTACCATCTTCATTGATTGATTTAACCTCACAAGAAGTTGGTTTGTCTTTTTTATATTCTATACCAATAACTTTAATCCAATCTCCAATGGCGATTGGTTTGCTTAAAAATTCCTCAATTGCTTTTTCTCTTTTTTTCATATCAATTTCGTTTGGTTATAATAACATTATAAATGGAGTTTCAGCCAAGAAGTTATACTTTTACTTTATAATTTTTTTTGCAATTTGGACAATAACTATTATACATATTTTCATAAGTAATTCTTATACCCATATAATTTTCGAAATGTAAAACCGTTTTGCAAAAACAACATTTGATCGTACCCCTTTTGAAGAAGTTTTGTTTTTTTAGTTTATCTAACCTATCTTTCTCACATTTTTCTTTGTTATAACGAAAAAATGCACTTGGAGCATCTATCATAAAAGGAATGCTTATTTGTTTACTCCAAACTTCAGTCAACCATTCATTGTATTTATGTAAATTGTTTTCTGTCATATCAATTTCGTTTAGTTTAAATTATGGTGTAAATAACAATATAAATGGAGTTTCAGCCAAGAAGTTATTCAGTAATCAAACCATATAGTTCAGCATCTTCTAAACTAATATCTACTGTATCATCACCATCCGCCATACCTTCATTCAAACACCATTCATTTATGCCATACTTTTTACACATTCTTTCCCATGCACTACTAAGTGGAGCTCCTAATACATCTCTAAGTTTTACTTTTATTTTAATTTCGCTTTTTTTCATATCAATTTCGTTTGATTATAATAACAATATAAATGGAGTTTCAGCCAATCCTGTTATTATTTTATAAAGGTATTAGACTGACGAGATTTTCACCCACATGATGTTCACATTTTTAGATTATTAGCAACTTTCTTTTTTTAATTGATATACTTCAGTTTCTTTAACTGATCTTGGAAAGTATTTGGATTGCAAATAAACAAGACAAGCCTTACTAACTTGATCATAGCTTAATTCATAATCCATTATAGATAAACCTTCATCAAAAATTCTTTTTATTAGATCTTGATTCGATTCTCTAAATTCTGCAACAGTCATTTTATCGTGTGAAACAACTCCTTTTTCATATATTATAATTGTGCTGTGAGCAAAATAAATCATTAATCTATATTTTTTTTTCATAACATTTGTATTTAGTTATAATAACAATGCGTTAAATGTTTCAGCCAGGATCAAATTAGGATTTATAAAGGTGTGTATATAGATATGTTAACACCCATTGAGAATAGTCTTTATGGTTCTAAAGTCATCAAGTTCTTTTTTAAGTGCTTTTAATCCATCAATTTGCATTTCAAGGTCTGCTATCACTATTTCATTATCTGAACGCTTCATCTCTTTTTCAAGGTCAGTTGCAATTCGAGTTAATAAACGTGTGCTAACACCACCTATACGTAATGCCTGTTTTACTGTTAAAATTTCATCTTCCATGTGTTTGTTTATTTAGTTCTAATAACAATGCGTTAAATGTTTCAGTCAGGATCAAATTAGGATTTATAAAGGTGTGTATATAGATATGTTTAGCAGTAATTTAATGGTTCTACTTCCCAAGCTCTATCTATCTCCATGACACTTCCGTTTGTAAAGTAGAAATATAGCACACCATTTTGATGTCGGTCTTTTACTTTTGCTGGTTCAAATTCATCATTGTAAAAAGGTTTTACCCAATAAAAACTACCGTTAACAATAGTTGTATTCAATTGTGGTTTTTGTGGTTTATTTGAGTTCATATTTTCTAATTTAATTTTGTGATTAATTCAAATTTTTGTGCTTCGTAAGTCCACAAATAAATATAGTTGCAATTAGTTAGTCGCAATTATGAACCATAAACGGATTTGACCAAAACTTTTTACCATCCAAATCAAGTAAGAACTCTGCTTTATTTAGATCCCATTTCACAACCTTGTGTTCACCATATACTTTCTTTGAATAATAAACTGTTTTACCAACTAAAGAACTGTGGCTAACAGCACCTAAACGCAATAAATTATTACGATATTCATCGGCTGTGTAATTTTCAAAATTTGTGGTTTCTATATTCATTTGTTTTATTATTAAAACAATTTACTGAGTTTATATACTTATAAGATACTACATTTTTTGTTTTAACATCTCTGTAATTTTTTCAATTATGATAGTTCCTGTTTCATCACATTTACTTATTTTTAAATCAATCCATTCCGACAAATATTCTAAATCAGATTTAACGTGTTGTTGTAACTCATGATCACGTTCGACAGACAGATATGTTTCGACAAATTCATCAAATTCCATTTCTTCTTCTTCATTGTAATAATCAACCCAATCAGGATTTCCTTCACCATCTGAATTTTCATCCCACATTACAACTTGTATTGTATTTGAGTAATCAGGAATAATGTTCTTGTCGTAAAGAAATAAATGTTGATTAGCTAATGTTTCTATGATTAGAAATGCTTGTTCTTCATCTTTTACATTGACAAAAAATGGTTCGCAAGGGATTTGTGGATAATGTAATACTCTTAATTTGTTTTTTACTTTTTTCATAACATTTGTTTATTTAGTTATAATAACAATGCGTTAAATGTTTCAGCCAGGATCAAATTAGGATTTATAAGGTTGAATCACCCAACGTTCATCGAATTTAAACCAAGCCCCACTACATCTAATTTGTTTATT
>Ga0163144_10025880_pt1 | contig 11433 bp, 13 predicted proteins | sample OliLak19BULKMAT1_FD_123175 | JGI IMG/M metagenome (GOLD analysis project Ga0163144, IMG submission 123175) | Freshwater microbial mat bacterial communities from Lake Vanda, McMurdo Dry Valleys, Antarctica - Oligotrophic Lake LV.19.BULKMAT1 | ecosystem: Environmental > Aquatic > Freshwater >... | reverse complement strand
AATTTAATCCGACGCCCGCGGGACAGATTAGACCCAAATTCGGCATCCTTCCCTCCCCTGAGTGCACCCCGCGTCTTCCCCGCGCGGGGTGCCTTTTTTTATTACTTAGCCCGCTTTTTAAGCACCGACTGTGACTTTATGCCCGCGGCGGCATTTGCGGCAGGGAGCGAGCCGAACAGACGGGTCGCGGCGCTATGGAGCGAGGCGTGGGTTCGCTTTAAACTGCTTCCCTGTACGTCCACACCCATTCGCGCGACGAGCTTGAGTTCTTTGGCGACCAGTTGCTTCGTCCACGCACGCCGCAGGCGTACGGCCGAGGGGTCGACTTTTGCAGCCTTGAGCGCGGAGTCATAAGTGCCGAAATGTCGAACGGCGGCGGCGTGCAGGCCGGGGTCTTCGGTCTGTAACGCGCCGCTGCTCAGGCTCGACCCGTCGGCGTCCAATTCCTTTAAATCCGACACGATCGAAGACTTGTCCCACCGCCGATATCGGCTCACCTCGTCCGAATCCAACCCCGCTGCCGCGAGCGCTTTTTCCCACCGACCGAACAGCCGGTGTTGAAGCGACGCGAACGCGGCCTTGCCGAGTTCGTCGCGCCGACGCGTCACGCTCGACCAGTGCAGGTCGATGCCCTTTCGTTTGGCGTCTTTGATAGCTTGAATGATGTTCTGCCGGCTCCAGCGCGGCCGGCGCGTAACGGCAGAGTAATCAATTCCCGCTCGCTCGACCGCATTCCGGTACGAACCGAAATGATACGCCGCCGCCGACACCAGGGCCTGATTCTTCTTCGACAGGGCGTTGTACGACATCGGTTTTCCCGCGTCGTAACATTTTTTCAACTCGTCTAAAATGCGTTGCTTGTTCCAAACCATGGCGGGATGTTACTGCATCTGGTGTGCTCGCTCAACTTGACGCCGCCGCGTAGCGCACGGCGCGGACGAGGGTCTGCGTCCCCGAGATCGTCACGACGTTGAACCCGACCGGCTCGTGCTCTGCGAGCTTCACGTCGTCGCAGTCCGAGCCGGTGGTCAACTGCGCGAAACTCGACGCGCCGGAACTGAACAAAATGCCGTCGCGCACGACGACGAACGGCGTGTGAACGTGTCCGAAAAAAACCCCGCGAAGCCGCGCCGTGCCCGTCGGACCGGCGGGCGCGATCGCACGCAGAAACGCGTCGCCGTTGTCCAGACGCATAAATTGGTCACGAGGCCACGTTCTCGCGCGATCATCAAGCCAGGGCGTGTCGAGGTCGACGGGCTGGTGATGAACGACGACCACGAGCGGCTGATCGGTCTTAGTTTCGCAAATCGATTCGATCCGGTGCAACTGCTCGTCGTACAAATGCCCGCCGGGAGGGATCGGGCCGCGCGTGTCTAGAATACAAAACTCGACCCCGCCGATTTCGAACTGGTAGTCGAGCCGCGAGGCCGTTCCGCAGCTCCCGCCGAGCAGGACGGCGCGCATCGGGCCGAGGTCGTCGTGGTTGCCGATGGCGTAACGGATCGGGAATTTCAGGCGATCGCAGTGAGATTCGAACAAACGGTACGACGCCTCGGCGCCGTCGTCGGTGACGTCGCCGGTATGAAGGATGAAGTCGACTTCGAATTGAAGGGCGTTGATACGGTCGACGAGCAACGCCATGTTCGCGCACGGGTCTCGGCCGTAGAGCCGGAAATCCGCAGTCGGACCGAGGTGGGTGTCGGTGATGTGAATGAATCGCATAAATTTCGGACTCGCGTGCATTTTGGCCGCGCGATGAGAATACGCAAACGAGGGGACGGTTCGCAACAGCCTGAGAGTGTGACGCTCTTCTGTAGCACCGACTCGTGAACGCCTGAATGCGGCTCACCTTTACCTTCTCGTAACCGGCTTCCGTCATCCTCGAATGAAGTGAAGGATCAGCATCGCTTGTGAGGCCCGTTTTCGCTGCAAATGGCGTCGCAGGCCAGGCAGGTTCTTCACTTCGTTCTAGAATGACGGGCGCTCTTGGCGCGAACCATGAGGTGAGCAGCGCACGGTGGCCCGCGCGAAGTGACACATTTAGGAGTTACACCCCAGCCCGGAATAGGGCCGCTTGGATTACGGAGTGTGATGCGACACTGAAAAATAGCCCGGGGCGGAAGCGCGGGGTTGCCCGGACGATCGGGAGAACGGCGAATCGAGCGCAACCCATGGCTTCCGCCATGGGATATTTTTGCGACCTGCGGATTACTTCGTGTAATCGCGGGACGGTGTCAGAGAACACAGCCGTAGCAGCGTTTCCTGCGGACTGGCGCGCCACGCGGACGCGACGTCGTGGAGCGCCACGCCACCACCGAGCAGGGTGACCCGATCGCCGGCGCGGGCGTCGCGCGGGAGTTCGACGAACGCGGTTTGCATTCCGACTTCGACGATCCTAGCGGGGGCAGTTTCGACGAGACATGGTCCGGGACGCAGGCCGTGCGAATAACCAACGGGAATGACGCCGTGACGACCGGTCGTGGAATTGAATCGGCTGTAGCCGACGGGGCCGACGGAGGCGCGTGCGTCGATGAGGTGTGTTGTGACGGTGACGGAATCTTCGTAAAGCGCCAGGCCCGGGCGCACGGCGTCGAACCGCGCCGCCGGAACGTCGAGTAGCGCGGTGCCTGCGGCATGTCTCCGGAGCGACTTGCGACGGGTCGCATCGTCGAACTTTCGGGCTTGGTCGGGCTGCGTGGCGTGCGTCATCGCTTCGTTGATCGCGCCGGCGTCCAGGATGTCGTCGACCTGGTCGACCGGGCAGCCGAAACGTTGCTGGCCGGTGTCGACCGAAAGCACCGGACGCGCGGCGCGGCGGTCGCGGGCCGCCTCGATGGTCCAAACGACCGGGCGGGCACGATTCTCCAGAAATCGATCGGCAGGATGTTCGTCGCCGCGCAGTACGATCACATCGACGTCGAAATCGACGGCCGATCGAACGGACGCGATTTCGCTCAGGTCGAAAAAATAGAAACCGTCCACCAGCCCGCGAAGTGCCCGCGCGACTTGAACCGCGCCCAGTCCGTACGCGTCGGCCTTGAGCACCGCGATGAGGCCCACGCCCGACCTTCGGCGCACCGACTGCGCATTCGCCGCAACTCGACTCAGATCGACGCGAACGGTGACATCAAACGTGGACATGACGCATTCAACCCAATGCCCGGCATTCCCCGCGCAACAAAAAACGCCATAAGCCCGAAAGCCTACAGCGTTGCGAGAGCGGGCGAAGGGATTCGAACCCTCGACATTCACGTTGGGAACGTGACGCTCTACCAACTGAGCTACGCCCGCACGCCCGGAATCGTACCCGGCCCCCCGCGCGCGTCAAGGCAGTGCGGTAAGGGGAGCTATGCGACATTCGGACTGGTTCTGCTTAAGTTGCGCGACTGGCTGCTGTGGAACGGCGTGAACGTGGCGAGGTTAAAACGTACAGGTTCCGGCGCATCGTGACATGTGGCACTTTAGGAAACATTGACTGACAAGGCACCGACCGTCTACTTCCGCCGGCTCATGAGTTGGACGAGCGCGACGTCGTACGGCTGGTCGGTGTAGAGGGCGTGATATTCGACACCGCAATCCGTGCAGACGCGGCTGACGTTTCTCAGGTAGTCGTTCACCTGAGACGTGTAAGACTCACGCAACTCCGTGGGGTCGATTTGCAATTTTTCGCCGGTCTCCAAATCTTCCAGCGTGACCCGCCGGTCGTACGGCAGGTCGATTTCTGCTCGGTCGAGCAGGTGCAAGACCATGCCCTGATGTTTGCGATAGCGGAGGTGTTGCAGCGCCTTGGAAAGTTCCGCGGGCTCGGTCCAGAGGTCGGAGATGAGCACCACCATGCTGCGACGCGGCAGGCGCTCGGCGAGTTCGTGCAACGCCTTGGGCAACTCGGTCTGCCTACCGACGTCGAGCGTTTCCAGTTCTTTGAACAGTCGGTCGAGATGCGACGGCGACGAGCCGGGCGGAATTTCCACGCGGATCGAATCGTTGACCGTGACGAGGCCGGCGAGGTCTTGTTGCGTGGAAAGAAGATAGGCCAGACATGCGGCCAGGTGACGGGCGTAGTCGATCTTTCCGCCGAACTTCATAGAGTTGCTGGTGTCGATGACGAGCGTGGCGCGGAGGTTGGTTTCCTGCTCATACAGCTTGATGTAGTAACGGTCGGAGCGGGCGACGGCTTTCCAGTCGAGGTGGCGTAGTTCGTCGCCGGGCACGTAGTCGCGGTGTTCGGAGAATTCGACGCTGAAGCCGCGGTGGGGGGATTTGTGTTGGCCGGTGATGACGCCTTCGACGACTTGCCGCGCCGTGAACTGCAGCTTGCCCATGCGGGCGGCGTCGGTGGGGGAGAAATAGCGGTATCGGGGGATGGGCATGGGTCAGGCTTCAAGAACGGGGACGACAGACTCGTGCACGGAGGTCGATTCGAGTCGCAGAAATTCAACGATCATCCCTCCATACTCGCGTTGGTCGGTGACGTTGAGGGGCGGGAGGGCCAGAGTGTCGGCGACGTCGTGACGGAAGACGATCAGGGCGTCGGGAGCGGCGTGCTTGAGGGCGACGTGCTCGGCCCATTCCAAAAGCTCGCCGGGCTTTTCATGCAGGAATCGGTAGGGCGGGTCGAGGAAAATAATGTCGGCCTTCTCGGGGGGCGAGGTCGATGAGATCCACTTAAACAAGTCGCCGGGCACGACCTGCGTACGCGGGCCGCATTGAATGGTCTTGATGTTCTCGCGCAGGCGCAACAGTGCCGGACGGTCGGCCTCGAAAAATGTCACGTGTTTCGCGCCGCGGCTGAGACACTCCAGGCCCATGCTACCGGTACCCGCGAAGCAGTCGTAGACGCGGGCGTCGTCGAGTCGGGGCGTGAGGATGTCGAAGACCGATTGCTTCACCCGGTCGGTCACGGGGCGTGTGACGTCCGAGGCCGGCCCGAGCAGTTTTCGACCCCGAAATTCTCCCGCGATGATGCGCATGACGGACAATCTAGCCTCTTTCGTTCGCGTTTGGCTAGAATGCCGTCGCTTATGGAAGAATGCCTGTGTGATAAATGCGTCGCGCTCTGCTGCCGGTACATCGCTCTGCCGATGGACAACCCCAAAACCGTGCGCGATTACGACAACGTGCGGTGGTACCTCATGCACGAAAATATTGTCGCCTTCATCGAGAAAAAGCAGTGGTACATCGGCATTTTAAATAAGTGCAAACACCTCCAGCCCGACAACCGCTGCGGCGTGTACGAAACGCGCCCGCGCATCTGTCGTGGTTACAACACCGACAACTGTGACTACCACGGCGGAACCTACAACTGGGACATTTTATTCACCAGCGCCGAACAGCTGCGCAAGTACGCCGAGGAAAAACTAGGGCGTCCGCTCGTGCTCCGTAAACGCAAGCCGAAGGTCGTCGGACCGATGATCGTGCTGAACGGACGCAAGCGGCTTTCGCTGGGCGTCGTGCCGGAAGAGCAACGGGCCTGATCGGTTAGGATTCTGAAACGCGGTTCTTCGAAACGTCGCTTCACAGGTTCAAGTCGATGGCCGACCGATCCGTTCATTACGAAGCCGCTTTTGAGGGGTATCTGCGTCACCGCGGGATTCCGTACGTCGCGGTGGATGAGGCGAAGAAGGCATTGTTTGCGAGCGCGAAGCTGAAGTCTTTTGATTTCGTCGTCTACAGTAAAACCGGCCCGAACTTGCTGGTCGACGTGAAGGGTCGCAGCCTGCGTGACCGCTCGTCGCGGCGCGGATTTGAAACGTGGACGAGCGAGCAGGACGTGACCGACCTGTCACAGTGGGCCGAGGTGTTCGGCGAAGGGTTCAAACCGCTGCTCAGTTTCGTTTATTGGATCGAGTCGCCGCTCACGGTTGAGCCGAACATGTTCGAGTTTCGCGAGCGCTGGTATTTGCTGATGGGCATCGAACTTCACGAGTACCGGACGCACATGCGCCGCCGAAGCGCCAAGTGGGAGACGGTCTGTCTTTCTGCAGAGTCGTTTCGGTCGCTTGCCCGTCCGCTCCAAAGCTGGTTATGATGCGACACATGGCCGTTTCGACGCGACGTATTTCAAAGTCAACCTACGCCGATTCGCGAAGTCGCGCGGCGGGTATGTTGCTGGCGCTCCTGTTGTGTGGCGCGATGCCAGGCGCGGCGCACGCGGTGGAGGACGAGCGGGTCGTCGTCGACGCACGCCTTGAAACCTTCCCCGGAAACGTCACCCTCGACCCCGGTTCGACCGCGTTCACATGGATCGTCTGGTCGATCCTGACCGTGCTGGCTTTGTCGGTGTTGTTCAAAAATGCGAAACGGACCCACCTGGACTGACGCTGACGTTTCGCGCGGTCGGGGGTCTTGAATTCTGAAACCATGTTTCGAACGTCCGATCACACACCCTTGGTGAGGAGGCAGTCGTGATGAAAAAGAGAATCCTATGGGCCTTGGCCGCCGTGAACTTGCTATTGGCGATGGCGCTTGTTTGGAAGGTCGGCGGAGAGAACCAGGCCGTCGCGCAAGCGCGTCGGCCGGGCGACTATCTGATGGTGCCCGGTGAAGTCACCGGCGGCACGACCGCGGTCGTGTACGTCATCGACACGACGAACGGGCTATTGTCTGCGATCGCGTATGACGACGCGCAGAGCCGGCTCGAAACCATGCCGCCGCTCGATTTAACCCGATACTTCGAAGCGGGCATGAACATCAACCGGCGTGACAACCGCTGAACCGTTGGTGCCCGAAGTCTTTAGTGAACCACGAAACATCTTGCCGACGAGGTACGCCATGGACCGCAAAACTTTCGGAATCTGCCTGCTTTCGACCAGCGCCCTTCTCCTGCTCACCGCCAACTGGCTCGTGCAACCCGCGCAGGCGCAGGTCGCGGTGAAGGATCGTGATTTTCAGGTCGTCACCGCCCGCATCCAGCAAGGGGGCGACGGTCTGTACGTCGCCGACAACCGCACCGGACAAATCGCGGTGTTCGTTTATGATCCGAACACACGCTCGGTGCGTCCCCGCGCCGTCCGGGCAATCGCCGACGCATTCGTAGGCGGCGCGGGCAAGTAAACTCGATTGATTCAAATTATTCATTCGCCGAAGGAGCATCGTCCGTGATCCGTCACGACTGGACCCGCGCTCAGATTCAGGGTGTCTACGAAACGCCTCTGATGGAATTGATCCATCAGGCCGGCATCGTCCACCGTCGTCATCACGACGCCGGCGAGGTGCAGGTCTGCAAACTCATCTCGATCAAGACGGGCGCGTGCCCGGAGGATTGTTCGTATTGTTCACAGTCGTCGCGCTATGCGACCGACATCAAGCCGACGGCGCTGATGGAAAAGGACGAGGTCATGGACATCGCCCGCCGGGCCAAGGCGAGCGGCGTGACGCGCGTGTGCATGGGGGCTGCCTGGCGCGAAGTGAAGGACAATAAGCAGTTCGACCGCGTGCTAGAGATGGTGCGCGAGGTCAACGACATGGGCGTCGAAGTTTGCTGCACGCTCGGCATGTTGACCGAGGGTCAGGCAAAAAAACTCGAAGACGCCGGCCTATATGCCTACAACCACAACCTCGACACGTCGGCAGAATACTACGACAAGGTCATCACGACGCGCACGTTCGACGACCGGCTCAAGACGATCGAAAACGTCCGTAAAACCAACGTCACCGTCTGCTGCGGTGGCATCCTCGGGCTGGGCGAGACCGAGGCCGACCGACTTTCGATGCTCCACACGCTCGCGACGATGTCACCGCACCCGGAGAGCGTGCCGATCAACGTGCTGAGCAAAGTCGCGGGCACGCCTTTTGAAAATAATCCGGACGTGAGCATTTGGGAGACGATCCGCATGATCGCGACGACGCGCGTCGTGATCCCCGCGGCGACGGTGCGCCTCAGCGCGGGGCGAGCGAAGATGTCCGCCGAGCAACAGGCACTTTGTTTCATGGCCGGCGCGAACAGCATTTTCTCCAGCGAAACCAAAGTCATGCTGACGTCGGCGGTACCGAGCCAGTCGTACGACGAGGACAAGGCGTTGTTAAACACGCTGGGCCTGAAAATGCGCCCGCCGTTCAAGGACGGGCATCCGCACGAGAGGCGCGCATACACGAGCCCGTGCGACGAAGGCGGTTGCAACGGGAACGGCTCGTGCGAGCCGAAAAGCGAATCGGGCAGGGTGGTCGCGTCGATGTGATGGTGCGTTGCAGAATTCGTGAAGCGATCGATTGAACGCCCACGGCACGCGTGCCGTGGGCTTTTGCGTGATTGAAGTTCAACATGTCCGAGCGTGTCGTCATCACCGGAACAGGCCTCGTCACGCCGCTCGGCGCGACCACGGCCGAAACGTGGGACGCGCTGCTCGCGGGGCTATTCATCGAGTCGCATTCAAAGGCTAAGTGCCCGGTGAAAGTCGGCACGACACGCTTGTTTCAACTGGCCGAGCGGTCCGCGTGTGAGGCTGTGCAACAAGCCGCTTGGACATCGTCCGACTTGTCGAACGACCGAACGGCGCTGGTCGTCGGCACGAGCAAAGGCCCGGTCGAGTGCTGGACGCCCGGCCCGTCGTCGGGGATCGGGATGCCGTTCGATCAAGTGTCGGCCGAGCGTTTGTCGTTCGGTCTGGCTTCGCTTGCCGACGAACTCGCACACGCGTTCGGGCTCGGCTTCGGACCGCGGCTTACATTGTCGGCGGCGTGCGCGAGCTCACTCCATGCGCTGATCCGCGCGACGATGATGATTCGAAGCGGGCAGGTCGACCGGGCGCTGGTCGTCGCCGCGGAGTCGTCGTTGCAGCCGTTGTTTTTAGCCAGTTTTTATCGCCTCGGAGTCTTCCCACCGGCTGGCGTGGGCTGTCGGCCGTTCGACGAAGGTCGCGCCGGATTCCTCATGTGCGAAGCGTCGGCGGCGGTGTGTCTGGATCGAGCCAATGCGACGAATACGAACGTCGAAATCGACCGTTTCGCGATCGGCGGAGACGCGACCCACCTGACCGCCGGCGACCCCGGCGCGCAGACGTTACGACACTTGCTCGCGCGATGCGTCCGCGGTCGTCAGATCGACATGGTTCACGCGCACGGGACCGGCACGCCGACCAACGACGCGACCGAGTTGTCCGCGATCGAATCGGTGGTCGGTGTCGGTCAGGAAACTGATCCGCCGGTGGTTTATTCGCACAAGGGGGCGCTCGGACATTCGCTCGGCGCTGCCGGGCTGGTGTCGGTGGTGTTGAACACGCGCATGCACGCATGCGGGATCGTTCCGCCGAACGTCCGGACGTTACGTCCGATCAAAACAAGCCTGACGCTGACATGCGACCAGCAACGACGTGCGGTCCGCACGAGCCTCGTTACCGCCGCCGGCTTCGGCGGCGCGACGGCGGTCGTGACGCTACACTCGAAGTAAATTGACTTCACACGTTCCCTGAAAAATCAAGCGGATTTCAATCGACCGTGCCGTCGTTCCCCGCTTGTGGTTTCGCAGACGCTCCGTCAACCATACGGATCAGGCTCGCTTCACGCGTTCCGATGTATCACGGGCGCCTCGCCCGTGTCTTGTCTTTTACGATAAAAAAGAAAAGGACACGGGCGAGCGTCCGTGATACGGAGAATGCTGCGCGTGAATCAATTCACACCTGTATCATTTCGAAACTGCAACCAGCTATCAATCCAACGCCGCGGACGCATGCCTGCGGTGTTTGGCTTTTGCAACTGGTGGTCGATCAGTAGCCGGCGCTCTGGGCCCACTTGATCAGGATGTCCGCGATTTCCGGTCGGCTGAACTCCACCGGCGGGCGCTGGCCGGCCTTGAGCAAGTCGCGCACCTTCGTCCCGCTCGGGGCAACTTTGTCTTCCGGCCCGTGCGGGCAGGTCTTGCTGCTGACGACGGCGGCACATTTGTTACACCAGGCGGTGTGCTCGAATTTCAGGATCGTCACGCCGATATCCTTGGCCATGTCGAACTGGTCAAAGATCATCTGCGCGTCGTACGTGCCGTAGTAATTGCCCACACCCGCGTGGTCGCGCCCGACGATGAAGTGGCTGATGCCGTAGTTCTTACGGATCAGCGTGTGCCATACCGCTTCGCGCGGCCCGGCATACCGCATCGCGAGCGGCATGACGCTGAGCATCGTCTTGTCTTTGTTGTAATAGCTATCGATCAGCGTCGTATAGCACGCCATGCGCGTGTCGGCGGGGATATCATCTTTTTTCGTCTCACCAACAACCGGGTGAATCAGCAGGCCGTCGGTCATCTCCAGCGCGACCTTGGTCAGGTATTCGTGACTGCGGTGAATAGGGTTGCGAGTCTGAAACGCCGCGACGGTGTTGAATTTTTTCGCGACAAACATCTCGCGCGTCTGGGCGGGGGTCTTGCGGTATTCCGGGTATTCCGGTTCGTAGTTCGCGTTGATGACGTCGATCGGTCCGCCGAGACAAATGTCGGACTGCTTGGTCACGAACTCTACGCCGGCGTGTTTCACGTCTTCGGTTTTGTAGACGTTCGGGATTTCGAGCGTCTTATCGTGCGCGAACTTGTCTTCCACTTTCATCGTCGCCAGGACGCGTCCTTTGTTGTCCTTGAGCGCGATTTTGTCACCGACGTTGATCTTGGCGGCGTCTTCGAGGCTCGGGCAGAGCGTGACCGGAATCGGCCAGACCGTCCCGTTCGCGAGGCGCATATTTTTGCAGACGCCTTCAAAGTCGGCCTTGTTCTGAAAGCCGGTGAGCGGACTGAACGCGCCGATCGCGATCATTTCAAGATCGCACTGTTCGCGCGGCGAGAGGGTGATGGCAAAAAGTCCGGCGGCTTCTTTAGTCGCGGCTTCGAGCGCGGCGCCCGAGAGGATGCGGTTGACCAGCGTTCCGCCGTGCGGGGCGATGAGGGACATGAAGCGACTCCTGAGTTTCCATTGCCCTCACCGGCCGTCCTGACACTCGCCAGGACTTCACATTTAACAACACACGCAGCGGGGGCGATTTTTGTGAACGCGAAAACATAGCGGAACGGCAGTGGGGAACAAGGGGGCGCTATGGACGAGAATTTAGCGGCGCGCCAGAAAAACCAGTCACTTGAAAAAACGACCGACGAGTTCCTGCGTTAGCTTTCGCGCCGCCGGGCTTTGCATAAGCGCCTGGGGGTTGTTGAGAATGTCCTTGAGCGCGAGCGTGCCGTTGTATTGAAGCGGGACGCGCAGGTCGCCGAGCAATGGAATACCGGAGTTGAGCGAGAGCCCCGCGTCGAGTGCGTACGGGATGTTCCCGCCACTTTTTATAATCGCCTTCTCTGCCAACAATAGGCTTTCGTACGTAATCGTGACGGGTACCGACACGCTCTTACTCCCCCCGGCGGGGATCGAGCCTTCCGGCTTTGCCTTGCCCCTGGCCACGTTCACGCCCGCAAAGCCTACCGTGTAGTCCGCCGCCGTCAGCGGGAGCGCACCGGTGTTGGGGTTT
>Ga0163144_10025879_pt1 | contig 11433 bp, 3 predicted proteins | sample OliLak19BULKMAT1_FD_123175 | JGI IMG/M metagenome (GOLD analysis project Ga0163144, IMG submission 123175) | Freshwater microbial mat bacterial communities from Lake Vanda, McMurdo Dry Valleys, Antarctica - Oligotrophic Lake LV.19.BULKMAT1 | ecosystem: Environmental > Aquatic > Freshwater > Lake... | reverse complement strand
CCGCCGTGAAGCCGTAGTGCCGCGCCAGCACTTGGTCTATTTCGTCGAGGATGGGTTCACTTGATCTCGCCTTTGGCGGCGCGGTGGAACATTTCCAGCGCGGCGTCTTTCACGGGCTGGGCGTTTATGGGGAACGTGGTGAGGATGTGGGCGAACTCGGCTTCCGTCAGGCCGTAGAGATGGGCGATGAGGCCGTCCAACTCGGCGCGCGATTGGGCGCGGGCGGCGGGGGCGGTGACGCCGGACTTGTGGCTGCCCAAGCCGACTTCCTTGGCCAGCGCGTCAAACTCCGGCGTGGTGCAAATCAACTGTGCCGCCCGCTTCACGATTGGCCCAAACGCCGCGTCCGCCACACTCAGGCGCGGAACGGGAAGTTGATATACGAAGAACATGTTGATGTTCGTTGTGACCTTTTGCCGAAGAAACCAGTCAATGGCGAACGAGTCCAAGACCGCGACGCAGAACAACTGGTCTTTCTGATCCAAGCTCTCGCACACGTTCATGGAGTTGCCCGTAAAGCACGGCGGAATGACCGTGGCAATCATGCTACGCTCGTTCGTGTTTGATGCGACCGAACGATAGGCCATCCGATATTTTTGGAAGCCCAACTGCTGCCCGGCATCTGGTTGCCTGCCGAGCAAAGCTCGTCTGCCCTTTTTTCCATCAACCCAGAAACGTGGTTCGGCAAGGGTGTGGCTGAAGTGCCATATCATCTTGCCCTCGAAAAGCGGTTGTGAGTTAGCGGTTGGCTCTTTTTGGAACAAAGGCGCGTCGTCGGTCATGTTGAACTCGCGATGCAGTTCAAGCAGCCAGCCGGCGGCGGATGCGTCGCCCAACAAAGGATGGGCGAGCATCTTTTCCGCGATCCGAACATCCTTTTCACTTTTGAACTCCATGACAGATAGCGAATCCGGCGAAAGACGTTTCACTAAATCAACTTTTATGGTCAACGCCCCTTCTTGCGGGAAGCGAGACAAGTCCGCAACATCGTGACGCATGAACGCGGCGGGAAATTCTTTTGTTTGCCCACCATTTTGAAATGTCAGGACAACAAATTTGAAACTGCGGTGAACGCCTTCAAAAATTTCCTCGCGGTTTTCAAAACAGAACAAACCTTCAATCTGCGTTTTTGTGAAAAGCATCTCGCGAAGACTTTTTGCGCCGAGGTCTGTGTAGATGCCGCTCGGAATGACGATGCCGCATTGACCGCCGGGACGAAGCAGGTGGACAGCTTGCTCCACGAACAACTTGAACAGATTAACGTCCTTCCCGTGGCGCTTGCCGTCTATGATTGGGACTTGATTGGCATACTGCGAAGCAAAGCGAAAAAAGTTGCGCTGGTAATTAAAGCGGCTGTGGTAGTCGAGCCATGCCTCCATGACCTCCGGGTCGCGAAGCAGGCGCTTGAGTTCCTTCTGGAACTCTTTGATGTCCATTTTCTTTTTCGTTACCAAGTCACTGTATTCGGCGAAAAACTCTTTTGCGTCGGGTTGAAAAGTTTCCCCAGGCGGGTTGGTGATGAGGCCGTCAAAGCCGCCCTCGGCAAGCACTTTGTCGAACTCGTAGCCCCAGTGAAATGGCTGAAGGGCTTTCATGTCTGCGAGTTTTAATGACCGTTTGATTGGTCTGCCTTCACAGTTTCCTTTTTCGTCCCAAGTGCTTTCCTCAAACTTGATGCCGAGCGCGTTGAACTCGTCGAGAAGCAATTGATTGAGGCGCGCGTAAGAGTCATCGCGAACTTTCTCGATGTGCACACGGAGTCGGAATACACGCTCTTCCTGGTCAAGGCCGTCTTTCTCGCCCGGTTGGAACGCGTGCTTGCGGTAGAGTTCGATAGATTTGTTTTTGTCCTCCAGAATCGCGGCGAACCGCACGGCGTTCTGTTGCGCGACAAATGTGGCGGCGGTTTCCGATTTCGTCGGCGCAGTCTTGGTTTCGACCGTGAATCCGAGGTCGCTGCCGTGCTGAAGTGTCAGGCGATCCTGCGAACCGCCGGTTTTGGATCGTCCGGCGTCGAATTTCTTCGGATCAACGTGGAGCAAGCCGATGAGCGAGTTGCCCGCCAGGATGTTGAAATCAATGTTCGGCAACGGCTCAAGCTGGTCCTCGGTCTGCGCGGACGCGACGAGCGCGAGGAACAGCCGCAGGCGGGCGATTTCCGTGGCTTCCTCCATGATGTCCACGCCGAAGAGGTTTTCGGTGATGATGCGTTTCTTGATGTAGTAGGCCGGGGCGCGGTGGTCGCCGTGAACTTCGTCGTGCCAGCGCTTCAAGTCCGGGTCGCCGAGGTATTCCAACTCCACCTTGCCGAGGATGGCGGAGTAAATGTTGATGAGCACTTTCATCGCCGCGACGAGGAACGCGCCTGAACCGCACGCGGGGTCGAGCAGCCGGAGCGCAGGGAGAATTTCCAGCACGAGGGCTCGGCAGATTTTGGCGTCGAGATTCAGGAGCAAATCGGAAATGGAATGGAATTGGCGGTTGAGCGCCTTGTTTACCCGGTCGAGCACGAGCTTGAAGATGGTACGCTCGCACAGGTAGCCGGTCATCTCTGGGCGCGTGTAGTAAGCTCCGAATTCCTTTTGATTGATGTATTTCTCGAAGATGTAGCCGAGCACGTCGGGACTGATTTCATCGGCCTGCCCGCCGGGCGTGTCGTTGAGATTCCAGGAGTAGCGGCCAAAGAGATTGAAGACGTTCTCGAACGCGCGGTCTGGAATGACGATGCGCGGCTGGTCTGGGAAGCCGTGGTTGAGTTCGACGTGATGCGGCAGGAACAGGCCGCCGTTCAGGTAACGGATTTTTCCGAGCAAGGCGCGAACGTCGTTGCTGCGGGCGGGTTCGGGTTTGGCGAAGCCTTCAAAGAATAGCGCGTTGAGGAACACGGGATAGAATTTGTCCGCGCCGATTTTCTTGCGGCTGAAGTCGAGCTTGTCGGGCAGGTAATTGACGTTGCGGTTGTCGAGAAAGAATTTTTTCTGGAGAAACCAGATGAACATGAGGCGGTTCATCAGCACGGAGGCATACCAACGACGCTGGTGGTCGTCCTTGATGCCGCCAAGGAGTTCGGTAAACTCCAGGCGCTGAATGTCGAAATCGCCGTAGAATTTTTTGGTGACGCGCTCAACATCGAGGGCGTCCTTGAGACGGCGGGCGACTTCGGTGAGCGGGATGTTGCCCTGCGCATCCAATTCGCTGATGTCCACGACGAGCGCGGCAAGCTTGCTTAAAAAGAGGTCGCCCGGCTGGCCTTTGACGTAGAGATGGTCGCGGGCGTGTGATTTGCCAGCCTCGCATTTGACCCAATACCAGAGGCTTTGCGTGCGCACGGCGTCGGTGAAGATGAGAAGATTTTCTGCCGCAAGCGCGGAGACGGCGGTATGGACGACGGCGCGGGTTTTGGCGTCGGGAATTGCGCCGCCAGGCGTGGTGATTTCAAAGACGTGAATGTCGGAGAGCACGGCCACAGGCGCGCGATGGAAACGGATGCCGCCTTTGGCATCGGCATCGGCAGGCTTGAGCGCAAACGGCGGATTGTTCCAGCCGAGTTCGTTGATGAACAACTTGCGAAAGTCGAAGTCCTGAAGGTGCTGCCGCGTGGCTTGGAGATTTAAAGGCATGGCGTCAATCAGCGCGGAGTCCGAGCGAGCAGATGATTTGCGGCGGCGGTGGCGGTGCGGAGTCGTCGAGGATCACGAGCCGGTTTTCGATGCGCAGATCAAGGACGAGTTGCGCGAGATGTTCCGCTGGCAAACCTTGGCGCAGTTCGCGCGCGAGCGCGTCGCGGGCGTATTCAGTGAGATGGCCTTTGAGCATTTCCTCCAGCGCGCGAGGCAGGGCTTCAAGCGGCATGGCGAATAAAGTTCCCTCGACGCTGGCCCAATAATCTTTGAGCCGGTGGTAGGCTTTGTATTTCGGGCCGGAGCGTGAGCCGAGCGCCCCGGTCATGGCGGGCTGTTCCTTCACCACGGCATCGGCAGCGATGGCAACGAGTTCGTGATGAATTTCCGCACGCGGGAGCGCGGGCGTATCGGGCGTGCAGGCAGCGGATTCGAGAATGGCGCGCGGGGATTCCGAGACGAGCTTGCCGTCGTTGTCCACGCGGGCGAGAGCGTTCGCGCCTTCAGCGGTGCGAAGAAACACCAATGCGCCGGGAGTCGCTGTCGGCGGCGCGGCTTTCGCGGAGAAGACAACATCAGGCAACGACTCGACGGTTTTTTGCAGCGCGGGATTGTCCTTGATGGCGTCCTGCCAGATGCCGAGTGCGAATGAACCCAAATCAACTTCGTCGTCTGAATCATCGAGCGAGCCGGATTTTTCGTTGTAGAGATCGTGCCACGCTTTGGTTTTGCCGATGTCCTCGTCGAAGAATGTCTCGTCCGTGCCGAGAATTTCCTCGCTCTGCTTGAGGCGTCCACGAAGACGGCTGCGCAGATTGATGATGCGATCCACGCCGTCCGCCGGCAGGAACGTGTAGCAAGTGACAGTGAGGGCTTCCTGTCCGATGCGATCCACGCGACCCGCGCGCTGGATGAGCCGGATGATGGCCCACGGCAAATCGAAGTTCACGACGATGGCGCAGTCTTGAAGGTTCTGGCCTTCGCTCAACACATCGGTCGCCAGCAACACGCGGGTTTCATCGGCAGCAGAAACATTGCGCTTATTGCTGCGTGGACTGAACGCCCACGCTGCCGCCGTTGGGTCGGGGTCGTCGCCAGTGACGTCGCGAAGATGAGTGACGTTCGTCGCTTCAATCTGCTTTTCGAGATAGCGCACCGTGTCGGCGAACTGTGAGAAGATGAGGAGCTTTTCGTTTTTGTGTTTCTTCGAGATTAGGTGGAGAAGTTTTTTGAGCTTCGCGTCGCGGGAGTCGTCCCATTCACCGGTCTTTTCCAAAATCGAGCGGAAAGCCTCGGCGTCGGCGTGAAGATGTTTGGCGAGTTCGTCATTGAACAATCCGGGGCGCACCCAGCGGAATTTGCTCTTTTGCGTCGTGGCGAGCAGTTGATACAGCGCGGCAGCGCGATTGATGAAGTCGGCTTCGGTTTTTAGCGCGCCAGAAGTTTGTTCCAGCGCGAGCGCGAGTTCGGCTTCTTCAGCGTCGGAAACATCAAGCCAGTCGCCCAACTGCGTGCCAATCGGCAGCGGTTTCGACTGCGCTAGGGCGTGCAGCAGAATGTGATTGCGGAGAATGTGCCGCTGCAATGAAAGCAGGAACGAATGACCGCAGCTTTCGAGTCGTTTGAAAAGATTGGTGCGGACGTAGCCAATGAGCCGCTTGCCCGCGCGGTTCAAGTCGGCCAGCAAAACTTGCTCGGCATCGTCGGGCGGCGGCTGCGGATTTGGGTGAACGTATTTTTGCAGGCCGTAGCGCGGCAGGTGCAGATGGCCGATGGTATCAACGACCGCGGGCGAAAACAGGGCGGCGTATTGATCGTTTGGGTCTTGCCCATCAATGTCGAACTTGACCGTGCGCGGCTCGCGTTTGGGAAAGTAGGCACGGCGTCCGTCGGCGTAAGTGATGAAGAAACGGTCGCGAGTTTCATCCTTCTCCGCGTAGTGCTTCTCGATGAACGATCGCGTGCGGCGCACGAGAAAGAGTCGCATCAAGTCGCGCCAATCGTCGGGGAACGGACTCGCCTGAAACGCGCGCAGCGTCTTGGGATTGATTTGGAGTTGTGCGATGTCCTCGGCAGTTTGGTCGCGCAGCCAGCGTTCGGGCCGCACACCCAAGTCGTCATCGTCGGAAAGGAAAAGTCGAAGCTGGTTGGCGACATCGGCAAACTCCTTGTTGAACGGCGTGGCCGAGAGCAACACGGTGAACTCGGTGTTTTGCGCGATATAATTTCTGATGGCGAGATAGCGACGGCCTTCGCGATTTCGCAGGTTGTGGCTTTCGTCCACGATGACGAGGCGGTGGCGAATCAGTTGGGGGAGATCGTCCACCACTTTGCCGAGCGACTTGACGCAGCCGCGCAACCCGTAGCGGTGACGGTAATCTTCCCACATCGGGACGAGGTTGGGCGGGCAGAGGATGAGGGTTTGCAGATCGTGGCGGTCTTCCATCAATCGCGCGAGCGCGGTCGCCATGAAAGTTTTTCCAAGGCCGACAACGTCGCCGAGCAGAACGCCGCCGCGCTTTTCGAGATGCCCGGCGGCGACCAGCACGGCGGCGCGTTGAAACGGAAAAAGTTCCTGGTGAAGTTGCTTCGGCAGTTTGTAACGGTGCTGACTCTCGCGGGCTTCTTCTGACAGATGCCACGCCATTTTGAGATAAACGTGATAAGGCGGAAGCAAGTCGGGCCGCGCCCAGCTTTGGTCAATGATCTCCGCCAGTTCGTCGGTGATGTCGAGACACCAGCGGTCATCCCAACGATCCGTGAACCACTGCTTGAGCTTGTTCGTCGCGTCGTGGTCAAGCACGTCCACGTTCAACTCGCCCTGCGCGCTCAATCCGGAAAAGGTCAGGTTGCTGCTGCCGAGATAAGCGGTGATGGGATTGTCCGGGTCGGGTCGAAAACAGAGGTAGAGCTTGGCGTGAAGCGGATGCGAGAGAAATAACTTCACCGCGAGCTTCTTCGCGCGAAGCTGGACGGAGAGACGACGCAACGCGGCTTCATCCGTGAGTGTGGGACAACCCCAAGTCAGTTGATCTTTGAACGACTTCGCCGCCTGTTGGCGCATTCGCTTGGCCGAGGCATTGTCGAGCAGTTCACCGCGCCGCACGCGCCGCAATGCATCGCGAAGCGCCGCTTCCTCCAAACGCTGCATCCCAACGAGCAGGCGGCATTGATGGCCGTCGCCGCCCGGCCACTTTTCGACGTGCTCATCAACCGCCTTCCAACCGCGCAGGTTGAAATAACCGACGCAAAAATCAGAGCGGTCGGAACGCTCAAGAGTCTGCCGCAAGGCGGGTAGAAGCTCTTGCGCGATGTTGTCGAAGATACGCGGCATGGCGATTCGCTCGCGTGCGAATCAGCCCTGTGTGGTGACTGTCTCTGTGGGTTTCCTGGTGCCTGAAACTAAAAGGGACGCACTTACTTGCGTCCAGTAACAGGCACCTAGGAGGGCCCACAGAAGAACGCTTTCGGCGCGCCCCCGATGGGGCGTGCGTCGAGCGCTGTCTTCCGTGCGAAATTTCCTAGGTTTCGTTACCGACAGCAGCCGAAGCTACGCGAAATGATTTTAGTTAATTTATTTTGTCGTCGTTTTTATTTGTAATTCGGAACGCGGCGAGATTAGGCGGGCCATTCGCCCAAGACAATCGCGGAGTTAAATTTTCTACGTCGGCGGAGCCGAAAGAAAGATTGCATCAAGGCGGTTTTGCCGGAAACTAATGCGACAAAATGATGACTGTCAGTGAGGAGTCAAAAGCAGTTGCGCCCGTTCCATCGAACACCGACTTTTCGCGCCCGGTCGTGAAGCCGAAGAAAAGCGTTTTCAAGCTGTTCGGCGAAGTGCTCGAACATGGCGGGCCCGGTTATCTCCAGTTTGCCATCACGAACCTTTGCAACGCGAAATGCGATTTCTGCGGATTCGCAGTGGATAAATTCGACCCGAAACAGCGTCGCAGCGTCACCTTGAAGGAAGCCAAGGACGTCATCGATATTGCCGTCAAAAACCACATTGGCTATCTGCTCTTCGTTGGTGGCGAACCGCTGATTCATAAAGATCTTCGCGCCATGACGCGGTATGCGGCGGAGTCTGGAATTCATCCGATGATCTGCACGAATGGTTCGCTCTGGACCGAGCAGAACATGCGCGACCTCGCCAGCGACGGCATGAGCAGCGTCATCATGTCGATCGATTCTCATGACATCGCCAAGCACGAGAAAAATCGCGGCCTTCCTGATGTCTGCCGAAAGATCAAACGAGCCAACGAAGTTTTCAAGGAAATCGGCATTCAGACGACTGCCAGCGTCACGGCGAGCAAACTCATAGATGATTACGAGAAGTTGCCGGATTTTCTCCAGACGCTCGGGTTCACCAGTTGCACGTTCAGCTATCCGCTCACAAGCCTTGCTTCGAGTTATCTGAGTTTCAGCGACTCCAGCTTGGTCAATTACAAGACGGACGAGTTGATCCAGGTCTTTGAGAAAATCAAGGAGATGAAGCGCCACAGCGGTTATCCCGTGGTAAACCCGACCGAGTCGCTCTCCGAAATGCAGCGGCACTTGCGGAAGGAGCCGGAAAAATTTGGCTGCCTTGGCGGACATAAATATTTTTATCTGGATTGGAACTTGAATCTCTACCGTTGCCACGCTTGGGAATCGCCCATGTGCAACATCTATGAATTCGACCAGACCAAAATCATCCGGGACGGCTGCACCAAATGCATGATCGATTGCTACCGCGATCCGAGCGTGCTCCAGTTCGTGGCCATCAGCGCCAGCGATGCCTATAACAACTTGAAAAAGGGCAAAGTTGGCGCCGCCGCGAAGAATATTTTTGACCGCCGCAACCTGACTTCACTGAAGGCTGTTTGGGATGACCGCAAGTGGATTGGGAAAGTTTGAAGCGAACGGGCAAAGTTTAGCGCGCATATCGGCCTTCTCCGGTTGGCTTCAGCACTTTCGTGATTCGGGTGGCAGCTTTTGCATCCTGTTTCGTGTTGCTGATTGACGCGAGTTCACGGGATTCCCAGGTCCAGCGGCGGGTCATCTTCTTTTTCGCCCTCAATCGAAAGGTATCCGGGAAATGGAATCGCAAGAGATGTGTTCCCAACTTTTCCTGGCGCGTCCAACATTGTGCTCCTTTCTAATTGACCGCAACCCCCGTTCTGTGCGGGAATATAGATCCTTTATGGCGTAATCCATGGCGAAAACCACACGTAAAACCGGATCGGCGGGCCGGTCGGGAAGCACAACCAGGTACGACGCACATCACACCGTCCTGACCAAGACTTACGGTGCGCTGGCTGGCCTGCGCCGTGAACTTTCCGACTCGAAGGCGGCCGTGGCCGAGCGGACCGAACTGCTCCGGGTTTTCGCCGACTGCACCGATTCCCAACGTGCCTGGCTTCTGCTCGAGGATTATTTTGAAAAGCTTTCCCTTTCCCGCAAGGATTTTACCGGCCCGGAATGGTGGCCGAGACTGATGTCTGTCCAGGGAGACAAGCGCCTGGAAGAGACCGCCATTTTGTTTTTACGGGCCAATCGGCCGTTGCCGACGGAACTTACCACTCACGCCAACCTGGATCGTTTTGCGGAAGTCGAGGAAGCCGAGGAGGAGCAGAAGCTGGTGCAGCAGTTGGAACATTGGCTTTACCCGCCGGCGCCAGCGCATCTGGATTCCCCGCGCGCTACATTGCGGGTCGTGTGTGAAGCGCCGCCGACCGAAGGAGACTCCGCACTCTGCGCTCTTTCTGTAAAGTTCCATTTGTTCCGTCCCCGCACCGGCGAAAAGCCAAAGACCCTGTCGGAAATTGTCGAGCTCACCACCCGCTCCGCGCACGAGCAGGAGCTTTTTTCCTCGGCTGACTGGGAATTCATCCAATGGCTCGGGGAAACCCACGCCGACCCGGAAGGCCTTTGGGACACCCTTGCCTTGACCGGCCTTGAGCTGCTGCAATGGCTCGTTCGCTGGGGGGACAGCGCCCGTTTGCAATTGGCCGATGGCGAGCACCTGCTCAAGTTTCATGGCCACCTCGCCGAACTCAAACCCAATCTCGAGACGATTGGCGAAGAACTTTCCTTCACGCACAACCTCGTTCTTCCCAGCGGCGAAGTGCATCAGCTCAGCACCGTGAAGTTTTTCGCGGGCCGCCCCTCTCTCGTCCTGATCGAGGACACCTTTTATCTATTGCGCAACGGCCCGCCCACGGCACTGCTCGATTCATGGGCGAAGAAAAAATCCCTCCCGGTCAAGAAATTGAGCCGCCGTTTATTGACCAAGCTGCGCAAGACCGAGCCCACCACCGGTGCCGATTGGGAACAACTGTGCGTCGCGCATACCGCCCTGCCGCAATTCACCTTTGAACTGACTCAGGAAACCGTCCGCCTCCGGTTGAAAGGCCGGAGCGAGCGGGACAAAAGCATGTGGCATTGGACGGGTCACGAGTGGCAGATGGACGAACCGCTGGTGCGCGCGAATCAAAAGCCGGAGATTCTGGATGACCCACGGCTCGAACCGGCCACCCAATGGTTGCGCCGCCTCGATTTGTTCAACGCAGAACCCGGTCTCTGGATTGGCGACGCGAACGAAAACTTTCTCATCACCCTGTCGAAATTCTGGCCAGACCGTCCCATCGACGCCGAGTATCTCGGCGACCCGGCCTTTCATCGATTGTTCCTCCAGCCACGCCAGCTCCGGCCCCACCTCGTGGTCAAGGGCAGCGGCATCGATTGGTTCGCCGTTTCGACCGAGTGGGAAATTGAGGGACTCAAACTCACTCCCGCGGACTTGCAACGACTGCAAACCGCCACAGGGCGTTTTGTGAATTTGCCGGACGCTGGCTGGATGGAGTTGGACTCCGGTTCGGTCCAGGCGGCGCACGAAGCCTTCGCCGACCTGGGGCTGGACGGCCTCAGCGCGATCCCACAAAAGCTCGGCCTGGAACAGGCGGCGCATCTCGACGAAGCGGGCTTGCAGCGCTTCGTCGATTCGCCGCAGGCGCGGGCGTTGCGCCAAAGCCTGGCGGATTTTACCGGGATCGTTCCGACACCGCTGCCAACCAATATCTCGGCCGAGTTGCGTCCCTACCAGAAGGATGGCTTCGACTTCCTTTGCCACCTCACGCTCCACAAACTCGGCGGAATTCTCGCCGACGACATGGGCCTGGGGAAAACCTTGCAGACGCTCGCCTGGCTTTCGTGGCTGCACGCCCAGCATCCGAAATCTCCGAAACCCGCTGTGGTCATCTGTCCCGCCTCCGTCCTGCACAACTGGCGGCGGGAAGCGGAGAAGTTCACGCCGCACCTGAAAGTTCTGGTCCTGGAAAGCGGCGCGGCCCGGCACAATCTGCGCCAGCAGATCCCGCAGCACGATTTGATCGTGACCAATTACGCATTGCTTCGCCGCGACCTCGAAGCTTTGCAGAAGTTTTCCTTCCGCGCTGCCATTCTCGACGAAGCGCAGTTCATCAAGAATCCCGACGCGCAAGTGACGCAGTCGGTCAAGCAATTGAAAGCCGACCAGCGCCTGGCCCTTACCGGGACGCCGCTCGAAAATCGGCTGCTCGATTTGTGGAGCATTGTCGATTTCGTCCAGCCGACTTTCCTTGGCACTCAGGAACATTTCACCGAAAAATACGAGCCGCGTGCGAGTGTGGATCGCGCGGCGCGGAATGCGGAGGGTTCCGAGACCCCGGCGCCCAACGCCGAGATGGAAGGGCGCATCGCGCGTCGTCGCCTCTCGGCCAAGCTGCGCCCGCTGATGTTGCGTCGCCTCAAAAAGCAGGTGGCGCGGGATTTGCCGGATCGCATCGAGGAACGT
>Ga0163144_10025878_pt1 | contig 11434 bp, 8 predicted proteins | sample OliLak19BULKMAT1_FD_123175 | JGI IMG/M metagenome (GOLD analysis project Ga0163144, IMG submission 123175) | Freshwater microbial mat bacterial communities from Lake Vanda, McMurdo Dry Valleys, Antarctica - Oligotrophic Lake LV.19.BULKMAT1 | ecosystem: Environmental > Aquatic > Freshwater > Lake... | reverse complement strand
GTTTGAGTTGATGTCGCACTCTCACCCTGCTCGCCCCTGTCTGGGTGGCCCGCCTAAAGCGGGCCATGACGAAGGTGGGATATAGCTCACTTTTCCGTCATGGCCCGGCTTGGTTCAAAGCACCGCTCTGCGATGACGCCGGGCCACCCAGACGGGGTTGAGCGTGTCGGATGCGGGCCTTTGCCGCGTGGACTGGGTGGCCTGCCTGAAGCGGGCCATGACGGTTTGAGAGTGTAACGACCAGGGATCGAACGGCCATTCGAATGGGCGTTTTTAATCGCGCTTCAAGCCTCGCCCTTGTTGATTTTTTCCAGCATGGTTTTTTCGCGGGCGGCGGCCTCGGCGGCGGCTTCCTCGCGTTCGCGGAAATAGTCTTCGGTGGTTCGCAAGAGCGGGCGCGGGGGCGTATTATACGGGTCGATCTTTTCATTCATCAACACCGAAATCCGGCAGTCTTCGCACATGCGGATCAGGTCCAGGCGGCTGGCGCCCTCGCCCTGATACATCCAGTGTGACCCGAGCTTCACGACCACTTTCTCAACGGTGCTTTTGACGCCGAACGGTTTGCTGCATGCGACGCAGCAGAACGGCTCCTCCTCCTTCAATACGATCGGACCTGCCTCGAACGCGGCGAAGTCGAGGCGCGGCTCCAGCGTGATGACTTTCTCGGGGCACGTGCCCTGGCACAGACCGCACTGGACGCAGAGGCTTTCGTCAAAGCGCAACGCGGGGTGATCCTTGTCGTCGGACAGTGCGCCTGTCGGGCACGCGGCAACGCACGATAGGCACAGTGTGCAGCCCGGCGTGTCGACGTTGATGCGGCCGAACACGGCGCCAGCTGGCAGCGCGATGACCTCGGTCGGGGCCGGGGCCGCACGGTGAAGTTCGCGCAAGGTGAGCCGCAGCACGTCGCGTTTGCCGCCGAGCGGGGCGAACGACGAGGGGGTTTTCGACGGCGCGCCGCGTGTTGTTGCGCGCAGTCGGGATACGAGGTCGTCGGGGTCATCGGTGGCGATGCGTGTCGCGATATCCGTGCCGAAGCCGAGAGCTGCGAGGATCGCGGTGGCGGTTGCCAGCGTCTGATCGAGGGCGGCCGTGTCGTGGCGAGGGCGCGATCGGGTCAGGATGCGAACACCGGCCGCGCCATAGGCGAAGGCTGCTGCGATCGTCTCGAGCCCGATCTGGCCGGTCTCGTTGATTTCGAGCGGGATCGCGTCGGCGGGTAGGCCGTTGCCGAAGCGGGCGGCGGCGTCGATCAAGGCTGCGCCATGGTCGCCATCGTGGAACAGGATCGTCGCCGCAGGAGTGCCATTTGCGCCGTTGCTGGCTGAACGATAGGCCAATAGGGCTGCGCGCAGTCGCCGGATCAGTACGTCGGCGGCTGGCAATGTGTAGCTTGCCGCCCCGGTCGGGCAAACCGCCGCGCAGTGCCCGCATCCACCACAGATGTTTGGGTCGATCGCGACATGGTCACCGTTCGGCGTAATCGCCCCGGCCGGGCACACGTCGAGACAGCGACTGCAGCCGACAATACGCGAGCGGGAGTGTGCGCACAGGTCGGCGCGGAAGGCGATATAGCGCGGCTTATCAAACGTGCCGACGAGGTCGGCGGCCTTTGCGATCACCCGTTCGACCGTCAGCGGGTCGGCGGGGTCGGCGCGCAGATAACCGTCGCGCAGGTCGTGGGCGGAGAACAGCGGTGGCGCGCCGGTCAGGTCGATCACGAGGTCGGCTTTCGACACGGCGCCGTCGCGGGCTGGTCCGAATGTGTACGTGGCACGCGAGGACGGAGCCGGGGCGGCAAGCCCGTCGATCGTCAGCTCGAACGCGCCGAGATGTCCTTTTGCCGAACGCACCCGACCGAGGCGAACCGGGAACGTCGTCTTCGACGGCGGGACGGCACCATCGGCGGCGAGCAAGAGAACCGTGATGTCGAGCTTGTCTTCGAGGGCATGGGCAGCGTCGATCGCGGCTTGGCCACGGCCGATGACCAGCGTAACGCCACCGCTTTCTAGCGCAACGCCGGGCGGCGGCGGCGTCTCAACTCCGGCGGCGGCGATCAAAGCGGCCATTTTCGGGCCAGCTGATTTGCCGTCCGCCGACCAACCGGCCGTCTCGCGCACATTGACGAATGTCAGCTTGGCCGTCAGGCCGGTGTCCTCGGCAACGTTGCGAAACAGCCGCGCTTCTTGCGTGCAGCAGACGATCACATCTCCACCACCGCCCGCGAGCGACTGGAACTTCGCCATCTCTGGACCGCACAGATGGGTCGCGGTTGTCAGCGCCGTATCGTCGCCGAGGCCGGCCAACACCTTTGCCGCGTCAAGCGCCATCGTGCCCTCGCACGAGCATAAGATGACGCGACGATCCGGTTCACGGCGACTACGAGCTTGGCGACCGGATTCGATCTGAGCAACTTCATTGCGGGGCGTTTCGGCCATGGTGACAGTCATCGCTATGTTTTTTTAAGAATAGCGATATTTCAATCGCTTAGCGGTATCTCTATACGATGCTGTAGGGAAACCCGAGCAATATGAAACGAGCGTTCGAAATGACTTTTTCCGGCAGCAACGATGGCAGACCCGGGCTCGACCTTCCGCCGGGCTGGCGCGCCATCGGCCTCAGAGAGCGCGAGGATGCGATGGCCCACGCCGTGACCATCGCGGCCGAACACGGTGCTGCGACGCTGGTTCATGTTCGGCGGTTCGATCTGGTCGAGTTCGCCGTGGTGCTGGAGCCTGACGAACCGCTGGCCACCGCGCGGCGGGCGTTCTACGCGGTGATGAACGCGGCGGCGGATGCCATCTCGGCGCATGTCTCGCCGGAAAAGCCGGTGGTGTTCAATTGGCCCGCGACGATCCACATCGATGGTGGCATCGTCGGCGGCGGTTTGTTTGCAGTGCCGGAGGGCGCGCTCGAAGACGCCGTACCGGACTGGATCGTCGCCGGGGTCACATTGCGCTCGATCGTGCCGCTCAAAGGCGGGCGCGACAGCCCCTACGACCTGACCGCTGTCAAAGGCACCAGCCTCGAGATCGAAGGGGTCGAGTTGCTCCACGGCGAGCAACTGATCGAGGGGTTTTGCCGCCATCTCATGTTCTATGTCGACCGCTGGCAGGAGTTCGGGTTCGGCCCCGTCGGCGAAACCTACCTCGGGCGCATGGCTAAGGAGAAAACCCGGCGGTACGCCATCTCCGAGACCGGCGACTTAAAATTGAAGCGGCTCGCTGGCGAAGAGATCGTCGCCGTCAAATCGCTCTCGGACGCCCTCGCCACCCCGTCATGGCGCGACCCGGACACCGGCGAACCATGGCTGTAATGGCTAAAACCGCGACGGCAGGATAGTCTACCGCTCTCATCGTTCAATCACGGCACGCCACGTTCACGAAAGACACGGAAGTCCCGATGACCACCTTTTCTCCGCGCGAGATCGTCTCCGAACTCGACCGCTACATCGTCGGCCAGCTGGACGCGAAACGCGCCGTTGCCATCGCGTTGCGCAACCGTTGGCGTCGCCAGCAAGTCGTCGGCGACCTCAAGGACGAGATCAACCCGAAGAACATTTTGATGATCGGGCCGACCGGCGTCGGCAAGACCGAGATCTCGCGGCGCCTCGCGCGGCTCGCCAACGCGCCGTTCCTCAAGGTCGAGGCGACCAAGTTCACCGAGGTCGGCTACGTCGGCCGCGACGTCGACAGCATCGTGCGCGATCTGATGGAGGTCGCAACCGGCCTCGTCCGCCAGACCCGGCGCAAGGACGTCCGCGCGCGTGCCGAGAAGGCCGCCGAGGACCGCGTGCTCGATATCCTGGTCGGCTCGACCGCCTCGCCTGCGACCCGCGACAGCTTCCGCAAGCGCCTGCGCACTGGCGAACTTGACGACAAGGAAATCGAACTGCAGGTCGCTGACACCGGCGGCGGAATGCCGATGTTTGACATCCCCGGGCAGCCCGGCGCGTCGATGGGCGCGATCAACCTGTCCGACATGCTCGGCAAGGCGTTCGCGGGGCGCACCAAGACGCGCAAGATCTTGATCCGTGACAGCCACGAACTGCTGATCGGCGAGGAAAGCGACAAGCTCATCGACAACGAGCAGATCGCGGCCGAAGCCATTTTTGCCGCCGAGAATAACGGCATCGTGTTTCTCGATGAAATCGACAAGATCTGTTCGAGTTCGGACGGTTCCCGCTCGGGCGCCGATGTCAGCCGCGAAGGTGTGCAGCGTGACCTGCTGCCATTGATCGAGGGCACCACGGTTTCGACCAAGTACGGGCCGGTCAAGACCGACCACATCTTGTTCATTGCGTCGGGCGCTTTCCATGTGTCGAAGCCGTCTGATCTGCTGCCGGAGCTTCAGGGGCGGTTGCCGATCAGAGTCGAGTTGAAGCCGCTTGATCGCAACGACCTGCGCCGCATCCTGACCGAGCCGGAAGCGAGCTTGCTCAAGCAATACACCGCGCTTATGGCGACGGAAAAAGTCAACTTGGTGTTCACCGACGATGCCGTCGACGCGCTGGCCGATGCCGCCGTCGAGGTCAACGCGCGGGTCGAAAACATCGGTGCGCGGCGGTTGATGACGGTGCTCGAACGGGTGCTCGACGAGATCAGCTTTGAGGCCTCCGACAAGGCTGGCCAGACGCTGACCATCGACGCGGCTTACGTCAAAACCCGCCTCGACGACCTGACCAAAAACGTCGACCTGTCGAAGTTCATTTTGTGAGCTTTGCCCGTCGCAGCCCGTCGCACGGCTGACATTGCGCGACGGGTCGTTTGGCGGTTAGGTTGGGCGGGTTTTTTAGAGGGCGGGGCCATGGCAACTGTTTCGACCGCCGAATACGATGTTTTCATCTCGTACTCCCGTAAAGATCGCGCGCACGCGATTGCCTTGGAGACCCTTCTGGTCGCCCAAGGGCTGACGCCGTTTCGTGACGAGCGCAATCTTGGGATCGGCGAGCATGTCGACGTGGCGCTTCCAGCCGCCCACCGTCGCTCGGCCTCGGTCGTGGTGCTGTGGTCGGACAATTCGGCTGCGTCCAAGTGGGTCTATAACGAAGCCATTGGCGCCGTCTTTGGCGAGAAATACCTGCCGCTGCTGATCGACGGGTTCGATCCGGCGGGCTTGGACGCCGCCATCAAACCCGTCAACGCTGGCAAGCTATCGGCGATACTGACCAACCCGCAGCCGCTGATCGACGAGATCGCGCGGCTCAAGACGCGCGGCGCGCCGACCGTTAAAATAGAAAACCGCATGCCCGCCTCGGGCGGGGAATATCTGATCGGGCGCGACGCGGAACTCGCCGCGCTCGACACCGCGTGGGCCACCGGCAAAACCCGCCTGTTCGTGCTCGACGCCATGGGCGGCACCGGCAAAACCGCGCTCATCAACACGTTCCTCGCCAACATGGCCAACGACGATTGGCGCGGGGCCGCGCGCGTCTACTGCTGGTCGTTTTATTCCCAAGGCACCGACGACAACCGCCAGGGCGACGCGGACGGCTTCTTCGACGAGGCGCTCGCCTGGTTTGCCTACACGGGCGAGCCGCTCACCAACGCCAACCGACGCGGCGAGACGCTGGCCGAATTGATCAACGCGAAAAAGACCCTGCTCGTGCTCGATGGATTGGAGCCGTTGCAATATCCAGCCGGACAGCACGGCCTCACCGGTGAACTAAAGGACGACGGGCTCATCGCGCTGTTCAAGCGGCTGTCGCTGCAAATGAACGGCATGGCGATCGTCACGACGCGCATTCCGCTTCCCCAATTGAAAGCGGGTAAGCCGCCAGCCATCGAGAAGGTCGGCCTCAACCAGCTCGCCACGCACCACGGCGTCACGCTGCTCAAGGTGCTCGGGCTCAAGGCGGGCGAGAAGGAATTGACCGAGGCCGTCGACCTACTCAAGGGCCATGCGCTCAGCCTCAACTTGCTGGCGACCTATGCCGAGGCCGTAACCGGCCACCTGCTGCCGAGCAGCGAGGAGATCACGCGCGCGCTGACCTCGCCCGAGGTCAGCCAGGACAGCTACGTGATGATGCGGCGCTACGAGATCCTGTTCGAAGACCGCGCGAACGAGGTGTCAGGCACTGCCGAAGCCAGTGCGGCCGGCCGCCAGTTGGCGCTGCTGTATCTCATCGGGCTGTTCGACCGGCCGGCCGAGCGCGCGGCGCTTGATGTGTTGAAGGCCGATCCGATACCTGGGCTCACGGACCATCTGGCGGGCCTGACGGGCGAGCAGTGGACGTTCGCCGTTTCGGCGCTGCGCAAATTGAAACTGCTGCTTCCTGAGACCGTGCCGGGCGAGATCGACGCGCATCCCCTGGTGCGCGAGTATTTCGGGCAGCGATTGAAGTTGGCCAAGCCGGAGGCGTTCCGGGCGGCCAACCTGAGGCTGTATGAGCACTACAAGCTGAAGGACATTCCGCCCGCGTTCCACGATCCCGTGCGCTATGGGCTGCTGGCGTTGGCGGGGGCGCGCGGTGCCGAGACCTTCCAGCAGTGGTTCGGCGCGCTGATGGCCGGGCAGTTTCCGGCGGACAAGCAGTACCTCCTGCCCCCCGTGCTGCGTGGCATCGCGCCTTCGCTGCTGCAGGCGGCGTTGGATGGCCTCGACGACGCCAGCTTCAAGGCAGCGCTCGACAAGGCCCTGCCGGACACCGTCAAGGGCATGGAGCCGCTGTTCTCGGCCATCGCCCATGGCTGCGCGGCGGGCGGACAGGATGCGGCGTTTTACGAGGTGTACTTTCCGCGCATCACGCGCGGCAATCAGGCATTTGCGGTCAAAAAGCTCGGCGCGTACGGCGCGGATCTGTCCGCACTCGCCCACTTTTTCGATGCGCCGTTTAGCAAGCCATCGGCCAACCTCGCCGAGGCCGACCAGTCGCTGATACTGGGGGAGGCCGCGTTTCGCCTGCGCGCGCTGGGCCGCATCGCCGAGGCGGAGGCACCGCTGGCTGAAGCGCTGAAACGCTTCGCAGCCGCCCAGGACTGGCACAACGCCGCAAATCAGGCAGGCAACCTCAGCGAGGTGCGGCTCGCCATTGGTCAGATCGCCGCCAGCGTCGATGCCGCGCGTGAGGCCGTCGCGCACGCCGACGCCATGGCCGACAGTGACGCGAACGCCGGGTTCCAGCGCCTATACACACGCACCACGCTCGCCGACGCGCTGCATCAGGCCGGCGCGCTGACTGAGGCCACCCAACTGTTCATTGACGCCGAGGCGCGGCAGGCAGCACGGCAGGCGAGCTACCCCCTGCTCTATTCGGTCCAGGGCGCGCGGTCCTGCGACCTGCTGCTTTCGCGCGGCGACGCCGCCGACGTGCGGCGGCGGGCGAATAAAGCCATCCAAGTCGCCCAAGCCAACAACTGGCTCCTCGACATCGCCCTCGACACCCTGTCCCTTGGCCGGGCCGCGTTGGCGGAGGGCGATCTCGCCGCCGCCCGCGTGCATCTCGACGCCGCCGTCGACGGCCTGCATGGGGCTGGAGCCTCCGAGTTCATCCCCCGCGGCTATCTCGCCAGAGCCGCGCTGTTCCGCGTCACCGGCGACCACGCCCTCGCCGCCCAGTACCTGAACGACGCCGCCGACATCGCCGACCGCTCCGGCATGAAACTGTTCCGGGCCGATATCGCACTCGAGCGCGCCCGCCTCACACTCGCGCGCGCAGAGCCCGATGCGGTGGCCACCGCCACCGGCCTCACGGACGCCGCCCACGCCATCATCACCGACACCGGCTACCAGCGCCGGGTGCCCGACGTGGCGCTGGTCCGCGCTGCGATTGCGATCGCGGCTGGCAACACCGCCGCCGCCGCGCCGCATCTGGCGGTCGCCAAACGCTGGATCGACGACGGCTGGGGCTGCCATTCCGCCGAATACAAAGCGCTGACGGCGCAGTTGTCACCGGTTGGCGCGTCCTCACGCAGCCCGCCGCCATCCCAACCGTCGCCATCCCCGCCGCCGCCATCCCCGGCCAAAACCTGGTTGCGGCGCGTGCTCGGCGGTTGAGCGCGGCCTGACCCAAATGGTGGTGGCCAAATGGTGTGGTCCGATCGCCCGCCTCCCGACCGCCCCACAAATGGACACACGCAGGCCACACCGAGGCCGTGCCGCTCGGGCAGCGTTCAGGTGCGTCTTTTTCGCCAGCCCGTTGAGACGGTGCCCGTTAGAGGGCCGCCCCTCGCCGCGCTGGCAACCCGGGAGAGAAGCCCAATGTCTACCCCGTCATACCTGTCCATCCCGTCTTCCTTCGACTCAAGCTTGCGACCCGACAGCGTTCGCGGCGATTGCCGCCGCGCCTCAATCGACGCGGGTCCGGCGCGATTGCACGTGTCGCTTTTGCTCGACGCCTCGGGATCGATGGAAGTCAGCCGCAAACCGGCCGTCGCGGCCGTGAACCGCTATCTCGCCCGATTGCACGATGGCCCCGCCGCCGCCCGCACGCGGCTTTCGCTGACGGTGTTCAACAGCCACGCCATCGAGACGGTGCGCGACCGCACGCGCGCCGACGCGTGCCCGTTCCTGCGCGAGGCCGAATACCGGCCCGGCGGCCGGACGCCACTGTTTGACGCCGTTGGCTATTCGGCCGGACTGCTCGACTGCCTGTCCGACCGGTCCGAGCGGCGCGTGCTCGCCATCCTGACCGATGGGCTCGATACCGGCTCGCGCGGGTTCACCGCCGACCGCGTGCGCCGTGTGCTCCAGCGCAACCAGCACGAGCACGGCTGGATCGTACTGTATCTCGGCGTTGACCATGACAGCCTGTCGCAGGCCGGCGCGCTCGGTATTCCGGAGCGGTGGACCGCCGACCTGTCGCGATCGAAGCTGACGGCGGCGGCTGATATTCTGGCCGATGTCTCCCGGCAGTGCCAGGATTGGCCGGTCGATGCCGGAACTTTCGCGGTTGGCACGGCTCCAGCTGGTTCGAAAACGTCAGGGTTTACGGCGCGTGACCGGGCGGCGTCGGTCACCACGATCTGACCGGCTCGATTTCGCTCGCGGCGTTGTGTGGCGATAATTCAGCTGCCATTTCTTTCTGGCCAGACCGGCGGGAAGGCGCTATACGCGGCGGTTTCCGATCGGATCGCGTGTGCGCTTCGGGCTTTGTCAGCCCGGCTGGTGCCATGCTTGAGCTGGTCAACCCCATCTTCGCGGCCGACTTGGCTGCGGCTTGAGACTCATGAGGAGACGACCGTGGCTGTTCCGAGGAAGCGCGTGACGAAAATGAAGCGGGGCCAGCGCCGCGCCAATCATGCCTTGATCCCGGCGGCGCACGTCGAGGACAAGGACAGCGGCGAACGCCGTCGCCCGCACCACATCGACCTCAAGACGGGCAAATATCGCGGCCGTCAGGTTCTCGAGGTCAAGACGGAAGTTTGACCGCACGCTTGTAGCGAGCGGTCGGTTGACGTCGCGCGTTAGACCGTCAACCACGGTCTTGACAACACTGTGCTCAGTGCAGCGGCGAGAGCTGCCGCGAACCTGCGCCGGTCATTGGTCCTAACTGGGCCAAGTTGCCGATAAGTTCGGATGGGTCGCGCGCGGTTAATTCCGAGAGTGCCAAATCCGATACATTGTTGCCGGGCATGCCGGGCGCGTTATCTGGCCCCCCGCCGTTCAGATCCGCTGGCAGAGCCGCACGTCCGGCTGCCTCCAGTGCGCGATCGATCCGCGACAGTTCCTGGGCCACCGCCGTCAACCGCTTCGACATATTGCTCGCGAGTGTGATTGCGACGGCAGGGTCTTGCGCCATCTGCTCGTGTAGCGCCATCCGGCCAATCCGGATCGCCCGTGTCACCCCGCGCGCGACCACGGTCGACCCGTGCAGCGTTTCGATCAGCATCGCCAGCTCGCCAACCAGCGAACCATCCGGCACGGCCTGAACCGGCGTTGCTGGCGAACCGGCTGCTATGCGCACGGCGTCACCTTTGACGATCAGCACCGCGGCGTCGCCCGGCTCGCCTTCCGTGATGATCGATTGGCCGGGGCGGTAGACGATCCGGTCAGCCTGCCGCGCGATTTCGGCGACCTGCAGCGGTTTGAGCCCGGCAAACAGCTCCACCTTGAGCAAACTTTGCACGACGATATCGAGCGCCATCGTCTTCATCTCCCGTAACCACAGTTGGGAGAAGCGGCGATTCGCGGTGCTGGGTCAAAGTCCGTGGCCAACTGGCGTTAGTGGCGCGGTTTCCGGTGTTAAGTCTGAGGATTGCGGGGATAACAGCTCAGGCTGGCGGCGGAGGACGCGCCAGCGGTCATGGCATGAGCTTGTAGCCGCCGCTCTCCGTCACCAGCAGTTGCGCGTTCGACGGGTCGGTTTCGATTTTTTGGCGCAAGCGGTAGATGTGCGTTTCCAGCGTATGCGTCGTGACGCCGGCGTTGTAGCCCCACACCTCGTGCAGCAGCGTTTCGCGGGACACGACCTTGCCGCCGGAACGGAACAGGTATTTCAGGATCGACGTTTCTTTTTCGGTCAGCCGGACCTTGGCGCTTTTCTCGTCGAGCAACATCTTGGCGGCCGGCTTGAATGTGAACGGCCCGATGGTGAACACCGCGTCTTCGCTCTGCTCGTGTTGGCGCAATTGCGCGCGGATGCGGGCGAGCAGCACGGCAAACTTGAACGGCTTCAGCACGTAGTCGTTGGCGCCCGCATCCAGCCCGAGGATCTGGTCGGCGTCAGACGTATTGCCGGTCAACATGATGATCGGGCTCTTGAAGCCCGACTTGCGCAACACTTTAACCGCCTCGCGGCCATCCATATCCGGCAGCGACACGTCGAACAGCACGAGGTCGGGATTATTGGCTTTGGCGAATTCGAGCCCCTTGCGCGCCGTATCGACCTGCGCAACGTCGAACTCGTCGTGGAGAGAGAGCTGGTCGTGTAACGCGGCCCGCAGGTCGTTGTCGTCGTCGACAAGCAGGATACGGCGGGCGGTCGTCATGGTTTGCTCTCCGGTCGGCGGTCGATCTCAGGCGGTCGATTTCAGGCGGTCGATTTGACGGCATAATTGGGCCAAGTTGCACCATGCTCGGCCAAGCATGGGCGGTCGGCAATTCATGTCAGGATACAGATATATGCGAACCGGCGGCGGCGTACACCATCTCGTGTTGCGGACGCTAAACGCTCAGGCCTCGCGCGGGTTCATCGAGACCGGTTGGCTGCGGCTGCCGTGCGCCATCGGGCGCGGCGGGATATCCTGTCGCAAGCGCGAAGGCGATGGCGCGACGCCCGCTGGTCGGTGGCCAATGCGTGCCGTGTATTGGCGCGCCGACCGGCTCGGCGCGGTGTTGCGCGGGTCGGTCGGCTGGCGAACAACGGGCCTTCCAGGACGCGCGCTGCGCCGCGACGACGGCTGGTGCGATGCGCCGGCGGATCGCAACTACAATCGCCTTGTCCGCCACCCGTATCCCGCCAGCGCTGAGCGGATGTGGCGCGACGACGGGC
>Ga0163144_10025874_pt1 | contig 11436 bp, 9 predicted proteins | sample OliLak19BULKMAT1_FD_123175 | JGI IMG/M metagenome (GOLD analysis project Ga0163144, IMG submission 123175) | Freshwater microbial mat bacterial communities from Lake Vanda, McMurdo Dry Valleys, Antarctica - Oligotrophic Lake LV.19.BULKMAT1 | ecosystem: Environmental > Aquatic > Freshwater > Lake... | reverse complement strand
GAGGGTTCAAAACAACAGCGTATCCCCGACGGAGTAAACTCCTTCACACGAGATTTTCCCAGTGCATTTCAATTTATTGCGATGGGGTGTGGAGGTTCATAACAACGGAGTATCCCCGACAGAGTAAACTACTTCGCACGAGATTTTCCATTGTGCATTTCAATTTATTGCGATGGGGTGTGGAGGTTCATATCAATGGAGTATTCCCGACGGAGTAAACTCCTTCGCACGAACCTTTCCCTTGTGTATTGCAATTTATTGCGATGGGGTGTAAAGGTTCAAAACAACGGAGTATTCCCGACGGAGTAAACTCCTTCGCACGAGATTTTCCCAGTGCATTTCAATTTATTGCGATGGGGTGTAAAGGTTCATAACAATGGAGTATTCCCGACGGAGTAAACTCCTTCGCACGAACCTTTCCCTTGTGTATTGCAATTTATTGCTATGGGTGTGGAGGGTTCAAAACAACAGCGTATCCCCGACGGAGTAAACTCCTTCACACGAGATTTTCCCAGTGCATTTCAATTTATTGCGATGGGGTGTAAAGGTTTAAAACAACGGAGTATTCCCGACGGAGTAAACTCCTTCGCACAAGCCTTTCCATTGTGCATTTCAATTTATTGCGATGGGGTGTAAAGGTTTAATACAACCGAGTATTCCCGACGGAGTAAACTCCTTCGCACAAGCCTTTCCATTGTGCATTTCAATTTATTGCTATGGGGTGTAAAGGTTTAAAACAACGGAGTATCCCAGACGGAGTAAACTCCTTCGCACAAGCCTTTCCAGTCGAACTAATCCCGAATCATAAATTATACGGGACTTTCTCAGGTATTCCGCGCTTCCTAAAGAATTCAATATCTTAGATAAGTGTCAAAATACTTTATTTCACCGAAATGGATGCTGGTTGTATTGATCCTTAGTCTGGGTATAGGAATCCCGGTCATCGACACCCCTTCTTTTTCTATTACATTAACCGATGGTCTGGTCGTACTTTTTTTCCCCCTGGTCCTATTCTTATCGTGGACCAATGGAATTAAAATTAAACTGACAGTGCCTGATTGTGGGGTTCTGTTTTTTGTTTTGGCTTTTAGCATTTCATTGATCTCTCACCTGCGCTATGGGATCTTCCTGTCTGTCTTGGGACTGACCAGGGTAGTGTTGTTTTACGTCTTGGTAAAATTACTTATTCAGTTGTCTGACGCTTTTGCTTTAACCACAATTCTTAAAGCTTTTACAGGCATTATTTACCTGACGGTTGGGACCGGTGTTTTGGGGTTGCTATTATTTGTATTCGGGATATCCAACCCATTTATTGTTGCCCGCGATTATTATTATGGTCTCGTACCCCTTCAATTGAGCGGACTGGATGGCCATCCAAATGGAGCGGCACAAATCCTTTTTGTGAGTGCCCTAATTATTTTTTTTACTCGACCTGATGAAAATAAAATACCCTGGATGAGTTTATTGGTTGCCCTGACAGGTTTGATTCTCACCCAGGCTAAGTCCAACCTGCTCTATCTGGGAATATCGATCTCCATTTATTTGCACTGGTCAAATGTTTCACTATTCAAACGCCGGTTGGGTTTTAGTTTATCTTCCGGGTTGATCCTGGTTTATTTAGTGATTTCGCATTGGTTTCCGGTCAACAATCAATATATGGAAGCACGTATCCCGGCCTACCTGGATACCTCCAGTATTTTGCTAAAAGGAACTCATTTTACCGTTTACCATACCCATTATACTACCAATAAAATCGCGGCATGGACTTGTTTTAAGGATTATCCTTTGATGGGTATTGGCCCGAGGAACTATCTTCCGTTTGTGGATTCACTACAGCAGGCAGGGGTTTATCCGGAGGCATGCCATTTTAAAAATCCTCATAGCATGTTTACGGGAGTCCTCGCCAAATTTGGACTGACGGGTTTCCTGGGTCTGATTGTTCTGTTAATTTCTGTTTTTATCTCCCTTCCTGGATTGCCTGATCCAAGACTAAAGATTTTATTTTCCGGATTATTAATGGTTATGTTTTTTGATGGATGGACGGCTGATATGGAGTATAGCAGGTTGATGTGGCTTGTGATTGCATGGTTGGCTGGTCACCAGATTGTGAATTTTTATACAATAGGCATGGAAAAAACAAACCCTACGATTTAATGGAAAAACTTTAATACGATGCTACCGCTCCGTAAATCAGAAATCGCTGGCATTATAGCTTCGTTTTTAATTCTTCAACTCGCTACTAAAATTTAGACTCTATTTCAAAATCGTGTTTTATCTAAGTTTAGAGATAGTGTCATCCTCCATGGCAATTCTATTGTCTATAAGTAAGTCGCCAGATTTTGTTTCTTGCTTCAGTTGTTCATCTGTTAGCCCTGAATAAAAATAAGTTTTAACATCTTCTATTAGTTCTCTTGTCTTATAAACTTTTCCATTTTTAAGAATTTCAAGGATTGGAATGAAAGTTTCATCAAATTTTGGAATTTCCATTTATCTGTTTTTATCGTCTGTTAAAATTGCACATGATCGGGTAAGGCGAGGAAATTGCACCCTCACCTTCCCACAGAACCGTGCTTGAGATTCTTATCTCATACAGCCTGTCCCTAATTTTGTCGGGATTTCTTCCTGTTCGTTAATCACAGACAATAAATATAGTCATAGTTGCACTTATAGTCTTACCTGATCAAATATTCTCTTTGACCCTTTTTATCCTTATCGCTAACCACTATCACCGTTTCCAATGTTAGAGCATAAGGCAGTTTGGGAACTCTCCCGGAAGGCCAATGAATAGTGCATTAAACTAATTCATCTCTTCCATCAGCTTAAAAGCATTCAATCATTTGTTTCGGTACGATCGATTCAAGTCACACACGTTTGATGGTATGGTGTCATGCGGAATTACGAAGCAGTTTCCTACCTGTTTACATCTAATTTTTTTACGAGATACAAACCTCTGAAACCTCTGAAACACTCATGGCACTATACCATGTATTGTGCTTAGTATTTTATTTATTCTCCCAATCGCGTTATAATTATCCAGAAAGCTTTTTTATTTGGTAATCTAAATTCAACATACCTGGTTCCAAATAATCCGTTTACTCTTTTAATTTTCATTTTGTTAGGCACCAATTCATGATTTCTTTTTTCAATTATCATTGCTTTTGAGACATGAATTAAATCTCCGCCGATATAAATAAATTCACCAAGTGGTTCTTTGTCTGAATTTGAGTACTTTATATTTCCGAACATTCTATCCCTATCTTGGTCAGAATAGTCATACCAGTAATCAGTCAAATGTATTTTCTGTCTATTTGAATTTAAAAGTCTTTAGATGTTATTATACTTTGCAAAGTACCTGAAAGAACCATTATCGGCTGAATTACCAGTGTTCTTTATGATAGAACCTATATCTAATTGTTTAAAAATGACAATTGCATGTTTCATTTCTACAATCAAGATTTTTTCTTTAATCGTATCAATCTCGGCTGAAGAGAAACTCTTTCTTTTAATCTCGTCATAATCAATCTGAGCAATTAATTTAAACGGAATCAAGAACAATATTATAATAATCTGTCTATTCATTTTGGTTAGGCTTTTTCTTTAAATATTTTGCACACTCGGGTCAGACGAGCGAATTGCAGTTAGTCAGTTGGTTAGTTACCGCTTTTCTCCAGGCCTATAATCCTCACCTCCCCATCCTCCTCCTCCTCGCAATCAAAAACAATAACCCGCTCAGCAACGTCGCAAATCCCAGGATGACCAGCAATAAATTCAAGGTGCCGATTCCCTGAAGCGTAAACACCATAAATATAAATAACAGATTGACTGAAACCAGGATGCCGGTAGCTTGCATATGATTGAGCCCCGAATCAATCAGCAAATGGTGAATATGATTGCGGTCCGGAGACATTGGTGATCTGCCGCGCAAGATACGCATAGTGAATACCCTAAGGGTGTCAAACAACGGCAGGATGAGGATACCTACGGCCACTGCCGGCACGGCTTTGAAAGAATAAATCGAATCCGGGAGTTCCCGGTGTAACTCTATAAACTTAATAGTAAGCGTCGAACATACCAATCCGATCAATAAAGATCCCGTATCACCCATAAAAATTTTAGCCGGAGTAAAATTGTATTTTAAAAAAGCGATCATAGCACCAGCCAGGGAAAAAGCCAATACCGCAATCTCCAACCGGTTGATCAACAAATACCACAAACCCAGGGTGATGCTGATCAGGACAGTAATACTGCCCGACAATCCGTTGATCCCATCGATGAGGTTAAATGCATTGATGATCACAATAATCGTAAATATGCTCAGCGGGACCGAAGCGATATCCGGCAATTGGTAAATACCGAATATCCCATACAGACTGGTGAGTTTAATATTGGCCTTAAATACCAGGATAAAAGCGGCAAACACCTGCCCGACCATTTTATACAAGGCGGACAAAGGCATGACATCGTCCCGGAAACCGATCAAAAAGATGATGACCAGGGCACACAGGATATACTGAAGATCAGCAAATACCTGAAATGGAGTCCAAAGGGTCACCGACAATACCACCCCGGCAAATATGGCTATACCACCCAGCCGCGGAACCGGTGAATCGTGCGAACGGCGCTGGTCATCCGGTTCATCATAGATATGTTTGGCTTTGGCTACCCGCACGATACTGGGGATAGCCAGATAAGTCAGAGAAAAAGCGGTAATAAAACTGAGGATGACATCATACATAGATTTTCTGGCCTATTGTTCTAGGTTGTTTGATGAGTCCCGGACAGCTTCCAGGGCATCGTCAAATTTTAACCCGGTGATTTCATTGAAGATCTGGGTAAATGCTTCGTCGGGATTGGACCAGATCGAGCGGATCTGGGTCAGAATAATTTTTGAATTGGGATTTTTGCCGTGAAGCAGTTCAAGGGTAACCCGGTTGTCGTACCGTTTAAAATAATACCTCAGGGCATCGCTCCAGAATTTTTGTTTATCATCCAGGTAAAATGTGGTATCCACCAGAGGATAACAGTCTTGTATAAACCCGTTGAATTCTTTGTCCTTGGATTCCCATTCCCGGATAGTATAATATTGTTTCGTTTTAACGGTGGTACTTACAAACTGATTGAATTGGTTGATCAATTCGTTTTTGGTTTTAGGGCAGGAAACCGGATTGCAGGCCTGCAGGATCATAAAAAGACACGCAAACCCGGAGAGGTACATCAGGATGGTTTTCATTCTGTTGTAAAATTAACCCCAAATTGTAATTTAGAATAACTATTTGAACTCAACCTATTTTAAGTCAGGGATGATATTCGACATGATTTTTCTCGCACTTAATACAATTAGCTTAAAATCATTATTTATTAGTCCCTGTATCATCATGGATTCTCCATAAGGAGGGTGGCTTTTAACGTGTTTTCGTCTAAAAATCTTTAGGCTAACTTGTTGGATTTTAAGTACTTTTGCAGCCGATTTGTAAAGTACGCTATGGATTTGAAGTCCCAGATAGACCTTTCAAAACTTCCCCGACATGTAGCCATCATCATGGATGGTAATGGCCGATGGGCCCAGGGACAGGGTATGCCTCGCATTTTTGGCCACCACAATGGAGTCAAAGCTGTGCGTGCCTGCACCGAAGCTGCCGCCGAAATCGGGGTTCAATACCTGACCCTTTATGCCTTCTCTACAGAAAACTGGAACAGGCCAGCCCAGGAAGTCAACGCCCTGATGTCTTTGCTCGTTGAAACTATAGGACAGGAAGTCAAAACCCTGAACGAAAACAATATCAAACTGGAGGCTATCGGCGAACTCACCCAGCTGCCAGAGGCATCCTTTAAGGCTTTACAGGATGGAATGCTGGCCACCGCGCAAAATACCGGAATGACCTTAGTCCTTGCCCTCAACTACAGTGCCCGCTGGGAGATGACCGAAGCGGTCAGAAGGATAGCAAACAAGGTCAAACACGGGCTGCTAAACCCTGAAACCATAGACGAAGCTACCTTGTCCGCCGAGCTGGAAACCCGCCATTACCCGGACCCCGACTTACTGATTCGGACCAGCGGGGAACAAAGGTTGAGCAACTTTCTATTATGGCAATGCGCCTATACTGAATTTTATTTTACCCCTGTTTTTTGGCCGGACATACAAAAACAGGACTTCTGGTCTGCCATCCTGGAATTTCAAAACCGCGAAAGGCGCTACGGGATGACTTCGGACCAGTTGATACCCGTCGTAGAACACAAAACCAATAATTAAAACATTGTTAAACGAAAATGAACCCAAGTATGAATGTTCGATTGATTTCGTTTAAGATTAATCCAAGTGATAACATGAAGTCGATTTGCAGAGGTATTGCCCTGGTAGCAGGATTGTTTTTTATTGGGCTAATCCATGCCCAACAGGATACCCTGTTGCCTTATATGGATTACGACTTGCCCAAACCCTATGAAATAGGAAAGATCACTGTTACCGGGACGTTTAACAGCGATGCCAATGCCATCATCGGCGTGACCGGACTTAAAAGCGGATCCAAGGTCACCGTTCCCGGACCCGAAATCCAAAAAGCCATCCGGGCCCTCTGGAACCTAAAATTGTTTACTCAGGTAGATATCATCCGGGAAAATATCACAGAAAACATCATCGACCTGGAAATCCATCTCCAGGAAAGGCCCCGTCTGGCCCGGTACAATTATATCGGCATCAAAAAAACCTACCATGAAGATCTCAATGAAAAACTTAAACGGTTTATCAATAAAAATGATGTAGTCACTGAAAATAAAAAACAGACAGCAATCAACCAGATCCAGGAGTTTTTTAAAGACAAAGGGTTTTATGATATAGAGGTAAAAGTTCTGGAAAAACGCGATTCCAAATTGCGCAATGGCATTGTCCTGGAATTCGACGTCAATACCAAAGACCGGGTAAAAATCGAACAGATCATATTTGAAGGAAATGAGCTGATCTCCGATAAAAAGCTACGAAGCAAACTCGCGGAAACCAAACAAAAAGGTAAAATATTCGGTAAATCCAAACTAGTAAAGGAAGAACTGGAAAAGGATAAGGTCAAGGTCATCAAATATTATAATACGGTCGGCTTTCGGGATGCCCGTTTTTTACGGGACAGTATCTGGCGAAACGAAGATGGGACCCTCAACCTCAAATTGATTGTGGAAGAAGGCCACCGGTTTCATATCGGCAATATTACCTGGAAAGGCAATTCAATCCATGATGAAAAACAACTAAATACTTACCTGGGCATCAAAAAAGGCGATGTTTATAATCAGGAATTGTTGGAACAAAGGCTTAAGTTTAGCCAGGACGGACGGGATGTCAGCAGTCTGTATATGGACGATGGGTATTTATTTTTCCGTGTCGAACCCACCGAAGTTTCTATTTACAATGACAGTATAGATTTTGAAATGCGCATCTATGAGGGGCCGCAGGCTACCATAGACAAAGTAAATATCATCGGCAATGACCGTACCCATGAACACGTGATCCGGCGTGAACTACGTACCCGACCCGGGGAAAAATTCAGCCGGTCCGATATTATACGGAGCCAGCGACAGATCATCAACCTGGGCTATTTTGACCAGGAAAAAGTCAATATGGATACGGACGTCAATCCGCAGCGGGGTACTGTGGATATCACCTATTCTGTGGCGGAAAAACCATCTGACCAGTTGGAGTTATCTGCTGGTTGGGGAGGGTTCCAGGGAGTGATCGGTACGCTTGGGGTTACTTTCAATAATTTTGCAATGCGCAATTTGTTCAATAAAAAACAATGGGATCCCCTGCCTACCGGGGATGGACAAAAACTCTCGTTGCGCGGTCAATCAAACGGTAAATTTTATCAATCCTATAATTTCTCCTTTACGGAACCCTGGCTGGGTGGTAAACGGGCAAATTCGTTTACGATAGGCGCTTTTTTGACCAAATTCAACCAGGAATTATTTGGCTTGGGAAAAATGCAGATCACCCGCGGTTATGTTGGGCTTGGTTCTCAATTAAAATGGCCGGATGACAATTTTGTCACCAACACTACCCTCAATATCGAAAACATCAAATTAGCAGGCAGCCTTGGCAGCGACCGGTCATTTGTAGATCCCCGTACAGGATTTCCAATTGAAGGGGGCAGTTACAACAACTTTAGCATTAAACAAACCTTTGCACGCAATACCATCTATGATCCCCTGTTTCCTAAATCCGGTTCCAATATTTCTTTGACGATTTCATTAACGCCACCTTATTCTTTGTTCCGTAAAAACTTCAACTCGGACGGTTCCCCTCAGGAAGTTTTCAAATTTGTCGAATACCACAAATGGAGGCTGGATGCCCAGTGGTACGCTACACTAGCTGGTAAACTGGTTTTAAAGCTACAGGCCAAGATGGGATTGCTTGGATTTTATAGTAATAAGATTGGATTAGTCCCCTTTGAACGATTTGAATTGGGAGGTGATGGATTAAGTAACCAAAACTATGGGATCACCGGCCGCGATATCTTGGCGCTTCGGGGTTATGAAGTTGCCGATTTGGCTGCCAATGCGGCCACCAGTGGGGGTGCCACTATTTTTAATAAATTCACTATGGAACTCCGTTTCCCGCTTACCCTAAACCCCAACTCTTCGATCTTCTTATTGACGTTTCTGGAAGGGGGGAATGCCTGGATAGGAAGTAAAAACTACAACCCCTTTGATCTCAAAAGGTCAGCGGGAATGGGGATGAGGGTATTCTTGCCTATGTTTGGTTTGTTGGGTTTTGATTATGGTTTTGGATTTGACAAAATCATCGCCGAAAACGACAAAAAACGGTTTGGTAGTTATGGCAAGTTCAGTATAATCCTGGGCTTCGAACCGGATTAAACGGAGGCCCTTACCTCACCATTAGCATTCATTGACATCCTCGCCTGTGTCCGATTTCGTGATATTAAGGCTACTTTTAACCTACAATTGATTTCTTTTGTCCAAACCTGAAAAACAAAAACCATCCTCAGTCCCCGGCCGTGAAATGAGTGCTGATGATATGAGGCTCAACAAATATGTGGCTTCGTGTGGTATTGCAAGCCGCCGGGCAGCAGATGTCCTGATCCGGGCGGGCAAAGTATGGATCAATGGCAATCCCGTGACTGAACCCGGTCATCGTATCCAGGTTAAGGACCGCATTACTTATCAGGGCAAGGTTTTAAAACCAGAATCAAACCTGGTTTATTTGCTGATGAACAAACCAAAAGATACGATCACCACGTCGAGCGATGAAAAAGGCAGAAAGACGGTGATGGATATCATTGGTTCAAAGATAGAACAAAGAGTATATCCGGTGGGCAGATTGGACAGGATGACTACCGGCCTGTTGTTGTTGACCAATGATGGTGATTTAGCCAAAATACTTAGTCATCCGAGTAGTGAAGTAAGAAAAATCTATCATGTCGTATTGAATAAAAACCTCAATCCCACCGATCTTCAAAAAATCGACCAGGGGATTTTACTGGATGACGGCAAAGCTGAAGTAGATGGGATAAGCTATATCGAAGGCTCCCCGTTAAATGAAGTTGGTATCACCCTGCACTCCGGTAAAAACAGGATCGTCCGCAGGATATTCGAACAACTGGGGTATGAGGTTACCAAGCTGGACCGGGTGGCTTATGCCGGATTAAATAAAAAGGACCTTCCTCGTGGTCATTTCAGATCACTTACTGCTAAAGAAATTACCCTGTTAAAACACTTTGGGAACCGGAAGAAAAAACGGGGCTCGTAGCGGTCCTCGTAGTGGCTCCCGCCCAGACAGGATCAGTCGCTGAACTTGCTTCAGCAAGCAGTTAATGTCCGGTTCGTAGCGGCGACTTTAGTCGCTGAACTTGCTTCAGCAAGCATTATAAAATTATTCGACCTTTAAATAAATCAAACGGCGACTAAAGTCTCCGCTACTTCAGAGGTTTTTGTATTTTGCCCTTAAATACTCCGATTGTAATGAAAAAATACGCCTACACTATTTTTATAGTCATTGCTGTACTGGTTGCCTATTTTTTTCCTCAATATTTTATCGAATTCGGTGGGGTCAAATTAACCACCCTGGTATTGCCGATGTTGCAAGTCATCATGTTTGGTATGGGGACCACCATGACCGCGGAGGATTTTATGGGTGTGATCCGCAATCCTAAAGGGGTATTTATTGGTTTGTTTTGCCAGTTTTCCATCATGCCATTTGTTGGGTTCTTTATTACCTTGTTATTCAATTTCCCTCCGGAGATTGCGGCCGGTATCATTTTGATCGGAAGCAGCCCAAGCGGTTTAGCTTCCAATGTGATGGCCTACATCGCTAAGGCCAATGTGCCCCTGTCCATCACCATTACGTCCTGCGCTACTTTATTGGCTCCTTTTCTGACTCCATTTTTTATGAAGACATTAGGAGGTGGATACATTGACATCAATTTTTGGAAAATGATGTGGGATATCACTAAAATCGTCATTCTGCCTATTGCAATTGGTTATATCATCAACCGATATTACTTAGCAAATCGTAAAATGCCCATTTATATTGGATTTCTGGTCATGTTAATGATAATTGTTCTAATTAACGGTCAAAAGTTAATAGACACAATATCTAACTTATTTTCAATGGATAGTTTGAGTTTGAGAAGCTTTGTGTTTAGATTATTAATACAGATTGCTGTAATTATCCTGATACACTTTGGTATAAAGAATTTCTCTGTTCAATTAAAAAAATATTTGCCCCAAATTTTACCATTAATTTCCATGGCGGGTATAGCCTATGTCATCATGACGGTCACTGCTGCAGGACATGATGCCCTGGTCACTGTGGGTGCTTTGTTGCTGTTGGCAGTCTTGATCCACAATTTGGCCGGATTTCTTTTTGGTTTTTATTTGGCCAAGCTTTTTAAACTTCCAGAGCAGGATTGCAGGACTGTAGCGATTGAGGTGGGCTTGCAAAACGGCGGACTGGCTTCAGGGCTTGCTATTCAAATGGGAAAGGCAGCTACTGTGGGACTGGCTGCGGCTTTGTTTGGCCCCTTGATGAATATTACGGGCTCATTACTTGCCAGTTATTGGAGCAAAAAACCCGTCATTAATCCAGATCCTTCATTGACGCCAGATCGCCCGCTGTAGGGCATTATTAAATGCTGAAGGTTGTTCTATCATAGGATAATGCCCTGAACCGGGTATGAGATAGAGTTTAGTCCCGTGTGCACAATAGTTATTCAATGAATCCAGCCTTGTCGGAAAAGCATCGCTGTTGACCAGGCAAAGCGGATGGTGAATTTGTCGCATCATGTCCTGCTCTTGCTGTGAAATGGTTACCTGGGCACGGGACACTTCTACAGAAATCACCGGATCCGTTTGAAGGATGTCTTTCATTACCCGCTGTTTTATACTATCCGGTGTGGATGACTGAAACAAATAGGGCGGCATTTCTTTTTCTACCGT
>Ga0163144_10025873_pt1 | contig 11436 bp, 7 predicted proteins | sample OliLak19BULKMAT1_FD_123175 | JGI IMG/M metagenome (GOLD analysis project Ga0163144, IMG submission 123175) | Freshwater microbial mat bacterial communities from Lake Vanda, McMurdo Dry Valleys, Antarctica - Oligotrophic Lake LV.19.BULKMAT1 | ecosystem: Environmental > Aquatic > Freshwater > Lake... | reverse complement strand
TGCCTGACCAAATCCAGAAGCCGAGCATCCAAAAAGTTGGCCACACTGCCCGTAAGTCTCCGAAATGACATGCCTTACGGGCAACCTGAGGTCGTCCAAATCCGAATTCAAGCAGCGTGCCGGCGTTCCCAGTGGGATGTTGATCAGTCGCTGGATCGACTCAGTACGGAAACCTCAGTTGCCGCATCGCAAATTGCAGGCCGTTTCAGAATCTCGAGTGTTTGCTTCCGACGCTGGGGTTTCGGTTGCCAAAGGTACGCGAGAACCTGGTGTCCTGCCGTCGTTATTATCCATTTCTCGGAGGATTGGCACAATCGCTTAGTCAAAAAGCCGTACCGAGCTTGTACCGCTTTCCTCTATCCGCTTCTTGCACTTCCACTTCGCTCACTTGTCGAGGGTCTTCCCCTAGTTGCAAAAATCTGTCACCCTCGCGGAGCCACGTGACGTATTTAGATGCTTGCGTAAGCTCTAATGGGGTGACTGATTCCGCACGCTTGTTGGTGACGTACCTGAAACGCTGTGCAAACACCAATATTTTGCAGGCATGTGCAAGGCCAACTTCCACTCCAGCTTTTCCCAGCCTCTTGCCGATCAGAGCCTTAAGTGCCTGCCAATCGCCAGCGCGGAGAGCGGTTTCGACGATCTTCCGGCAGTCTAGAGCAACAACTAAATCAGCTTTTGAAGGCTCACGCGGAGGTGGCTCGACAAACTCGTTACTAGCCACTATCTCCACCCAATGGGCATAACTATTTCCGCGCCGGAGAATCCTAGTTAGTATTGAATCCGTCGATTTCGGCCGGTACTCCGCTTGCGCCCCCATGCTCACCGCCAGGCCAAGCAACGTACGAAGCGCCCGCACATTGCCATCCCATATGATTGCTCCATTCAACTGAGAGTTAACGAGGTTTCGAATGTCGCGCCAAGTCAGCCGACGTCTATCATGCACAATGGCGTGGGGAACCCTGTGTTCTCCCTTCGCCGTTTCCTGCTCACTTTCTGTTAGCCGAGTAATCCGCTTGGCCTGTAGGTCGTTCCACACTAACTGCGCGATCGGCGGGATGTCTGCGGGCCGGTCCTGTAGAGGTGCAATCGTGATGATCCGGTCCTCGCAGCGAAACAGAAAATCTGCTCGGAGCGATTTGCTCGCCAAAAGTTCTGTTACGTTCGCATTGGTCGCGCAAATCAGCCAACAATCCGTTTTGTGTGAGTTCTCCGTTTTGTCGCCTGGAATCGAGAATGTAGCTGGTGTTTCGTCATCTGTAATTATGCGCAAGAGGTGAGCTTGGACAATCGGGGGTGACGTTTCAAAATCATCGAGAAAGACCACCCCTTCTGTAAACCGTTCCAACAGCCCCTTCCGCTCGTCTACGTACGTGAACACACCCTTATTTATGCCGAACAGTTCCCCATATGCGGCCTGCGGATCGCCCTCAAACGCGGAACTACCAAAAGCATAAAACCGTTTTCCTTTCTGGACTTTCTGGGCCTCACCACTCGCATTTCGATCAAATCGACAAGAACTCTTGTACAAAAGTGACGCCGTCTCTTCCTTGCCGGACCCCGACGGTCCGAAGATCATGACTGGGTAACGATGGCCCACACCTCCCGCGCCTATCCGCTCGATCTTTCTCCGCAGGTCTCTGGTCTGCTTACTGAATCCACGGAGTCCAGTTGTTCTCTTGAGCTCACGGAATGCCGACAATACAATATTCTGTTGGTTCTCAGTCCACATTGTTACCTGGTCCCTCTCAATAGTGGAGTAATCCAGGCGATCATCATCAGTAAGAACCCACCAATACCGATGGTTCGTCGCTACGGTTCTATCGGTGAGTGACGAGTCACTGTCTAAGCTACTCAACCACGCTTCTATAGATTTTTTCGGTGCTGCAATGACAAAGGGATGACCGGTCCATAAATATGGAGTTATGTCATTCGGCCTATCAATCTCGCGTTCTTTAACGTCCACGCCAATCCGGTCAAGTTGCGCTTTCCACAAATTGACAAATGCGCGGTCTGTCTTGTCCAGTGTGAGTAAGCAGAAGTCTAACCGCATCCCATCGGAGGGCACTATTGGATATCCTCATTCTCCCGCTTGATTCGTTCGAAGACATCAGTAAGCATCATTTCTAAGTCGCCTTCGCTTTTATTGTTCAGCGCGGAGAATCGTTCATGGACACATGCCTCCACAAACTTCTCTGCCTTGGCGAAGCCGCGGTACCCGCTCCAGACAATAACAAACGAGTTCTGGGCGACATTAGATTTGCGCAAGTTCTTATAAACGGTTTCACCCTTGAAGTCATCAGAACCCAAATATAGATCCATGATGACAATGTCGGGACTAGAGGGGGCCTCCTGAGGAACCTTGAAATCGGCGAACTCACTCACTTCGGCCTGGACCTCGGTCTTGGCAGTTGCTTTATTAATCGCTCGATTAGCCGCCTCTCGACATTCCTTTATATCTTCAATCACCCAAATAATCATTTTCGTCCTCCAAAGGTAAAGAAATCGACACGGTTATGTATTCTAATTCATTTGTGCAATCGATCTTTGACCCAAAAGCCTCGAAACATAAGTCTCGAATTAGTGGAATCCCTTTGCGCGACATGCCACTCCCCGCTTTCGCTGCAAAGTTCATAAGATTCTCATCTGACAAGCAGCCAGGGCTGGTGACCGTGATCACGTTCGATGATTCCAGCGAGACGCTTATGACCCCGGGTTGCGGACTGGCATAGCGTAAACAATTAAAGAACCACTCCTCCATAACAAGAAGGAGGACCGAGCGCCACCGAGATAGGAGAATTCCACTGGGCAACTGCAGGCTGATCTGCATTTGAGGATCGCCACCGCCGCAGAGCTGGAAGTGCGCCGCGGCGCCGTCCCATGCGTAATCCAGGATATTAGCAAGACACTCCGATTCGTGATTCCCTTTGAATTCTCTTTCGAATCGTTCTTCTACTTGTCGGTCGAATCGCAAAAACCTTTCAAAATATATATGCGCGAGTTCGTCGACTCTACGCATTCCCTGAATCGCATCGAGTCGTTGTGATTTTACTTCAACATGAAGATTTTTCAAATTTTCCCAAATGCGATTTGAGCTAGCGCCATGGCGCGCGTTCTGCCGGAAACCGATTAGAAGGCTTATCTTTTGTTCGGCGTTCCTAATCCTTTGTTCTGTCATCCTATTTTCTTGTTCTGTGTTTCTACGTGCTTGTTTCGCATTCCTATTCGATCGATACTGCAAAAAGCCTGCAATCATGATCAATGGAATCAAGTATGGAAGCGCATCTCGAACTCCGCGCCAAGCTCGTGCGGGCCAAAAGAGCCGGTCATTGATCTGAGTTTGCAGGGCGTCCTGTGATTCGCGGAGTCGAGAAATGTCTTCACCGGCCAATCGACGCCAGACACGTTGAAATCCTTCCTGTACGTCGTGGGACTCGATGGCGACCGGCCAATAGGGTAGGTCGGGGTAAGTGAGGGGCGATTTCAATACTCCTAGGAGTTGTGAGCGAAACTCTGAAAAGTCTCCCCAAACGCCGCTCGCCGCCATCGTTTTGAAGAGTTCATCAATGCCGTAGGATCGATTTCCAGACCGATCGCGTTTTCCCGAGGGCAAATGGCCGCTCGCGCTTAGAACGGTATTGAAGCGTTCGTCTTGAGAGAGAAAGCGTGCAAGAGAACGTGCAAGCTCTGGATTCCTCCGCGCCCTCAGAATTACCAAATCGCTGCCCCCGTGAAACGTGAGTGGGGGCACCAGCACACCCGCATAGTCCCAGAAGCGCCTTCGCTCCTTTGATTCTCCTACTCTTGCTTTTTGTTGTGTTTCAAAGTCTTCATACCAGCGGCTTAGAAACGCAAACGGTTCAATCACCGCGCGATAACGTCCGTCTATAAACGCGCGCGCCGATTCCTCGTGCGACGACTCCGGGAATTCAACAATCCGGCGCTGTTCTCCGCTCGCTAATAGAATCGTTGAATTTTCGGCTAGATAGTCTGGGATAGAGGTACTCTGATTATCAGTAAGATTGACGTAATAACCGAACCAGGTCCTCTTAAATACAGAAGAGGCTTGACCTGACAGCGCCAAAGGAAAATAGTCATGTAAAAGGTTCAAGGTGAAGCCAACTGGGAGGCTGAGCGTATCCCCCGGTTCGGTTCCATCGCGGAACGACTTCAGCAAGGCCGGCCACGATGCGTTTTCGAGTCTCAATGGATGGTCTTTTGGATCGTCCAAATTCTTTCCTTTCCAAAAAAAGATTACTCGAACGTCGTTCAGAAAGGAGAGCGCCGCTGCTGGGGTACTTCCGATATCGCGGAGCGGCAGGTCGCTAGAATCTAGTGGCTCAAAGGAGTCTAGCATTGACTTACCCTCGAAGTACCCCGCCCACGAGGTTCCGATCTGAGTAAGGTCAGGTAACACATCCAAGCCAGTCGATTGATCGGAATTCAACAAAGTGAATGCCTCGTCCCAAGTGATAAAGCGTACTGCAACCGTAACTGACTTGTCAGAAGCGAAACCGGCAAGGGTTTTCAAGGTTTCAACCTGACTCGCAATGATCTGAAACCGGGGGACATTGAACTGTGGATTCCACCCTTCCGTACGCATTGCAAGTGGGCCCTCTAGGTTGAGGATTCGAACATGGTTTTTGAGGTGTTCCTCGCGAAATGCCCTCATCTTAGCTGGTAACTCAGCCGCAGGTATCGCCTTTGGCTGCCCTGCGTTTTCAGAAGGCATCAGCCAGATGGTCACAGACTCTCTTTCATCTTGCGCGGCTGCGTTGCAGGACGCAATGCCGACCATCATCAATCGAATAACCAAGGTGCGTAGGCTGGTTCGCATTTGAGTCTGCTCGCAGGGTTTACTCTAGCACTAGAGGGATCGGTTCCAACTGATAGACGCGAATCCAATCGATTGTGAACACTGCGGGGAAGACCGTCGTTTTGTCCGGGTATCCAGGCCATTCGCCACCCACCGCCAAATTGAGAATCAAGAAGAACGGGCGGTTAAATACCCACGGCGTTCCCGCTGGTAAAGTCTTCGGGCGAACCGTATGGAATCGCGCACTGTCGACAGTGAAGACTATCTCTGATGGGCGCCATTCAACCGCGAATTCGTGAAACTCGTCGCCAAAATATTTTCCCTTCGGCAATTGTTGTTTTCCTGAAATACCGTCCTTTCCGGAGTAGCCGGGACCATGCACTGTACCATATGCCGAGTTCGGCTCCTTTCCGATGTGCTCCATGATGTCGATCTCACCACAATTTGGCCATCCTTCCCTTGGGAAAGTGACCCCGAGCATCCAAAATGCTGGCCAGAGACCCTGGCCGCGAGGAACTTTCATTCGAGCAACCACTTTCAAGTATTGACCCTGGAATTTGCCCAAAGTCTTGAGGCGCGCCGAAGTAAAGCTGCCGTCCTTTTCTTTTACTGCTCTGATAACCAGGCTACCGCGTCCATCTCGCTGGGCGTTCTGAGGCAAATCAGTATATGATTGCAGCTCCTTGTTGCCCCAGCCTCCGGCTCCCAGATCGTGGACCCAACGAGAGGCGTCTGGTTTCTCACCAGCTTTACCGTTGAATTCATCTTGCCAGATCAAGCGAGGTTGACCGGCAAGAGTGAGACAAACAAACGCAATGGCCATCAAAGCGAAGACGAACCTTTTCATGCTTCCCCCCCCCGACCGAATTAGGATCTCCGAGAATGATCCGCTTAACGGATGCTGATAGACACCGGGTTTGACTCAACCCCATCTACGAGCAAGCGCACCGGCACGATACCGCGCCCTGAGAGGGCGAGCGGAAGGGGACCTAGGTTAACCTGGTCCAATCCGTCAAATTCTCCTTGTTCCCGCGAGTATAGGACCGGCACGTTCTGATCTCCAACGAACGCTTCGACACCTTTTTGCCACAGCCGAACACCCGTGCCGTACAGTATCAGATACGTTGAACCCGAGGTAGCGATGGGAAACGGCTTGGGGACAAAAGGATCTTGAGGCCGAGGCCGCTCAAATAATGGCTGCTGATCGGGCTGCCCCGTGGGCGAAACCGAAAGCACAAAGCCGGCTGGGACCCCTTTGCCATCCCCATTCATCGTAAACATCCCCGGAGCTACTGGTTGTGGTTTTATAGCGAACGACTTCGGGGGGTGCCCATCTCTCCGGAGCACCAATATCGAATCGACGGAAGGCAACTGGCTGGGCATAACCAGATTGACCTGCTGCGGCGAGACAAACGCGAGTCCGGCTTTCGATTCACCGCCAGCGTTGATTACGACCACTTCTTTGATATCCCCTAGCCGCTGTGGCAGCCTCGGGGAGTTCGCGCTCGCCGAAACCGCGCTCAGATCGGACCCAAACAAACTGACAAATGAAAGCGAAGGAGAGACGGGGATGAGAGAGGCTGAATTGACGGCGCTATCGATCCCCCCCTTGCACCGTTGATTTTCGCGCCGGTCAATCAAATCGTACAAATCGAGCTGAGCGAGCGCCCGATCGGTAATGACGACTTCATCGATCATTGATCGCGCCCGCCCGCACGACCCCACCCCGCCAATGCGCCAAGGCGCGAGCACATCCTGATATACAAGAGGTCGCTTATTCACAGGAACCCCGTTTACGTAGAACGTCGCTACGGCACCGCTGATTCCGAGCGCCAGATGGCTCCACGTATTCATTGCGATAGCGGAAGAAGGAAAATCGCTCGGACCGATAGCGAGCTGGAGTGAGGACAGGGAACTGGTGCAGCCGTCCCCGCGACCCATGATGTATTGAACCGGGGCCGGATCTAGACGACGGAACCAAAGATCGATGGTAAGACTTTTCGCGGGATCGAACCTCAGCCGACTCAACGCCGGAATGCTCACCGTCCCAGAACTGAATTCGAACGCCGAGGAGGAGATGCCATTGCCGTATTGGATGACGCCCTCAGCGCCGCCATTACTTGCGCCCGTGACATCTACGGCGTCTTTCTTGTCAGCGGTCCACCAACTTCTTGTCAGTTCGTCGGGACGTTTACACGCACGGGCACCGCTCTTCACGAATCGGGCATTCCTCAAGTAGACAGTCTGCGGCCCGGACCCATCGAATACCACCTCCAGTGCGACGTAAATTTGTTTTGCTTTCAGGCCACCAAACCCCGAAAGCGGAAACGTTCTCACCTGCCATTCGCGAGTCAGAGACCAAGATTGCTTAGCCTCTCTCCCGTCGTCAGGCATTGTGTTGTCCTTAATTCCAATTTCAATAGTCCGGCCATCTACTTCGCCGCGCATTTCGACTTCCAGCGAGTCAAGGTGAGAAATATCGAGGCCTGGCCGCGATGCATTGACGGGCGGCCCAACAGTTATAAAGAACGCGCCCCAAGCGCCGCCGGGAAAGCCAAGCCTGAACTGACCGTTCTCAGGGAAGAGCCAGTCGGTTTTGCCTACGCTTGTATTAATCCCAAGATCAAATGGTGGAAAGAGTTGATTGCCCGAGAGGATAAGTTGATAGGGCGGTGGGGGCGCCAACTGCCCAAAGGCGAGGGCACACGCCCCAGTGAAGACAACCGCAAAACGGGTTTCTTTTAACACGGCAATTCTCCTTTTCGTCTGAACGCAGTCACGACAGGTCTTTCGGCGCCCCCAGCCAATAGGGGTTGATAAACTCACGAGCCGAACATAGCGCAAACCAAGCAGTCGCACCAATGTGGGGGCGACTGAAATAAAGCCAAGGGTCGCCCCCTGTGCAGCGATCAAAGGCCGGCGGCGCCGCGACAGGTTGAGCATCACACTTCACGACGGGTGAAGGATAGAAGCTGAAGAGCGAAAAGCCCGTATCCAAACCGTCCCCCGAGGCGGCCGACAGCGCACCGGTAGGGAGCTGCGCCCTACGGACCAAATCGACGAGTCCAGCCCATTTTGATAAGTCCCCCAAAGCCCGATACGCCGTCGCAAGCTGGCTAGTGCCCTCATACCAGGTGTGGTCGCCAAAACAATTGTTGATGCTCTGCTTGAAGCCGTACCCGCCAGCGCCAGGCCCAACTCGAATCTGATGCTTGGCCTCGACATACCGAATCCCTGGCAAGAAGCGCGCGCCATCGCCACGGAATGCTAGGACGGCCCACGCGTGTATGTCGAGAGGGATAGGTATTTCGTCTTCCAACTGATCGTCAAGCGGCACCGAAATTCTACCGCAGTCGTCGGTACCAGCCAAAAGATACCGCCCCCCGGTAAGATCCCACACGCGATCGACGAAGCGTTTCGCGTGATCCGCCGCGTCGTTGTATACTGGCTCGCCGGTGGCCGCGAACAGGCGGCGAAAAAGAGGATATAAGTCCACCTGATGTTCTACCGCGACATAAAGCCGTTGGCATTGCCCCCACGGTGCGTCGATGTCGGTGGCACACGGGATCGTTCCCCCGAGGTTTGATTGCGAGTACTCCCAACCTTCGAATGAAGAACTGAATCCCGAGTCAGGAGATTGGGATGGGCGGCAGTTCCCGATGACCCAATCTGCGATTGCGCGCGCAGCCGAAAAAGACTCGCGGTCTGCGCTAAGATCGGCGTGCGCCAATAAAGCGAGGGCCACCCATGCCAAGTTCCCCGTATTGATTGACACCGAATAATGATCTTCCTGGAAGACCTTGGATTCCGTGTTCCAGAAGCCAGGGAGGCGGGCCACACGACGACCGTCTGGTCCAGGAACTGTGAGGTTCTCCCCGGCGCTTTGCGCATTCCGCATCGCCCCATATGGCAGACGGCGGTCCTTATCCTTAGCAAACAGAGCGCGATCCTCGGCAAGCGCCGACCGAAACGCTTCGGCGAGCAGCCTCGCCCGTTTCGTCTCCCCGGCGACGAGAAAAACCATGAGGGCCAGCGCATTGTCGTACACGAAAGCAGTTGAGCGTAACTGCGTATCCAAGCCATAGGCATGCTCAGCGAGCTTCCGCCGTAACATTTCGTCGCGCGATTCTGAAGGCGACGGTAGTGAAGCTTTCACGGGACGGGGCAATTCGTAGCTCGCAATGAAGCGCGGTTCCTCCAAACGTGAAGCCTTGAACTCGATAGAGTCCAGAAAAAAAACCTGAGGAACAGAGCCAGAGCAAACCCAGCCGAAGCCGATCAAAACGTTCCGAAGAAGACGATCCGGAGATATCGCTATCCGATATGTGCCCCACGAATCCGGGAGACCTCCGACCTTCAAGACTTGCTTGGCTGGTTCACCGTCCGCACCAAAGCAAAAGAACTCGACATCCGCAGTACCGCGCTCAGCCCTGGCGCGAAACACTAATTCAACAGCGCCGCTTAAGTCCAGGCCGATGTCCTTGTGGTCACCCCAATTATAAATGAGAGTAGATCCGACCGACACGCCGCGCATAAAGACCCACCCACCCCAATGTTCGCCCCCTGTTGGCCGCCACTCACAGCGAATGCACGAGTCGCCAACAGCCCCTGGGACCTCGACATTTTCATCCATGTCGGGAAGGAACCCTTCGGCCCCAGGAGAATTGATCTTCTCTCTCACATTGAAGCGATTCGATAAGTGGTTCAGTCCGCGAAATACGCTAACGCTCCGATGGCCGTCGTCCATTCGATCAGCCATATAGAAAACCGCACGCTCAAATGGCGAAAGCTCGGCGGCGTTAAAAACCCGTTCTAGAAGCGGCGCAGCAGCCAATCTTAGCGCGTCACGTCTCGTCATTCTGGCGCCTCCTTATCCCCGCACTCGCCCACTTCGAATACGGCAACAAGCTGCAAGGTGAGGGCCATCTTATCCTCCTGTTTGCTTCCTGGCAAGTAATCGTCCTGGCGCGAAACTTGCCGACTCTTCCCTGGTTCGGGGGAAGGTGCTATAATCGGAAGGCTATCTACTTTATAATGTGTGACTTGCAAGCTATCATATTTGCATGTCTTAACGACATGACGTGGAAGTTTTGCTCACGTTGGGAAGTCACGCGCGGGATCTCCCATGGAGGGTGGAGGCGCAACTGACAACTCTCAGTGAGAGGTAGCAGCGTGATACAACCACCCCACTGAGGACCCCGAGCCTCCCCGGTCTTACGCAAGTTCGATCAAGTGGAAAGTCTAATTCCCGGTTAACTGATTTACGACCTAGGCATCCTCTCACATCGGGACTCTTAACGAATGTGGAGAGTATAAAAAACCGCTCACACGGCGGCCCTCTCCTCATGCGCACTGCTGGCGGCTGTCCGAAAGCGCGGTTACCATCGCGAAACCGCCCCTCCAGCTCGTTGTGCAGGACCTTCGTTCGCAGCTGGATTCGTTTACCGATTTTTTGGTTCACAGAGAGCACGATGGTGGATTATCATCATTATTAGTGGATTATCTACAGTCTTACACCTACACCCGTGGCTCACTGGCCGTGCAGCGGCTTGAAGAATCATACCGTCTCATCCGGATCGCGGAACCCTGCTTACCGAGGGTTGTGATTGTACTTCTTCCTGCGGCTGTACGGAATAAAATCGGGCATTTCCACGGCCTCGCCTGGCTTGCCGAGCACACAGAAGGGCGGGATCATGAGGTGGCAATTCACCCTGCCACCTTCGGACAGCCGGAGGAGGTATTGAACACGCTCTTGCACGAAGCGGCGCACGCTCTGTTGTTTGAATGGGGAATGAACGGTGGTTGCGGAGACAATGGATACTACCACCGAGAGGAGTTCAAGCGTGTCTGCGAGAAGCTGGGCTTATGCTGCTCATTCACGAGTCGCCGACACGGATGGAACGAAACGACTTGGCCGGAGACAGGAGTACCGACACGCTGGGAGCCGGTGTTGGATTTGCTACGCACGCTACCGATAGGCGTCGAGGCCCGCCAAGACCGCGGCACAGGGAGAAGATGATAGCCACTGCTGTCCGGCGCATTAAGGAGAGCAGCGCAAGGTCGGGCGTCGGCCGAGAAAACTGCCTTTGAAATCAACATCGGCCGGGGTGGCCAAATCCGGCGGGATCGCCAAAACCCCAATCTTCTGATCGCGAAAAGACCGAGGGCGACCGGACATTGTCTTTTCGTATCGCTGATTGGCAGCGCTCACGCCGGGCTTTGTGCCGCTCTCCAATTCCCTTCAGCGACATCCATTGGCCCTGCAAATCGGAAGTATCCGATGGTCGGCCAAACGATGGTTCAAATCAGCCTGTGGCACAGCCGCAATGGAGTTAGACCCGATGAGGATCCGAGTGCAGTCTGCATCGCTGCATCCTCCACAATTTCACGTTGACGTTTCCCCCTTTAGCCGTCCGTCCATGATCGGGCACCGCTTCGCTTGACGGCTATCGCCTGGCCGCGCCCGGCGCCCGGCGCTCGGCTTCGTTCTGCTTTGTGGCCAGGCAGGACAGGTTGGCAAAAACTATACGCTAAGGAATCTGAAGGCGCTGTGGAGCGATCGGCGGGAGGCCTTGACCCGATACGCTGGCAGGTATGTCCACTTCGAGCCAACTGACCGA
>Ga0163144_10025872_pt1 | contig 11436 bp, 11 predicted proteins | sample OliLak19BULKMAT1_FD_123175 | JGI IMG/M metagenome (GOLD analysis project Ga0163144, IMG submission 123175) | Freshwater microbial mat bacterial communities from Lake Vanda, McMurdo Dry Valleys, Antarctica - Oligotrophic Lake LV.19.BULKMAT1 | ecosystem: Environmental > Aquatic > Freshwater >... | reverse complement strand
TCTGGGAGGGCCACGTCCTGGAGATCCCCGGCCACATCCACGCACGATCCCAGGCGCAGTTCGACTTCGAGATCAACCTGATCGAACGAAACGGCGACACGGTAACCCTGAATCGCTCCCCGGTCGTCTCGCTTCCCGTCGGCCAAATGATTGCGCCCTGCGGCTGGGGCATCCCAACCGTCACGCCCTCGGTGGTCGCCTACTTCAAGCTCTTGATGCCGCCCTTTCGCAACGAACCACGACCGGCGATGAGGCCAAAGGACGAATCCGACTTGCTCGCGCTGCTTCCGCTTCTCCACATAGAGCAGCGCGCATGGCTGGGGAAAGCGGTGGCACGGGGCAGTCCCCGTCACCCGTGGTTGGCACGGCTCGGCGGTTCCGTCGGCGGCTAAACTGCTCGGCGGGGACCTCGCGGCGCACGTCGCGCATCGGCGATGTCGCCCTCGCGAAAGGCCTCACTCCGCTTCTCCACGCCGCCCAACGTCTCGGTTGCCCGGTGCTCTGCGGCGAGGACATGCTCTTCGAACAGACCCCCGCGTGCCTCGAGTTCTTCGGATAGGGGACCGCAACGCCCGAGGAGTTGCTTGCCGTTGCCGGGCCGCCATGGCTATCTTTCCGCGTCCCCATTGCCCAATCGCGGCCCGATGGCGACACTCCGATGATGACCACGCCAAACAGGGAGACCGGCGCGGGGCGCTTCGGCAGGCTGCAGTTCTGGCTCCCCGACGGGCGCACGTGGTTTGAGCCGCTGGACGCTGTGGCAGGGGTTGTTGGACGCGGCTCGCGGAGCAACATCCGCATCGAACACCCTTCGCTCTCCGAACAGCACGCACGAATCATCATCGATTCGGGCCAGGTGCTGATCGAAGACCTCGGCTCGGCGACGGGGACAACGATAGCGGGCGAACCGATCGCACCCTTTGTGCGGACCCTCATCCGGGGGGCGAACGTCCGTCTCGGCGAAGTCACGCTCCGGCTCGATGAGGGCCGCCGGGCGGAGGATCGAGCGCCGATTGCCGAGGGCCAAGGCGCGCCAGAGGTTGGGACAATCGCCCCGAGCCTGGATATTCACCCCGCGGGTGCCACGGCGGAAGCGGGACAAGCGCTGACGTTCGTGCTATCGCTCCGCAACCGCAGCCACGTGGTCGATGAGTTCGACATTTCCGTCGTCGGGCTCAAGCAGGACTGGCTACGTCTGCCGTTTCCCGTCCGCCTGCTGCCGGGCGAACAGCGACAGGTGGAACTACACATTTCCGTCCCACAGGGTGTTGTGGCGTCGGCGGGCGAACACCGCTTCACGGTCATCGCGATGTCGGTCAGCGGCGGGCAGCAGGTCACGGCCAACGGCCTGCTCATCGTCCGGCCCTTCTCCAGCGCGGCCCTCTTGCTCCACCCGTCCTCGGCCCGCCGAGACTTCAACGTCCGGCTCCAGAACACAGGAAACGCCGACCGCCAGTTTGCACTGGAAGCGCACGACGACGAAGATGTGCTCGGTTTCTCGTTCGGCACTCCCGCCCCTTCGCTGTCCCCGGGGTCGATTTCCGAGCAGCGCCTGCGCGTCGCCCGCAAGAAGCGAGTGTGGTTCGGACCCAACCGCTTCGACCCTTTCGCCGTCAGTGTGCGCCAGACAGACGGGCCAGGGCTGGGGGATGTCGTCGCTCGCGGCCAACTGCGGGTGACGCCGCCACTGCAAAAGTTCGTGGCACCGTTTTCGTTCATGGTGCTGGCCGGGCTGATCGTGCTCGCGGCGGTGATAGCGGTCGTGTTCCTGCGCGACAAGGACGCGAAGGACGCGAATGCAGAGGCCGAACGCGCCGCCGCCAGCGCCACGCAGCAGGCGAACGTCGATGCCACCGTCGCCGCCGCCAACGCCCGTGTCGCGGAAGCGGATAAGCGCGCCGCCGGGGGCCAACCGGGTGCCTTTCCCGGCGGCGACGAGGATGTCCACCTGTGCGACCCGGAGGATGGAGCGCCGACGCCCGCCTCGCGACCGGACGCGAAGGTCGTGGATGCGTACTTCGCCCAAAACGACCCGCGCTGGGCGAAACAGGAATACGCAAAAGATTTCGACACCACTTTCCCAAGGGACTGGTGTGGCAGCACGATCGAACAGTGCGGCTGCGCCATGACCTCGGTGGCGAACATGCTCACGATTTTCAAGCTGGCCGTCCTCGCAGAGGGCCAGCAGCTGAACCCGGCGACCCTGAACGCCTATTTCAATGGCGATGCGCGCAAGACTGCCTCGGGCTGGGTCAGCCGCGGCTACGTCTACGGCGATGTCGTTTGGACGGCGGTGAACCAACTGTCCGCGGAGATCGCGAGGGAGAACCCGTCCCTCCCGGTGATCGAGTTCAATCGCACGGGCACGGGGTCGGAGGACGAGATACGCGAAGAACTCAAAGCGGGGCGCCCGGTCATCATCGAAGTGCCCGGGCACTGGATAGCGGCGGTCGGTTTCGCGACCGGAGACAAGATCAAGATCCAGGACCCCTACTACGCGGACCGGACCACGCTAGACGCCTACAAGGGCAAGGTGCGAAGCTCCGTCTTGTTCAAGGAATCGGACGGCGACCAGGGCGCCGTCGTGTTCACGGTCCCCGCCGGTGATCGCATCAAAATTACGGACGAACAGGGCCACGTCATCGGAAATCTCGGCGAATTGGACCCGCGTGAGGCTGTCCGCAAGGCGCAAAACCAGATCCCAGGCGCGACCATCCACTACCGCGACGCCTGGCGCGACCCCACCTGTGTCAACAAAGACGCCAAACCGGAAACCGGCACGATCCAGATCATCATCCCAGGTTCGCAGGCCGGGAAATACCACGTCCAGGTCATCGACGCGACGAACAAAGACGAAGAGACAAGCCTTGCTGTCCACACCTTCGAATCGAACGGCTCCCACGGAATCGCCCACATGGACGGCCCCGCGGGGATGACGAAGTCCATCGCCCACGACGGGAACGACGGGAAAGCAGGGGCGGACATCTCTGACGCGGCGGCCACGGCACCCGGTTCTCCTGTGGCAGGGACGCCATCCCCCGGCGGCGGCATTCGTACCGCCACGCCTCTCGCCCTGACCCCCCGCTCCGGTGCCACGCCAACCCCAGGGACCGCCCTGCCGCCCGCCTCCGCGACTCCGACCGTGAAGCGGCGCCGGACGCGAAGGCCTATCGCGCCCCGAGTTCCTGCTTCGAGGCGATGAGCGCATCCAGCTCGACGCGAAGGCGATCGAGGACGGTGCCGAAGGGGGACCGCGCCGAGATCCTCGTCGCCGCGCCTGAGACTCACGAAGTTCGGGGCGCACCAGAGACCGAGGTCCGCGTCGTCGGTCTCGCCGGGGCCGTTCACACGGCAGCCCACAGTAGCACCAGAAGAACGCGCATCCGGCGAACGCCAGTCGTTCGGCACTTTCGTGGAGCGAGAGCAAGGGTACACCTAAGAATGGGCACCTTCGCACCAGGCGAATTGCCTTGGAGGTCCGTGAGAAGTCGCATCATTGCATTCCACACGCCGGTAATACTCTTTCAAAGCGCGGCTTCCTCATAGGCGGGAGTATGGCCAATCACGTTCGACGACTAACTTCGCGCCTCAAAACTGGAGTCGATGTTCGTCCCGCAATGCAATCGCACGGGTTCGCTACACTGTCCGCCATACCCGACGCGATCGATGCCCTCTTCCCACGCTGCCAGGCGTACGACCTCGATTGGGTCGTCGCCAACCAGATGGGACGCACCCCCACGGACCCTCCTCACGGGGAACAGCGCGACCTCATCGAAGACCAGGGCGCCAATCTCGGCTTCGTACGTATGGTGGCGCGCCGGAGAGAGTGACTCTCTCGCGGAGGCGCGGAGACAGCGGAAACGACAACCGGAGGCGGCGTGTGTCGAGCGGGCTGACGCCTTGGGCCACACAGTTCGGCCATTCCGCATTTCCGACGGGTGCGCGATGATGGAGCCGCGTTCGCGTTCGACAACGACTGCACGACGTTTCCGCCACCGTCGGCGACTGTGGGCCTGTAGCTCAGTTGGTAGAGCAGTAGACTTTTAATCTATTTGTCGAGGGTTCGAGCCCCTCCGGGCCCACCACTTTTTCGCGAACGTTGGCCGGTGCGGTGCCCCGCTGGCAACGAAACGCCATGCCGCGATCCGTTCGGCCCAGAGCGAGCGGGGTGAGGTGCGATGTTTCCGATCGCGCTGTCACCAGAGGTTGAAGTGGCGGCGTTCATGGCCTTGGCGTCCGTGCCCTCCTTCGCAGTCGGGGTGCGGTATTTCCTACACCCTACTTCCCACACCTGCTATCCTATTCGTTAAGTCGGATGCGCCTATTCGCTCCGCGGGGAGGGTTCTACACACATGGACCAGGCACTGAAGCCGTGGCGCCGGGTCGCCCTCATCTTCCCCGGGCAGGGTTCGCATTCGGTGGGCATGGGCGAACGCCTCGCGAGCATCTCCAAAGCCGCGCGGGACATCTTTAAGCGCGCCGACGACGTGCTCGAAACGCGCCTTTCGAAGCTCTGTTTCGAAGGCCCGGCCGAAGCGCTCGAACAGACGATCAACCAGCAGCCTGCCAACTTCGTCACCTCAATGGCGTGGCTCGCTGCTCTTCAGGAGCGCTGGGATCGCCTCGACCGGAAGATCGAGCCGTTCCTCTTCGCGGGCCACTCCATGGGCGAATTCACCGCCGCTGTGGCTGCCGGTTCGCTGACGTTTGAAGAGGGCGCTCTGCTCGTGAAGGAGCGCGGCATCCTCATGGAGGAGGCCGGGCGGGAATTCCCGGGCGGGATGGTCTCCGTGCTCGGGCTCTCCGCCGAAAAGGTGGCCGAAATCTGCGCCGAAGCCGCCGACGACCAAACAGCGACGGGGTATGTTGGTCTCGCGACGGCGAACTGCGAGGGCCAAAACGTCATCTCCGGCGCCCTTGGGCCGCTCAAGCGCGCCATGGAACTGGCGGACAAGGCGGGCGCCCGGCGCGTTGTTCGTTTGCCCATCTCCATCGCCTCGCACTCGCCCCTCATGGCTCGCGCCAGCGAAGGCATGAACCGCATCCTCCAGCGCCTGCCCATGCGCGACCCCGCGCACCCGCTCGTTGGCAACACGACGGCGGAGCTGCTCGAAACAAAGCCCGAGGTCTACCAGGAGCTGCGCGATCAGCTGCTGATGGGCGTGCGCTGGCAGAAATCCGTCGAGGAGATGCGCGACAAGGGCGCCGACCTGTTCATCGAAGCGGGTCCGGGCAACGTGCTCACGCGCCTGGTGAGGCGCATCGACTACAACGTGAACAGCCTCAGCCTGAGCGATGACAACGAAGGCCTGCTCTCGGAGAACTTCAGGCTCGTAGAGGCCGCCGCGATATGAGCGGACGCGTCGTCGTTACGGGCGTGGGCGCGGTCACGGCCGTGGGACACAATGCCCAGGAAAGCTGGCAAGCGATGCTTGATGGCCGTAGCGGCATTGGCCCGATCACCCTCTTCGATGCCGCCCCCTACCCCGTTCGCATCCAGGCCGAGGTCAAGGGTTTCGAACTCGGCAATCGCGTCGATGCGAAACAGCAGCGCCACATGAATCGCGGCGTCACGTTTGGGGTCTCCGCGGCGCTCGAGGCCCTCGAAGACAGCCAACTCCGCATCACCGAAGAGAACGCCGAGATGGTTGGCGTCATCTTCTCGGCTGGCGGCGGCGGCACGGACATGGTCATCGAAAACCAACATATCCTCGACGAAAAAGGCCCGCGCCGCATCACGCCGTTCCTGGTGGCGAACTTTATCCCGGACGCGGCGAGCGGGCACATCGCAATCGCCACGGGGGCGCGCGGGCCAAACATGGCAGCCGTCGCCGCCTGCGCCACGGGCGGCGTGTCGTTGGGCGAAGCGTTCGAAACGATCCGGCGGGGCGATGCCACGGCAATCATCGCGGGCAGCTCCGAAGCCGTGCTTCTCCCGCTCTACCACGCGACCTGGTGCTCCATGCGCGCGCTTGCCGGCGATAACGAACACCCCGAGAAGGCGCTCAAACCGTTCGACCTCAATCGCGACGGCTTTATCGCGGGCGAGGGCGCGGGTGCGATGATCCTCGAAGACTACGATGCCGCGAAGGCCCGCGGAGCCCACATCTACTGCGAACTCATCGGCTACGGCAGCTCCAACGATGCCTTCGACATGATTGCCTTGCACGAAACGGGCCGCGGACTCAAGCGAGCCGTGAACGCCGCCATCCGCAAGGCGGCCATCGACCCCGCGGAGATCGATTACATCAACCCCCACGGCAGCGGCACGCCCCTCAACGACCGCGTCGAGACCATGGTCTTCAAGGAGGTCATGGGCGAAGCCGCCTATGGCGCGGCAATCAGCTCCATCAAGCCCATCACGGGGCACTGCATGGGCGCATCCGGCTCCGTCGAAGCGCTGGCCTGCGTCCTCTCTATTCGCGATCAGAAGGTGCCGCCGACGATCAACTACACGACGCCGGACCCGGAGTGCGACCTCGATTATGTCCCGAACGTCGCCCGCAACCGGTCGGTGAAGATAGCCATGACGACATCCGTCGGCCTCGGTGGCCACAACTCCTGCCTCATCTTTCGCGAGGCGAATTAACCCGCGGTGAGGTTCCTCTATTGACCCGAGCACTGATAACCGGCGTGGGTGCGATCACCCCGATCGGCCTGACTGCCCACGACTTCTGGACAAACCTGACCGCGGGCGTCTCGGGCGTGACAAAGATCACGCGCTTCGATACGTCCGACATGTCGGTCTCGATCGCGGCTGAGGTGAATGACTTCGACCCTGGCGCCTACATGGACCCGAAGGACGCGCGCCGCATGGGCCGTTTCGCGCAGTTCGCCGTCGCCGCCGCGCGCATGGCCGCCGACGATGCGGGACTGGTGCTGACGGACGACGAGCGTCCCCGCGCAGCGTCGTCCATCGCCACGGGGTCGGGCGGCGCGATAGAGACAATGGACGAGATGGAGGTGCTTCTCAAGCGCGGACCGTCACGCGTCAGCCCCTTCTACATCCCGATCATGGCGCCGAATATGGGCGCCTGCCAGGTCTCCATGAACCTCGGTCTGCGCGGGCCTGCGCTTGCGAGCGTCGCCGCCTGCGCGAGCGGACTTTACTCCTTCATCGAAGCGAAGGCCTTGATCGATGCTGGACTCGCGGATGTCGTGCTGGCCGGGGGCACGGAAGCCGCCCTACATCGGCTACCGATCGCGGCGCTTGCCAACATGCGCGCACTCAGCCGCCGGAACGACGAACCCGAGCGCGCAAGTCGCCCGTTCGACCTGAACCGCGACGGTTTCGTCTTCGGAGAAGGCGCGGTCGTGGTCGTCGTCGAATCCGAGGGCCGTGCACGGGCGCGCAACGCGCGAGTCTACGCCGAACTGGCGGGCGGAGCGCTCACCTGCGACGCCTATCACATCACCGCGCCACGCGAGGACGGCACCGGCGCCGAAGCGGCGATGACGGGTGCGCTCGCGGCGGCCGGGATGTCTCTGACCGATATCGATTATGTCGTGGCGCATGGCACCGGCACTCCCCTCAACGACGCGACCGAGACGCTCGCCATCAAACTCGCCTTCGGCGACCACGCGCGGAAGTTGGCGATCAGTTCGCCCAAGTCCATGATCGGGCATCTGCTCGGTGCGGCGGGGGCGGTGGGCGGGCTGGCGGCCATCTTCGCAGTGCATCACGACCTCGTCCCGCCCACCATCAACCTCGAAACGCCGGACCCCGCCTGCGATCTCGATTACACCCCTGGCAAGGCACGCAAAATGGTCGTCCGAGCCGCCACCGCAAACGGTTTCGGCTTTGGCGGGCAGAACGGCTGCGTGGTCTTTCGCAAATACCAGCCGTGACCTAACATCCAGTCCCGATTCATGCGTTTGGTGCGCGCCCCGCGAGGCAGCAGCGCCGGAAAGCAGGCACCCATGGCAACTATCTTCGAACGCGTCCGCGACGTCGTTGTTTCTCAGCTCAAGGTAAGTCCAGATGAGGTCACGCCCACTTCGAGCCTCACCGATGACCTCCGCGCGGACTCGCTCGATATCGTGGACCTCACGATCGCCATCGAAGAGGCCTTCGTCGATGACGCCTCTTTCGAAATCCGCGACGAGGACGCCGAGAACATCCGCACGGTGCAGGACATCATCGATTTCCTGGCTGCCCAAGGGATCGCGTAAGCGGTCAGTGCTGAGTTCCGCCGCCGAAGCTCACACATCCGGGCCGCGCGTGTGAGCAAGCGGGCTGGGCCAGGCGATGAACCTTCGCGCGTGGCGGAGCATCGCCTACCTATTCCAGCGGCGGAGGGATCGAGCAACGGTCGCGGCTACCCGGCTCGCTTCCAGAAAAGCGTCGATATCGACATCGGCCCAACCGCCAGCCGAGGACAGAAACGCTTCGTAGTCTGCCGCTGACTTCTTTCCACCTATCGACCGAGGCGTCGCGGACGCAGCGGGATGATTTTCGCAAGGTCCTCAGCGCCGTGACGGAGCACACGAGGTTCGTTTGTGTCCGGAACTTCCTCGGCGAGATGGACGAGTTCCGGAAAACTCTCGATATCGATCGCTTCGGTTTTCATGGGCGACATCGTACCACCGCCGACCGGGGGCGGGGGAACAACATCGGCAAGCGTTGGCGGAAGAGGCGGGCCTGGCCCTACTGCAGCGAGGGTGGGATGGAGCTGGTGGGCGTTGCCTTGCGGTAGAAGCGGCCCTCTTCCACGCCCTTGGCGACTGCTTCCGGGGCGATGTAGTTGCCGTAGAGGTCGGTCAACTCGCCGCGCAGCGCCGACGCCTGCATGTCCCGGATCTCCTGAGTCTCGCCCTTGGTCTTGCGAACCTTCGGCTCGGGCTTGTCAATCTCGGGGTGCTCGTTGGGCCGCCCGGAACTGACGAGCTTGTTCACCTTTTGGCCGAGGTGGTAGAACTTGCCATCGTCCGGGATGCGACGCGGGTAGCCGTCGCGGAACGTGAATGCCGAGAAGGAAGTCGGCATGATCCGCCCGGCGTCCTTGTAACATTCAGGGCAGGGGACGGGTTCTGTCGCTTCGCGAAGCGGCCGTAATTCTTCAAAGATGCCGTTACAGGGTTGGCAAAGGTACTCGTACAGGGGCATGGATCCACCAGTGGTCAGGATTGAATGGCTTCATTGTATACGGAGTCGCGGTCAAGAGGTGGGCTGGGCACGTGTGCGGGCAGCGAAGCCACGTCGTCCACGAAACGGCCCGCGCGCGTGTCCACCTCCGTCACCTCGCGCACGAGGTCGGCAAGCGCCGACCGCAGCTCGCGTTCGAGCATCTCGTCGCAGTTCACGCTTGCGAATTGGTCAATCGTGGCCGACCGCGCGTAGCGAAGGACCTTGATCGCTCGAAGGGAGAGCAGGCGCGCGGGTCCAGCGCCCGCCCGGCAACCTTCGCACACCAGCCCACCCGCCCCGGGGCAAAGCAGTGTGTCCTGGGCGGTCAGCCGTTTCGAACAGACGGCGCACGTTTCAACCTGGAATTCGTAGCCGGAGAGGCCGAGCAGTTGCACTTCGAACCAGCGTAGGACGTTACACGAGAGCCCACCTTCGAGGGCATCCAGCGTGAGCGAAAAGAGCGCGAACGCCTCCTGCGCGGCCTCTCGTTCGCCGACGAAGCGGTCGATCAGCTCCGCGCCATAAAGAGCCGCCGCGCTGCGCTCAAGGTCACCGCGCACGACGAGGTAGGGAGCGATCGTCTCTGCCTGCGTGAGGACATCGAGGCTGCGCCCCTGAGCGAGCATGACACGCGAGCGGGTCAGCGGTTCGAGGTGTCCACGCATATGACTGCGCGCCTTTCGCACCCCGCGTGCGACCGCATCAAACTTGCCTTCGCGCGGGAAGAGCAGCGTGAAGATGCTGTCCGCCTCGCCGACATTGCGCCTGCGGAGGACGATCGCCTCGGTCTTGTAGACGCGCGGGCGGCCGCTCATCAGCGGAGCTCCTGGCGGCCCTCGAACGCCCGCGAGAGCGTGACATCGTCGGTGTACTCCAGGTCCGCGCCGCTCGGGAGGCCACGCGCCAGCCGCGTTACACGTATTCCGAGGGGGCCGACCAAACGCTGGATATACATCGAGGTGGCCTCGCCTTCGAGGTTGGGGTTGGTCGCCATGATCACTTCCGTCACGCCGTGGTCGCCAAGGCGCGCGAGCAGTTCGCGGATGCGGAGGTCATCCGGGCCAACGCCGTCCATCGGGTTGAGGACGCCATGGAGGACGTGATAGCGACCGCGAAAGCCCGTGCGTTCGATGGCGAGGATGTCGAGCGCCTGCTCCACCACGCAGATCGCCGTGGGATCGCGCCGTTCGCTTGTGCAGTAGATGCATGGGTCAGCTTCGGTGATGTTCAGGCAGATGGAACAGAGGGCGATGCGTCGCTTCACATCGACGATCGCCTGAGCGAGCGCGTCGGCCTCGTGTTCCGGCACGCGGAGGATGTGGTACGCCAGCCGTTGGGCCGATTTGGGCCCTATCCCCGGCAGCTTGTGGAACGCATCAATGAGTCGCGCGATGGGGTCCGGCGTGGAGGCGAAACCTTCGGGCACGATGGATTAGATGCCCAGGCCCGGAATGTTCAGGCCACCGGTGATGGCGCCGAGCGACTCGTTCTGAAGCGCGCTGGCGCGCTCCGCCGCGTCCGTGATCGCCGCCATGATCAGGTCCTGGAGCATTTCGACATCTTCGGGATCAACGACATCCGGCGTGAGCGTGATGCCGAGGATCTTCTGCTCGCCGGACATGGAAACCTTGACGGCGCCACCGCCCGCGGTCCCCTCGACGGTCGTCGCCGCGAGCTGTTCCTGGGCCTTGGCGAACATCGCCTGGGCCTGGGCGAGGGCGTTGCCGCCGCCACCGGCCATGCCACCCATGCCGGGCAGGCCCCCTCCGCCCCCGGAGTGTCGCAATTGGCGGTTCCGTCCGCTGCTTTTCGCCATCAGTCGCTATCCTTCCCGACGGGCGTCGCGCCCATCGCGCGCGCCGCTTCCACAAGATGTCCGCCCTTGGGGGCGCGGCGTTGCATCGCCGCGCGTTCGACAAGACGCACCTTCAAGGTCATGGGCCGTCCGAGCAACTCCGCCGCCTGCTCCTCGACGAGCGCGCGGCAATCCGTTGCGACTTTGTTCATGTGCACGGGCTTGTAGAAGCCCAGTTCGAGTTCGTCGCCTTCCATCGAAACCACTTCGCAGGAGCCGTTCAGCCAGCCCGCAAGGGGGACGTTGACGATGCGGCAGCGATTGTAGAGGTCTTTGAGGAAGCGTTCCCCCTGGCTCAGCGGGGCATCGGAAGGGATGGAGCCGCCCGAATCCGCTCCGGGACGGCCCTGCGGCGCCCGGTTCTGGTTCTGTCGCGACGGTTCGTTGGCGTGGGACACGGCCGGCGCCTCTGCCAGTGCCGGGCCGAGCAACGCGTTCGCGCAGGCCACTTCGA
>Ga0163144_10025871_pt1 | contig 11437 bp, 7 predicted proteins | sample OliLak19BULKMAT1_FD_123175 | JGI IMG/M metagenome (GOLD analysis project Ga0163144, IMG submission 123175) | Freshwater microbial mat bacterial communities from Lake Vanda, McMurdo Dry Valleys, Antarctica - Oligotrophic Lake LV.19.BULKMAT1 | ecosystem: Environmental > Aquatic > Freshwater > Lake... | reverse complement strand
TAGTGTTACTACCCAGTGGGCAAATCTACCTAAGTGTGTGGTTCAACTGCCGTTGGGTGTCAGTTCAACTGCAGCTAGTGTGCACCTTTAGTGCTACCCCTAACGAACCACATACTTGACACAAAAGACCAACTCATGTGGATGGTTGAAGAACTGAACCGCTAACTTCCTGCCAGTAACCATGAACCAAGTTCAGTTGGTGAACTCATGTTGATGACAAGACTTGATCATGGCGAGCGGAGCTCACTTTGGTCAACCCAGACCAGATTCAAGTGTATGGCACCTCCATCCTTTGGTCGCACTGGAATGACAAGAGATCGATTTGAAGACCTGTTCCGCTGCATGCGGTTGGACCGATCAGCCCCGGGAGAGACCTGAAGGAATGTCCAGTGAGACCTACAGATGGATGACCGTGGATGATTTTGTCTCAAGGCATAATCATCACCATGTTCACCATTTCCATCCATCTGACATCATTTGTGTTGATGAATCAATGTCACGGTGCATTGGAGGAACTTGGATCAATGCTGGCTTGCCTTTCTATGTCGCGATTGATAGGAAGACTGAGGATGGATGCGAGACACAGAATAGCTTTTGTGGCAAGTCAAACATTATGATGCGATTAAAGATTGTCAAGTCTTCGTCACAGGAAGATAATTCGTAAGTCTTTGCAACATGCTTGTTATTTATTGTTATTGCTATCTAACCTTTATTTTGTAATCGGCTTCGTTTTTTCAAAGGAATGAAGATAAAAGTCATCTCCATGGATGCAATGTACTCTATGATTTTGCTTTTCCATGGGGCCACAGTGACTGAACTGTGGTGGCAGACTCCTTCTTTGCTTCAGTTCCAGCAGCCGTGCGTCTATTTGCTAATGGACTTCGCTTTATTGGGGTTCTGAAGACTTCCACAAGAGAATGCCCCATGTCATACCTACCCTGTGGGCCTGCAGAAGCTACAGTCTACTACATTAACAGTACTTGTATGTTGTTTCCAGTCGGAAAAACTCTCACCAGCGGGCACAGTTCCGGCCCCCAAACAAACTTTTGAGAACCACTTGACTAAACTGTGCTTCCGTGACGGTCTCGACTTTTTTGCAAGGCTTTACCAGGAATGGTCCTAGTTTGAGTGCCAGCAAATGCTTACAGAGAGTACTGAATTGCGGACATGAGTTTTTGCTACTACTGTCGGCATGTGTCTCAACAAACTGATTCATCGTACACGGAGTGTCCATGGCTACAGACGTGCTACGTTCAAAGTATGATCGGCAGCTGCAAAAGTAAAAATCAAGTTCATTGTGACTGCTTCGTTGAATGTCTTCGTTCCCAACATCCTCCGACCAGTTTCCACAAGGTAAGAAACAAAAGTAATGATGGGGTGCATCACGCCGCTTAGTCAAACCTGAGCGTCTCCCCTTAGCAATGCTTGTGAGAATGAACATTCGTCGTCGAGATTGGACTGACACAATTTCTGTTGTATTGCGCATGTCTAAGGTGGTCATAGCTCCCTCTAGCATAGTTCCAAATAAAAAATCTGCGACCCGTATGATATTCCTTCTCCTGACAATCGCCAACTCCTCACCAGCTTTGCTCGCGGATGTAGTTTCTGGCGTATCGACTGGGGTAGTGGCACCATTCACAGCATAGGTGGGAAGCTCGTGAACCCCCCCCCAGATCGTATTGTCTCCTGGGCAAGGATGCTGTTGCCCCATGACTTTAAGCGACTCGAGATACGTTTCAAGTCCTTTGACCGGGTAAAGAGCGACATCTGGAGGATAAGGAAGTAAGAAAGACATGTTGGATTATTAGTTGTGGTTGCCAAAAATGCGTGAAATACTATTAGCTACTGTTCACAAAAATAGGTCTCAACACAAAAATAGGTCTCGGAAAAAAGGTAGCACATGGTCCCTTGAATGCTAGTAATTAGCTAGCTATTTAGTGTTGCTACTTGCAGTTTGGCTCCATTTTCGAATTTAAACCATGAGCTGGAAAAGCTTGTTAACGCCACATTGTCACTTAAAAAAACCATGCTCTAAATACGTTTTAAATGGAATCCCACCAAACCATGCCAACTTGGCTGGCCCCACTTTCTGATTGCCAAAAAAAAAATTGTTTTTTTTCATTTTTGTCTCATAAAATTGTTTTCTGCAAACTTTTGCAGTTGTTTGATACGAGAAAGAAGAAGAAAAGTTTTCTTCCAACGTTTTAGTTGGTTGATGCAAGACAAAGAACAACAGATCAATGAGCTAGGTGTCAAACAGCACTGAAGGGTTCATTTGATCAGTCAAGATAGCAACTTCTGGCTTTCACAGGGGTTGCAATCACAGACCCACTGCTTTTCACAGAGGCAGCAAAGCTGAACCTGCTGGCTGATCAAGGGTGCCAAACCTGTTTGCTGTGTTGTGCTCTCTGTGCGTTTGCACTTTTCACAGTGTTCCCCAAGACTCCCTCAAGGCTCCCTCAAGGCTCCCCCAAGGCTCCCCCAAGGCTCCCCCAAGGCTCCCTCAAGTCCCTCAAGAATGAACTTCATCTCCCTCTACCAAGGATGATTTGAAGCTGACAGCTGCCCTGGCCATCAGAAGCATTGCTAAGAGGCTCCAGAAGTCATGTGCTGCACTTGATGAAGCTGTTGCAATCATTTCAGGCCCAGAAGCAAGTCACACAAAGTCACACAAAAAGAAAGCAAAACCCTAACTAAACCCTCCTCTTGTTGAGCACATTGTCAATGTCCTCCAGGGTCTTCTTGATGTCATCTGCTTTGGCCATTGGAGATGGGTCCCTGATGACTTCTCTTTTAACATCTCTGTTTGGGTTCTCAACTGAGGTCAAACCTGTCCTCCCGGACATCCTGCACTAAGGCCAGTGTGGCTGTTGCTGCCACAAAGGGCCTTTGGATGCGGTGCATGCAGTTCCTAAAGAAGCATGCATTCCTCAGGTTCTTCTCAGCTACAAAGGAGACAGGGATCCCTCTGTTGGCTCTTCCAGCTAGTGCTCCTCTCCCTGGCATTGTTCCACCAGGGGTGATCATCTTTCTGCAGACTGATTTCATGTCGCTGTCATTGTTGCCCAAGAGGGAATCACAAGTGTTGATCCCTTGGGCAATCAACCCTTGCTCCACTGCATTGTTTACATTGCAGTTGGTAAGGCAGACTGTGAACTGTGCTGCTGCTATGGCTCCTGCCATGATTGACTAGCTGCTGGATGCTGACTGTGAAGCTATCCTTCAGTTGACCTTGATGGAGACAGCAGCTGCTAACCCTTGCAGCTGCTGCTTGGAGTGTGCCGTGTGGGTCTAGCTCTGTTGTGGAGCCAGTGTGCTGCTGAGTGTCGACACCGTGGAATGTTGGTGCGGAGTGAGTGTGCTTCCGTGCACTCACTTGAATAGATGGATCGATCGATTCAAAGCATCCTAATTCAGAGCAGCATGCTGCTGCAGGCTTGGATCGATGCCAATGAGGTCTCTTGGGGGTCACTAGGAGCTTCCGGGTGGGATGCTTCTGGTGCTTCTGCAGGCCTTTCCGTGTCAGAAGACTTGTTGGGCCTTGGAGTGAGGCTGTGGCCTGTTTTCGCGAAATTCCAAGGCTCTGTTCCAATCCTTCCAATCGGTCTTGTGCTCTTGGTGTTATCGATTTAAACGTCTGCTTGCCTCTCTTGGTCCTCCTGCTTCCTGCTGTGGAGATCCTGGTCTCGAAGCTGGTCTCTTGAGTGGATTTGTCTCGCGTTCTTGTGTTTCTATTTCAAACTTCCAAGGGATGCAGTTCTGAGGGGACCACACTCGAATTGAATCCTCGTTCAGGTTCAAGGTGTCCTTTTCCTGATCAACATCCTCTGGAGCATAGATTTGGACTCTGTGGAGGTTAGACTGTGGAAGTCTGTATGTGACGCCTTTGGCTTGGCTGCAATCGTGAGACAGTTGGGTCTCCACTCTTGCTTTGATGACACACTTTCGTTGTCTTTCACTGCTGCTACAGGAAGGCTCCGAATCGCTTGACGATGCCTCTGTGTCAACCCTTCTTTGGTTGGATGGGATCACTCTGATGTCAACGGAGCTCCCTTCACTGCTGCTGTCTTCGGCTTAGACGTCAATGTTGATGTTGATGTTGCTCATGCTTCACTGGAAGAGTGAGCCGAAACACTTGTTTCTTGTTGTCGATCTTTACTTCCTCTTCCGGTTTGACAATCAAGACCGAAACGAGAAGGGCGAGGATTCGTTTTGCCTCTTTTGGGTTGTGCTGGATCCTGTAGGATGAGATCAGTAATCAACGCGGTCCACTTGCTTGAGTGGCTTGTGGTCCCTTTGCTGAGTGCACTTCACTTGGGGCCTTTCAGACCAATCCGACAAGAAGGCTGCATTGCAGCCATCTGTTGATTGGCATCAGCCTCTTTCTGATGACCCAGAAAGTCATCTAGGCTTCCCTCGGACCATTTGGTTCAAGAGGTGATCGATCTTCGATTGATCCATCCTGTCACTGCAGCTGTGGGTCCTTCCCACAGCATGGTTGACAGATGAATTCCTTCATCATGACGCCAATTTGCCAACATCGAAGCCACTTCTGATGCGTCAATATGCAGGCGTCCCTGTTCCCGCATTGTGGGTTGCATCTAGAGCTACTTCTAGCGTCATGGTCGGCATCGATCCATGTTGTCCATTACTTGATTATCAACATTGATGTGTTACTTGTGCATTGGAGGTAGGAAAATCGAGTAATTTGTGAGGAGCGCCTTTCAGTGCAAATTGCAGTCTGATCCCTCTAATTCCAACTGTATTTTTACTTAGCTAACACATAACGGTGCACAACCCTCGTATCTTCTTAGGCGGGAAGTTTCGACCGTTATGCCCCTAATTTGTCATTTTAACACGGTGCGTCGCGAGGATTTGCTCGGGATCGCCATGTTGCACAACTTGCGTGTTTGCCATTTGTACTCTTTTACTGTACATAAATTAGGTAAAATGTATGGTGCTGATAACATGTAAAATACTAGCGTTATTCCTAGTAGTCAGTTGAGCAGATTTTCATAATTATGAGCTTACAGTAACAACTGTGTACTTCCTTATTATGAGTAGCACATTTGCCCTATAACGACAGATCTTTACGAGGTGACTCCGCTGTACAAGATCTCAATCGTGGCGACAAATGCCCTTCGTTTCCCGCCCTTACCAGGGCCGTCGCAGAAGGTTTATTATCTGAGCTTCTATTATTTCGAGAGAATTCTTCAGGGATTCGGCGTTCGTCCTTTCCAGTTCATGCTTCCAACTGAGAATTCTGTCGGTAAGGCTGTCAGATTGGACGGCGTGTCTTAGCTGATGTAACCAAAAAGAGAAAAAGATGGGCACTGGTAAGAATAACGAAAATTCAATCATCTGCTATTTACAAACTCTCAGGAGCCCGTTCCCCGTACCTCTTGCAAAGTCTTTCCATCTGGTGTCCGTGCCATACTGACCCATTGTTCCAACAAAGATACAACCGCTCTGAGCTGAGCCATCCGTTGTGTGTTGTCTTGGCCCAGAAGTGTTCCCTGCTCTTTACGAGTTCCTAAGTGCTCGAAGGCGTCAAGCACTGCAACATACGGTACACCAACCTCAACCAGAATCTTCAACGACCATGCTTCTCCTAGGGGCGCAACTTCAGCAGTTTCGCATTGGGCGTATTGGCATCGAAGGCCTGCATTGTAGACATAGCGGTTTCAACGAGAGAATTGAATTAGAACCCTGAAACGAAGCGAAGAGAACGTCACGGCAAATAGACTTACATTCGAGCTCATTAAGAATAAAACTGACCGGGAAAACAAAGTCTGCCCCACTTCCATAGACTTCTTTCCCCAGAGAATGCACTTTGTTTTTTAGCTTCCGAATCCACCCGCCATTCTCAAACAGGTTTTCAGATGGCATATCATTGGACACAAAATGGACCATTACATCGTCGTAATCAGAAGCGCCTTGGTACCTTCGAAGAAAGTCAAAAACTCCATTTTTCCGAGTCGAGCACGGAAAGATTGCTTCGCAGAACACATTTTTCCAAAGCTTCTCAATACATCCCTCGTTGTTCTCTTTGCACGAGTGAACGATGAGAAGGCATATATCAAAGAGGCCCAACTGGTAAGCAATTTCGTAAAGAGCATTTACATCAATGAGCTTCGTGCTCAGTTGCTTTCTTTCCGTGGCCGTTTCGGGTATATTAGGAATAGAAGCAAGAACGCGGCTCTGCAATTTTGCAATATCAAGCAATTCCTCGACTTCGGTCTTTCTGCGTAGAACCTCCTCCTTGAATGCCTCGGATGTTGGAATGTCTCCTAGTTCGTTTCCTAACCTGTTTTCCTCTGGCTGGCGCAGTGCCGACGAATAGGCGTTGGAAGCCTTGGAGAGGCATTCGATACGATCAATAAACGGGCAATCCAATTCGGAGTTCCTGGCACGACTAGATGAAATCCTACCTGCGCTATAGAACTTCTCCTGCTGCACATAGTACGAGTAAAGCAGGGGGGGGTTGTCATGGAGCCAGTCTTCTAGCGCAGTGCTCCTTACACGCAGAAGCGTACTTGTATTGCCGCTATCTTTCATGAACTGAAAGAATGCATAAAGAAACGTAGAGTCCTCTTCGCCGGCGCACTTCGAGACCATGCTTTCAGCGAGATGACGGCAGTCACCACGTTGCAGGAGATTTTTCAAATGAAAAAAGATGAGAGACCAGCAGGTCAGAACTGCGTCCTTCGAAGTGGTGTTGGTATTAATTGCGACAGCGCTTGCAGCAGGCGAAACTGGAGTAGAAGGACCTCCACCATTCAAACTATTCTTTGGTTTTTGTTCCGAATCATTCCTACGATGATACAGTTGGCGCTCCCAAGCGAGCGCCCTTGGTGCTAACAGTTCCTCCTCGACAGTTTTCCTCGACGGAACCGGGCTAAAGTTAGCTGCCGTGATCAAGCAGATTTCTACCACACAGTCAACGTCGCCCAGCTCAATCAGCATTGCGGCAGCCTGAGATATCGGGCTACCGCTTTCATTAGCGGCCATCGCAGCCTTTTCATATCCTTCCTTGTGTTTCGAAGGAAGGGACCGACCTGTTACCAGCGAGCTGTTGTGCCAATGCTTCGCTGCTTTCTTGAAGCATTCCGCTCCCTTTCCCGCAAGCTCCGTGCGCCTTGCCGATCCTGGCGGACAAGCCAAGCCGCGATTTGCATAGCTGAATCCAAGGTAAGCGAACCAAGCACCGGGAGAAAATATGAGGTAGCATTGCTCCGTCAAATCATTGGCCAAATTGTCGAATTCGGAGGAAGGAGTGGACATCCCTCGGTTGAAGCTAGCCATAGATGCGACAAGATTGTTCAATATTTTTTCAAGCCGAGATTGACCGTCGCGCGTCTGAACCAACTGAGATATGGTCAAGCCATGCAATGATCCCCACTCAATTTCTGGCAACCCGGACACCCTGTGCGCTCTCGAAAGCAACGAGAAAAGGCGCAGTAACTGAACGGCTCGACCAAGAAGTCGGAACAGCGCGTGTATCTTTCTTTCCTCGGTGAGGAATGCGATTCGTTCGGCTTCGGCTGGCGCCATATGGCCTGTTCCGGCTCCGCTGCTGGCGCGCATATGGCTTAGGTGAGTCAGGGCATCGGTAATGTAAAGGTGCTGACTGCCATCCTCGTCGATGTCCATAATGTGGCTCTGCTTCCTCGCTGCCCCAGGCACCGTATCGATGGCCTTCTGAAACCAATCCTTCATTAGTTCCGTAAGCGCCTGGATCGGGCCCAAGATATGCGCGAGAGTCTCGTCGTCCAAAAGCAGCTCGACCTTCGCAGGTGTCAGATGGTTACCAGCCTTCCGTCGCTGCAACGTTCTCCCTTCTGTTACAACAACAAGAGGCTTGTGCCAAATAGGACGTATAAGCCGAGAAGAAGCTCTGGTGAGGCCATCCAGCAAAGCTGACGGGGTGAACAAGTATCCTGGCGGCAGAAGGGGGTCAGATCCGGCAGGCGACTCGGTAACGAGCCCATCACTTCCTTGTACAATGGGAGTGACTTTCGGCGAGAAAGCTCGACTGATCGCAGCACGACGAGCAAGATCCTTCGCCAATTTCTTGGTTACGCCGTGTGGAGACCGACCCCGACCCACGGCGAGAGCAATGCACATGGAACACCCTTCTGCGTGCCCGTAGCTCTTGAAAAAACTACTGATTCTTTCGTCGTGTTCCACGTTTTCACCGGCTGAAATCAAAGCTTCTTCAAATGCTGAAAGAACTGTTGTGAATTGAAAATATTGTAGACCACCGGCATTCATTACGACAATCTGACTGGACGGCAACAAGTGCTGAATTGTCATTGGGTCCAGGGGTGCAACCGAGGGATGTAGAAGCCTCGGGTTCAGTCTGGGGGCGACTGGCGACGTCGAGCCTCCCTCTTCCTTAAACAGCGTGTCTGCCGCTGATAGACTGTAGCCATGCACCCCGTGCCTATTTGATACGCGGTATCTCGGTAAAGGAGTAGGCGCCCGTTGCGTCATGTCCGATCGTGGCTTCTGGACGCCCATACCGCTAAGAAGAGGACGTGATAGCAACATGTTCGGAATAAGATTAAGAGCAACAGTCAAAGCGGTAGAGGCGAGGCTGCCGTTGCCATTGGGGACAATGCCGCCGCCATAGCTACCACTGTCACTGGCACGGGCAGGAATTGATGCTGCATGTCCATTGGTTCCGAAATGGAGGCGCGACGCTGGGGACCCCGCCATAGGAATAAATTCAGGGACCAAACCCAGACTGAGTTCTGTATCAGTGGGAGTTTGAGAACTCAGCGCCAGTCTTAGGACTGGGTCTTCGTAGGTCGCAGTCTCTGCAATGTCCCAGACAAGACCGCCTGGGAGAACCTTAGCATCGTCAACCGATGTTGAAATCGAACTCATGGGAAGAGACAGTGTTTCGCTTACGCCACCAGGTGCCTTTTCTCCCTTGCGGAGGACGAAATCTGGTGCTATAGCGACCACATGGTCGCCATTTTTCTCTCTCTGAGACGACAGTGTTTGGCCGACACCGCTCTTTCCTACTGCCAGAACCATGGCGCCCATTCCATAAAAACTTGCGTTCACCTTTGGCATTTTGCTGCTTGACAGTCGGGGAATAAAGCCACCTGCAGGGATCACATCATCCGATTCAATGCTCGTGGACATATCCTGAGTACGTCCTTCCCCGCTCAAGGGCGGAGGTGCACGAATGTGCAACAGAGATAATCTCCCACCACTTGGTGCCAGATACTCTTTTCGCTCGCTGCTTCGTGGAGGCCCCGAAGTAAGCAGATTACTTGCCAGCGAGGAAATGTAATAGCGAAGACCTCCTCTCGTTACAGCTACGAGTGTGGCTCTTCCGTCTTCCTTTCGTGGTATCACATGAAAAGAAATGGGAGTCAGAACATTCTGCGAGACATCCCCCGACTTCGCCAAGGACAAAATATTTCGGGCCCCATCCATACCTCCAACTCCTTTTTGAGCGGCCGTGCCGTCGCCAGGGAAAATGATTTTTCCGATATTGCGGGAGCTGGATTGTGGAGGTGTCATTCTCGAGCGTGCCACGGCATCCAAGTATAGTCTCGCCGTTTCGGGGGCATTCATGACGGCTTCCAATCGAGCATTATTGTCGACTGTGCCTTTGGTGGGAAGTAAGCTGAAGGCACAAATCCATCCTTTCGATCCAAGAGTGTAGAGACACGAGCGCTCTTCGTCCGCCACAATTTTGACAATACTTCCTCCACCAGTGGCACTTCTGCCGGCTCCCAGAACAAAAGAAGTTGCCTTCATCAGAAAGTCTGGAAAGATAACACTTGCAAAGGACGAAACATTGCTAGAATGATTGAGCTTTCGGCATTTTGGGGGTCGACGGTGAGGGCCAGATCGAGATCCAGCGCCAAAGACAGAAAGGGCGCGTTTTCCGCTAGACACGACCTGATTTGTACATCCATTGATCCTATCCTCGATAACAGGTGGAATGATTTTGCCTCCATCATAAAACTGATCTAATAGGTCGTCGGTCGTCACAACCCCATAGTCGGACGATGAAGATGCAAAAGCCGATGGGCTATCGTAGGTAATTCCGTACAAACAACCGTCCTCTCCTCCTAAAAAGATTCGTCCATCCGAGGTTCCACAAACACTCACCATTCGTACACCATCAGTGGGTACAGTATATTTAGTTGGGACAAGTCGGAACGCCCCCGTTCGATGAGGAAGGGCATTGTCGTAGTAGTCCTGGTTGCTGCCATTGGCAAAGTCATTGTAATTCCGTTCGTGCGTACTGCTATTGTGGTGACTGTTTGCATTTGTCTCTGCCAATGCGCAGAGAATAACCTCTTCAGTTGTGGTAACCACGAGACACCAATGGACGGTGGAACGAAAGACATCTCGATTAGGATAGGCCAAACCCACACCAAGGATACATTGTCCACTGGGAACGATAAAGGAACAGAAGGAGGGACCCTCGGCACCAACACCAGAACGAGAGTCGTGTTGGGCCGTGTATGGCCATAGAAATAATTTGCTGTCCACTGTCATCCACGCCAATTCAGCCTCGGGCAAAAGACCCATGAGACTAATGCTCTGTACCGACTGAAGCTGCTTTGAAATATAAGAGGGCAATGGGACGGATCGATTGTGCGTCAAGTTGATTGTGGGCGGAGGAATCATGGGCACTGTGGTCTTTGCAGGTGCTGGTATGGCTCCTGCCGGTGTAGCTTCTTGTGCTGCGGTAGACGAAGCACCATTTGTGACTGCGGCAGCTGTTGTTTCCGTAGGGAAAGACGCAAGAAATGGTTCTGAAGCCGAGAAATATCGGTGAGAGCCATCCCCTGAAGCTCCAATCCGGCGGTACAAGTCAGCATTAGGAGAGCTTTCATCTTCTCTCAACGCAACAAGGATCGCCTTGCCGGCATCTTGCAGTGGAGTGAAGTCATCCTTCCAATAGGGCTCCAGGTTGGTGAAAACGCTCTGCCCGGACATCGTTGCCCAGTTACTTGTACTACTAGTAGCTAGTAGAAAATAGAAAAACCAGTAGTCATTGAACTCAAAAAAAAATTGGAAACGAAATTTCGTTGCGGTTACTGGTCACTGCGAACTGGGCCGATAGCACTTTCGTTGCCGCTACAGCCGTTACCGCGGGCGCCGGCTGGGCTGATCATAGTACCACATGCACGGTACTCTACTAGCTAGCTAGCTAGCTAGCTGGTACTGGTAGCTAGCTAGCCAGTTAGTACGTACTAGTACGAGTACTCTGCCTACTGGCTAGCTAGTAGCTAGCTACTAGCTAGAGTACGTTTTATCCTATTACTAGTACTTAGCATTAGGGGTTGTCAAAAAGATGCCAGGACTTTCACCAGGGTTTTTGCCAGGAACCATCCAAAATCCATGTGGCACTCGTTTCTAAGTATTGAATACCACATAACCTATTAGGTTGAAGTAGTAC
>Ga0163144_10025870_pt1 | contig 11437 bp, 13 predicted proteins | sample OliLak19BULKMAT1_FD_123175 | JGI IMG/M metagenome (GOLD analysis project Ga0163144, IMG submission 123175) | Freshwater microbial mat bacterial communities from Lake Vanda, McMurdo Dry Valleys, Antarctica - Oligotrophic Lake LV.19.BULKMAT1 | ecosystem: Environmental > Aquatic > Freshwater >... | reverse complement strand
GCCAGATGTTTCCCGGCGTTACTTGGTGCCCGGCATTGGCCCCGTCGCTCCATTATTGTGCCGGCGGCAGGTTGTGTCTCGATTAATGCTCGGCAGCGCACGGCGAGGACTTATGCGCAGGGATCAGGCTTGGGGTGATGGGCCGCGTGCCATTCGGTCCAGACGGACAGCGCGACCAGCCACGCTGCCAGTCGTTCACCGAATTCGCCGATCGTTTCACCTTTGATCGCCAGGTCGGCGGTGCCGGAGAAGGTGAGGGACAGGCGGCTGACGAACCCCTTGATCTTGCGGATCAGGATCGTCTCGTCGGGGACTTCCTTTTTTAGCTCGTCGGCGATGGAGAGCGCTTCGTGGCTGGCGGCGGCGGATTCATCGGCGTCGATCAATTCACGGGCGAGCGCAATCAGCTCGGCGGTGATTTTTTCAAAACGCAGCGCGATGGCTTGCTCGTCGGCGATGACCGCCCGCGCGGTGGCGGCGGCGGCTTGGGTGGCGGCGTCGGTCGGCTTGGGGGTGTTGAAGTTGCTCTTCACCGCCTCCAACGCCCTACTTGATAATCGCCCCGTCCCCTGGTTGGGGAGGTGCCAATGGAAGTAGATCAGACCTTCGTCTTTCAGAACTCGGAGGTCGCGCTTGGTCAATTCCATCGCCGGACCCAACTCGCCGAACTCAAGCCTTGCCAACTCGCATTTTGGACCCGATGTGGCCGCTTCGAGGATTCGCGCTTCAAAGTGATCTTTGGATTGCTGCGACAAGTCGAACAGCCGGATTAATAGAGATCGCTCCCGCTGTGTAAGGTTAAATTCCAACATGGTGATTAGTTCTAAAATGAGTCACTATTTTGGCGTGGGCGGTTCGCCAGCGAGTTTGCAGATGTGGGTGACTAGCTCGTCGAAACCGGTCGTGCCTTTCTGGAGATAGTCGATCGCGCCGAGTCGTGCGGCTTCGGCGCGTGTGGCGGGCTGGGTGTCGGTCGAATACATCGCCACGGGTACGTCTTTGAGTTCGTCGTGTTCTTTGATCGTGCGCAGGACGGTCAGGCCGTCCATGTCGGGCATGTTCACATCCAGCACGACCAGCGCGGGCTTGCGGACGTGGAGCATCGCCAGCGCCTCGGCCCCACGGGTAACGGAGACGGCTTCGTGGCCGGAATAGCGGAGCAGGCGCTCGAGGCCGGTGCCAATGTCTTTTTGGTCGTCTACGATCAGGATCATGGGTTCTTCAATGCTGGATGATTGATTCGTTGCCAGGTCAGTGTAGGCCGTTACGTCCTGGTTGCGGAATGGGCAATTCACCGAACTGTAGAAACAGGCCTTGATTCGGCAAGATGGGATGGCAGCGGCCGGCCTGACGACTACATCGTCTTGATATGCTTTTCGTCCAGAATCGGCTGGCCGGACGCGATGTCCGGGTGTCGGGGGAGGTGAATGGTGAAGGCGGTACCGTCGGCTTCGGTGGAGGTGACGTCGATCCGGCCGTGATGCGACCGGGCCACCTCGCGGGCGATGTACAGGCCCAGCCCGATGCTGCCGGGGCGGTTCTTTTTGGGGTGCTCGGCGCTGGTGCCGCGAATGAGCGGTTCGAAGATGCGCTGCAACTCACCGGGCGGGATGGGCGGGCCACCGTTGCGAACCGCGATCACCACCTCGGACGCTTCGCCGCGGACGGTAAGACCCACCGGGACGTCGGTGGCGCCGTGTTGGACGGCGTTGCCCATGAGATTGGAGACGGCCTGGCGAAGGCGGTCACCGTCCCAGTTGCCGTTTGTGTCGCCGGTGAATTCAAAACGGAAGGCTCGCTTCGGGTGGGCGGTGCGGAACTCTTCATACAATAGACGGCAGAGTTCACCGGCATCCATCGATTCGGGCTCGACCGGCATACCGGCACCCAGGCGGGTGCGGGTGTAATCGAGCAAGTCGGAAATCATCCGCGCCATCACCGAGGCGTTGACCGAAATCTGCGAGGTCATCTGTGCCGATTCAGAGTCGAGCTTGGTCATCTGCGGGAGCAACTGGGCGGTCATCGCGATGGAGTTCAGCGGGTTGCGCAGGTCGTGACTTAAGATGGCGAGGAAGAGATTGCGGGATTGATCAACCTTTTGCGTGTAGGACGTGACAGCTTTGGCGAGTGACTGGTCGATCGACTCGTTGAACCGCGTGACATCGGCGACGTCACGGTCGTCGGCGTTGGGCTTGCTGTCGTGCCAAAGCTCCAGCACGCTGGCGCGCAGGGCGCGGTACTCGGAGATGAGTTCAATCAGATCGAACCCCGACCCGAGTCGGCCGACAGCGTGAAGCTCGGATACGCCGTTGAGCGCGCCGCTGCGGATGCTGTGGCGACCACGACCTTTGGATTTGGCCGACTGCTCGGCGGCGCTCTGAGCGGTCTTCATGTCATCGACGGTAGCCTTGAGAATGTCCTCAGCATGGTCGCGCAACGCCAGATCGTCCATCTTCGCGCCCGGCGCGATGCTGCGCGCGAAGACTTCCCAATCCATCAGGATGGGTTCCATGTTCGAGAGGATGAAGTCGGCCAGGCGCATAGTGTGCAGGTGACATCGCAATCGGGGGGAGCGAATCAATTCAAAGCTGTTTCTACAGGAATAAGTCTATACCCTGCGCCCCACAATACAAGTCCCAAACATGAGCCGCCGATGGCCGATACGGTGAGGGGTTGGCGCAAGCGCTAATCTTCAACGAACGGCCGGCCCGAGATCCATTCCCCCTACACCGGTGGTCGTGGCTTGCGGCCGGCCTGGGTGCTGAAGCTTTGGAGGTAGGCAATCCACATCATCGACACGCCGAAGCTGTAAGCGCCTTGGATGACAAGATCCATGTAGTGCTGGGTGGGCGGAATGTGATAGCGTTCGGCGCTCACTCCTTGATAGGTGATGGCTTTGACGGGCTCACCTTTGCCCAGGGGCGCGACTTTAACTTCGATGCGGGAATAGACGCCGATTTCCTTGTCGCCGTCGAGACGGCGTTTGACCTTCTGGTCGAGGATCTTCAGGTCGTTTTCGGACAGGTCAAAGACGGCGCCGGCGACGTACTTGCCGGGGTCGTAGACGATGTCAGCGATGCCACCACCCCAGTATTCGTCGAAGATGGGGAAGCTGAGCCGGTAATTGTCCAGGACCGCGGGACGGCCTGGCTTGAGGGCAGGTGGACGGTGACCGAAATGACGGCACCACTCGGCGACTGCTCGACTATTGAGGTTTGACCCGTAGGCGAAATACCACATCACAGCCCAACACGCTGGTCGGGCGGCGCATTCTCACGAAATCAGAACGAAACGCAAAGGGTGTGCAAATCGCGCCGGTGTCCGGATCACAGGCATCGCACACAGTGATTGCGGTCGATGTGTGAGGGTAATGCACCGCAGAGACGCGGAGAAGAGAGAGAGGATGCGGGTTAGGTGACGTTGGGTCTTCGCGATCCTGGATCCTTGATGCTCGTGTTCTGAACGCTGAATCTGCGTATTCGAATTTCTCTGCGCCTCTGCGTCTCTGCGGTGAACTGCCTGCGACCATTCAGGAGCGGCTAGACGCCCGCGCGAAGGTCGCGCTCGGCTTGAAACCAGTGGTCGGACTCAGAGCCTGGGACGCCCGATGCGTACAGCTCGTACGCCCGCTTGGCGATCTCGTCGAATGTTGGCGCGGCGGTGCCCTTGCTCGCGGGCGTGTCGGTGGCCTTGATCGGCTTGACGGCCTTGGGAATGGGGGTCTGGCGAACCGGGGTCGTTACCTTTACTTTCGTCGCCTGGGCGGGCGGGTCGGTCTTTTTGGGGGTCGAAGTCTTCTTTGCCATGATCAGCTAACTCCATTCAAAAGTGGTTGGCTCCGGGTTGTCCACTATACGGTTCGACGCATCTGAATCGATTTTGGATAAGAATGAAATATGCACGACGAAGGCTGAAAGCAGAGCGTGTTCTTCTTCATCCTTCATCCTTCATCCTTAACCCTACAGCCTGCATCTTTATTCAAGGTTTTCCTTCACCCACGCGAGCACTTCCTGATCGTGCCCCTCGGGCTTCACCTTTTCGAAGATCTTAGCAACTTTGCCATCGGTGCCAATGACGAACGTGGTGCGGGCGGCGCCCATGTACTTTTTGCCGTACATGCTCTTTTCGACCCAGAGGCCGTACTGCTCGGTGACGACGTGATCGGCATCGGCCAGCAACGGGAAGTTCAGGTGGAACTTTTCACCGAACTGGGTGACGTCCTTTTCGGGGTCGGGACTGATGCCCAGCACCTGCACCTTGGCTTTGTTGTAGTCGGCCAGGGCGTCGCGAAACCCACAGGCTTCTTTGGTGCAACCGGGCGTGTCGGCCTTGGGATAGAAGTACAGGACGACGGCCTGTTTGCCCTTGTAATTCGCGAGGGAAATCGTCTTTCCATTGCTCGCGGGGAGGGCGAAGGACGGGGCGGGATCACCGACTTTGACGACGTTTAATTCTGACATAATTTGAGGCTCCGGATCGCGGAAGACAGTTCACCACAGAGAACACAAAGAACGCAGAGGACACAGAGAGGAGCAGAGCCATTCCGGTCGCTTTTCGCGTTATGGTCTCCGGATTTTCTATGTTCTCTGGAGGTTCTGACGCTTTTCGTTAGACCTTGCCCGCCAGTTTCTTGCGGATGAGGGGGTTGACCAGCGCGGGGTCGACGGTTGAGCCGTGGGCTTTCATAAACGCTCCGGTCGCCTGTCCGGCCTGCTTTTCGGTGAAGGGGTTGGCGGCCAGGAATGCGTCGACCCGCTTTTCGGTTTCCTCTGGTCCGGCCCGCTTGGGGAGGTATTCCTCGGCTACACCGATTTCGAAGTTTAACTTGGTCACTTCGTCGGGTCGACCGATCTTTTCGTACTCTTCCTTGCTCTTTCGCAGCTTCTTCGCATATGCTTCTACAGCCTGCTCGGCCGTAGTCGGCTTGGGGGACAGATCGATGTTCTTGACGTCCGCCAGCAGCATGCGGATGACCGACAACCGGTCCCGCTGCCCTGATTTCATCGCGGTCTTCATGTCTTCGGTGAGTTTGCCGAGCAGGTCCATTGGTTCTCCAGGATAGTTTGACGCCCCTCGTTGGGTCGTATGGCTATCGTAACGACCCTGTCGAGGGCTCGCACGTCTCATTCTAGTCCCCTCGGGGCACGTGCATCTGAGATCGCATCCATCATGCAGCAGTCCACACAACCTACCGCATCCGGTCCCGCCGTCATCGAAGGCATCCTTTCCCTGCCCGATGAACGCAAGGATGGAGAGCTGCGCGACCCCGCGCACCCGCTTCGCCCGGCCAAGGGAAATTTCATCATCCCGCGCAACGTCGTGCGCGACCTGCGATTGAAATCCGGCCTGTTGCTGAAAGGGACGGCCCGAGGGCGGGCACTGGACCGCATTCAGGCGATCGAAAACCGCCCCGTCGATGAGTGGACTGACAAAATCGGCATCTATGACGGCACCGCGATGGACCCCGAGCCGCAGTTGAAGCTCGAGCACAGCCCGACCGAGATCACGACGCGTGCCATCGACATCCTGACCCCCATCGGCTTTGGTCAGCGTGGATTGATCGTCGCCCCGCCGCGCACGGGCAAGACGATTCTGCTGCAGAACATCGCCAAGGGCATCCACGCGAACTACCCCGATGTGAAGTTAATGCTGCTTCTCGTCGACGAACGCCCCGAGGAAGTGACGGACATGCGCCGCAACTGCCCGGGCCTCGTCTACGCGTCGTCGAACGACAACACCGTCGACAAGCACCTGGACCTGACGCAGCTCGTCATCGAACGCTGCAAGCGCATGGTCGAGTTCGGCCACGACGTGGTTGTGTTAATGGACTCACTGACGCGCCTGGGTCGCGCGTTTAATACGGGTGGACAAGGTGGGGGCCGCACAATGACCGGCGGCCTGGACAACCGTGCGTTGGAGATCCCCAAAAAGCTTTTCGGCGCCGCGCGCAAGATCGAGCATGGTGGAAGCCTGACAATCATGGCGACGTGTCTCATCGACACCGGCAGCGCGATGGACAAAATTATCTTTGAAGAGTTCAAGGGCACCGGCAACATGGAGCTGACCCTCGACCGCAAGCTCAGCGACCAGCGCATCTTCCCCGCGATCGACATCGCGTCGAGCGGTACCCGCAAGGAAGAAAAACTGCTCGACGAAAAGACGCTGCTGGCCACTCGCAACATCCGCCGGCATTTGATGAACATGCCGCCGTTGCAGGCGACCAAGTCCCTCATCGACGCGCTCAACAAGACCAAGAGCAACGCTGACCTGCTCAATTCGATGGCCAACGCGCGGTAATGGCATCGACTTGCTCTTCACGTGGCAGGGGCATCTTGCCCATGGGTGTCCGTACGCCGACACGTCGGACGTTACGCCATCCGACAAAGCAATCGCGCCAGAGAAAGGAATGGTCAGCACGTTAGCCTCTGGCGAGCGAATGAAGATCGCTTGCGCGCTTTGATTCGGGCCGGGTACGTCCCGACACGACGGCGTACCGTCGCTGCACGGGCTGGAAGCCCGTGCCACGGGAAGAGAAGGCTCAACCCTTCGTCGATCGGCCTTTCCGTTCCGCTTTGGCGGTCAACGGATCTTCCGGCCATGCGTGCTTTGGATATTTCGCTTTGAGATCCTTCCGCACCAAAAAGTACGTGCTTCCCCAGAAGCTGCGCAAATCCTGCGTCACCTGCACCGGCCGATAGTTCGGCCCCAGCAGTTCCAGTTTTACGGGCACCCTACCACCGGCGACGCGCGGGGTGTCGGTCCAGCCGAACAACTCCTGCAATCGCACCGCGAGCGTCGGAACGCCGGTCGAATAATCGATCTTCATCCGACTGCCGCTCGGCACTTCGACCGTCGTCGGGGCATGTTGGTCAAGCAACCGATCTAGCGGGTAGTTCAACTGTGATTCAAGCAGATTCGCCAGGCCGGCTCGGCGAACCTCATCCAACGATTTTTTCCCGACGGCCGCTGATGCCAGAACCTCTCCCAATTCTGCGTCATCCAAGGCAGGCCATGGGTGTTCCGGCATGTGCGTGCGCAAGAGCGCGATGCGGGTCAGAACCGCGTTGGCTGCGTCATCCTCTGCAAACCACGATGTCGCGCGAGGGCGCAGGTAGGCCGCGATCGCGGAGCCGGCCTCGTCGGCATTCACCGACGCGTGGTCATCCTCGCGCAGCACGAGGTCGAGGTATCGCACCGACGATCGACCGACGACACGGCCCTTCACGTCGTCGAACACCGCTTGCTTCGCTCGAACGACCGACTGCGGGAACATTTCTTCCAACCATTCCGGCTCAATCGCGCTGGCGATACGCACCATCGCTTCACCCGCCTTGGCCCGATCGTCCGCCCGCGCGTCGACGGCGACGAAATACTCCGCCGTCTTCACGACCGATTCGTTCGCCAACCGCACGCCCGACCCACCAACCATAACCGCCGCCAGTGGATCGTTCTCCCGCCGTTTGCAGACCCGGTCGGGATAGGCACTGAGGATCAGTTTGAGCAGTGCTTCGTCCTCCTGCGCCTCTCCTGGTAAGCCGGCAGAGGCTAAGTGAAGGTGATGTCGATTTGCGTGCGAAACTCTCCTGGCAACACCATTCGCCAGTTCATCGCGCACACGACACACCTGCCTGGCGGCCTCCGGGTCTATTCCCTCATCGCGCAAATACCCCGAGAACCGATCGCGCTGCGCCCGTTCCAGCATCTGTAATCGCACAAGTAAATCCGACGTCCCATGCATCTTCGCTACCCGTTCGTGCGGCCGACCTTCTACCAGTGCAATGTCCTTCTCCGAGATCAATGCCGCGATCGTAGCACCTTCCTCGCCAAGCCCCGCCGCGATCGCATCATCCATCAATCGCCCTAGCCGTGGGTGCAACGGCATGGCCGCGGCGCGTTGACCGCGCGGGGTGATCTTACCCTTGGCGTCGGTCAGACCGAGCAACGACAACAACCGTTCGGCGACCGTTATCGATCGCTCGTCGGGTGCCTCGTACCAGTCAAACGCCCGCACGTCTGGTCGACCCCAGGCATGCAGCGTCAGCAGTGTTGCCGCGAGGTCGACCCGCCGGATTTCGGGCAGCTCGAACTCGTCCATCTCATTCTGCTCGCGCTGCGTCCACAGTCGGATGCACATACCCGGCGCCGTACGCCCGGCGCGACCGGCCCGCTGGGTCGCCGACGCCTTGCTGATGCGGCAGACGTCGAGCCGATCAAGCCCCCGCCGCATGTCGTACCCGGCCACGCGCGCAAGACCACTGTCGATGACCGTTCGCACACCGTCGATTGTCAGCGATGTCTCTGCGATGTTCGTCGCGAGGATCACTTTCCGCCGATTCGCCGGTCTCAGCGCCAGTGATTGTTCCGCAGGTGGCAGACTACCGTGCAACGGCAGAACGAGCAGGTCATGCCGCGCGGCCACCACCGACAACGACCGCGCCGTTCGATTGATCTCCGCGACACCGGGCAGAAAGACGAGTACATCGCCCGCATCCTCCCGTGTCGAGTCATCAAGCACACGAGCAACGGTCGACGCGATACGTTCGTCAATATAGGCTGCGCTCGGCATCGAATAGGTCGTCTCGATTGGATACGTTCGCCCCGCCACGTCGATGATCGGGCAATCGTCCAAAAACCTGGCAACCGGTCGCGCATCGAGCGTCGCCGACATCACGATGATGATCAATTCGGGTCTCGCCGCCCGCACTTCCTTCAGCAGGGCTGCCGCGAGGTCGGTGTGGATGCTGCGTTCGTGGAACTCGTCGAGTATGACACAACCGACACCCTCCAGCAGTGGATCATCAAGCAGTTGCCTGCTCAGAATGCCCTCTGTCATCACGCGCAGACGTGTGTCGCGGCCGATTTTGCGATCGAAGCGAACGTGGTACCCCACCTCTGCGCCGACGCGCCACCCGTTCTCTTCCCCAATCCGCTCCGCTGCCGCCCGTGCCGCGACCCGGCGGGGCTGTAACATCACGATGTTCGGATGCTCGGCCGACAAAATCCTTGCCCGCAACAACGCCGGTGGCACACGCGTGGTTTTGCCGGCACCGGGCGACGCGACGAGGACAAGCCGCCGGGCATCGCGCGCATGGGCTACGATCTCGGGGAGGCGGGAATCGATCGGCAGCGGAACCATTGAAATCGTTTTAACCGCGAAGACGCGAAGACGCGAAGCCATGCCAACGCCAGTGGGCTGCAGCCTTGCTCCGCGCCTTCGCGTCTTTGCGGTGGAATCCGTATAAATGTGCCTATGAATCTGTCTCGCGCCATCGCCCGTTTATTCATCGTCGGATTCGACGGCCCCGTGATCACGCCGGACATGCGCCGCATGATCGACCGTGGTGTGGCGGGCGCAATCTTCTTCGCGCGGAACGTCACGTCGCCGGCGGGGTTTGCCAAGCTTTGCGCGGAAGTGAAACGCGCCGCCGGTGATCAACCCTTCCTGACTTGCATTGACCAGGAGGGTGGCACCGTTGCTCGGTTGCGGGATGGCTTCACGCCCGTTCCACCGATGAGAGTGATTGGGCGCACCGGTGACGCAGCGCTGGCACGCAAGGTCGGTCAGTTGATCGGAGCGGAACTGCGGGCGGTGAACATCGACATGAACTTCGCGCCCGTGCTCGACATCGACACCAACCCCGCCAACCCGGTTATTGGTCAGCGGTCGTTTGGCCGCACGCCTGAACTTGTCAGCAGGCTTGGAGTCGCTTTGATTGAGGGTCTGCAATCCACCGGTGTCGCGGCCTGCGCAAAGCACTTTCCCGGGCATGGTGATACGTCTCAGGACAGTCACCTCGACCTGCCGCGCTTACCGCATGCGATGGAACGATTAGAATCGGTCGAGCTCGTCCCTTTCACCGCTGCCGTAAAGGCGGGTGTGGCATCGGTGATGACGGCTCATGTAATGTTTGAATCGATCGACCGTGACTTCCCTGCAACGATGAGCAAGCCGGTGCTCGATGGCATCCTGCGCCAGCGGTTGAAGTTTGACGGTGTTGTCGTCAGTGATTGCCTGCAGATGAACGCGATTGCCGAGCATTACGGTGTGGTCGAGGCGGTCGTGCGCGGCGTGAATGCGGGGTGCGATGTATTTCTCGTCTGCCATCATGCCCATGTCCAGGACGACGCGATCGCAGCGCTTACTCAGGCTGTGAAGGACGGTGTCGTAAGCGAACATCGCATCCACGAAGCCAACGCTCGGTTGGATCGGATGTTCAAGCAATACGTTCATCCTCCGATCGCCTTTGACGGCGCGAAGCTGCGGACGACTCAGCATCTGGAAATCATCCGTGACATCGAATCCATCGCCGGCGCGTTCACGAATGATGGGAACGACCCCACCGATTACCTGCCGTCGGTGGGTTGATTTTCACCCCATCTTTATAGTGTGCCGAACCCGGCGGTTGCGAGATCGTCTATTTCTTATGCAGACGATCGCCCTTAACGTGACTCGCGTGGAAGCGAATACGACCCAGACGACGACCGATCTTCACTCCGACCTCCGTCGGGCCCGAGTGCTCGCAAATTGGTTGGATGCGAAGTTCAGCTTCGCGGGGATCAAGTTCGGCATGGATGCGATCATCGGCCTCGTGCCGGTCGTCGGTGACGTGCTGACGGGCACCGCAGCGATGTACCCACTGTACGTGGCGCATAAGCATGGGCTTGGGACGACCGTGATCACGAAGATGGGCATCAACGTCGCCGTCGACGTGTTGGCGGGCTTCGTGCCGGGCCTGGGCGACCTGGTTGACGTCGGGTTCCGAGCGAACCTGAAGAACGTCGCGCTACTGGAAGCAGCCGCCGAGGCGGCAAAGAACCGTGATATTGTCGGACGGTAACCAGGAGCGCAACGGGCCTGCTAAAGCGGGCCCCCTTCGTACCCGATGGTGGGGGCATGAGCACCTCTGCCGTCACGCGTCAGGACACCCCGGCGGATTCAAACGAGAACCGCCGTCGCAGTGAGCGTCGACCGTACGTCATCGAGGCCTTCCTCTCATCCCCGACCGCGGTGGAACCGGTTCAACGCATTGAGGCAACCGCTGTGAACCTGTCGCGCCATGGCATCGCGTTCGACATCGAACAACCCCTGCCGACCGGCTGTTTCTACACGATCGAGGTCGGCATGGGCGACCAGCGCCTCGTCGCCGAGGTGCGTATCGTCTCGTGCCGCCAGACGGACGAAAACATCTACGCCATCGGCGCGTCGTTCTCTTAAACCGCATCCGGCCGTCAAAAAAGCCCCTTGTCGCGATGTACCGCCCGCTCGGTTATCGTCTCACGCGCCCATGCGTTCCCGACAAACCTGCCGCCAGCCCTGGTCCAGCTTCCCCGATGAAAAACTGTTGGATCTGCGCGTCTGCGACTTGGGCGTATCGCTAGAGGACAGCCCCGTCGGCAAGGCCGTCGAGCAACTCTACGTCGAATTGCAACTGGCGGG
>Ga0163144_10025869_pt1 | contig 11437 bp, 12 predicted proteins | sample OliLak19BULKMAT1_FD_123175 | JGI IMG/M metagenome (GOLD analysis project Ga0163144, IMG submission 123175) | Freshwater microbial mat bacterial communities from Lake Vanda, McMurdo Dry Valleys, Antarctica - Oligotrophic Lake LV.19.BULKMAT1 | ecosystem: Environmental > Aquatic > Freshwater >... | reverse complement strand
GATGAACGCCCTCCATCTCTATCCGATTCTCTATATGAACATCGCCGCCGCCCTTGCGAACCTGGATCCCGCCATGGAGCAGGCAGCGGAAAACCTGGGCTGCCCGCCGTGGAAGCGCTTCTTCCGGATCACCCTGCCGCTTGCCATGCCCGGGGTGTTTGCCGGGGCGTCCATTGTCTTCATTTGGGCCTTCACCGAACTCGGCGTTCCGCTCGTATTCGACTTTGCACGGGTGGCTCCCGTCCAGATATTTGACGGGCTCAAGGGTCTCGATAAAAACCCGATTCCCTACGCGCTCACGGCCATCCTGCTGATCGTGGCGGCAGGAGTTTTCGCGCTTTCCAAGTTCGTCATGGGGCGCTCCCCACTCGGGACTGCGCCAAGGCCAAAGGGGCGATCCACCTCAATCCAAGTCGGTCCTTGGAAATCCGCTGCCTGCACCTTGTTTTTTCTGGGCGTGTTTATCGTCGCCTCGATTCCTCACCTCGGGGTTCTGTTGCTATCTCTGGCAGAAAGCTGGTATGGCACCGTGATCCCCCACGAATTGACGATGCGTCACTATGCGGAGGCTCTTGGGAATGGCCTGGTCGTTCCCTCGATTCAAAACAGCCTCATGTATGCCGGTTGTGCCACCGTGCTCGCGCTGATCATCGGCCTGGCCGTCGCATGGGTGGTGGTGCGTTCGGACCTTCGATCGCGAAATTTGTTAGATGCGGTCGTGATGTTGCCGCTCGCGGTTCCCGGGCTGGTGATGGCCTTCGGCTATCTGGCGCTTTCCCAGGAGGGAAAGGCCTTCCACTTTCTCGTCGGTGCGGGAGGGAGTCCGTTCCTGCTCATCGTGGTGGCCTATGCATTCCGTCGCTTGCCCTATATTGTCAGGTCCGCCGTGGCAGGTCTCCAACAGAGTAACCCGGCACTTGAAGAAGCCGCCAAATCCCTCGGGGCCTCCCCTCTGCGGACTCTTCAGCGGGTTGCCATCCCGTTGATCGGGGCAAATCTAGCAGCGGGCTCGATCCTTGCGTTTGCCTTTGCCATGTTGGAAGTGAGTGACAGCCTGATCCTCGCGCAGCAAGCCCAGCACTACCCGATCACCAAGGCGATCTACACCTTGCTCAGCACCTTGGGAAATGGCACCGAACTGGCTGCCGCTCTGGGCGTCTGGGCGATGGTTTTTCTATCAGTCGCCATCATGGGGGCTGCCGTCCTCGGCGGCAAGCGGGGTGGGATGTTCAAAGTCTAGCGTTTGAACGATTTCAAGCTCACGAGTATAACCCTCATAGGAAGTTTGGCTCGTCAAATTTCCATTGCGGGATCTGATGCCGGAGACCACCCCGGGTATCCGCTGCGAGCAGCAGAAACAGCACGAAGTCCTTTCCGACGAACAACTCATCGGCACCCTAATCCCGGATTTGATCGTCGAAGACTGCCTTATCGTGGATTCCAAGGTGATCACCAGTTTCAACGATAGCTAGATCGCGCAGCTCGGCATCAAACGCGTTTCGAATTGATCACTCGCTGCGGGCGGATGGAAAAAAAAGACGGAACAGTAAGGTTCCGGCTCCTCATCCAAAGCCCGGTTTGCGGGTTGAAACGCCGAGCAAGAAGCCAGCGCCGTGCTCGCGCTACGCTGCCTTAACGCCGGAGGGCGGCTCACCGCGTTCTGGCAGGCTCGCCACGCATTTCCTGTCGCCTAACAGAATACTTTTTCCATGCCCCCGAAATCCAACGGGTGGACAATTCGGAGATTTGAAGTAAGGTCACGCAAACTTACATCGAATGCCTTATTTCATCCTATTGATCCTCATTGGAATCCCGCTGCTTTCGCTCGTTTGGTGGTGGTGGGCGGATCGGCGTTTGCGGAACATGAATGCGGGGCGTGGGTTGCGGATTGGGTTGATGTTGGCGATCGCAGTGTTGCTGGCGGCCTTCTGTTGGGTAATTTTCGCGAGGCGGGAACTCGTAACGGTTGGGGTCCCCGCCCCGCTTTACGCACTGGTGCTGCTGTGGGGGCTGATTTGTCTGCCGTTTCTGGGATTACCCTCAATGTTAGGGTGGTCGTTTTGGGAAATCGGGAAGAAGATCTTCGGCCAACGGGTGACCGTGGTGGACTCTGGGAAGCGGCCATGGACTCGGCGGGAATGGCTGAAATCCGCTGCGGTGGCCCTGCCAGTGATGACGACATTCGGCGCGGGAGGTGTCAGTCTGCCACTGATGACCCACTTCCGAATCCGGGAAATGACGGTGACGCTCCAAGATCTCCCTCCCGAGCTGGACGGCCTGCGGATCGCGCACCTGACCGATACGCATGTGGGGAAATTCACCAAGGGCAAGGTGCTCGATGAATTGGTTGCGGCGACAAATCGGCTGAAGCCGGACTTGGTATTGTTCACGGGGGACCTGATCGACAATACGATCCGCGATTTACCGGCAGCGGTGAAAATGTTGCGGGAGATCGAGCAGAAGTTGTTTGTGGTCGAGGGCAATCACGATCTTTTCGACGATCCAGCGGGATTCGAGCGAGGGCTGCGCGAAGGTGGCATCGCGTTGCTGCGGAACCAAGCTGCGATGTTCGAAATTCGCGGGGTGCCGGTGCAAATTCTGGGGCTGGTTTGGAATCGCGCCGAACATGAGATGGCGAGGGACGTCGATGCGATGGCCACGCTGCGCGACCCGATGGCGTTTCCGATTTTGTTAGCGCATCACCCGCATGTGTTTGACCGGGCGGCTGAGCGTGGGTTTCCGCTGACTTTGGCGGGGCATACGCACGGCGGGCAATTCATGGTGAACCGGGAATTTGGCGCGGGACCTGCGATGTTTCGGTATTGGTCGGGAATCTATCAGCAAGGAAAGCAAGCGCTGGTGGTGAGCAACGGATCCGGAAATTGGTTCCCGCTGCGGGTCAATGCTCCGGCGGAAATCGTCCATCTCACGCTGCGCTGCGGAATGGGGCAGATTTGATCCATCCACGAAGGTCTTGCATGATCGCCAATCCCGAAGGACCCTGCTGCCATGAGTCAAGACGTTGTTTCCCTCCTTCAGCAGCTTGTCCGCATTCCCTCGGTCAATCCTGACAACGCGCCAGGCACCGAGCAGATCGGCGAGGAGACGCTCGCGATTTTCCTATCAGGCTGGTTGGAATCGATCGGTGCTGAAGTCTCATTGGAGGAAATCAAGCCGGGCAGGCCGAATCTAATATCCCGGTTTGCTCCACTTGATGGAAGACCGCGGATTTTGTTAGGACCGCACTTGGATACGGTCGGGGTGGGCGGGATGGTCATCGAGCCGTTCGGTGGAGAAATCCGCGAGGACAAAGTCTGGGGCCGAGGAGCATCGGATACCAAGGGGCCGATGGCGGCGATGCTGTGGGCGCTTCACGAGCATCAGGACGTGCTAGCGGATTTACCCGTTGCCGTGGATTTCGTGGCATTCATGGGCGAAGAATCCGGGCAATGGGGTTCCAGGGATTTCGTGAGAAAGTATCACAAGGATTATATCTTCGCATTGGTAGGCGAACCCACGGCGATGCAGGTGGTGCATGTCACCAAGGGTTCGCTCTGGGCCACCTTGCGAGCTACGGGAAAAGCGGCACACAGCTCGCAGCCCGAGCGCGGTGAAAATGCCATTTTAAAACTCACCCGCGCGCTCGATCAGCTCGATCACCACCTCGGCGGGCAACTCGCCACCTTTACCCACCCGGTACTCGGGCATTCCACGATGAACATCGGAATGATTCGCGGAGGGGCGAGACCTAACATCGTTCCCGATCTCGCCGAGGCGGAAATCGACATCCGCATCACTCCGGCACTTGCTGCCGCAGGCGGTGCCTTGAAGCTGCTGACAGAGGCCATCATATTTCATGATCTTCCGATTGAAATCGTCAGGCCACACGAAAATCCGCCGATGGAGACGCCCCCTGAGCATCCCATGATTCAAAAGTTACTTGCCACCGCCTCCGGCGCGGGACTGGCTGGGGCACCTTGGTTTTCCGATGCCGCCCACCTATCGAGCGGCGGAATTCCAAGCGTCTGCATCGGTCCTGGGTCGATTGATCAAGCACACACCGCGGACGAATTCCTCGAAATCTCGGCGCTGCGGGATGGAGCCGCATTTTTCTCCGCATTCATCGGCGGTCTCAAGCGGTAGAAAACCCACGGATTGCGCGGGCAGGAAATTCGATTACTCTCAAAAATGTCGTTCAATTGTAAAACCGGTCACTGTGATACGCCCACATGGATACGCAGAGTGTTGCTTGCAGCAGGCCTCTATCACATCGGGTTCGGTATTTGGGCGATCTGCTGGCCTCACCTTTGGTTCGATTGGATCGGAGCGGCGCAGCCAAACCACCCGATCCTGTGGCAATGTGTCGGTTTAATGATAGGAGTTCTTGGGGTGAGCCTTTTGATCGCCTCGAAAAATCCGATTCATCACTGGCTGATTGTATTGATTGGATTTGTAAAGTTCACGCTCGGAGCAGTCGGTTTCGGAGTCGCGTATGTCAGGTTGGAAATCCCGATGTCCAGCGCATGGTTGTTTGTATTGGACGCTCTTATTTGGTGGGCACCCTTCGCCGTGATTCTATGGGCATGCGTTCGTGCCCACACCGGAGTCCCACCTACCCGGGAAACCCCATTGAGCATCCCAGAGGCGACGAGGAGTTATACATTATCAAATGGCATGTCGCTCGCGGAAGCTTCGGAATCAAAACTATTGGTATTGGTTTTTCTCCGTCACTTCGGCTGTACGTTTACCCGTCAGATTCTGCGGGGATTGGAAGGGATTCAAAAGGAAGCAAACGCGCATGACGCGGAACTGGTGCTCGTTCACATGCTGCAAAATGGCAAGGAAACTGAATATCTTGGCGAACGCAGCGGCGTCCTCCGCATTGCCGATCCACGCTGCGAGTTATATCGTGCGTTCGGTCTCGGAAAGGGCGGATTTCTCGAACTCTTTGGTCCGCACGTCTGGTGGCGTGGGACAGTTTCCATTTTCAAGGGCTGCGGTCTCGGGCATCTTGCGGGAGACGGACTCCAGATGCCCGGGGCATTTCTGTTTCGTGACGGCAGGATTCTCTCGGCCCAGCCTGCACACTCGGCTTCGGACCTGCCGGATTTGCCAGGACTTTTCCAAGCATTGCCATCGCCTCGCAGCCATGGGACAGTCCCTGCATGACATCCCACTAAAACAGGTATGGGTCTGCGGCGCTATCTCATCCGATTCTTTGGCTGCCTGAGTGCGATTCCACTGGTCTCATGCATTGATGGGCGCGAGGAAATCTGGTTGAATGCGAATGGCAGCGGTCATGCGGATGTTTCCTATTCGCTACCCGCAATGGCTGCCAGTCTCCAAGGCGGGGAGGATGGCATCCGCCAGTTGATCGCGGAATTTCTCAAGGGCAACCCAGCGATTTCATCTTCGAGTCTGGAGGTATCGACCGCAGAAGACCGATTGAAAATCAGAGTGCGGGCCAGCTTCGACACTCTCAAACTGAGAGAATGGTCGCAGGCGGCGCCTCTCGGCAAACTCCCCTCCTCCGCCAAGTTCATGGCTGGCGAGGTCAGCGTTCAGCTCGAGGGACTCACAGCCAATTTCGCACGAACCATCAATCCCGGAAAAGCCCTCCCCGGTGCGGTTTTCATGCCCACCTCTCAAACCAAAGGCCGTGCACTCACTTACATCATCCATTTACCAAAGGCTGCCACCGAATCGAATGCCACCCGCACCGAGGACGGCGGGCGGACCCTGATTTGGGAATACCCACTTGCCAAAGCGATTCAAAATCCAATTACCACCCGCTTCACCGCCCCGATTCCAGTTCCGTTATGGATCTCCGCCTCCGTCGTGGCTACCGTCTCGATTCTCGGTTTTTTCGTCATCCGAAGGTTGCAAAAAACCCGATTTCCCCGTGAGATACCGCCTGCGGCCTAGACACTGTGGCCGATCCCAGCTAGCACTCACGGCGTCTGCTTGCTCATCCCTTCATCATGCCTGCCCAATTTAAAGACTATTACGCCACTCTGGGCGTCCCGCGCGACGCCAGCGCCGCCGATATTAAAAAGGCTTTCCGCAAACTTGCACGCAAACATCATCCGGACGTTGCCGCAGACAAAAAGGCCGCTGAGGAGAAATTCAAGGAAATCAACGAGGCCAACGAAGTTCTCGGCGACCCTGAAAAACGTAAAAAATACGATCACCTTGGTGCCGATTGGGAAAGCCCGCACCGCAGCCACAGTGGCCCCCGTGGCACCTCCTACGCAGATGGTCAGGAATACAACTTCGGCGGCACAGGATTCAGCGATTTCTTCGAGCAATTCTTCAGCGGTGCAAGTCGCCAAGGTTCCACCGCAAACAACCGAGGTGCCGGCAAGATGCAGGGCAACGATGTGGAAGGCGACATCCTTGTGACCTTGGAAGAAGTCATGAATGGTGATGTCCGCCCGATTTCCCTTCAAATCACCAACTCCCGCACCGGCAAGGTCGAGACCCACTCGTTTCAAGTCAGGATTCCACTTGGGGTCACTTCTGGAAAACGCATCCGCATCCCAGGTCAAGGCGAGCCGGGAAGCGGTGGCGCACCCGCTGGCGATCTCTTTCTCAGAGTCCGCCACGCCGCCCACCCAGACTTCCATACCGAGGGCAGCGACCTCTACTTCGACCTGGATCTCACGCCTTGGGAAGCCGTGCTCGGAGCGGAACTCACCGTCCCGACGCTCGACGGTCCCATCAAACTCCGCGTCCCGCCGGGTAGTGAAAATGGCCATCAACTCCGCGTCCGTGGCCGAGGTCTCCCCAAGGGTAAAACCGGCGAACGCGGCGATTTCCACTCCATCATCACGGTGCACCTTCCCACCCAGCTCTCCGCCGAAGAACGCGGACTCTGGGAAACACTGCGCGGCGTTTCCAAGTTCAATCCGCGGACAACCTGACCCAATCCAGCCACCCACCTGCACACATCCCTATGCACCATTTCAAAACGATCCCCCTCATTCTTGCGCTCATCTCCACGACTCCTTTCGCCGCTGAGACACGGGCTTGGAAAAGTGCTGACGGCTTCCGTACCGTGAATGGGGAACTTGTAAAACGCGATTCCACCCAGATCACCATCCGAAATGAAGCAGGCAAGGAGATCGCCATCGAGATCGCCAAACTTCACCCTGACGAAATCAAATGGCTCGACGCCCATCACTCGGTTGCAACGCCAGTACCGGCAGGCAACACTTCCTCGTTTTTTGACAATCTCACCTTCCTCGACACGCGGGAATCCACCCTGGCGAAATTGAAGGTGAGTAAAGTCGTCGAGATGACCACGGACGAGACCTTCATCGGTCGCTCCGGCCTCAATGGCATCTTTCGCACACGCCAGAAAATCGGGCCGCTCAGTGGATTTCTCTATTTTGACTGGACCGCCGCCGGCACGCTCAAAGAACTCACCCTCCAAACCGAGACCCTCCCGGCCAGCAACTACAAATCAACCTTGGAGCCATGCTGGAAACAGTTCATCGAACTCCTCAGCACCCTCTACGGCAAACCCGTGCAAAAGGGCTCCTTCCCCTCCAAGGAAAGCATCCCTGACGGTTCATTTTTTCCTTCCCATCTCTGGACGCTCGAAACCAGCGGATCCGCCCTGCTCGGGACCGCCCGCGAAGGTGACAAGTATCAAATCGTCGTGCGTTTTTCCGAAAAAACAGTCCGGCCCGTTGCGGGTCCCTGAATGTCAGGCGACTTCCATGGATGCAAGAACGGCCTCGGCGTGGGCGCATTTTTCATCCTTCCATAAGGTACCCCGATCAAGGGTGGACTCATCCAGGACGTCGGTTGCGCCTACCATTTCACCAATACGACAGGCGCTTCGGGTCCGGGTGGTTTCATTTTTTAGAAAAATTTTCCGACCGCCTGCGGCGGAAGGTAGCGTGGCACCGCCGAGGCCGCACGCCCATGCCGGACGAAAGTATCTTGCTTCGGGCCCGTTCTTTCTCATCTCATGGGCATGCGCTCTCGGTGAAAGCATTTCTGTTTTGCTGGGAGCAAGAGTGGTTTTTTGGGCGCGTGGTCAAGTGGCACTGCATACCAATCATTCTTCATAATCACTTGCAATCATCGATGGATTCTTTAGTCTAACGGGTAAACTCATGATGAAGCGCTTTCCTGCAACTCTGACTTTTGGCATTTGGCTCGGTGCTACTCTTGGGGCTTCAGCTGGGATGACAGTCATCACGCTGACGGACATTGCGCGGGCAAGGATCGATGCCCTCTCATTTTTCATTTTCGCCTATCTGGTGATTTGCTGGGTCGTCAAACTGATTTGGAATCAACTTGCTCGATCGTTTGCGGTTCTTCCTCCATTGAAGTATCTCCAAGCGCTGGGGGTGGTTTTCATGACAGGGCTGATGTTCTATGTGGTGCTGACGATGATCTCTGGAGCCAGGGAACTGCTCACTCCGGGGGCTTGGGAGAAACAGGGAGCGGGTTATCGACTCCGGGAAGATGGTCCGGTGCCGCTCGACAAAAACGTGCGGCGCGAAGCGCTTCGGAACCTTCAGGTGGCGATTTGGGAATACGCGAAGGCGCATGATGGGATGGCTCCGCTTAGCCCTCTGGTGAACGGAATGGATTCCGAAGTGTGGTCATTTCCCGGCGGTGGGTATTATTGTTTGATGCCTGGTGTTAGGCCGGGGGTGGGACGGGCGGTGTTGGTCTATGAACCTTCTGCTGCGGGTGGGCGACGCTTTGTTTTGCTTGGAGATGGCAGCATCGAGGATCGCTCTGAAGGGACGCTCAAATCTCAAGTGGAGGATCAGTTGAAAAAGTGAGTGAGGAAACGGTCACCGCCCGGCGATCTCTCTGGAGCAGGATTGCCTGGATCATTCTGATCTTTTTTTGTGCTTTGTTTTTCATGATGCTTACCCAAAGTCAGGTCCTATTTGAACTTCCGATTCACTTCGGGCTGGGCTGGCTTTTTCACGCATGGAACACATTCCCCGGATTGATGGATGGCTGGAGAATGATTCTCGTTCCGACGGGGTGTCTGGTGTTAGGGACTTGGCTATGTCACCGGTTTATCGTGTGGTGCATTCGGGCCAAGAAAAGTCTGCGGATTTGGCGGCCAGCGAACACTTTGGCGGTGGTGGCACTGCTGATGCTCGGCTCGGGTGCCGCAGTCGCCCTCAGTGGGATCGTCCATCAAGGGGTTTGGCTTCTGGCGGATCCTTGGGTGGAGAATCGCGGTAAAAAAATCTATCAAAACGTTTCGGCTAACAGCGCGCGGCAGCTGCTGCTCGCGCTCCATGAATTTCAAGAAACGACCGGCCGCTATCCTTACTCATTTGAAGAAATGGGACCGGAAGTGGGAATGGACAAAGAACAGATACGCAGTCTGGTGTGGATTCAAACCCGGCCTGGCGATTTGAAACAGCCATTTTTGTTACTTTATCCAGGAAGCAAGCAAACCTTTGGTGCGGGTCAACCGGTGATTGTTTCGCCCGAGTTTGCTGATGGGAAAAAGGTCGTCGTGGGTTACGGCGATAGCTCCGTGACCACAATGCCGCAAAGCAGGTATCAGCAGATTCTTGAGAAATCCAAAGTGGATCGAATTTTGGAAAAACCGAGATGAAATGGTTCTATCAAATGATCCGGGCGGTGGCCTTTATCGCATTAGGCTTCGTTGCATTGATCGTATTGCTAAATGTGCTCAATATGACATACCCATTCGGAGGTTATGACCTGCTCTTTGAGCGCTTGGTGACGGGTTTCTGGTTCTTCATGCGTGACAACCTGGCGAACCTTTCGAGTGATGTTAGGACATGGGGACCGGGGCTTGGAGCATTCTTACTCGCGACGGCACTTGCTCACCGGTTCATGGCGAGACGGGCGGCTCGATCAGGTCGGTATTGGAGTTTGGCGAGTTCTTTGGGGGTCGCGTTGATCCTGCCAGTGTTGTTTGTGATTTCTTTTTTGGTTCCCGGAGTCCTTTTACAGTGGGAGCTGCTACGGCACATTTCGTGGCTCGAGATCAGATAGCTCCGGGAAACAGGTGCCTTGGTTGAGGGCGTGAATGGTTTCGCCGCTTGAGTGCTGGAAGCGGTAGGAGTGGCGGAGGGTTTGTCCGAGGTAGTCTTTGGCGGTTTTGATGGAAGCAGGGAGTGTTCCTCCGTTCGCCAGGGCTGCGGCGATGGCGGCTGATAGAGTGCAGCCGGTGCCGTGCGAGCCGCTCACGGGAATTCGCGAAGCCGTGAATGGATAGGCTTGGCCTTGGTCGATGAGGAGATCCACGCAATCCGGGCCGTCGAGATGTCCACCTTTGAGCAGGATGGCGGTTTGGAAGATTTCCGAGAGTTGGCGCGCTGCGGGTTCCAAGGCGGCAAGATCTGGAATGGTGAAGCCAAGCAAGGCTTCTGCTTCCGGGAGATTGGGGGTGATGAGTGTGGCAAGTGGCAGCAAGAGCTCGCGGTAGGCGGTGATGGCGGCCGGCTCGAGCAGGGGCGCTCCGGTGGAAGCGATCATGACCGGATCGACGACCAGGGACATGTGGCGGTGGTCTCGGAGAATGTCGGCGACCATGGCGACGTGGCGTGCGGAATAGAGCATGCCGGTCTTGATGGCGGTGATCGGAAAACTATCCAGCAGCAATGAAACCTGGTCCCTAACCATATCAACCGGGACGGGGTGGACGATGCGGACGATGTTGGCGGTTTCCGAGACCACGCAGGTCACGGCGGTGAGACCATGGACGCGGAAGTGCTGGAAGGTTTTTAAATCCGCCTGGATGCCAGCGCCCGCCGAGCAGTCCGAGCCGGCGATGGTTAGAACTGCGGGGATCCGCTGCATGGGTATCTCGAATCGATGTTAGTGTGCCATCGGGCTGTCGCCAGAAGCGTCGCCGAGGTGGGAGAGATTTGCCGGCAGGAACTTTTTGAAGCGGGTCTTATCGATGGCCTTCATGTAGGCTTCTTCCGGGGAGATCATGCCTTCGCGGAGTTTTGACCAAATGGATTCGTCCATGAACTGCATCCCTTCGTTTTTGCCGCCGGTGATGACGTCGTAGAGTTTCTGGGTGGCCCCCTCCCGGATGATGGCAGCGACGGCGGGAGTGGCGAACATGATTTCGTGAACGGCGGTCCGGCCGGGCTTGTCCACGCGTTTGCAAAGCAACTGGGCGACGACGCCGCGGAGTGAGGCGGCAAGCATGGTGCGGACTTGCGATTGTTGGTTGGCGGGGAAGACGTCGATGATCCGGTCAACGGTCTTGCGGGCGTTGTTGGTGTGAAGGGTTCCAAAGACGAGCAGGCCGGTCTCGGCAGCGGTTAGGGCGAGGGAGATGGTTTCGAGGTCACGCATTTCCCCGACGAGCACGATGTCCGAGTCTTCGCGGAGTGCGGCGCGCAGGCCATCGGAGAAAGAAGGAGTCTGGATGGGGACTTCGCGCTGGGTGATGATGGACCTT
>Ga0163144_10025867_pt1 | contig 11438 bp, 7 predicted proteins | sample OliLak19BULKMAT1_FD_123175 | JGI IMG/M metagenome (GOLD analysis project Ga0163144, IMG submission 123175) | Freshwater microbial mat bacterial communities from Lake Vanda, McMurdo Dry Valleys, Antarctica - Oligotrophic Lake LV.19.BULKMAT1 | ecosystem: Environmental > Aquatic > Freshwater > Lake... | reverse complement strand
CACCAACCACGAGCTCAAAGCGATGAGCCCAGCTCCTGAGAACCAGACTATCATCTCGTGGGTACCTTTGCTCACTGACGTGGTCAGTAGCTTTCCTGGGGGTGATGACCCCCAAGGATAGATGGACCACAGAGTATAGGCTATCCCGATGACAATCATTGTCTGGAAGATTTTTAACAAAATTCCAGTATTCGCACCTATAGCCACAGATGCAGCAACAGGTGTCACTATAGTTGCTGGTGCAGCCACGGGTATTGGTTTACTCCGCAACGCGACAACAATTATGGTGAATACACTTATAACTGCTATGACTGCAAAGCAAATCAACACTAACATCGCGTGATTCACGATTGATTCCATATCACTTTCCCCTTTTCTGTAGCTCTGCCAAGATGGCTGCGAGGATTGGATCAGTGCCTTTGCTTGATCCGCCTGTCGGTGGGGTCATGATAACAGTCCCACCGTTCTTGCCAGCAGCTTCGACTGCTCTAACGTAAGCTTCCGCCTGCATTGAGGCAAGAGCAGTATCGCCCCCTTCCTCATTCGCCTTATTGATCGCTCGCAATAAATCAGCGCGAGCGTCGCCATCAATACGGGTGGCTTTTGCTTGTTGCAGAGCGATAGCTTCAGCTTGAATTGCTTTTAGACCTGCTTCATCTAGGACCGGGTTGATCTCCAGAATCCGGAATTTGATTATCTGAATTCCACAGACGATTTCATCGTCTGTGATTCCCTCTATCGCATGACTAAGCCTTGTAGCGCCTTCCGCACTAGAAGCGGTAAGTGCTTCATCGAGCCGCATCTGTCTGGTCGTTCTGGTAAGCATATCGGTTACCAGATTGATAACGGCTTGATCCCATCTGTCAGTTCCAAAGGCAGCTTTGTGGGGGTTGATTACCTCCATTTCCGCTACCCCAATTATGTCCAAGGGAATCTTGTCCAGTGTTTCTGCTGCAGTAATATGCATCGGAAACAGGAACCGACGTGCGCGAAAATGGTCGCTCAGGTCATTTTTTACAGTAAGCACGATGTTGCTTGTTTTCCCCTCTACTTTCTCGCTCCTGTTAATTATTGTTCTCTCCAGCTCGTACTCATACACGCGTTGGATCGGATAGATGCCGGTAAAAACTGCCCCCGTTAGGGAGTAGACTATCTTTGCCCAGGTTTTAAAAGGCCAAGAGATGTCCGACGTTGGATCTTCGGATCCCTTACCAGGTACAAGTTCCCAGTAATCAGGGTCGTCTGTATTCGTGCCTAGCTTCCGAGCGAATTTGCTACCCGACGTGTTTGTAACCATGCGTACTACTTTTTTACCACGCACGATGATTTTGATTTGGCCCGGGGCCAGTGTTGTGAAAAAGTGGATACCACTCCTCATCAGCCCGACGGGCTGATTTACAAAAATGTCTTTTGCTGCCAGTATCGGCAGCATGACAGCTAGAATTACTCCGAAGATTACCACCACAGTGGTCAACCCTAGAGTAATCCCAGTCAAAGCGTAAATTAGTTCCATAATCTTCTCCTCGTGGCGTTTGCCACATTTTATTGTCAAATACCAAAGTCAGCAGGATTGCCGACTATCTGCGGGGCGATTTTTAAATCACCACTCCTTCCACTACGTTACCATACTTGGGGGTAAAAGTCAAGTTTTAGTGCTTCAAACTAGGGCTATAAATATGTTTATTTTACGCTATTTCACCAATTCGAGGCTAAACGCTATTTTTTGCATAAATTTGACCTTTAAAACCTCCCAAAACCTTTCGGTTAACCGAAAGGTTTTTTTTGAGACTGTCTTAGTAGTTGTTTGATTTAATCCGTGTTTACCCAATCTGACCCTCAGATGTTTGAGATAATTTATGGTTGCGTGCCGGTCTCGGCTCTGATACCATTTTGGCTTCTCATCATCCCATTTCACTATGATAAATATTTCTCAAGATATGCGCCCTAGAGAGCTAAAACGCCAAGCGGTTTTGGCTGATGCTCGTCATCGTAGGACTATATCCTTTTATCGCTATGTGAAGCTTTCAGACCCTGAAGCATTCCGCCTGCACCTAATCTCTGCCTGGACCGATTTTGGCTGCTTAGGACGCATCTATGTCGCTCGTGAGGGCATCAATGCGCAAATGAATGTTCCGGAAGAGAATTGGGTGAAATTTGACGTTTGGGTCCAATCCCAACCTGAACTAGCGGGTGTACCATACAAAGTTGCGGTTGAAGAAGGGGAAGCTTCGTCTTTCTATAAACTTGCTATCAAAGTAAAAGAAAAAATTGTTGCCGACGGTCTTGATGACGCCAGTTTTGATGTGACTAGTACTGGAGAGTATTTGACTGCTAAGGAAATGAATGAGTATGTCGAAGATCCAAATGCTGTCGTGGTAGATATGCGTAATGCCTACGAAAGTGAGATTGGTCACTTTGAAAAATCTATTAAACCTAATGTTGATACTTTTCGGGAAGAGCTACAGGTAGTTCCGGATCTACTAAAGGAACATAAAGATAAAAAAATTGCTTTGTACTGTACCGGCGGGATTCGTTGTGAAAAGGCGAGTGCTTGGTTAAAACACCAAGGCTATACTAATGTCCGCCACCTAAAAGGAGGAGTTATTGACTACAAGCATCAAGTGGAGCGGGAAGGTTTGCCAAATAAATTTAAGGGCAAGAACTTTGTTTTTGACGAAAGACTAGGGGAGCGAGTAGGGGATGAGATTATATCTACTTGCCACTTATGTAGCAAAAATAAGAGCGACACGCACCATCATTGCAAAAATCAGATTTGTCACGTGCTCTTCTTGAGTTGCGATAGTTGTCTTGAAAAGCACGCCGGCTACTGTGGTCTCCGGTGTAGGTTGCTTGATAAGTTTCCTGCTAAACCAAAGAAAATTTTCGCTCGTTACTACAATCGTTATTTCAAAGGTTCGCAGTTTAAAAAAGCGCGCTTAAGACAAGGGGTAGAGAAATATTATTAAGTAAATAAATATATAAATATATAAATATATAAATATGTAGATTTCCAGATATATAAATATATTTATATATCTGGAAATCTTGAACCTACTTCTAAAGTGTTAATGCCGTCATTCCCTGCGGACTCTGCCTTAGGGTCACCATTTTGGAAAGTTCGACTACTATGGTTTTCAAAAAAATCTCGAGCGAAGCATTGAAAGATACCCCACCGACGTAACGAAATGAAGTGGGGGAGGGCTCTGTCCCAGGGAGTTTCATTTTAACTTGTCGGCATATCATACATGATATGCCACTCGTATCATGTATGATATGTAGAGTATGAGAAAACAAATCAATCAGAACAATGACCAGCTTGATCAGCAGGCAGTTAAAAAGCTGTTTGAAGTAGCTGGTGTAGCGGCGCAGAAAAAACAGCTAGATAGTTTTTTAAAAGGATTGCTGACTAATAGTGAGCAACTAATGTTGGGCCGTCGCTTGCTAGTTGCTGAGTTACTTTTGTCTGGACAAACACAAGCTGAAATTATTTATAAGTATAAAATTAGTCCAAACACGGTGTGGCGAATCAACAAATGGCTAATCGCCGAATTCCCTGAGTATGGCCTGGTGCTAAAGGAGGCCTTCGCCACTAAGAAAGCGCATAATAGAGCAGAGAGGATGTCTTCATTTGATTCTCTCACTTTTGCCAAACTCAAGAAAAGATATCCAGGTCACTTTTTACTTTTTAATCTGGCTGACCGTAGGTTGAAAAAATAGTTTACATAGCATACATGATATGAGTATCGTATCAGGTACGATGTGTAAACAAAAAACTACTATTCAAAAAATAGCAGTTTTTGTTTTGCTCTAGTGCGCCCTCAAGGATTCGAACCTTGGACCGTCTCCTTAAGAGGGAGCTGCTCTACCGACTGAGCTAAGGGCGCATTAATATTGACTGGAAGTGTACAATAAATTTCTGGCTTAAACAAGTAAATAAACCGTAAAGACAATTTTTGAAATTATGCTATACTCTTTTCCGTATCCGCGCGGGTGGCGAAATTGGTAGACGCGTTAGTCTTAGGAACTAATAGAGTAATCTGTGGAGGTTCAAGTCCTCTCCCGCGCACAGAAAAAGGCCGCATCAGCGGCTTTTTGTGTGGGCGGAGAAAACGTTGGTTTTCGAGAGAGGACATGAAGAGGTTGAATATATCGCACGGAGCGTAGCGAGTACGATATGAAACCTGTACTGGGAGCGTGAATCAAGATCTACGATTTCGGTACACCTTTTGGATATTTTTCCGTTCCTCATAAAATTTTTTGAAAGTTGTTCTCGTCTCTCGGCACAAATAAAAATACTATCAGAAATTTCTGATAGTATTTTTATTTGTGCCGAGAGCGGGACTCGAACCCGCACGCTTTTTTAATAGGCAAAGGATTTTAAGTCCTTCGTGTCTACCATTCCACCATCCCGGCACTGAGGACAAAAATGGTGGTGTTTTTGTCGGTAAGGGAGTTTGTCACTCTCGTGGTTATTTGTTTTGTTTACGACCCACAAATAAAATCACTTGCTTGACCACGACTCACTACCTCGTTGATTAGTATTGAAAGACAACTCGCATCGCTCGTCTTTCAATACCCACACGTAGCATGAATTTGCATGGTACTCCAGGACTCACGCCATAAAAGCGCCTAAGCGCTTCTATGGCGTGAGTCCTGGGTGGGAGTTGAACCCACGTATGGCGGTTTTGCAAACCGCAGCGTTAACCACTTCGCCACCAGGACTTAATAAAGACTACTTTAGCATTAAATGAGACCGTCTTCAAAGCACAGCATCGGATTACATGTTACGTCATACATGCAAAAAGTAGCAAGATGTATCTTATACACCTTGTTACTTTTCAAGTTTTCGTGAAATATCATCGATGTGTTGTCGGTGACGTTCACCGTAATCAACACTAAATTCAATAAAAGGGATAATCTTAAGATTACTTTTCTTTTTGATGTAACCACGAATTTCACCGCCTGATCGTTTCAGAAAAGCTAAAGCCGCCTCTTCTTTGCCATCTGGAATAGTAGTAAAAAAAATGGTAACACGACGATAGTCTGGAGCTGTACTAGTACGGGTCACTGTTATTAGGGGATCAGTATTAGCTTCTTGTTGGATGAATTTAGCGACGATTTCACGAATCAAAGATTCAACGCGGAGATGACGATCTGACATAATTAGATATAGTTAAGTTACCACAATATCGTATGGTTCTAGATAATCTCCTGGAGCCACTTCGTTTTTAGTTTCAAGTTGTAAGCCAAATTCACCTTCAGTTACTTGCTCAACATCTGATTTATATTGCTGGAGGTTCTTGATTGTTCCTTTACCAATTTCTATGTCCCGACGGGTAATCTTCACTCTTTGCTTGAGTCTGATAGTACCTTCTTCAACTCTCGCGCCGAGGACATGGAGATTTTTTTGTGTACTGAAGTACTTTATTAACTTCACCTTTCCACTCGTTTTCATTTCCTCAATACGTGGTGTTCTTTCCTTAAGGGCATTGTTTAGCCAGTCAGCTAATTCATAAATAATATTGAAAGTATCAATCTCAACACCTAGTCTTTCAGCCAGATCAGCAGCTTGTCGTTCTACTTTAACATTGAAACCTACAATGATTGAGTTTTTGGTGGCACTAACATTTTGTACATCATTTGAACTAATGTCACCAACACCGGAACTAATTATCTTAACCGTTATTCTTTCTGAGGTAAATTTACTTAGTTCGTGTTCAATAGCCTCAATGGTGCCAAGGACGTCAGCTTTAATTAAAATTGGAATTGTCGGTAATGGATTAACTATGCGGACATTTTCAACTTTGATTGGCCGGTTTACTTCACAAGCGGCCTCGGCCTCCTTCTTTGAGTCAACAGTGTAAAAGGACGCTCCAACTACAGGGATATCACCAAATCCAACGATTCTAACTGGAGTAGAAGGAGGAGCTTCAGCGATAGATTTTCCTAAATGATTTTCCATAATTCGCACTGGAGTAAAACATGAACCAGAGACTACAAAGGTACCTTTTTTGAGAATACCATCAGTTACAATCAGGGTGGCGGTGTTGCCGCGTTTTGGATCCATCTTACCTTCGATTACTTGCCCAACTGCTGGCGCATTTAAATCAGCTTTAAGTTCAGCAATATCAGCGACCAGAATAATGATGTCGAGCAACTCGCTAACGTTTTCGCCAGTCTTAGCAGAAATACCAACCCAGGGAATATCGCCCCCCATACCCTCAATGTAGATCTCATTTTCAATTAAACTTGTTTGTGTTCGAGTGATATTAGCACCAGGTTTATCTATTTTGTTGATGGCAACAATGTAAGGGATGTTGGCCTGCTTGATTGAAGAGAGGGCTTCAAGTGTTTGTGGTTTTACGCCGTCTTCAGCTGAGACTACTAAGACAGCGATGTCAGCTACGTCAGCTCCCCGGAGACGCATTTTTTGAAAGGCCTCATGGCCAGGAGTATCCAAGAAGGTGATGTTTTCAACGGCACCATCCTTGGTCTTGTGGGTAACTCCATAGGCCGAGAGGTGTTGAGTAATACCTCCAGCCTCGCTCTCGACAATATTACTTTTACGAATGTAGTCCAAAAGAGTTGATTTTCCATGGTCAATATGACCCATCACTACCACAATGGGAGCGCGTTTGCTAATGTCTGAGGTGATTTTTTTTGTTTTTTTCATGGTGATAATAAGTAAAACGCCCGGGTTGGCGAACTAATAAATAAGTGTTGGGCAGTATAGCAAAGATTTACATATTTTTCACCTTATGTCATGATTTTAGAATGTTTTTAATTCCTTGGGCGAAACGCCAGCCAAAAAGAATTTATCTTGATTATGCAGCGGCAACACCTCTGCTTCCTGAAGTTAAAAAAAGTATGGAACCTTTTTTGACTAATTTTTTTGCTAATCCTAGCGCTATCCATCAAGAAGGCTCTCAAGCTAAGCAAGCAGTAGTAAAAGCCAGGCAAGACATTGCCACTATATTAGGTGTACGCCCTGGTAGAGTGACTTTCACTTCTGGCGGAACAGAAAGTAATAACTTAGCTATCCTGGGTTTAGTAAAAAAATTACATCGCGAAGAAGGAGTGCCTTACAACCAGATGGAAATCTTGACCACTAGAATCGAGCACCCTTCTGTCTTAGCTGTCTTACCAATTTTGCGAAACACGGGTGTGAAAATTAACTTTGTTGAAGTTGATAGTGAAGGAAAGATTACTCTACCAACTTTAATTGCAGCTCTAACTCCAAAAACAGTTTTGGTGACTTTTGCCTATGCCAATAGTGAGATTGGAGTAATTCAGCCAGTGCAGCGCTTGGTTCGAGAAATCCGGAGATTTGAGAAAAAGTTGCAACATAAGATAATTGTCCATATTGACGCCGCCCAGGCACCGCTCTGGTTGCCGTGTAAACTTCCTGATTTAGGGGTAGATCTAATGTCACTCGATGTGGCAAAGTGTGGTGGTCCAAAAGGGGTGGGGCTCTTGGTGGCACATGGTGATATTTCATTATTTCCGATTCTTTATGGTGGCGGTCAAGAAGAAGGACTTAGGCCCGGTACTGAAAATGTAGCTGGCATCGTTGGCGCTGCTGCTGCTATACGCTTAGCTCAGGCTACTTACAAGATGAGATCTAAAAAGGTGACAGTCGTCAGGGATAAATTCTTCCAGCTTTTATCCGAGATGCTACCAGGTGGAACTGTCAATGGTCCTTTAGGCGAATCACGGTTATCCAATAATATTAATTTTTCTTTACCTGGTTTTGATACCGAGTACGCCGTGGTGTATTTAGACAAGCACGGCATCGCCGCTAGTACTAAAAGTGCATGTGCTGGAGCCGGTGGAGGAGAGAGTACTGTAGTGCTAGCAATTTCAGGCGACGATAAAAGAGCAAAATCAACGCTACGTCTATCGCTTGGTGAAGAAACGGAAGTGAGAGATCTAGAAAAAGTAATTGTTTTACTAAAAAAATATCTAGAAATGATGTCTAGCTTGACTCAGTAGTTTATTTATTGCAATATATAGACAACGCACGCGTAGTAAAGGTTGCTTAGCCGTTTACTTACTTAATCCCAAATCTTTTTCTTAGTTTTCGTCTAAGTGTCGTATAATCATATTGTCATATGCCTAATTTCCAAAATTTTACATCTAAAGCCAAAGAAGCAATCCGTAAAGCCCACGAACTCGCCATTGAGCGGGGGCAAAATCATGTCAGTCCAATTCACTTACTGACTTCGCTCGCCATGCAAGACGAGAGTATGGTTATTTCTGTATTGGACCGACTAGATATCGACGTTGTTTCTTTTACTGACTTGTTGCTAGAATCTCTTGAAGTGACTGAAATGCAAACTACCATCTCACCCTCATACCAACTTTATTTAACCCCAGAGCTAGCTAAGGCCTTAGATTACTCCGGGAAATTCGCCGAAAAAACAGGTGACGCTTACGTTGGAGTCGAACACTTATTTATTTCAATCTTAGAGTACCCTGGGCCAGCGCATGAGGTGCTAAAACGTGTTGGTATCGACAAAGAAAAAGTAATGCGTACCATTAAAGATGTTCGGGAACACAGTGTGACAGATGCACAGGCGCCTAAAAAACATCGTGCTTTAGCTAAGTATACTCGAAACCTAACTAAGTTAGCTCAAGAGAATAAGCTTGACCCAGTTATTGGTCGTGATCTTGAAATACAGCGAGTGATTCAGATTCTTTCTCGTCGAACAAAAAATAACCCAGTTTTAATCGGAGAAGCTGGAGTGGGTAAAACAGCTATCGCAGAAGGTCTAGCTCAGCAAATTGTCCTTGGACAAGTACCAGAATCAGTCAAAGAAAAAGAAATTCTTTCACTAGATCTAGGTCTATTAGTGGCTGGAACAAAATTTCGCGGAGAATTTGAAGAAAGACTAAAGGCGGTAATGAAGGAAGTGGAAAGTTCTGCAGGTGAGGTAATTCTCTTCATTGATGAACTTCATACCATCGTGGGTGCAGGTCAGGCCGAGGGTTCTATGGATGCCTCAAACATGCTGAAGCCAGCTCTGGCTCGAGGTGAAATGCGTGTCATTGGAGCCACAACCCTCAAGGAATACCAAAAACACATAGAAAAAGACCCGGCTCTAACACGACGCTTTCAACCAGTCTTCGTTAACGAGCCTTCTTTAGAAGACGCGATTGCGATTTTACGTGGTCTGTCTGAGAAGTACGAAATCTTTCACGGTGTCCGGATAACCGATGATGCTATCGTGTCAGCGGTTAATCTTTCTACTCGATATATTACTGATCGCTTTTTGCCTGACAAAGCTGTTGACCTGATTGACGAAGCAGCTTCGGCTTTGCGAATTTCATTAGAAAACAAACCAGAAGAGTTAGTGGTTGCTGATAGACAGATACGCCGCTTAGAAATAGAGCGAGAAGCTTTACGTAAGGAAGTAGAAGTATCAGAGAATAAAACAAAAATCAAAGCTCGAATTAAAGAGATTGAAAAGGAAGTTGGAGAACTAAAAGAAACAACCTCAGCTATTGAAACTAAATGGAATAACGAACGCAGTGCACTTGGTGAAATCAGTAAGCTTAAAAAAACTTTAGAAGAACTACGAGTTGAGGCCGAAAATGCTGAAGCCATGGCTGATTTAACTCGGGCTGCTGAAATACGTTACGACTTAATTCCTGCAACGGAGAAAACTTTGGATGAAAAATTGAAGCGGCTAAAGAAATTGCAACGTAACCGACGTTTACTAAAAGAAGAGGTGACTGAAGAAGATATTGCTAACGTAGTTTCTCGCTGGACCGGTATTCCGGTTTCCCGAATGCTAGAAGAAGAAGCTAAGAAACTAGGTCGAATGGAAGAAGTATTGTCCGAGAAAGTAGTCGGACAGAAACACGCTATCAAATTAGTGGCAGACGCAATTAAGCGCTCACGGGCAGGGATTTCTGATCCCAATCGACCAATTGGCTCTTTCCTTTTTCTGGGACCGACTGGAGTCGGTAAGACAGAATTGTCCCGAGCTCTAACTGAGTTCATGTTTAACGACCCTGATGCTTTGGTGCGGATTGACATGTCTGAATTTATGGAAAAGCACTCAGTATCAAAAATTATCGGATCCCCTCCTGGCTATGTTGGTCATGAAGAGGGTGGGTCAATAACTGAGCGTGTGCGACACCGTCCGTACTCAGTTATCTTGCTAGATGAAATTGAAAAAGCTCATCCAGAAGTCTTTAATATTCTCCTGCAAGTACTAGACTCGGGGCACTTAACTGACGCCAAAGGACGAAAAGTGAACTTCCGGAACACCGTTATTATCATGACTTCAAATATTGGTGCGGAACACATTGATCGTATGTCAAATTTTGGTTTTTCGGCGACTAGTGATAAGGGTGAGGCGGCACAATACGTACAGGCCAAAGATAAAGTAATGGAAAGTCTTAAGCACTTTTTCCGACCGGAATTCCTCAATCGACTAGATGAGACTATCATCTTCGACATCCTTTCGGCTGAGACAATTCGCAGTATTGTTAATATTCAGATTGCTGACGTGCAGAAACGTTTGGAAGAGAAACAGATTGCCCTCCATGTAACTACTGATGTGTTGGAGTACTTGTCTAAGGAAGGTTATGAGCCTAAACTCGGTGCTCGACCGTTGAAGCGTGTCATACAGAGCCGTATTCTCACACCAGTAGCAAATATGATGGTGGGTGAAGGAATGCTACAAAAAGGGACGGTTAAGGTATTGATGAGAAAAGGTGAATTAGCCTTTGACATGGTTAGACAGGAAGCTAAGAAAAACAAGCTAAAGCCATCCAGAGCAAAAGAACTAATTAATGCTTAGAGAGGAATAAATAAAAAATACAAATGGCTCATTAGAGTCATTTGTATTTTTATTTATAAATAAGTTTTTAACAATGTAATTCCTAGTGGACTTTACCTTGGGGTCTCCATCTCGGAAAGTTTTAAAACCTAAGGTTTTCAAATAAATCTTGAGCGAAGCATAGAAAGACACCCCACCGAACGTAATGAAATAAAGTGAGGGTAGGGCTCTACCTTAGGAAGTTTCATTGCTAAATATTCAATAGTAGGCAATTTCGGTCACGAATCACTAAGTATATTTGTTTACCACAAGCAAACTTCTCGGCCTACAGCCGCAGTACAGGTTGTTGATAGTCTAGTTCGCTGCGCTCCTAAACTATCTAACTAACTAACCTTTTCGAATCCCTCACGTGAGTGACATTTAGTCACTCACTCCGGCGCACGAACAAAAAATAGCCCAAGCAAAAGCTTGGGCTATTTTGCATTTGTGTGTTTCTTGTACCAAGTTAGAACCTATTTTAAAATAAATAATTTGGAACATTCCGCTCGGTGATACCCCACGCGCGAGTACGCGCGTCCTCTTGCGAAGCAAGAGAGCGGAAATGTGCAATGTATCCCGCACACCACCGCAAATCGTTCTAGGGCTACT
>Ga0163144_10025864_pt1 | contig 11438 bp, 9 predicted proteins | sample OliLak19BULKMAT1_FD_123175 | JGI IMG/M metagenome (GOLD analysis project Ga0163144, IMG submission 123175) | Freshwater microbial mat bacterial communities from Lake Vanda, McMurdo Dry Valleys, Antarctica - Oligotrophic Lake LV.19.BULKMAT1 | ecosystem: Environmental > Aquatic > Freshwater > Lake... | reverse complement strand
GCATAAAAACTCAATGGAAAGCCTAAGATAGAGGGTAAATTATTCACCGACTAATTTGTGATGGATGAAGAACCGCTTTCAGGCATCTCTAAATTTTTGCTAAGCCAAAATTTGCCCCCCATAGTTGAAGATGAAGGCGAACTTTGTCTGTGGTTGCCATCAGCCGCTGCGCTAGACAAGCTATTCTACTGTCTGAAGAAACTGCCCATTCAATTTTCGCCAAGGTTAGCAGAGCGATACTGTCAACTGCGCTTGAATCATGAGACTGCCAATCACTTGTGTGCGCTGATTTTAGAGAGTTTTAGCGATCGCGAGTTGAGAAATACCAAGGTTTTAGCGATCGCCGCTGACAGTACCCCTCAACTTGAAGATTTTCCTAAAGTCATCACCCTTTATTGCTATATCACCCTCAGAAATGCGCGGTGGTTGCTGGATATGCTTGCCACTGGTAGCCTTACCAGTCATTTTCAGCCGATAGTCTCTGCCCAAGACACTAGCCAGGTATTTGCCCTAGAGTCATTGATGCGCGGCATTAGTCCCCAAGGGCAGTTAGTATCGCCACGCCAAATCTTTGGAGTAGCCGAAGATATTGATTTGCTCTGTCAGGTGGACATGGTAGCCCGCCAAAATACGATTGAGGCCATGGGGCGTTGGAATTCCAATGGCAAAATGTTTATTAATTTTCTGCCAAACTGCTTAGATGATCCGAACTACTGCCTACATTGCACGATCGCTGACATTGATGAAGCTGGCATTCCCCACGATCGGATTGTGTTTGAAATTACCGAAGTAGAGCGGGTGCGGGATATTAAACGCTTTCGCCGTCTGTTAGATCTCTATCGTCAAACTGGATTCCAAATTGCCCTAGATGATATTGGCTCTGGCTACTCTAGCTTGAATATGTTGCATCAACTGCGCCCTGACTTTATCAAGTTAGACATAGAATTAATGCGAAATGTGCATCAAGATCAGTACAAATCCCTGATCGCCCAGAAGCTGATAGAGGTCGCCCAAAGCATGAATATTCAAACCATTGCCGAGGGAATCGAGTCACCCAGTGAGCTAGATTGGGTAAGGAAGCATGGTGGCAACTATGTACAAGGATATTTAATTGCTAAACCTGCGCCGATGTCCGAGCAGTATTCACTCTTAGCAAAACAAAAATTTCTGCGACACAATGAGCGCCTCTAGGATTCTTTGGGATTTCTTTTTGGAATTTTTTTGGGGAGATTTTTCTGTGAATAGCAAGGGACACTTTAAGGGCAATAAAGCTAATCTGCCTCAAAAAGTATGTGCTACCTGCGGTTTAACTTTTACTTGGCGCAAAAAATGGGCAAAGAACTGGGAAGAGGTAAAGTACTGTAGCGATCGCTGCCGCAGGCATAAAGGAGAAGTATTATAAATCTCCTAAAATTTAGGCAGCCGCCAAACTAGTAAGAAGCGATCGCTGCCGCAGGCAAAAGAAATAGGATTAGCCAAAGCAATAAATGGAGAACTGGATCTTACAAATAATCGCGATCGCACTAGGGGCAAGTATTGGTAGCTTTATCAATGTTGTGGTTTATCGGTTACCTGCGGGGATCTCTTTAATCCATCCGCCCTCTCGTTGCCCCCAATGCCAGACTAAGCTTGCGCCCAAAGATAACATTCCGATTTTCGGCTGGTTTCTACTCCAGGGTAAATGTCGTTACTGCCACAAAGCGATCGCCTGGCGCTATCCTCTGGTCGAGGCTACGACTGCTTTTTTATTCTGGTCAGTTGCCGCTTTCTGGGGCTTCTCTCTGCCTTTACCTTATCTGCTTGCCTTTGGGCTATTTCTAGGCTGGCTGCTGACGCTGTCCTTAATTGACCTAGACACCATGACTTTACCCAATCCCTTAACTCAGTCAGGGCTGGTGCTTGGTTTAAGCTTTCAAATTCTCTCTCCTACCCCAGTCAAGTCTTTACTCACAGGTATTGTGGGGGCGGTGATCGGAATCTGGCTGCTGCCTGGATTAATTTTCTTAATTCAAATTGGCATCTTCATTGGCGACCTAATCGATTTTCCAGTTGACTCGCTCAAAGGCAAAGAACTTATGGGCGGAGCCGATGCCAAACTTTCTGCCATGATTGGCGCTTGGTTAGGTTGGGAAAAATTGCTCGTCGCTCAAGCGATCGCCACGGTGGTGGGTCTATTTGGCAACCTTAGTAAACTTGGACAGGCAAAGCCGTTTCCTTTCGGTCCATTTCTGGCATTAGGCGGCGCGGTTGCCTTATTTTATGGTGATATAATCATTAAAAGCTATCTAAATTGGATCGGCATAACCTAGCCTCCTGCTGCCCTAAAACTTTTTGCACGATCTACTATTGACAATGTTGGTTGGAAGTCTATAATCCCTGCATTGGATGTGAGGATTACCGCCCTCTTGGTGGGTAAAAACGTATGTTTAGTGGCTTAAAAAATATTTTCAATGGTAAGCCCAAGGGCTTAGGCATAGAGATCAACTCAGAGCGAGTAAATATCGTTCAGTTACGGCGCAGTGGTCAAAACTCTTTCAAGTTAGTAAACTACGCTACTTTCCCTCTTCCAGAAGGCATAGTGGAAGAAGGTAGAATTAGTGACCCCATTGCGCTGGGCGAAGTGGTACGCGAATTACTCGCAAGTAACAAAATCAAATTAAAGAAGGTAGCAACTGCTGTACCTGGTAGAGACGCTGTCAGCCGCCTGATCAAGCTCCCTGCGGAAATTCCTGATGCGGAGCTACGAGAAATGGTACTGAACCAAGAGGCAAGCCTCTATCTTCCTTTTCCGCGTGAAGAAGCAGATGTGGACTATCAAAAGCTGGGGGTTAGCCTAGATGACGATGGGGTTGAACGCTTAGAGATTCTAATGGTTGCCACCCGCAAAGAGGTGACTGATACTTATATGCAGGCGATGGAAATTGCCAGCCTTGAAGTTGACATTGTCGAAGTTGCCAGCTTCTCCTTGATTCGGACACTCAATTCTTATCTCTCCCGCTTTAGCTCAACTGCCGAAGCTGTAGCGATCGTAGACATTGAATACGAAGCCACAGAAATCACAATTACGGTAGATGGTGTGCCACAGTTTTCCCGTACTGTTGCGCCTGGCACAATTCAGATCCAAAATGCTCAACTACGCGCAAATAATTTACCGCCGCGCCGAAATACTGACCTAGAGAGTCTTCAAACCTTGAGTATCCCAGTTCAATCTATGGATACGGCGGGCTTGGCTTCTGGTAGCGGCGTTAATTTAGGTGATGCGGCAATCCTGCGAGTGTTAGGCGACTTAGCGGATGAACTCAGGCGCTCAATTGATTTTCATACCAGTCAAACTCCTGGCTCAGATGTAGTTCAGCTGCTAATTGTCGGCCCTGGAGCTTGTATAGGCAACTTAGATGAGTTTTTCCGACAACGCTTAGGAATTGCGGCTGAGCAAGTAGATCCGCTCATTGCTTTAGCGATCAAGTCTGACAAAGAAATTCCAATCCAGGATCGCTTAGCGCTGTCGATCGCTTTAGGTTTAGGGGTTAGAGAGGCATAATAAATATGTTTAAACTTGATATTAATTTTTTAGATGATGACTCGCGTAAAGGTTCTGAAGCTTTTGCGGCTGAAGCTCAACCCTTGGCAGATTCTCAATTTATCTTAATTGGTGGCGGTATCGCATTGGTAGCCCTAGCGATCGCTGGTGGTTTCTGGTACTTTATTGACCAAAAAATCCAGAACCAGAATATTCAGATTGCCCAGTTGACTGTCAAGGAAAGCACCTTGGATGCCAAGCTCAAAGAACTGGCAGCTGTGGAAGGTTCAGTCATAAAGATTGAAGCGCAAACCCAGGCACTAGTTAACTTGTTTGTAGAAGATATTCCGATCTCCTCAATCATGACTGAAGTGCGCGCACGCACAGCTACCAATGTCAGGATCAAAGACTTTAGTCAAGACGGCAAAAACCTTAAGCTTAGCGGCGATGCCAAAAACTACGATGATGTCACCGATTTAGTTTTACTGCTTAAAGGCTCCCCCCTAGTGGAATCAGAAGGCGTAAAGCTGATTTCTGCTGCTCAACAACCTGAAGATAAAGAGACTAGAATCGCTTTAGTTTCTTTCGATATCGCGGTGCCCCTCACCAAGAAAAACCTAATTGAGTTGTTGCCCGAACTGGAACGTACTGGCGCTCAAGGTGCAGTTGCCCGCATTAGATCACTGCAAGATAAGGACATTAGATCACTGCAAGATAAGGAGGTATTACCAAAATGACAGCGAATCTCGGTGCGGGGGCAAACCTCGCTGATGATACTTCAGAAGGCTTATCGCTTTTTGGCATAACTCTAAATAGTCGGACAATCGGCATTGTTCTCGCTGTGGCAGGTGTGGGACTAGCAGTTTGGGGTACTAGTCAATACACCGCACCTAACCTAGAAAAAATCGAGAAAAACGAGAATGATATTAGGTCGAAGGGTGAATCTATCGCCACTAAGGATAGTCAGATTACTGCTAAAGGAAATGTGTTAGAAAAAGTAGAAATTGCCAAGAGTAAAAACCAAGCTGTTTTAGATCTGCTACCTACCACAGAAAACATGAACACTTTACTGGTGGATTTGAATGCACAGATTCCAGAAATAGTAAGGATTCCCAATCAATTTAACTTGGTAGTAGAAACGCGCAGTGGTTTAAAGGATTACAAACCGGTGGAATTACCTGCGAAAGATGCGCAATATTCGCAAAATGTTGTAAACGTCAAGTTTGCGGGCACTTATCAAGACATCGTGGAAGTAATTCGTAAAATCGAGCGAATCCAGCCCCTATTACAGATGAAAAATCTAAAGCTAAAACCTGTTACTTTGGTGCCGGCTGAAACCAAGAGATATACTGCGGAGCAGCAGGCGCAAATTCTGAAAGTCTTACCTCCAGTTTTGGATGTGTCTTTTGATTTGATCGCCAATACACCTAAGCCTCCCCAGTTAATACCTGATCCTGCTAATCCAGGTGTTCCAGCTCCCGCTCCGCCCGCCAAATAGAAGCAGAGGTTAAGTTTTGATTTTGCATATTTCCAAAAATTGCTAATAACAAATTAGGAAAGTATGCTATTAAATTAACTGATTGTTTAAGGTTTTAGAAGGGATTAAATGGCTTTTATTTGATAGTTCATCTACTTTCTTTCCTGTTTTTCTTAGCTACTTTGAATAGATTATTTCGTAATCTATTTGATAGTCCTATTTACAAGATTAAAAGTTACTTAATAAGTATTTAACTGGCAAATTATGATTGAAACCAACTTTAACTAAATCGCCGCTCTATTAACAACTTGAGAATTTAGAATCTTTTAAGAATGTTAATAGTAATTGAGAATCTGAGAGTAGCAGTGATGACGAGTATGAAGTGGTAAGTAAAGGAACGACAAAATTGCATTGAGATTACACAATTTTAATTATGCTGTAAGCCTGCTGTAGATATGTTGTGAACATTCGGTAAATATTTTAATTAAGCCAGTAATGCCGAAATTATTTCAAATAGAGTTTTTACAAGGTTTTTCACGGGTTTTTTACAGCGTTTTTCATAAGGTCTAATGCCTGAGATTGGGAATATATTTAGTGGTTAAGCGAGGAGTTGAATTTATGAATTTACAGTCCAAACAGAACATGAAGAACGTTACTTGTTGGCTATCAGCAGTGGCAATCTGCCCTCAATTGGTGTTGGTCTCACCTATGTTTGCGCAAGGAGTTAACCAAATTACGGCGATCAAAGCGATCGCTACTCCTGAGAATCTCCAAATCAAGCTAGAGATGACAGGCAAAGAACGTCCACAGATTACCTATGCCAATCAAAGTAGTAAATCCTGGGTAGCGAATCTAAAGGGCGTTAAGTTGGGCTTAGCAAATGGCAGTGGTAGCTTCGCTCAGGTAAATCCTATGCCTGGAATTGCCACAATTGAAGCTATTCAGCAAAATGGCGATCAGGTACAAGTCAGAATCACCGCCACCGATACCTTTACAGGTAAGGCTAACTTCAAGCGCCAAGATGTCGGCAATAGTATTTCATTTATAGTGCCTAGTCAGTCAGTAGCTGTAAAGAGATCTAATCCTGCGCCCATAGCAATTCAATCAAAGCGCGATCTACCGATCATTGCTCAAGCGGTTAGCACTGGAGCTACTAATTCGATTAATGGCGGTAATGCTTATGCTAATCCCTCGGCGACCAAAGCTGCTGCACCGAATATGACATTCAAGCCCCTATTTGAGTCAAAAATCACAATTATTGGCAGAGATGGTAAGACTAAAATCGCTCAGCAACCATCAGTTCCTACATCAAGTCCAACGCTTTCTCCTGGCCCCAGAAGTATGCCAATCAGAGCCGAATCAGTTACTCCTAGACTCCCAGGACGAGTACAAGGGATAGTACCTCCTTCTCAGCGTCGCCCTGTGCCACCTCCTGTAGGTGATATTTCTGTGAGTACCACTAATATGCGTCCAGATATTGTGGATCTTGGTTCTTCTGCCAAAATCGCCAAGCTGGTTCTGCGTGGTGCTCCCGCTATTCAAGTATTACAGTTGATTGCTAGGGAAGCTGGCGGGTTGAACGTTTTGGGTGCCGATCAAGGTGGATCAACTACGCCTGCTACTCCTGGAGCGGCAGCTGGAGCAAATACCAGTGGAATTAACCGCATCATTGAAACTGTAGACATTGAGAACACCTCAGTTCAAGAAGCTTTTAATAATATTTTACAAATTACAGGTCTAGATGCCAGCCGTATTGGTAAAACTATCTTTGTCGCTACCAAGCTACCGTTCCAACTCAAAAACGTGGTGAGTCGCACCTATCGCCTTAACCAGACCAACGTGGGCAACGCTACTGCCTTTTTAGCAGGTTTAGGGGCAGAACGAGTTGTTAACCGCCTTAGAGCTATTCCTGGAGTACAGGCTGCTGCGCTAGGTGCTGGTGGTAATGTGATCGTCAACACCACGACTGAATCGATTCCTGTACTTGAGAGTGTGCAACCTACCGCTAATTCAATTTTGCCTTTGCGAGGATTACAGGTATTTGCGGATGAGAATACGAATACCGTTACTCTAGTAGGCTCGCCTAGCCTAACTGAGTATGCGGCAACTCAACTTGCACGCTTGGATGTCCGTAAACGTCAGGTGGCTGTAAATGTCAGAATCGTAGAATTGAATTTGAATAATAGTCAAAATATTGGTTCTAGCTCTTCTTTTGGCGCTGGGGACTCCTTCTTTACGGTGAACAACGGTGTCGCGGTACTGAACTTTGGTCAGGTTAGCCCTGGCAATACTGCTAACACTACGAATCAACCTGGAGTGCTGACTCGCGGTACGATTGCAAACCCCAATGGAACTGATCTAACAGTTAATCCTAACGGCACTGAGCTGACCCGCGATCCCTTGACAGGTCAATTTGTCAATCGTTCGGTCAATCAGCCTGGTGTACCTGTGCAGTCTCTTGGTGCAAACGAAGCCTTTGTTTCTGGTGTTACTACTCCAGCTAGAAATGCTGCATCGGCAGTCTCAGGTTTAGACGCAACTGGAACTCCTGGTAGACCCGCAACTTTCTTTGTTAATCCAGGTGGAGTCCTAAATCGGGATCTATCTGGCGTAAGTGGCAACCCAGCCTTTAGAACTGGACCCTACGCAAATACCACTATTTTATTGGATCCAACTACAGGATTACCCCAAATAGCTAGACCAGGATTCGCTGGAACTTCACCCGCAGGTGCTGGTACTAACACAGCTGGCAATGTCACCCAAGATATCTTGGGTACAGCCGCCCAACTTGTTTTTTCTCTGCCTTCAATTATTCAGTATCCGCAACAGTTCTTGGCTCGTTTGCAGGCTACAGTGGCAACGGGTAATGCTAAAATCCTAACCGATCCTACTTTGACCGTACAAGAAGGTGAAACTGGCTCCATTGATATTGGCGATCAGGTGGTTCAAGGTGCAGATGCAACTGGTAGACCAATCTTTGCTACAGCTGGTCTGAATGTATCGGTTCAGGTTAGTCGAGTGGATGAGAACGGATTCATTAATATGTCTGTGGCTCCAGTGGTAGGTATTCCTGGTGCGCCAATTGCAATCAGTACTACTAGCTTTAATGGTTCGATTACGCCATTGACCCAAAGAAGAGTCACCTCTGGTCAAATTCGGATGAGAGATGGACAGACCTTAATCTTGACTGGCGTTATTCAAGATTCGGATCGCGAAGTAGTAACTAAAGTGCCTTTTTTGGGTGATCTTCCATTCATTGGTTCACTATTCCGTTCTACAGGTTCGCAAAATACTCGCAGTGAGACAATTATTATTGTTACACCCAAAATCCAAGATGATGGAGATACTTCTAACTGGGGTTATACCTATCAGCCTAGCCCTGAAGCGCAGAAGGTGTTAGATAACAATCGTATTCCTTTCCGCAATTAGGAGTTGGTTAGCTAAAGTTGTACTTCTTTATCTTCCTTTACTTCTTCTTTGATTGAGAGAAAATGTAAAAGTATGATGGGGAAGTGCAACTTTTTCATAATCTAATCTGAAATTAATTTCATTCAAATTTTTCTGGTTCTTAACTAAGTGCATATGAAAACTGGTTTTTCTATTTTTTTAGTAATCGCCGTCTTTGTCTTTATTGACCAATCTGTGTTGGCTCAAACTCTCTATGTGCCGCCTAGTACAACTCAGCCGCGATTAGTGCCACGTCAAAACTTAAATCAAAATTCTAGTCCTGCAAATGTTGATAAAGATGGGAAGAAGTTTGAACCAAAGTTAGCGGAAATACCTGCCATGTTTCGCGATCGCGCTAGTGCTTTAGTGGACATAATCCCAAGAGGAGATGTAGTTGCTTGCACTTTGACCATGAAAGCTAGAACTCTTACAGGCGGGTTAGTTGATACTTCTACACCTTGGAAGTGTCGTGTAAGTGATCTTGGCGCAGGCGTAAAACAAATTGAAACTGTAGTTTTTGAAAAACTCGCCGAAATAGTGAATGCAAGCCCTGAAAAGATGCGCCCAACTTTTGTCTATGTTGCAGTAGGTGCCAAACCAAATTCTCAAACTGCTATGTCGAGACCTCTAGCACAAGCAACACCTCAACGCTTTTTCATGCCATTTGCAGTTGAAGGTAGTTTTGGCGTAGCGGCAAATTAGTGATTTCCAGCTAATGTGATATATTAACTTAGAGGGCATATAGCTCAGTGGATAGAGCACTAGGTTCCGGTCCTAGGTGTCGGGGGTTCGATCCCCTCTATGCTCGTTTTTTAGTCTCATCTTAGAAACTTATTTTTAGAGACTTATTTATTGAAAGCGGTTTGCTACCACATTCCAGGCTTTAGTTTTTGGAGTCGAGTGCCAGAGTAATAGAAGCTAAGGATGCGATCGCTACTCCAACCTAGCCTTGTCAAATTGTATGAGCCAGTTTGACTCATTCCGACCCCATGTCCTAAGCCACCGCCAATAAAAGCGTAGCCCGCTAAAGTTTTATCTTCTTTAAAGAGCGGTTGTAAATAGAAGAAAGTGCTATTCGGGGCGAGAAAAGCATCGATAATTTCATCCTTTTCAATTATTAAGGTTTTGGCATCGGTTTCTACTTCTAGTTTTAGCACTCGACCAGATGGCGATCGCTCCTTCACTTGAATTTGTTTTATCTGTTGGATCCGAGTTTGTTTATCGCCCAGCATTAGGAGAAACTCCTGTAGATTCTTTTTGATCTGGTCTAAGCTACTCTCTTTACGCCAACGGAAAGTTTGCCATTTCTCTTCGTTAAATCCTTGACGCAAATTAAAGAATGCTAGTAGATTCTCTTCTTTACTTAAGTCTTTTTGTACTGACGGAATTGGATTATTCACAATATCAAACCTAGACTTGAGATAGGGACGTGCTTCACCATCCCATAGATCGTTATAGTTGGCAGTGATGCCGCCTGTATTGGAAGAGTAGAGCGCATCGATTACACGATTGTTGTAGGTGAGGACTTGAGCTTGAGTAGTAGCGATCGCCCGATCAGCAGTTTCAGTAGTATTTTCTAGCCCACGATAAACTTGGCATTGGGTAGTGGCACAAAGTTCATAATTATCAATCTTAAAACGGTGACGACTAGCAAGGGCATAGGTGCGCGCTAGAATTGCTTGAGCTTGAACAGCAGCAAAGGGAGCCTGATAGCCAATCTCATGGGGCACAACACCGCGTAAATAGGTTTCAATTGGTACTAAATTGACTAAGGTAAAACTGCGGTAGGCATTAGGTTGAAGCTTGAGACTGCCGCCATAGTTACGATTATTTACTTGAATGATGCCACGCCCACTAGAAATTTCTAAGCGATCGCGGTTGTAGCGAAATCCATCTAGTTGCCAGGTGAGCAAGGGAGCTTGAGTATAGGCTCGATTTTCAGACTGAGCCAGACTAGAACCTTGATCACCTATCCCCAGTAAGAGCAAATGTTGAGCCAGGGGCGTATTGAAAGTTTCACGTTTCGCCCATACTTGCCAGCGTTTAGGTTGGGCGATTTCTGTAGCGATACCCTTGGCTTTCCACCTGAAGGCACTAGCAGCCGCATTTTCAAAGCTACGGTGATTACTCAGAATTAGCTTATTACTGACTTCGGTTTGATCTAATTTTGCCTGTGCCAAGTTGATCGTAATTTGATCTGTAAAGATAGTGCGGCGAGAAATAGGGTTTTGCGTAGGCTTTTGATTACTTTCACTAAAGCTCAGAGTGAGGCGATCGCCTGGTAAGGCTTTTAAGGTTAAAGTATCTTGAGTATTTTCACCAAATCTTTGCAAAATGCCAATTTGCATGATCGGATTGAGTGTTCCTGCCAAGCAGGGAAGAGAGAAGCTGAAATATATCCCTATGGCAATTAGTTGGTGGCACTTATTCATTGGTGACTGACTTATGGCTCTGACTTAGGATTAAAGTAATTCTTTGCCAGGGGAATTAGCACATACCATACCCCTACTCCGACTAAGGCTAAGACCGAAGCGCCAGCCAATAAAGTGGATAGAAGTGGCAGGGATATGAAGTCACCAGCAAATTTGCCAACTAGAAACGCCAGAGTAACCATCGATGTGCCCCAAGTGATTGCACCCAGGGAATTAAAAAGTAAAAATCTGGGGTAGGGCATTCCCGCAATTCCTGCTAGCGGCCCAGCAAAAATCCGCAATAGGGCAATAAATCTGCCAAAAAAAACCGCGCGATCGCTGTTAGCACTAAATTTGTCCCGTGCTTTGATCACTTCATCGGTTGGCAGGTGAAAAAACTTACTTGCTTTTTCGAGCAAAGCCATGCCGCCCCAGCGACCTAACCAATAACCCAAACTATCACCCAAAATTGCGCCAGCGATCGCACAGCCCAATACATAAATGTAAATCATCTGCCCATTGCCAGCCAAAAAACCACCCACTAAGGTAATAGTCTCACCAGGCAAGGGAATTCCAGCATTTT
>Ga0163144_10025863_pt1 | contig 11439 bp, 9 predicted proteins | sample OliLak19BULKMAT1_FD_123175 | JGI IMG/M metagenome (GOLD analysis project Ga0163144, IMG submission 123175) | Freshwater microbial mat bacterial communities from Lake Vanda, McMurdo Dry Valleys, Antarctica - Oligotrophic Lake LV.19.BULKMAT1 | ecosystem: Environmental > Aquatic > Freshwater > Lake... | reverse complement strand
GGCTCCACCGCCGTGATCGCGTCCCCCGCACTCACCGTCTGCGCCCGCAGCGGCTGCAAACCAAACCACGCCAAACCCTGGGCCAGCAGAAGGCAGATTATTCCGGCAATGATGGCTGTCTTGCGGTTCATGAATTATTTCGGTCGCTGATTTTTTGTTTCGTTGAGACGGTCCGAGGTCCGAGGTCCGAGGTCCGAGGTCCGAGGTCTCGTTTGCGTGGGTTTTTCATGTTGGATGTTATGGCGCACAGGCATGAAACGTAGGCAAGTGGGGTTATGCGGAGATTCGGGACCTAGGACCTCGGACCTCGGACTTCGAATAGCCCACAAACAACGCGAGTAAGAATTCATAATTCACGCCTACGAAGTGCAATCCAAGCACACCCCATCGCAATAACCGTAAACACGCTGAAATAGAGCCACGCATGCCCGACAACGGCCCAGGAGATGGCGCGGCCGGCGGCCAGTTCGGTGGCGACGGGGACGCGGTTGAAGTCGGGGAGGACGGTGAGCATCAATTCGAGCAGACGGCGCAGGATGAGACCTGGTTTTTCCCACTCCAAGGTGTCCCGGATGACGGCGTGGGCAGAGCCCGCGAAACAGACCGTGAGGCCGCTGAGCAGAGCGACGCCGAGATTGGAAATGGTGGCGCCGAACAGGGCGACGCCAGCGAGCAGACCGCAGGCAGCGAGCAGGACCAGGACGCCGCGAAGCATATTGGTGAGCAGGCCCCCGGCAGGCACGGCAACCAATGCGCTGGCGTCTTTTTCGGCGACAATAACGATCCGCGATTCCAAGCGGGTGAGTTGAATGACCGCGCTGCCATCGGCTTTGATGTGTTCGGGCAGCAGGCGCAGACGCAGATAATCCTGACCCAAATCGTGGCTGGCGTTGTCGCGGTTTTTCAACACTAGACGCCCGGATTCCTGGGCCAGGCGATCAAAACCATACGGACTGGCCGGATCCAGGGGCAAGGCGACCCAGCGATCGCCGACCTGGGCGCGAACTTCGACCAGGGCTTCACCAAAGGGCTGATCGGGCGAAGTGCCGGTGACTCGTGCACGCAGCAATAATTCCGCGCCCTCGGGACCGGGCGTGGCCAAATCGGTAAAGCGCCAGCGCAGGCCATTGCCGGGCACACCGCTGAGGCCGACCCGATCGCGCGTTGCCGCAATCGCGGTGGTTTCGCCGATGGCGGATACTTGCTCCCAAGCCACCGGGGCTTGCGTTGCGCGCATGACCGGGGAGCGCTCAAATCGCCAGGATACTGCCAGGGTGCCCGCCAGAGCAAGGGCGCTCAAGCCAGCCAACAACCACACTAAACAGCCCAACCAGCGCCCGCACAAATAGGTGATTGGGCGCAGCGGTTTGCTGAACAGGACATAGCCAGTGCGCGCATCCAGATCGCGGCGCAGGACCTGGGCGGAGATCAAAATGGAGAGCAGGATCCCGACGAAACCGAGGGTGCTGGTGATCGCGAGCACAGCCAATTGCAGCCGCGCGCCGTCATCGACCGCCTGCAAGGTCGGCAGCGTGAACAGAAAACCCACGCTCAGGACGACGAACACCAGCCATAAACGTTGCCGGGTCAATTCGCGGGCGGTCAGGCCGGCGACTGCCAAGGCGCCGCGCACCATGCGGATCACGGCTTGGAATCTTTGCCTGGCGAGCCGGCGGCGACGATGCGGCGAAAATGCGCTTCCAATTTTTCGCGAGGATGATCGACCCCGACCAGGGCGCTTCCCGCTGCGGCCCGCACGGCGGCGAGCACCGCCGGATCGGGGTTATCCAATTCGATGGTGGTGCGCGACGTTTCGGTCAACAAATCGTCGACCCGGCCCATTTCTCGTAAGGTGCCCTGGGCGAGAATGGCGATGCGATCGCAGACATCTTCGACATCCGCCAGCAAATGGCTGCACAACAGCACCGTTTTGCCGCGTTGTTTCAGGCGCACGATCAGATCTTTGACCTCGGCGGTGCCGATCGGATCCAGGCCCGAGGTCGGTTCGTCAAGAATGACCAGATCGGGATCATTGATCAGGGCCTGGGCCAGCCCTAAGCGCCGCGCCATGCCTTTGGAATATTCCCCGAGGCGACGGCGGCGGGCGTGGGCGAGGCCCACCATCTCGATCAATTCGCCACTGCGCCGTGCCAACACCGCCCGGGGAATGGCGAAAAGATTGCCGAAGAACGCCAAGGTTTCCTCGGCATTGAGAAATTTATAAAGATAGGTCTCTTCGGGCAGATAGCCGATGCGATGCTTGACCTGCTGATCGCGCGGGTCCCGCCCGAAGACAAAGGCATCGCCGGTGGTGGTGCCGATCAAGCCGAGCAACAGCTTGATGGTCGTGGTCTTGCCCGAACCGTTCGGACCGAGCAGGCCGAAGACCTCGCCCGGGCGGACGTCGAGGGTGAGATTGTCCAAAGCCTTCACCCGGGGCCGGCCCCAGAAATTGGTGTAGGTCTTGGTCAGTCCCTTCGTGCGGATGACGGCGTCGTCGGCCATGTGCGGCATCATGGGACCGCTGGCGGCCGCTTCAAATGCTCGCTGCCGGAGGACGGCTGCGTGCCTCCTGCACTTGCGGCTTCCGGCCCCGGTTACTGGGCGCATGCTCTCCGCCATGCGCGGTGTAGTCATCGTCGGGGCAGGTCCAGCAGGATTGATGGCGGCGGAAACGCTCGGCCAGGCGGGCGTGGCGGTGCTGGTGGTTGACGCCAATCCCAAACCGGGACGTAAATTTCTGGTCGCGGGGCGCAGCGGGCTGAATCTGACCCATTCCGAACCGATCAAACGCTTCGCCAGCCGCTACGGCGAAAATTGCCTGCGATTTACCCAGTATTTAGAGGCCTTTTCGCCCACCGGGCTGCGCGCGTGGGCGGATGGGCTGGGGGCGGAAACCTTTATCGGTACCTCGGGCCGAGTATTCCCACGCATGTTTAAGGGCGCGAACCTGCTCGCGGCGTGGCAGGATCGCCTCAAGAGTCTGAATGTGCGCCTGCGCGGGCGGCTGCGTTTGCGCGACATCGCCCCTGGTCCGGTCCTGACCTGTCAAGATGCGGACGGCGACCAGGTCTTCGAGCCCAAGGCGGTGATCCTGGCTCTGGGTGGGGCCAGCTGGCCCGAGACCGGATCCGACGGCCAGTGGACACAGGTTCTCGCCGCGCGCGGCGTGCCCCTGACCCCCTGGCAGCCCGCCAATGTCGCCTTGAACGTGGCCTGGCCTGAAAGCGTGCTGCCCTTTGCCGGCGAGCCGTTGAAGACCATTGCCTTGAGCGCTGGGGACGGGCAGTGGCTTCGCGGCGAGCTGGTGGTCAGCACCACCGGCGTCGAAGGCGGCGGGGTCTACAGCGTCAGCCGCAGCCTACGCGATGGCTTAGCCCGGGACGGCGTCGCGCATCTGCATCTCGATCTCAAGCCGGATCTGCCTCTGCAAACCCTGCGTGATCGTGCGGCGGACCTCAGTACGACTGATTTTGCCCGCCGTTTGCGCCTGAGTCCCCTCGCAGAAGCCCTACTCGCTGCCTATGCCGGTGCTGACCGGATCGCGGCGCTCAAGGATCTGGTCCTGCCGATCACCGGCACCAGGCCCCTGGCCGAGGCGATCAGCTCGGCCGGCGGGATTCCCTTTGCCGCCTGCGACGAAGGCCTGCAACTCCTGCAGATTCCCGGGGTGTGGGTCTGCGGCGAGATGCTGGATTGGGAGGCCCCGACTGGTGGTTACCTGCTCCAGGGCTGCGCCAGCACCGCGGTGTGGGCGGCGCAGGCGATCCTGAAGTCCTTTGGGCTACCCGCGACCACCCCAGCCCTTCACTCACCCCAGCCGCTACCGGGGATTTCCCGTTGATCGCTGACGGTGCCGGGTGTCTCCTGACCCCTCTATGTCGCGCCCGCTCCTGAACATTTTCCCTTGGACCGTCTGCGCTGCCGGCGCCGCCCTCATCCTGGCCGGATGCGGCGCAGACCGCGGCGAGCGTGCGTATTACCGCAGTCGCTACGTTCCTGAAAATGTCGACGGCACCTACACCGGCATCCAGCGCGCCCAGTGGAAGGGCGATAAGGAAGTCTTCGAACTGCCCGCCGCGCCGCCCGCCTTGGACGGCGAACATTACGCCCGCGTGAATTGCGACAAACCCGGACCGCAATTCAAAGGCCAATCCATGGTCGGCCTGGGCGACGAAGTCCGCGGCAATTCGCGGATCGAACTCGCTGATCTCGGCGGCATGGACACGCGCCCCGTCCCTGTTGGTGCCCTTGATCCGCTGCCCGGCTACGCCATCGGTGGCATGCACGACGGCGCCCCCCGCGGCGTCTACAACACCACCATGCCCAAACAGGATATCGCCGACATGGACCGCCGTCCGCGCGTCATCGCCGGTTCTGGCACCGATGTCCGCGAACCGCCGGTCGATGCGGTGATCCGCGACATGGACAAAGACGATTATTGCCTGCCCGAAGCAGTGCCGCCGCTGAAGTAGTAGGCTACCGCCTGGGCAAACGCCGATTGCCCGCTGGCAACGCGCCGGATGCCATGCAGGTGACCGCGGGGGCAATACACACGGTACGTGATGCTCTGCGTCGCCTCGAAAAAATAGCGGCGCAGGGCGTCGCGTACCGGACCGCCTCATGGTTAGATGTCGCGTTCCGTAGCGCTGCTCCAGGGCTATTTTTCGGGAGAGGATGCCAATCCGGCAGCCACAGAATTATTTTCGATATATTGGACAACCCGTGCAAAATGATCTTGATCACGGTCATACCGATATCCTGACCGCTACCATGGCAGCGCCAGCGTGCCCTTGACCGCAGAAAGCTTGGAATCGGAAGCCGCCGTTCGCGGCATTTTACACTCGACATTTCAACGTCATGGCACCGGCTTGGCGATTCCAGCCGGCAATCAGGCCAAACAGTCCGCCCAGGTCATGCTGCATCGGCTTTTTGAGGCGCACACGGTCAGTGATTATCCGCGCATTCCGCAGTCCCATCCCCGCGAAGCGCGGATCGCCGAGGCCTATGCACGTTTACAGACCAGTACCGATCCCGCAGCGGCAGAAGCCGCTTTAACCATTTATCAGGCCATCGGCACCGACACGCGTACGGAAAAAGGCGAGTCGGACGTTGACCTCAATCGCGCCGTGCATGTGGGCATGGCGTTGTGCTATCGCTTCATGGACAACCCCGCCGCGGCCGAGGACCACACCGTACGTGCGGCCGCCCTCACCAAATAATCATTATTTGGTGATCAACGCCGCACCCGCCAGGGTGACGCGGTCGCCGATATCGTAGCGTTCGCCGAAATCGACGAATATCTCCAAGGTCTGCACGCCGCTGAGATCAAGGTCGATGGCTTGCGCCGGGTCGGCGCCGGTCAGGGCATCTTTGCGCCACAATTCACGGCCATCGCCGGTGATGACGACCGGGCAATTCCCCTCAAGGCCGACTTCATCCGCGATGCCGATCACGGCGGAAAAACGGACATAACGCCCTTTCAGAGTCCAGCGCAAGCGACAGCGGCTGTGCAGGCTCAGGCCCTTGGCATAGCGCAGGCTGTCGAGCAGGATCGGGCCGCCTTCCAGGGCCTGATCACGACGGTGCGGCCACGTACGTCCGAAGGCGCCTTCTTCTTCAACCACGGTCGGCGCAAGATCGCTCAGGTAACGGCGGCGACCGCCTTCGACGCGCAGCGGGATACCCAGCGGCCACGCGCTCAACGCCACCGTCGGTGCGGCGACCAGGGCGGGTATTTTACCCGGCAACAGGGCGATCGGGAGCTGGGCCGGATCCACTTCGGCGAGCAGGCGCAGAGTATCGCTGGGGCGATCAGTACCAGCTAAGCGCAGGGCCAGGCAATCGCCGAGTTCCAACGGCAATTCGCCCAAGGCTTCGGAGTGAAAGATCAATTTGCCGTCCTTGATTCCCCGCACCCGACCATCGTAGGAGCCGCTGACCAGAACGACGCGGTCCACTCCGGCCACCGCGGGAGGAAGCTGTTCTCCCCAGCCACGCACGGCGGCCAAGGGCAGCGCGAGTTCCTGCCCCAAGGCGGTGACCAGCACGATATCGGCGCGGTCGGCCACCGCCGCGCGGGCGGTCGCCGGCAACCGTGACCCGTCACTGAGCCAGACTCCGAAGCGGGCCGAACCAGGGACCCTTCCGTCAGCGCTAGGCGCAGAGCCACCCAGGACGATGCGATCGACATCCGCCAGCGCGAACGCCGCTCCATCAACCGTGATCTGATGGGCATCGACCCAGCCCACAGCGCCACTGCGCACGCTGCCATCCAGCAGGCGGACTTCATCGGCGGCGGACGCGGTAGAAACAGCCCCCACTGCGCTGAGCAGCATGCCCAGAAAGGGACCGACAAGCCAAGCCAAGGAGCGGTGCAGCGGACAAGGACGCATGCGCGGCAGTGTGGTCGCCTGTTCCCGAGGCGCCACCGGTGAAGCGCCGTCCTGGCCCCCGCGCCCAGAGACTGGGCAAAGCGAGTCCGGCCGGTACGACCAGGGCCGTGTTTGGCGTCCTGCATCCGTTTCTGTTGTGGGGGATTGCCGCGATCGCCGTACCGATCGCGATCCACCTGTTGCTGCGGCAACGTCCCCGACCCCGGCCGTGGGCGGCAATGCGCTGGTTGCGCGCCGCCATGCAGCGGGCGCAGCGCCGTTTCCGCCTGACCAATCTGCTGCTGCTGATCATGCGCTGTCTGATCATCGCGCTGCTGGCATGCGCGGTGGCGCGGCCGAATTGGTCGGTGCTGGGTCGTGGGGGACAACTGGTCTTGGTCATTGATCAGACTGCGTCGATGGGTGCACGCGGCGACGATGCCGGCCCCCTGGCGGCCGTCGCCGCTGCCTTAACACAAGCCGATCTGCCCGGGCGGGTGCGCGTCATCGCGGTCGCGGATCAGGTGCGCGTCGTCGCAGATGGCGGCGCCGAAGAAGCACGCGCTGCTGTGCAACGCCTGAGCGCACTTCCTTTCCCTGGTGGCCTAGGTCTGGATTCCGCCCGCGGCACCCGCGCTGGCGCCGCCAATTCAAGCGGATTATTGACGCATATGAATGCTGGCGCCGATGTCGTGTTGATCAGCGATTTCCAGCAGGATGACGGCAGCAGTCTCGCCACTTTCCTGCACGATCATGTGCACAGCGTGCGCCGCTGGGCCGTCGGGAATGCCACCGCCAACGCCGCTATTATTGGTCTTGAGGAAATTCCGGATCCGCTGCCCAACGAAAGCAGTGAGGCCCTGCTGCACTTGGCCGGGCAACACCAGGCGGGCATTCGTCTGGCGGTCAATGGCGGCCCAGCCAGCGAGGCGGGGCGCGGTAATCGCTTTGCCATTCCCCCACTCGAGCCAGGCGATCATCGTCTGGTGGTCAGCATTGATGATGGCGGACTAACGTATGACGACCGTCTGGAGATCCCGCTGAAAGTACGCGGCCCGGTGCCGGTGGTCATCGCGGTCGATCATGCCGATTATCTCGCCGCCAGTCTGCTCGCCGACACCCGTAATTTTGCTCCGTCCACCGGGCATCAGTCACAGATTCTGCCCACCCAGCTGGCCGCCGAGGCGCTGCCGCCGCGCGGGCTGGTCGCGCTGCGCGGACGCAGCGGCGACGGCGAGCGCCTCGCCCGCTGGGTGCAGGCCGGCGGGGTGCTGTGGGCGCCGCTCAGCGTCCTAGAGGAAGATCCGGCCCTGCAACCGCTGCTCGCCGGGCTGGAGCTCGGTGAAACCGGCAACGGTGGACCCTTTGTCAGCGGCATGCACGATCTTGATGAGGTCTTTGCCTTGGCTGCGCTCGCCAACGTACCCACGGTGACCACGCTACCCGCGCAGGCCGAAGTGGTGCTGCGCGCCGGCGTCACCCCGGTGGTCATCGCTTTGCACGTTGGCCGCGGCCGCGTTATTGTCGAAACCGCGCCGCTGAGCCAGGACCCCGCATTTACCGCCCGCGGGGCGACGCCGTTGTGGGTGCGACGCGTCGCCCGCCGACTCACCGCCAGCGCCGATATTCCGCAGTGGTGGGAGGCTGGCCGCCCGGTGCCCGCAAATGTCACTGACGCCACTGATTCCACCGCTGCCACCGATGCCTCTGAAGCCTCTGCAGCCATCACCCTGCGCCGCGCAGGTTTGGCGATGGTGATTCAGCCGGGAACGCCGCTGATTGCCGAGCCCGGCGCCTACAGTCTGGGTGATGGTCGCGGCAATGATCGGTACGTCATCGTCACCGCCAACCGCGAAGAGGCGCGCATCGATCGCGCGCCGCCGCCGGGGGCCGCGCGGACGCTCACCGAGGCTCTGCCCGCGGCGACCGGCGCCGACTGGGGCCTGCCCTTATTATTGGCGGCGCTGGCCTTATTGCTGGGTGAAGGCGCGTTTGCCGCGTGGGCTGGACGGCAGTATGCCGCGCCTGCAGCAGCGGTCGGCGCAGCAATCGCGGCCAAGGACGCCGCATGAGCGAAGCTGCCGGGCTATCTGTTTCCGAAACTGTTTCCGAAACTGTTTCCGCACCTGTTTCCGAAACTATTTCCGGATCCGTTACGGGAAACGGAACCGCCACTGAATCCTCCAGGACTGCGGTGCAGCATCGCATCGATTTCCATTGGGAACACGTCGGTGCCGATTGGCATGTTCTGCTGTATCTGCTCGCCGCCCTCGCTTTGGGTTGGTGGGCGTTCCGTCGCTATGGTCCCGCTCCAGCGGGTTGGCCCGGACGCATCGCCCGCAGCTGCCGCTGGCTGGCCATCGTGCTGGTGGTGATCATGGCGGCCGGACCGTCGTGGCGGGACACCAACATCACCGCCATTCCTGGGCGTCTGCTGGTGGCGGTAGATCGCTCTGCTTCAATGGCGCGCGCCGATGGCCCGCAGGGCCAGCCGCGCATCGCCATCACCAAGGACCTCGCCAGCGGATTATTGGCGCTGGGCGAACAACGGGAATTGATTCAAGAATGGCGGTCCGTCGGCGGTGTCGGCGATGTTCTGGATCGCGATGCGTTGGTCCTGGAAGCGCCAAGCACCCCCGGCAGCGTCAGCCCGCTCGGTGATGAATTACAGCGCTTGGCGGATGCTGGGCGGTGCGATCATCTCATCCTGGTCAGCGATGGTCGCGTCACCACCGGCACCGATTTGGCAAGCCTCGGCGAATTGCTGCGCGAACGTGCAGTGGGCTTAAGTATTCTCGCCGTTGGCGGCATCGAGGTCGACGCTGCTTTGTGGATCGATCAATTGGTGGTCAATCGCAATGCGGCCCTGAACGAGCGCGAACCGGTACTGGTCCGCTTGACCGGGCGCGCCCTCGCCGCCGATCAACCGGTGCGCGTACGTATCAGCATTGACGGCACTGACATCGATACCACCGAGGCCGAACGCACTGCCGATAGCGAAACCACCAGCGAATGGTCGGCACGCCTCAGCGCCCAATTCCCCCACGAAGGTGAATCCATCCTGCGCGTCGAAGCCAGCCAGGGCGACCTGCGCGAAGTCCGCGAGGTGCGCATCCAGGTCACCGAGCGGCGGCTGAAAGTACTTATTCTCGATAGTCGGCCGCGCTACGAACTGCGTTATTTGCGCGAAGCCCTGCGCCGCGATCAGACCATCGTCCTGCACGCCTATCTCGGCGATGGCCGCCATTGGCGGCGGTGGAGTGACCTAGGTCCTGACGATCACCTGCCGTTGACCTCAGCTGAGGTCCGCGATTACGATGTCATCTTGCTCGGCGACGTGGGTCCCGATCAATTCACCGACGAACAATTGCGCGCCGTTGAAGACGCTGTGCGCAAACAAGGCGCAGGGCTCATCTGGCTGCTCGGCGAGACCGGCGCCAGCAGTGCTTTTGCCAGGCATCCACTTGGCGAATTATTGCCCACCCGTCTGCCCGCCAGCGATGCGCTCAGTCGGGGATTTCTCGAGCAAAAGCCGCGCCGACCGCAGCGCACCGAGGCCGCGCTGGCCATCGGCCTGTTCGATCCGGGTGATATTCCGTGGCAGGAATTGCCGCCGCTGCTGGGCGCCGCGCCGCTCGGCGAATTGCGCCCCGCCAGTGAGATCCTGATGAAGGATCAAGATGACGCTCCTTTGGTCGTCTCGCGCGCTTATCCGCCTGGCGTCAGCATCGTGGTCGCCGTCGAGGACACGTGGCGCTGGCGGCGCAATGTCGGCGATACGTATCTGCAACGTTTTCACGGCCAGCTCCTGCGCTTCGCCAGCAGTGGTCGCCGCCTGGGCAGCCACCATTGGCGCCTGAGCGCCACCCCACGGCGGGCCGTGCCCGGTGAGACCCTGACCCTGACCATGACCCCGATTGGTCCGCGCAGCGAGGGTCCAGCCGAGCGCGTGGTTGCCGCGCTGGTCGGCCCCGACGGTGCCGAACTCATCGTCCCCCTGCTGGCAGCCGATGATGGTTTTTCAGCCACCGTCCAGGCACCGAGCGCCGGCAGCTGGCGCCTGCGCGTCGTCGATGGCGTCGAAGAACGTTTGGTCGATGCCGGCGAACTCGACGTGCAGCCACCCGGCGCTGAACTGCGCGACCCCCGCGCCGACCCCGACGGCTTGGCCGGCTTGGCCCGGGCCACCGGTGGTCGCGTTTATCTCGACGCTGCCGCCTTGCTCGCCGATCTCCCGGATCTAGCGCGGGATCGCGTCGAAACATTGCCACCGCGTGGACTTTGGGATACGGCCTGGGCTTTTCTGGCCTTGCTGATTTTACTCAGTGTTGAGTGGTCGTTGCGGCGGTGGAAACGCTTGCCTTAAAACTGTCCTCGGTCCTAGGTCCTAGGTCCGAAGTCCAGACCATTGCCACTTGGTCCTGCGTCCTGCGTCCTGCGTCTTCGCAGGTCCGAGGTCCGAGGTCCGAGGTCCGAAGTGCCGCAACCGTATGCGGTGGGTTCGCCGGGGCACCGTCACTTCACCATTTCACGCGCAAATAATCCAGGATTGGCCCGCTCTCCGTACCGCTGACTTTAGTCGGCAGGGTCGCACCGTGGTGCGGGAGGATTTTGCAGACGCTGTCCGGGGTCTTCGAAGTTATTCATGCACTGCAAGATGTGCGGGTTCTGGATTGGGCGTCTTTCGTACAAGACTGGTGGGGCGACGGACTTGATGTAACGAATATTCATCATCACCGGTTCGCAGGTCTTTGCGCTTTCCGCCGCCATCAGCCAATCCTTGGCGGGGCGCATCGCCCTGATCAACCTCCTGCCCTTCAGCAGCGGCGAATTGGCTGATGCCGGGCGCCTGCCCGCCAGTCTCGACACCCTCTTGTTGACCGGCGGATTCAGAAGCTGGTGAACCCCAACGAGAAATGGATCTGGTTCTTGTCTTCGCCGGTCTGCGGATCGAGCAGCCAAGCGAAGTCGAGGGCAACCGGCAGGGCGATGGGGAAACGCACGCCGAAGCCGACCGCAGTGCGCATCTCGCCCAAGTCGACATCGCTATTATCGCGGAAAACAT
>Ga0163144_10025862_pt1 | contig 11439 bp, 10 predicted proteins | sample OliLak19BULKMAT1_FD_123175 | JGI IMG/M metagenome (GOLD analysis project Ga0163144, IMG submission 123175) | Freshwater microbial mat bacterial communities from Lake Vanda, McMurdo Dry Valleys, Antarctica - Oligotrophic Lake LV.19.BULKMAT1 | ecosystem: Environmental > Aquatic > Freshwater >... | reverse complement strand
TCAATGAAAACTTGGATCGCGTTGCCACTAGCGAACCCGACTCTATTGATTACCGTTTGAAGCGAGGCGGAAAAATTAGGAGTAGCGGAGCTAGTACCCGTGGTCCACGATCCGATGCCACTCCATAACGTGTTTGATGTTCTAGCACGACCACGGGCATCGGCAGCCGTCGTGGGTGCGACGGGATTATCCGCATCCTCACAATTTATCTTTACGTCACAAACAGTTACCGAAGAGTTGAAAGCAGACACGAAAGTTATAACAGCCGAACTTATTGTCGATCCTTGAGGAATCGTCACATTCAAAAAACGCATCAACGTTCCATGAATAACCCCACCCCCAGCCACGCCAAAAGTCAACCATGTGGCAGTGGGATTAAAAGTCGTGCCGCTAACGCAGGCGTAGTTTCCGTCATCCGTGCTTGCCGTTACGCTGACGTTAAGTGTGGCCATTACGCACCGTTTTACTTAGCTTGGTCTTTATTGGCGGGCGAGGTGGCGTTTTTCAAAACGTCAACCACCTTCGGTGAGCCGTGTATCTCGACCGCCGAGCGTTCTCGTTCTTCCGCCGCGCCCTCCAACTTTGCTAATTTTTCAGCATCGGAGTTCAGTGGTTTAGATGCATCATCGCTTCCCGATCCCGAACTTCCGACCCGGGTATTCACGGCATCTAAACCAGCCAATATAGACTCACGTTCCGCCATCCTAGCGACCCGTCTCTCGGAATCCACCAAGTCATGCGTGAGACCGTCCGTGGCTTTCTGAATGGCATCTATTTTGGTAATCACGACCGCGCGTGCCATCGCAGCCTTATTATCGGCATTCATGGCCTTCTCAGTGGCATTGTCCGCCGACTTCTTAGCCGCCTCGGTCAACAAAGTATTCTGATCCAACTTAAGTTCTAGTTGAACTTGTTTCCAATGATTCAGCAAAGTACCCACGGCAGCCGCTATCGATGCGATCACCGTGGTAATGAGTGCCGTGAGTGAACCGAAAATCAAAACATAATCCTGAGCGGTCCAATCCCGCGATGTAGTTGGATCAAACATTGGTAATGCTCCTTCGGATCGTCGTCCTGAATCGCCAAGTAGTAATAAACAAACCCTGGTTAGGGCTAAGCTAACCAGGGTTCGTAGCGAAGACCCCGACGAGACAACTGACGGGAAGACTTCCAAATATATGTCAGTGATGCGAATTAGGCGTCACTGGTAACGTCGGCGTAAAAGTAGGCGTCGGGATTGAAGGCGATGGGGAGAGCGTTGTCGATACCTTTCAGGTGCCAACCGGCGGGATCAATGCAACGGGTTTTCCACATCTCGAAGCCCTTAACTTCGGAGCCTTGATCCATCACATCCTTGGCGACGATTTCCGAGCCTTCCACGAGACCAATCCATTCGCCCGGTTGTGGGCAGATAATCGCCTTCCCATCCGGGATCAAGAGTGATTGGTCAGCGGCAGCCGTGGAATCGGTGTCGGAACCCACTCGCAGGGTACCGTCGTAAACGTGGAACGTAATCCACGGCAGTGCGCGGAATTTTACGACGGAGACATTAGCGCGAGCCGAATGTGCCGCTGGACTGCCATCATCCGTGGATTTCCACTCTTGGAAGATGACGTTGCTAGTTCCGGCTTGGGTGGCGAGATTGATGTTTCGCATCAAGTGGCCGAACGTGGTGCTGTTGAGAAAAACGTCGGTAACGACGTATCCACTCTTGCGGGACGAATACTTTCGCAGATTGAGGAATTGGGAGAGCAGATCGGCGGAAGGATCGTCCCAAAGCGTATCAATTACGGCGGTTGAGCCGTCCAGGAGAAGTCGGCCGGTGTGACCAGTGGCAACGCCGGGAAGCACTTGATAGACAGCGGAAGCGTCATTGAGTTCCACTGGAATCCAATCTTCACCAACGACCTTCACGCCCCAACCACCACGGAAGAGACGGGAAATCATAAATTCGCGGAGATTTTTGAAGCGTTGCGTAAGCCGCTTCATCTGGCGACTGATATACCGTTGACCTTCGATATCGACCATGCCGAAGTCGGCACCGGGAGGCCGGGTGCGAAAGATTTTTTCCTGGAGAATCGGAATACTTTCGTGCGATCTGTAGAGAATCGCCATCTTGGTCCCGAGCGGCTGCGCCTGGGTCGTTGACGGTCCCGAGCCGGGGGCACGACCCTTGGCGATGGTGCGGGTGTCATTGGCGATATCCCAGCCGTAGTAACGACCGGAGATCGTTTCCACCGGAGCATTTCCGGGGGCCATCTTGAAGTAATGTTGAAAGTAAGAATCAGGTGTGGCAATCGTCGACATAACCTTGCGGATCGTCGGAACCTGAAACATTTCGTGGAAGGAAATCTCGCCGGCCATGATTGGTAATCCGTTAAAGGTTTCGAGGAGCCGCCCGTCCATGGGGGACGGGATTGAACTGACAGTTTGTTGTTACCCAAGACTTTTCCTGGGGAAGAATAGGTCTTAGGTCGCGATGGTGGCGGTTTGGGCAGTAGCACCGAGTCCAGTGGTCCAGGGGAATGAGAGCCAGCCAGTGCCGTCGCCGACGATCATCACCGAACCACCGACGATTTCGCCGGCCGTGCTGAAAGCAATGCTATCGGCGGCGATGTCGTTGAATGCCACCAACGTGTCAGCGGTTCCGGCAGTCACCGTGAGAGCTTGGTTGGCAGCCGCGTAGAAGTAGTAAACGAGACCCTTCGTGGGCGTGACTGGTAGGGTGAAGTTCACCGCCGCAACCGCACCGCGATTCGTGAATAGCGTGCCGTTGTCGGCAGCCGTGACCGTGTAATCGGCGGTCTTGGCGACAATGATGCGGAATGGGCAGAAGCCACTTTCGCCGAGGTTCAACGAATCGCTAAAGAGGAACCGTGGAGATAGTTGCGAGCGGAGGAGAAGTTCGTTGGCGTTTCCCGAAATACCGAAATCGACGTTGCCGGGAATCAACAAACGATCTGACTTGAGCCGACCGACGACCAAAACCGAGTACCAACGATCACCGCTCGTGACTCGCAAACTAATATCGAGAATGGCGCACGCGAATTGCGTGCCATCCACGGCTGTTGGGTCCCATTGAAGGAGCTTCCCGGTGGAAGTCTTCTTTCCCAGGATCAACCCAGGACGAAGCACGTCCGTATACCCCGTGTTGCCGGTGTCGCGGGTCGCCTTGTCGATAACGGCGGGAGTCCAGAATTGGTCTTCGTACCGACCCCACCAAAATTGATTCTCAATCGTTTCAAGTGTCGATTGAACCCCAGGAAGACCATAAGCACCAAGAAAGGAAAACATAATTCGTACCTATGCTGGAAATTGATCAAAAAGACGGGGTGATTGGCCGGGTACTTGGGATGCGTGATTAGCTAATGTTAGCTAGCCACTCTTCGGCGACCTTCTCCGGATCACGGAGAGTAGGTGCGTCGAGCGGATTGACAACAAAGCTAGCGCCATCGGGTGCGACCGACATTTGCATGTTGATTGCCGGCAGTTGCTCCAAAGCCACGAGGAGCGTGTCGAGTTGGTGTGAGGTCGTGGCACCGAATGACATTTGGAATGCGTCGAGTTGAGGCTTCAAGTAAGCATCGGAATAGGCTTTGGTAATCCGGCCGTGCGAAACCAAAGTCGCGATACGATCCGCTCGTTTTTGCTTTTCCAACGAGTTGATGTGGGCCGACATCTGGTCCATGTTGGACTTCATTGCCTGCACTTGCGGGTGTGACATCACCGTGTCAAGAGTGGCATTGGGATCGGAAACGGTGGTGTTGCCGGTACTCATGGCTACAGTTACAGGCGTCTTAGCCTGCGCTCCTGGTGGTGGTGTTCGGATGGAGGAATTAGGGGCGGGTGGTTGGGTCGCGGCCGCTGGTGGAGTGGCTTGCGAAGCCGGCTGCATCAAAGCCACGGAAAGACGCTCCACCAAGTTACTGTCATTGGTATCAACGGGTAGAACGATACCGCGAGACGCGAGCAACGGGAGTAGGGATTGGACCGTCGAAGTAACTTGTGCTTTAGCCGGTAATCCAATGCCATCACTGGCCGGGTCGGTGTCGTTGGGATCACCCATGCTGCTCATGGCGAGAGCGAGGGTTCCCGATGGAGCGCCGGAAGGAATAGCCACGAAGTTTTTCTGTCCGGGTTGAATCGGATGAGTGACGAGGGCGATGTGAGCCAGAGTGTCGGTGAAAGTCTGTCCGGTGTCACCCATTGTGAAACTGGGAACTCCGTAGACTGACACTTCTTTGACACTGGTACTTACTTTACCGGCGGGAGTATTCGGATCGTTCTTATCGCCGGGAACTTCCAGGATGCCTTTGAGAGCGCCGGTTTTGGGATCAATGGACAAGGATTCCCAGAATCCGGCGTTGATGTCACTACGAGGCAGTGTGCCGTCAGTACCCATTTGAACTGGGACGGATTCACGAGAGTGGGACCAAGGAGCGGGAAGATTGAAACCGGCTGCCTTCATCGCCGTGTGTTGAGCGGCCCATTTCGCCAAGCGTTCCCGAGTCAAATGCTCCCACCGAAAGCCACCCTTGCCATCACTCACGCGGTAATAACCGGGAGGCAAGATTTCTTTTTCAAATCGAGCCATGGATGGGTATTTTCCTGGGAAAGTAATGTATCCGGGCAACGATTGCCTTCCAGCCACGAAAGATTGATGGGCCGCGAGGGCAACGATATGCTTATGTTGTCTTGACTGATTGAACTTTATCGAATTATTGACGTTGGCTGCAAGAGATATGCTCAATTAAATAGATGTCACGATTCCAGTGATGATGAATCAAGATACTATACTGTAGTGACTTGGTAGTAGAGATTTGTTCCCACAAACCAAGAGGTGTGATCATGGCTGTAAACTATACGAACCTGTTTTCCATGCTGGGAGAGCTAGTTCAACGAGTAAATCAATTCGTCGGATTGTATGCCACGGTGGATACTGGATTGTCTGAAATTTTGGCTGACTTTGATACTGCCGGAAGAAATGACTTGGAAGATGGTTTGACCGGCACGTTCGACGGCTATAAGCGAAATCTGCAAGGTTGGGTTCGGGGAATGAACACGAAGGCCGAACAAGTATTGATGCACCGGGAGTCCATGTTGGAGCAGTTGAATCTGTTGAATGGTCCAAGTCTCGCCAATGTGCTGACGGAATTGTGGCGGAATATGGTGGATAACACCGAAACGATCAATCGCAGCACGGTCACGATTGGAGCCGTGACAACGGATTGCGTGAACGTCGGCGTAGGTGGGTTGATTACCGGGAAAATGCTAAATGGAGTTACGTCGCCGGGTGCGGCATTCGGATCAAATTGGGAATACAACGGTGTCGATAGTGAACTGTCCAGTAACGATGACATGGTTATGGAATGTACCGCCGATAGTGAAAATGATGGGGCCACGCTGGGTCAAGAAAGATTCTCGTGGTATGGACGAGTGCCGCTAACGCAAGGGTCATTTTCCTGGGAAAATTATGGGAGTGGTAGCGGACCGTCGATGTCCACGATTCAGGGTGACAGTATTCTTCTCAATTCAGGCTTTGATGATTTTACCGCTGACTTGCCGGATTCATGGACCCTGGATGCTGGAACGGTGGTCACGAACATCGACGACAATACCGATGTGGTTCTGGGTACCACGGCTTTGTCACTCATTGGAAACGCGGCGACGGCAAGCATCCAGATTAGCCAGATAGACGTGGCGAATACGCCGCGAAATAGATTCGTCTTCGGATTCTGGATTAAAGGTGACGCCGCGATTTCAGCGGGAACGCTCTACATCGGGTTCACCGGAACCGGGTACACCGCGTCGAGCGGAGAGAAGATCGAATTGAACACGGCCGCGCTGGCGGCGGCGACAACCTACACTTGGTTCAGCGCGGCGTTGAATATCCCGGACCAAGTGCCGGCTGATTGGAAGTTCATTATCCGGTTGAATGGAACGCCCAGCGCCCACACGGTTAAGATCGACGCTGGAGGGTTGGTATCGCCCAACTATTTCAACGGTATCTACGCGGTGCCCTACGCCGGGGCAGGGAAGTTCATGCGAACTGACCGGCTGCTATTCACCGTCGCTAACGATGAAGCCGGGATATTCCAAAAGTGGTTTAGATTGGCATTTGGAATCCAGATGCCAAGTAGCGGCACGCCAAGTCGCGCGGATTCCTTGGCGACGTAGGATGCCTTGGCGACGGGGTATTCGATTAGCTATCGCTACGACCGTCGTGTCCCGCGCGACGGCCGGTTCGCACGGGATTTCCGGACCGATCCTTGCTTTCTCGATTGGACTTTTTGCAACGCTCGCAAAGCCATTCCGGCTTGGGGATTGCCTTACGACACTTGAGACAGGGGCGGGAACTGCTTGTCGAAGGTTCGTGGTCGATAATGATGGTGGTCATGGGCCTTACCCTACACTTCCAGGAATTTAATTCGGGAGTACCGCGCTCGAGCTAACGTCGAGTGTTTCCAAGTAGTTACCACGGGGAATTGAAACCGAGATCGAAACGGGTTGGGACATCGACCACGAAGGGGCCGGTGGAAGCGATCACGACCTCCGGGGAAGGGGAGTGAAGACCTTCATCGGCTTTGGGTACCTCATAGCCCGTGGCCTCCCAGGAGACGTGCTTAGCGGCCATGGAGAAACAATCAATCTGATCGTCCTCTTCTTGGGGATGACCACTCCAAGTGAATAGCTCGGCCTCTAGGCCACGAAGCCAGAGAGGACCGGGATTCTGGGGCAGCCAAATCCGACCTTGCTCGGCTCGGACTTGAGCTGTTTGAGCGCGGGTAACTTTGTCCGCGATGGGATAGACGGGTTGCACGGCGAAGCCACGTTGAACCGCGATTTGAACGGCACCTTTGCCCACGCCAGAACCTTCCATGATCCAATAATCGGGACGCCACATTTTCTGGAGGGAAACCATTTCCACCAAATGATCCGGGATTTCTTTGCGGAAGCGCACCAAATCGAGAAGGAGGAGGTGGTAGTCATGGGTGAGTCCCCAAACCGCGAAGACAGTCCATGATTTATTCTTCTTGAACCGATCCGTGTCTCCCGGACCTTCGCGAGCGCTGGCGGCGATATCACAAGTCACGAAGACTCTTTGGAGTTCGTGAAGTTGAAACCCGTGGCCACGACCATTCAGACCAAGATGGAGATAAGGTCCAAGCCTGGAATATCGGCGAAACCAGTCAGGCTTGAATTTACCATCGAATGAAACGGTCCAGTCACCCCAACGAAGTTGCATTCGCGTGATGTCATCGAGTTTTTCCAGATTGGTCGCGTATTCTTCCTCATTCAGATGCGGGTTGTCGGAAACGAGCGCGGAAATAAAGGGACGGTCTTTGTGGGTTCCTAAAAATCGTTTGCCATTGGGGTAGGCGGCGTCGGGGGTCGATTCAATTTGAAAACGATCTTTGACCCACTGGTGCCCACGACCTCCAGGATTGGTGGCAGCTCGCATACAGGGACGTGGTAACTGAGAGAGTTGACAGCACTGAGGGCAATCAGCGTCTCGGCGGGACTGGTGTTTTCCGCACTGTAAACGGCGTAGGCGGGAAAACAGATATAGGTAGTCTGGCTCCCAGTGTTGGGTAAGCTCGTCGAAGCAACAAACCTGAAATTCAGCGGATTGGTAGCGGGTTTGCACGGCATCATCACCGATGTACCCGAAAGCAAGTTTGGCCGGTTCTCCGGGCTTTCCATAAGCATCCATCGTGGGGAAATAGTAGGTGTGTTCGGAGGGCACGAAGCGAGCGTCGGTGCCGGCGAGCCAAGCATGGGCGCGAGATAGCAGGGAATTAGGGAGCTTCAAATCAGAAAGTCTTTTTCGCAAAATCAGAGCGGCATAACCGGGCACATCGACATATTGCAGACACTTCATCAACAAGGCATCCGATTTACCTCCAGCCGCCGCGCCACCAAAGAGAGCTTCTTCTCCGGGGAGGAGACAGAAAGCTAGTTGTTTCGGGGTGGGAATGTTGGGAATGTACTTCGTCCACTTTGGCTGCAAAGCGGCGAGTAGTTCGGGACGGGAAGAAAAAATGTCCGTGGTAGTCATAGGATTAAAAAGCCCAGATAATTCCATGATGCTACCACGGACAACCAACGGAATCCCGTGTCACCGTGACGAGTAGCGGAACATTACTTCTTCGGAAGTCCACCTTTGACTCCCAACGTATCGCAAACAGATTCGTAGAGCGTTATCGCCATCGAAGTGATCCGGGAAGTCATAGCCATGCGATTTGCCTCGTTGCCGGTCAAAAGTGAGGGAGCGTAGGCCATGACGCAAGCCGTGGTGACACCTTGCAGCACTGTTTGGAAAATCTGACCGGGAGTGAGGTCGGTGAGAACGCGAGTTGGGATCAAGGCGCGTGATGGGTCGAATGCTTGAAGGTCGGACTCGATGCGATCCAAGCGACCTTGATTGGAATCGAATAGCCGCTTAGTGCTGTCGATTGATTCGACCAGGATGTCGAATCGTTGGGCCAACTCCGTGATTTCCAAATGGGTCCATTCTTGCGATTGAACCATCGGGTCTTTTTCTGGAGAAGGAGATTGGGCATTCAAGATGTCCTTGGACACGTTGAAATCGTCGCTGTTGTCGTTGATGACCGGGAGGGCCGTGGAGTTGGCAATATCTTCCGCGCTGGTCATTTCACGAGGGGCCGGCGAGATTGACCGGGAGGCTTTTCGGACAGGAGTTGATTGAGCTTTGGCCATGAGATTTATTGGAATGGGTTAGCGGATAGTAACAATGACGATTCCACGGCGGGGCACGAAACTACGCCGCTACTTTCTTCCGCATCGTGATCGTTAGTTGAATCGCCGGAACAGGGGAGACTTTCCCTTTGCCCCGTTTGCGGGAGGCGGGTGCCGACACGACTTTGGTGGAAGTGGTGATAGCTAATCCGCGTCGGTTGGCAACTTGGTGCGCGAGAGCCACGAAGGATCGAACTGGGACCGTGAAATCTTGGCCGGATAGGAGAACGACTGATTTCAGTTTAAGCCAGGAATCCCAATCGTAGGGAGCGAGACGTGACATAAAAGTACCGGGGTGTTGAGGTGAGATAAGCTAATGTACGGGCGTTGGAATGGGGAGTCAATAGGATTAGCTATTGTTCCTGGTATTAGGGAGTGGGGGATACGGAATTTACCGGGTGGTCGTCAGATTCTTTTTCTGGGAAATAAGATAGGGTGGTGAATTGGTCCTGGAGGCTTTCCAGGGTTTGCACTCGTTGCCCCAGCTTGTGGACCGTGGTGAGAGCGATGATTAGCTTATCTTGGGTTCCTAGCAAGTCGCCCGCGATGCGTTTGAATCGGTCGTCGTGTTCCGCGTTGGCGGATGCCAGCTTATCGGTGAGTGAGTTCACCGCGATGTGAAGCAAGTCCATTTGCCGCCGCGCGCCGCGAAAATCATCAAACGAAACTGGGGTGCCGTTCCTTGATTGAGTCCTCGGGTTGGACGGAGGGGTCGGTGACTGACTTTGCCCGACTACTCTCGCGAGCAAGTCCTCGATGCGGGAAAGTCGATCATCGGGTTCGACGGCAGGGGCCGAATTTTTCTGGGGAAGGACATTGGAAGGGACGGAATCGTGGGATGCCGTGGGTTCCCCGTGGGCAGTGGGTTTGGACTGTTTGTGAATCTGCTTCAATAAATCTCGAAGCCAAATCGTCAGGCGTCGCTCGTTGTCGGTTCGGACGTTGGAGCCGATGACTTCGGATACGCCGGTGGAATACCGACGGGCGGTGGTGGTGGGGAGGTGGGAGACAACCCCATCGGTGAGAGGGATTTTCAGGATCATCAGGAATAGAGCGACCGTGCGGGTTCGGAGCACTGATCTGCCGATACCGATTCGAGCTTGGATGTTGTGATTCACCCATTGAACCACGGGCGCTAGATCGAAGCTGGAAAACTCGCGGCCTAGCAAGGCGGCGTTATGCAAGAACTCGCGACCGATGCGCTGAGCATCCTCGCGGGTGAGTTGGTGCGATACTTGCCAAGTGGACTTGCGACGATTAGCCATGGGAAAGGTCTTTCGGAAAGGGGTGGGGGGTATACCCTACAGTTTCAGGAATTTAATAGACCCCCGAATGGGGTCATTGTGGGAGGTGGTTAGCTAATGTCAATAGCTTACGTTAGCTTATGTTAGCTATCCGCAGATGGGGGGGGGATTAAATTCCTAGAATTATGGGGTAAGGGGTACGAAGAGTCATATAGCCTCATTCTATACATATACCTATATATAAATATATATATATATATAGATTATCCCGATGTGATTGTAGTTGTTGTTTTTCTAGTCCGCAAGTGGTGTGTGGCTGGATTCTTTTGGAATGGCTTCGCGAACACGAAAAGCCAGGGTTTTCCCTCGCGTGCGAGAGACCGTGGTAACGTGGGACGTGGCTACGAGCCACGGGAACGTCCCTACCGGGCCATATCCACTTCCCCAGAAAGACGCGGGGTTGGTGGGTTGATCCACGTTAGTTGCGCTCCGGGTACCGCATGGATTCGCGGATAGCTTGTTCCTCGCGGGTTAAGTCCTCCACCTTCTTCACCAGAAAAGACCGCATCTTCGTTTGGAGTAGGGTTTTGATTTCAACGGTGGTGGATTGAATCAACGTCCTAAAATTTTCGTCCTTTGGTCCCTTGACCAGTTCCATGGGAATGAATGTTCCAATGGTAATGCAAATCAACTCGCGTATCAGTGCTTGCGCCATCGCCATGCGAATCAGATTCTTCGGTTCCAAACCCTCGCTAACCGTGAGCATCTGACAGATCGCTTCATTCAGTAACTTGCTGTAGGCGTTTTCCATGGCCACGAACTTATCTCGCGTGTCATCGGGCGTTTCCTCGTTCATGGCCTTTGCTACCTTCTCCAGAAAAGATTCGTCGGTGAGGAGGGTCGCCCATAATCCTTCCGGAGTCCGTAGTACTCCTTCCGGAGTCTGTAGCACCCCTCCACACATTGGACAGTCGCTAACGTCGTCGTCTGGCTCGTCGGCAGTCTTCGCGACCAGCATTCCGCATTGGCCGCACTGTTTGATGTACATGGATTGTGTTCTTTCAGACTGGGTGGGAAACGGGATTGGGATCGATGTCGGACAGTAGTTGCTCCACCGTGATGGACTGGTAATTTACTTTGGTGGCATGTTCACTTCCCCAGAAAGCGACGGCTTCCTTGATGTGGTGACAGGCGAATCTAGCTGTCATGTCATCGGGCAATTCCAACGTCACGATGAATTTGTATTTCGGTTTACTCATTGGGTGGTTCCTGTTCGGCTTCCCGGATTGTCATGCGTTCCCTTTCGTTTCGTAATTGGCCTCGATCCAATCGCACAGCGCCCTGGACTGCGAGTTTAGATAGTGGCTATCTCTCGACATTTTAAGCCACTCCCGCATAGTTTCCGACATCGGTGGCTTCCCTTCGGCTTCCGCCG
>Ga0163144_10025861_pt1 | contig 11439 bp, 7 predicted proteins | sample OliLak19BULKMAT1_FD_123175 | JGI IMG/M metagenome (GOLD analysis project Ga0163144, IMG submission 123175) | Freshwater microbial mat bacterial communities from Lake Vanda, McMurdo Dry Valleys, Antarctica - Oligotrophic Lake LV.19.BULKMAT1 | ecosystem: Environmental > Aquatic > Freshwater > Lake... | reverse complement strand
GTTTTGTTCTTTGAAAGGTCGCAGCGCCCACACGGACACTGCACACGGTAAACAACTGGAAAGGTCGACGGCGGGAAGCCGGCGAGTGAAACTAGGGGAGAACAAAACCGGCAGGAGGCGCGCGGCCTGGCGCCAATCGCAGGTCAATGCGCTGGACGAAGGGAATGATTTCGAAACTGGAAATGGAGTCCGCCGGAAGAACCGGCGCCGCCACGAGCACCAGAACGGGCGCATGGAGAACCAGGCTCTTGGCAAATCCCAGGATGAGACACTCGTGGTCCGCGTGCAAGGCATCGGCGTGCAGGGCGTGATGAAACCGCTCGGACACCGACAGGCCAATCAAACCGAGCCACAGGCCAAGCATGAAAATGGACATCGCCATTTTGCCGGCGATCCGGACGCGACCCGATGTAGATTCAGCGTGCAACTGCCGCAGATAAAACAGGACGCCGATCCAGACGCAAGCAGAACATTTCACCGGCAACCTACGGCGCTCCCAAGCCTTGGGGCAGCTCGACCACCGATTCGGCATCGAACTGAAATATGCCGGTGAGGTAACCCTGAACGTAGGTCTCGCCCACGCGAAGCGTTCCCGAAACCTTCCACGGCACGGGCTCGTCGGGCTTGATTCCAGGCGGATGCTTCACGCGGATGAAATGATTGATCTGCGCCTGCGCGCCAAAGCAGCACGTCCCCTGATCGCGCAGCAGTAAAAATTCCGTGACCACGCCGCGCCGGGTTCGCAGCGGCAGGATGAAGCCAGTCACCACTGCCCGTTTGCCGTCGTACGCCTTGATCTCTGGCGGGATGGTGTCGTTCGAGCGCAGCATCGCCCGGCCTGCGTTCGTCTCGGAATAGACTTCGTACAGCTCGTACTTGAACGCGGAAAGCTTGTCGAACCCCGGCCGGAGGAATCCGTTCTCCACCAGATCAGGCCGTGCCAGCAGCTTCGCCATTTCCACTGCACTCAGCACGTTTGCTCCGGAGGCAGACGAGGCATTCGTCGGCGAGATCGCGCCTTGAATCTGCGTCCCTCGAACGGATGGCTGCGCCGAGAGTGAAGCCGCCGTGTCCTCGCTCCGCCCGCAACCGGGCGAGGCAACGCTCACGAGCAGCGCAAGAACGAGGGATGCCATTGCGGCGGTCCACTCACGGTCGTTGGCGCGGTCTCTGTTCATCCTAAACATCTGAGCTCATCCGAACCACAACCGCAAGGCGTGCTCCAAGAGACCCGCGCAAACGGGATGCCGCAGAGTGAAGAGACGGCAATCATCGAGCTTACGCCTCGGGCCTGATCACCGGCACTGCATGGCTGGCGAGCGGGTTCACCGCAAAACCACCGGCTTCTAGTCGCATGTTCCATTGCTCAATGATCGACAGCGCCAGAACCACATCGAGTCGGATGTGAATCGCGGGATACTTGGAAAGATTCGTCCGTGCGAGTTTGAACAGCGCCGAAGACGGAAGCAGCCGCGGCCTCAGCTCGGTGTGCTTCTGCAGATGCACGAACGCGCCGGCGAACTGGATCAAGCCTTTGAAGAAATCGCCATCCGGCCCATGCCGGTCCGCCAGCCAGAGTTCCTCCAGCACATCATGCGCTTCGTAGAACAGGCCGCGATTGAAGCACTCGAAATAACCGAGATAATGGGCGTCCAGTTCATGGCCTCGGCAGCCTTCGATCAGCGCGGCGATCTTCGCGGTCTTCTTGCTCACGGGCGCAAGTGTAGAGCGTGCAGTCTGGCGCGTGAAGGCGGATTGCATTCGCTGCGCCACGGCCAAACCGACTAAACCGTTGCCAAATCTCCATCTGCCACTTTAGGATTCGTTGTTCCGAACGCATCCGCTTCGGAAGGCGCATGACCGAATATAAAGTCAAATTCGAGGTGTTCGAGGGACCGCTCGACCTCCTGCTCTATCTCATCAAGAAAGAGGAGGTGGACATCTACGAGGTCAACCTCACCCAGCTCGCCACGCAGTTCATCGAATACATCGATGTGATGCGCATGCTCGACCTGGACATCGCCGGCGAGTTCCTCGTGATGGCCTCGACCCTGATGTACATCAAGAGCCGCGAACTGCTCCCCGTCGAGCAGCAGGTCACGCCCGAGGGCGAGGAGGAAGGCGAGGATCCGCGCTGGGAACTCATCCGCCAGCTCGTTGAATACAAGAAGTTCAAGGACGCCGCCGCCCAGTTGCAAACCTTGGAGCTGCGCCAGGAAGAAGTTTATCCGCACCTGCCGGCCCGCCCGGACTTCGGTCCCGAGGAGGGCCAGAGCCGCGGTCAGGCGTCGCTCTTCGATCTCATCAACGCCGTCAATGCCGTCCTCAAACGCATCAACACGCGGGAGGACTTGCGCGACATCTTCGAGGACAAATGGACCGTCAGCGAAAAGATCGAGACGATCTTGAAAGAGATCACCACTTCGCATTCCCTGAAATTTTCCGCCCTCTTCGCGAGCGCCACGAGCCGCACGGAAGTCGTGGTCACATTCCTGGCGATGCTTGAGCTCATCCGTCTCAAGCAGATCGTCGCCACCCAGGAATCTCCGTTCAGCGAGATTGAACTCTGCCCGGCACCGCCCGCCGTGGCCCACGAGAACCCGGCCACGGCTTACGCCGAAGCCGTGGCTCAGGACGTCATCGCGCCCGGCATCACACCAGCCACGTCGCCCGATGGTGCGCCGGCGGCCGACATTGAATCTGCGCCCGCCAACTGATCATGGAACTCAAACTCATCCTCGAATCCATCCTCTTCTCCGCCCAGCATCCCATGAGCCCGAAGGAGCTGCGCGATGTCCTCGCCGGCGCTGCGGAGCAGTCAGAAGACGCCGCCATCAGGGCGCTCAAGAAGACTGCGTTTGAAGCCATCACCGCCGCGCTCGAAGAGCTCGCCCGCGAACACGAACAGGCGCAGCGCACGTTTCGCCTCGCCTGCGTCGCCGGCTCCTGGCAGTTCGTCAGCCAGCCTGAGTTCGCCCCATGGATCAAGGTTCTCGTCGGCCACAAGAGCCGTCCGCCGCGCCTCTCCCAGCCCGCGCTCGAAACCCTCTCCGTCATCGCCTACCGCCAGCCCTGCACCCGCGCGGAAGTGGAACAGGTGCGTGGCGTCGCCGTGGACGGCGTGATGCAGACCTTGCTTGAACGAAACCTCGTCGAGGCCGTCGGTCGAGCCGAAGTCATCGGACGCCCGATCACTTACGGCACCACGCGCGGCTTCCTCGAATACTTCGGCATCAAAAATCTCGATGATCTCCCCGCCGCCGATGAGCTTCGCCGCATCGTGGTCCAGAAACCGGAGGCGCTGTTGACCGTCGATCCCGGCCTTGCCACCGCGCCGCCGGATGAACTCGCCCTCTCGGAGTCGTCCGTTGAAAATCTCTCAGGACAACCCGCAGCGGAATCTGCCCCCGCTGAAGCCGCCACTGAAGCCGTGCCAGCCGCCGAGTCGAATGTCGCGGTCGCCGACGCCGCCACTGAGACCGGAAACGAGGCGGAGCCCAAGCACCGCAATCGCATCAAGCACCGCAAGGATGAGCCTGCGGAAAACCCGGCGACCGCTGCCGAAGCGAATCCTGAACACTCCTAAACTGCCGTTCAGCCTTCGCATCCCATGAGCCTCTCCGTTCACCGCAAAGCCATCGACAAGCTCGACGAACAGATTGTCCGCCTGTTGAACGAGCGCACCCGGCACGTCCTCGAAATCGGCGCGATCAAGCTCAAGGCGGGCGAAGAGATCTACGCCCCCCATCGCGAGCTCGCCGTCTTCCAGCGCATCTGCGAGGGCAATTCCGGCCCCATTCCTGACTCATCCCTCCGCGCCATCTATCGCGAAGTCATGTCCAGCGCGCTCGCGCTGGAGAAGACGATGATCATCGCGTACCTCGGCCCCGAGGCGACCTTCACGCATCAGGCCGCGATCCGGCGCTTCGGCTCCAGCCTCGACTACGCCTCCCAGAAAACCATCGCGGACGTCTTCACCGAAGTCGGCAAGAACCGTGCGGACTACGGCGTCGTTCCCGTCGAGAACTCCACCGAAGGCGTCGTCACCCACACGCTCGACATGTTCGTGGACAGCGACCTGAAGATCGTTGCGCAAATCGTCCTCCCCATCCAGCAATGCCTGCTCAGCCGCTGGCGACGCGACCAGATTAAGAAGTTCTACGTCCACCCGCAGACCCACGCCCAGTGCCGCGTCTGGCTGCATCGCAACTTCCCGCACGCAGAAGTCGTCGAGACCTCCTCCAACGCCCGCTCCGCTGAACTCGCCGCGAAGGAGAAAAACGCCGCCGCCATTGCCGGCACCCTGGCCGCCGAGAAATATCACCTGCCCGTCGTCGAGGCCGACATTCAGGACAGTTCCGCCAACGCGACCCGGTTTCTCGTGCTGGGACGCAAGTGCCCTCCGCCGACCGGCCATGACCGGACCAGCCTCATGTTCAGCATCGTGGACAAGGTCGGCGCGCTGCACAACGCCCTCGTTCCCTTCCGCCGCTACAAGCTCAACATGACGAAGATCGAAAGCCGTCCCAGCAAGCGCAAGGCCTGGGAATACTTCTTTTTTGTCGATTGCGACGGCCACGCGGAGGACCGCAAAGTCGCCCGGGCCATCGGGCAGCTTCAGGAACATTGCAGCTTCCTCAAAGTTCTCGGCTCCTACCCGAACGCCGAATAATTGCGGTCGGGCCGCGCGGACCAGGCAGTGCCGCCACAGTCCTTGGAGGGAAGACTCCTTCAGCCACCTCAGATTCCCGGCATCGGAAAGGTGATCGTCACCGTCGTGCCGACATCCGCCTTGCTCTCGATTTGAATGCGACCGCCCAGAAGTTCCGTGATCCGCTTCGCAATGAAGAGACCGAGCCCGGCTCCCTGCTGCTCATAAGTCGGCCGGTCGAACTGAATGTGCGGCCCGATGCGCGTCACCTGGTCCGCACGCATGCCACGGCCGTGATCTGCAATCATCAGTTGGAGCTGTCCGCTCACCGGTCCTGCCGTCACCGACACCTTCTGTCCCGGCGTTGAAAACTTGAACGCATTGTCCACCAGCTCCTCGACGATTTTCGTCAGATTCTCCGCCGGCACCAGCAGACAGGCATCCTCCATGACCAACGACAGGTCCCCTTCCCGCCTATGTTTCGCGGCTGCGGCACGGCACAGTTCCGTCAACAGTTCCTGCACGGCCACCGGCTTGACATCGGCGGCCACCGCCAGCGTCATGGATTCCTGGCTCATCAGCTCAATTTGAGAATAAACGAGGAAGTTCTCAATCAACCGATGCAGGCGCAGCGCGGATTCGTGGATGAACCGGGCGGACTCCAGCACCTCCTCCTGCGGCATCTCCCGATAATCTTCCATCATCAGATGTGCCAGCCCCATGATGCCATTGAGCGGAGTCCGCAGCTCATGCGGCAAAGCCAGGGTCAAATTTCCGCGCAGCTCATCCAGCTTCCGGTTTGAGATCCGTTGAATCTCATCCTGCTTTTCGAGGCGCGCATTCACGGCCGCCATCAGCTCCTTCGGAGTGAAAGGCTTCGTGAGATAATCGTCGGCTCCGAGTTCCATTCCCTTCCGAACCGCGATCCGGTCCACAGTTCCAGAGAGAAACACGAACGGGATGGTCGCCGTCGCTTCATGCTCCCGCATGGCCTTGAGCGTGCCGTAACCATCCAGCCCCGGCATGTTGACGTCGCAGATGACCAGATCAGGAACTTCCGCGCGCGTCATCTGGATGCCGCTGGCTCCATCCTCCGCACTCATCGCCTCGACACCAAACAGCGAGAGCGTCTCATGAATGATCATGCGAAGCTCCGCAGAGTCGTCGATCACCAGGACTTTGCGCTTCTTCTTCTGCGTTGATGTGGCCTTGGTTGCCGCCCCCATTGCACCCGCCTCGTTTGAGATTGCGTTCATGAAATCTGCGAAGCCTCCGGCCGGATGTCCAGCGAATGTCCACTGCGTCCCAAAACAAGACAGGCTCCACCGAACGTGCCTGCGCACCGGCTCAACGGCACAGAAGTGCCGATCAAGCGAGCCCGCCGCAGGGCGATGCGTTGTGAACGATGAGGCTTCATAAAAAGCTGTTCCATGGCATGAGCTTTAGCAGCCCACATGCCGCCGCCCTCCGTTCAGGGCAGACGCGGCAAAAAGGCGCAACTTCAACCGTTGAGATCAGGTCACGAGCCTGAGCGATGCGGATGAAATCCAGGAGGAACGAGCGACCTCCGTAACTGGACGCATTCCGTCCGCAAGCTGTTTAAGCGATCAGCCGTGCGACGCGGATCGTCGCACGGCGGACGGAGTTGTTAGTCAGCGGACCAGGCGGCCGCGATAGAAGCGGTTGCCTGCGGAGGACGGAACCGGATCGAGGTATTGCGCGGAGCCAGTGAAGTTTGTCCACGTCACCACCGGCGTCCAGTTGGCGAAGTTGGCCGAGACATCAAGCGCGTAGTTGCGGCCAGAGATGCCTTCGAGCGTCACTTCCGTTCCCTGAGACGTCTGCACCGGCACCAGGACCACGGGGCCGTTGGTAATTGAATAGATGCCATACATCGCCATGCCGAAGACCACGTCGCTGCTCGTGCTGCTGGACTGATGCACCTCGACCGAGAGCACGTTGTTGCCGGCGACGGAGTTCGTCAGCGGAAGGGAAACGTAAGAGGCTTCTCCTTCATTCCCAGAACTTGCGAGCGACGTGCTGGTGACTCCATCGACCGGGATGTTCGACGAGAGGCGCAGCCGCGCGCCCTCACGTCCGTTGAGGTACCAGACCGCGCCGTCATCGACGTAGCTTTCCATGATGAGGCTGGTGTAGCCCGCATCCGCCGCGATGGGAACCGTGGTGCGGAAATAGTAGGTGAGGATGGGCGCGTTATTGGCTGCACGCAGGTTCAGCCGCGTCAGCAAAGGCCAGGCATAGACATTGGGGTCTTCCTGTCCGAACAAGGCGACGCCATTGGACCAGCCAGAATCATCATAGCTGGGGAAGCGCCAGGCATTGCTGAGGTTCGCGCCGGAGGCGTTGTAGCGCCAGGCGGCGGTCTGGTCCATCAGGATGGAGGCAGCGATTGTGACAAGCCCATCATCAACGGTCAGGATGGCGCTGCGGCTGGGCGTCGTGCCGAGGAAGTTCCCGACCGTCACAGAGTAGGCGCCTTCGTCCCGGCCCTGAACTCCGGCAAGCACGAGATTGTTGGAGGTGGCTCCGGCAATGTTCGCGCCGTTGTAGCGCCATTGATAGGTGAAAGGCCCGACGCCGGCCGCACTCACCGAGAACACCGCTTCCGAATCACGGCTGAGGGTGGTGTCCGCCGGCTGCCTGGTGATGATCGGTTCACCGATGACGACGAGCACCGCCACCGCGCTCGTGGTGGAGCCGGACGGATTGCTGGCCACGACGGTGTAATTGCCCGCGTGGGTTCCCAGCGCATTCGTGCGGACGTAGGCCAGGTTCGTCGCGCCGGAAATGTTCGCCCCGTTCAAGCGCCAGCGATAGGTCTGCGGCGCGGTGGGACTGTGGGTGGTGGCGGTAAAGGTCGCGTTCCATCCCTGCGTCACGACGAGGCTTTGCGGCTGCGTGAGGAAGACGGGATACGGATTCGGAATGCTCATGTTGAGCACGATGCTGCCGCTGTTGCCCTGCACGATGGTGCCGTTCGTGCCGAAGCCGTCCACCGCGATGTGGTAGGTCACGCCGTTGGTGACGTTGAACGCCAGCGAGCTGAACACGGTGTCGCCGTTCGCGTCGTCATTGGCGGCGACCACGGTCAGGTTCGAGACCGGGCTGCCGGTGTAAACCGCGAGCAGCGTGTCGAAGTCGCTGCCGATGGTGTCCATCCGCACCAGGCCGGTGGCCGGCGCGGTCCAGCTCAGCCAGCCGGAGTGGCTGCTGTTGCGGCTGGCGTGGCGTGGTTCGCCGGGCTCGCGCGTGAAGGTGATGTTCGTGCCGCGAATGATGTTCGTGAATCCAAACACCACGCCGCGAGTGGTGAACATGTCTCCGAACGTCGCGGGCGGAAGACCGACGTTGACCGTGATTGGGTTCGAGGAACGAACCGCTCCGCGATTGTCCGTCGCCTGCGCGCGGACGGAGTAAACGCCTTCCACCGCATTTGCCCAGAGCACGCTGTAAGGGCTGCTCGAATCGCTGCCAAGGAACGTGGAGCCGGCGTAGAACTCCACCTGCGCAATGGTGCCGTCCGTGTCCGAGGCGCTGGCAGAGACGATGAGGCTGTCGCCAGGAGAAATGATGGAGCCGTCGGACGGGCTGGTGATCGTGACGGTCGGAAGCGCATTGACGATGATCGACGCCGGCAATGAGGTGCCCGTGGAACCCAGGTTATCCGTGGCCACCGCTGTGATCTGGTAGGAGCCGGTGGCGGCGTTCGTCCAAAAGAAGCCATACGGAGCAGAGATGTCCTCGCCGATCTTGTTCGTTCCATTCACGTAGAACTCCACCTTGGTGATGCTGCCGTCGGTGTCCGCCGCCGTCGCCGACATTTCAATCGCTGCCGGGAAGTTCACGACCAGGCCGTTCGTCGGCTGGATCAAGGTCACGGTCGGAGCCTGGTTGTCGTTGTCCGTAATCGTGACCGTGGCGCTCACGGGAGAACCGAGGACGTAATCGCCGCTGGCGAGCACGGTGAGCGTCACCGCCTCGTTGCCTTCGAGCAGCGCGTCATCCAGCACGAGGACCGGAACAGTCACCGAGCTTGCTCCCGCCGGTATGGTGATCGGACTGACGGGCGCGGTGTAATCGCCGCCCGGCACGGCGTTGCCGCTGACATTGAAGAACACCTGCTGTGCCACCAGCGTGCTGCCGGTGCGCGTGATGGTGAACAGTCCGGAATCCGCGCCGGGCTCCTTCGCCACGGCATCCGTCGCCACGACGGATACGCTCGGCGGAACGGAGACGGAGAGCGCGGCCACGTCGCTGATCACGGAACCGATGATGTTCGTGATGCGAACCGTGTATGCCCCGTTGGCGATCAGTTGAACATTGTTCAACGTCAGACCGGCATTCGTCGCACCCGGAATGTTCAAGCCATCGAGACGCCATTGATAACGCAGCGGCGCGCTTCCGTTGGCTTCCACCAGAAAGGCGGCGGACTGGCCGACGATCACGTTCGTGCCGAGCGGCTGGCGGACAATTGCCGGCGGCGCCACGACACTGAGTGTCGCCACAACGCTGGTCGCGCTGCCCAATGAATTGGCCACGATGACCCGATAACCTCCGGCATCGCCGGGCTGCACGTTCGCGAGCGTGAGCGCGAGGTTCGTGGCACTGGACAAATTCGCGCCGCCCTTCTGCCATTGGTAGGCGAAGGGCGCGGTGCCTTCAGCCAGCACGGAGAAGACGACGGTGCTGTTTGTCGTCGCAGCCTGATCCGCCGGCTGGCGGACAATGACCGGCGTCGAGCTCAGCTCCAGAGCACCGACGGCATCGGCGGCTCCTGCGGCATTGATCACCAGCACGCCGTATCGACCGACGTTGGCCGCCTGGAAATTATTAATCGTGTAGGTCGTCCCATTGGCGCCGGGGATGAGGTGTCCGTTGAAGCGCCATTGATAGGTCAGCGGCGCAGCGCCCGTGGCCACCACCGTCAGCGTGGCATTCGCGCCCGCGCCGACGCTGGCCGGCGAGGTGAAGCCCGAAATCGCGGGAGGGGTCAGCACGGCGGGACCGGTGGCCGCGCCGGGTGTGGGCACGCCGGCGATCCAGTTCACCGGATCATTGCCGTAACGCAGCGCGTTGCGGCGCTGGATTGAAACGCCCACGCCGTTGGTGTTGCCGTCCGCCAGCGACGGCCACGGCGAACGGTCGGCGTAACGCACCTTGTCCACAAGAATGTGCGGAACGAAGCCCGCGTCGGGCTGGCCGTCGGGCAGCGGCGCATCCGGCTTCTCCAGCTCCACGCTTTCGCCGTCGTTGCTGAGGCGTCCGCGCCACGGGCCGAAGATGGCCACCGCCGGGCTGAGCGCGTAGAGGGTGCGGAAGCTGGCGAGCGCGGCGGCGTTCGTCGCCGGATCGAAGCCCACGACCAGCAGACGCGCGTCGGCAGCGAGGGAAACGCCGGCCGGGAATTTGAAATCCAACGCATCACGCAGATGCCAGGTGTTCGTGGGATGGGCCGCGTCGGACAGGGAAACGGCAGACGCCGTGATGTTGTGCAGCTCGATGAACTCGGCCAGCTCGTTCTCGTTCGTGCCGCCGGGAGCCGTGGCCGACGGAGGATGATACATGATTTCGCTGATGACGACCGGGCCGACGAGCGGGTCGGCGTTCGTCGCGCCAGCGCCGCGCCGGAAATCTTCCACGGTGGCCGGGCTGTCCTCGCCAAAGGTGCGCCGGCTCAACGCGGTGAAATCTTCACCCACGCTGGTGAAATAGCGGCCGATGGAAACCCCCTGTTCTGCCGCGCCAAAGCGGGCCTCGGCACGATAGCCGGTCAGCACGCTGGCACCGGAAGCTGCCAGGAGATACACCTCGTCGCCACGCCCCGAGCTGAGCGAGAACGGCACGGCGGGATTGAGCGTGTTGAACTGGTTCTCGTAAAAGACCACATGGCCGCCCGCCGGGATCACGGTGTTCGCCGGGAGGACGAACTTGAACGGGTTGCCGAGCGAGTCGCTGAGATACCAGCCGGAAACATCGACACCGACCGCGCTGTTGTTGCGCAGTTCGATGGCGTCTTCGAGCGGCAGCTCGGTGTGGGTCAGCACTTCGTTCACGACCACGTTCGCCAGCAGCCGGTAATTGCTGCGGCCCGGACTCGCCGTGCTGGCAAACGTCACGATGGTCGCACCACCGTCCGGCAGACGGCCTTCCGAAACAGTGGGCGCCTGCGCTCCGAAGGTGACGCTGTTGATGATCGCGCCTTCGGCACTGATGATGCCGAGAGATTCGCCGCCCGCAGAGAGCCTGAAGTCCACATGGTCCGCGCCCGAACCCGGATTGTTGTCGGCGGCGAACTCCTGGAAACCTTGCGCGCCCGTTCCGATGAAGGAGAGCGGAGGCAGGATGTTCTTGGCCCGATCATTCAGATCATCCGTCAGGCTCAAACCAGCCAGGGCCACGGGCTGCTGGCCGGGATTGTAAATCTCGAACCAGTCGTCGCCCACGGCCGGAGACGCCATCCATTCGTTGATCTTCAGCCCGGTCGCGTTTCCGAGCGCCGCCGCCAGATTGGCGGAACCCAGCGTCGGCAAGGCCAGAGTCCAATTCGTGGAACCCGCCGGCACGCGGCCAATGCTGAAGTCCTCGGCCTGAAGACCGAAGACGACGGCGTCCAGCAGCTCGCCGCCGGCCGCCGGGAGGTTGAACAAATACACGGCGTCACCCGACGCGCTCAAGCCGAAGCCGGTGTTCAGGATGGCGGAGGCATTGGTCGTGGCCGGAAGATCGGAGGCGAACCGGACCACGAGGAACCCGTTTGCCGGCACGAT
>Ga0163144_10025860_pt1 | contig 11439 bp, 13 predicted proteins | sample OliLak19BULKMAT1_FD_123175 | JGI IMG/M metagenome (GOLD analysis project Ga0163144, IMG submission 123175) | Freshwater microbial mat bacterial communities from Lake Vanda, McMurdo Dry Valleys, Antarctica - Oligotrophic Lake LV.19.BULKMAT1 | ecosystem: Environmental > Aquatic > Freshwater >... | reverse complement strand
TTCACCGGAATGTGATGGAGCGTGTCCTTGCGCTGTTGTTTGAGGTTGTCGATCTCCACATTCAGAATTTCAATCTTTTCCCGCAACCGCCCCTGGCGCTGCTGAAAACCCTGCAGTTCCGGTTCGGCGGGGTCCAGCGATAAGGTCAGGGAGCCGAACCGGGCGGCCAGCCGATGACGCTGGGCGGCCTTGGACCGGATCTGGCTGTCCAGGGTGCACCACTGCGGATTGACCACGGAAATCGCATCGGGAATAAGCTCGGTTCCGTACTCGATCAGGCGGTCTAAACCCAATACTCATCACTTAACGATCCGAATTGCGGCGCAAACATCAATGAGCGGTGACCGTTTGTAGCCGCGGCGCAGGGGGTAGTTACTCATTTTTCGCTTGACCCCGCGCTGATTGCGACGGTTGCGGCTGGAGGCGGCCGGGTCATTGAGGATTTCCTTCAGCACTGCCTGATGGAACTTGTTCCGGTCCTGAGGGGGGGAATAGCGCCGAAGGTGGTGAACTTGCGGCGGACAACGCGCACGGCGTGGAGAAAAGATAATCGATCCGGATCCTCCCCGCTTTCCAAGGCGGCTTCGTGCATCAGTCCGCGAATGGCGAAGTGCGCCATCAATAGGCCATAGAATTCCTGGCGGACCAGATCCGGCGTCTTGCTGCGCAGCACGATACGCGCGCCCCGCAGGTGCGTCTTCAGTTCGTCGAATGCGGTTTCTATCTCCCAACGGTCGTGATAGAGCGCCGCCAATTCCGTGGCCGGAGCCCGTTCGTGGTCGAGGATCGTCGTTGCCAGCCGAGACAATGGCTCAGACCCTTCCACTCCTTCCAGCCGGTATTCGATCACCCGCACGACTACTCCGTTGCGCTGGCGCCGTTGGTCCTGCGGCGACGGATAGATGCGGCTCAGATACGATCCGTCCGGCAGCCGCTGTTCGCACGGCAGCAGAATGTTTTTTCGGACACGCCACAGTAGATCGGCGCCGGTGGCCGCCGCCTGCTTCCACATCTCGAACCCGAAAAAGCCGCGGTCGGCGAGACAAAGCATACCCTGGCTGAGGCTGGACAATATAGTCTTGGCCAGTGCGATCTCGCTGGTGGCGTAGTCCGCCATCCGGCTGCCGAACCGGACGTGGGTACCGTTTTCCACCAATGAAACGAAGCGGATTTGCGGAAACGCGCTCTTGCCACGGCTCGCTCCGGGGCGGCCGAAAGCTTCGTCATTGCCCTTCTCGTCGGCGATATCCAGCGTGCTGCCGTCCATACTCACCAGACGCCACGAGCGATACCATGCGCCTTTCGTCGCCGCCACGGCAATCGGCTTCACTAGTTCGTCGTGCAGATGCCGCACAGGCTCCCAGCCCAGCCTCGTTCGCGCCTGCGAGATGGCAGCGTTACCGGCCACGTTGATGCTCGCCGCCGGCCCGGCCAGCCACTGGATTCCCTCCAACAGGCACCGCAACACTTCCCGGTACGACGACTGCATATACAACGCCAGCGCGATCACGTAGTAGACGGTCACATGGCCCGGAAGGTCGCGCTGACGCACGCTCTCCCTCTTCGTCGCCGCCAGCGCCGCGTGAACCTTATCCAATGGGAAGGTCTTCGCCACCACACCCAAACTGATGTAGTCCGTAATCCGGCTTCCGGCGGGCAACGTGGCAACGGTTCGCGACATTTTCCTTGCCTCCTGTTCTAAAACAGAATAGCATGGAAATGTTTGTTAAGTGATGAGTATTGGGGCTAGCACTCCACCACCACCCCGCCCTTAGCCCGCGATTCATTCATACACAACGCAACATGCACACTCTGCGCCGAATCCCGCGGCATACACATTTCCGGTTGCTTGCCCGCATTCACACAATCGGCAAAATACTGGATCTCGGCGGCGTAGCCATCGGCTTGGTCCAAAGCGAGCGCCGACGATTCGCCCGCCGCGTTATAAAGCGTCGGCGGGCGATTATCGGTCGAATAGTCAATCGTGCCGCCCTCCGCGGAAACCGTATACTCCATTGAAAACGGATACGCCTTCGGATGATGCCACCCGCCGCTAATCGTCACCGATGGAATGTAGTCGTAGTGCAACTGCGCCGTCAGCGTATCAATGCCAGCGGCCAGATTCTCGTAGCCCGTCGCCGAAACCGCCCGCGGTTTCCCAAAGAGATGACAAGCAATATCGACATCGTGAATCAACAGGTCAAACACGCCGCCGCCACTCTTGTCCGATTGCTTCAGCCATTGGCTCCACGCCGGCGCCGCGCACCGCCGCCGGAACAGCGCCGTCCGCACCGGCCCTAGTTCGCCGCCGTCCAACGTTCGCTTCAACGCCATGTAAGCAGGGAAAAAACGCAACACCTGCGCCGCCATCAATATTTTTCCCGACTCCTCCGCCGCCGCGATCATCTCCTCACACTCGGCGAAATTCAGCCCCATCGGCTTCTCCACCAGCACATGTTTGCCCGCCCGCAGCGCGGCTAAAGTCAGTGGCTTGTGCAAATGCGTCGGGACGCAAATGTCCACCGCATCCACATTGGCATCGTTGAAGACTCGATCGGCGTCCGCATACTGCTCGACGTTCGAAAAATCGAACTTCTCGCCCGGCCCGCCCAGGTTGCCCTGAATACTGCTCAAATCCCCTGACCGCTTAATCGGGTCGCTATCGGCCACTGCTGTCAGCGTCGCCCCCATTACTGACTGCAAGCCCTTCAAATGGGTGCTGCCCATGAATCCCAGCCCAACGATCGCAATGCGCATAACAGCTAATTATGCCAGACGCTTCAATCGAAACGTCTGCTTCTGAGCCGGACCCGGCCGTGTCTGCGAGGTACCCTTGTTCCCCGCATTCAGCGAACTCTCCCGTTCGCGCGTCAGCTCCACTTCCCCGCTTTTCACGCTCCCCGTAAACCGTAGCCGGGAATCGTTGATCTGATTCCCCGCCTGCTCCTCCGCCAACACCACAAACGTCACCAGTTCGCCCGCCACAATCCCTTCCACAATCGGGCTGCTCTTGTAATCGCCGTACAGTTTGCCGCTCAGCTTCGCCCCGGTCTGAGTAAACTGAAACGCAATGTCGACAGACTCGCCGTTCCGAGTTGGTATTTGACCGACCCAGATTCCCGTTAAGTCCGCCCCAAACAGCGCGGCGCCGCAAAACAACAATAGGCCTCGCATCACGCCCCTCGCAGCAGTCCCGCCAACGGTCCCGTGCTGTCGGCAAACCGTTCCACCGGCGCGCCAAACGCATCCAACATGGAGACATACAAATTCGCTACCGGGCTGTCTTCGCTATAAACCAAATGCTGACCGCTATCAATACGGCCGCCACCGCGTCCGCCCAACAACAACGGCAGCTTATGCGGATTGTGGCTGTTGCCGTCGCTCAACGCCGATGCGAACAACACCATTGAGTTGTCCAGCACCGTCGATTCGCCCTCCTTCATTTCGCTCAGCCGCTGCAACAAATAGGCATACTGCGCCACATGCCACTGATTGACCAATTGATACTGCCGCAGCTTGTCCGCCTCTTTCGAATGGTGCGAAACATCGTGATGGCCCGCGCTCACGCCCTCCAGAAATCGGAAGCTAACGTTGCTCACCGCGTTGCCGAACATGAACGTCGCCACGCGCGTCGTATCGGTCTGGAACGCCGTCGCGATCATGTCCATCATCAGCCGCACGTGTTCGGCATGATCGGCCGGCCGCTCCGGCGGAACGGCCTTTGCATCCATGGGCGCGCGCGCCTTCCAAGTCCGTTGTGTACCCGCCGAAGCCCGCTGCACCCGCTGTTCCAGCGCCCGCATCAGCGACATGTACTCGTCGATCCGAATCTTATCCGCCGTGCCAACCTGGCCGCGCAACTTGTTCGCATCGCCCAGCACCCGGTCCAACAACAACGTGTCCATCTTCGCCGAATTATTCGATTGACCCGACGCCGCCCGGAACAGCCGTTCATATACCGAACGCGGATTAATCTCCCGCGCCAGCGGCGTCGTCGCGTCGCTCCATGCAATGTGCGATCCGTACACGCGCGTGTACCCGACGACCGCGTCCACACCAATCGCGACCGGCGTCACGCCCAGTTCCAGCGAGGGCAACGGCGTCTCAATTCCCGACTTCCGCGCCGCCATCTGATCGACGGAAACGCCATTCCCGATATCGGCGCCAGGCGTCTTCTTGATCGTCGTACACGTCAGAATCGCCGCTTCCTTCACATAGTGACCGTCGCCGCCTTTGGAGTTCGCATTCCAAAGATTGCTCAACACCACGATGTTGTCTTTCAACGATCGCAACGGCGACAGCGTCTTCGAAAGCTCAAAATCACGCCCCGTTCCCTGCGGCGTCCAATGATCCACGTTCACGCCGTTTGGCATGTACAGTGCGGCCATTCGCACCGGCGGCTTCGCGCCCGGGCCGGTCGCGGCCATTGCTTCCAGCCACGGCAACCCGAGGCCAACCCCACCGCCCCTTAACAACGCACGGCGAGAGAGAGAATTTTTCATTTCTTCACTAGCTCCTTCGGGGCCGGCGCACCGGCTTGATATCGGAATGGCACGCTGGTTACAACTTCGTCCAGCAGCGTCAAAGCACTATAGCCATTCTGCTTCACTTTCGCGACAATTGCATCCACTGTGCACGAATCCCGCAAAGTCAACCCACGGCCCAGCGCATAACCCAACATCTTATTCGTCAAATGGCGGACAAACAAGTCCTTGCGGTCCAACAGCACTTTCCGCAACTCTTCCGGCCCGGTGAACTTCGTACCATCGATCAATTCCGCGGAAGCGTCAACCGCCTTCCCCGCCTCTTCACTCCGCCATTTGCCTGTCACATCGTAGTTCTCCAGCGCAAAACCAAATGGGTCGATCCGGCTATGGCAACTGGCGCACACCGGGTCCGTGCTATGCCGCGCCAACCGCTCCCGCACTGTTTTCGGCGCCGCGCCTTCATGGTGCTCGTCGAGCGGCGGCACATTCGCCGGCGGCGGTGGCGGCGGCGTTCCCAGAATTGATTCCAGTATCCACGCCCCCCGTAAGACCGGGCTCGTGCGGTACGGATAAGACGATACCGTCAGCACCGCCGGCATCCCCAGCAACCCGCCCCGGTTGCTCTTATCCGGCAGAAGCGCCCAATGCGGTTGCGACGCCTGGTTCGGCCGCAACGCCATCTTCAAATCGAAATGCCTTTCCAGCTTACGCGTCCCGATCGTGTGCTTGGAATCAAGAAAAGTCTCGAGCGGCAAATTCTGCAAAAACACTTCGCGGAAGAACATGATCGGCTGATACCGTATGTCTGATCGCAGATCTTCATCCTTCGCCAAATCCGGGAATAGCTTTGCGTCCGGAGCCTTGTCCCCCCCCAACTCCCGCGTGTGCAGCCACTGTTCCACGAAGCGTTCCGCGAACCCCATCGACCGGTCGTTGCGGATCATGATCCGCACCAGTTGCTTCAAGACTTCCGGATCCTGCAACTTTCCCTTTGCCGCGAGGTCAAACAACAATTCATCGGGCATGCTGCCCCACAGGAAGTAGGAGAGCCGGCTCGCCAGTGCGTAATTATCGAGTGGGCGGACGGCCTCGCCCGCATTCGCCTCCTCCACACGGAACAGGAAATTCGGCGATACCAACGCCCCGCGCAAGGCAAACAGAACGGACGCCTCAAACGGTTCCCGCTGTTTCTGGGCCGCGCGGAACAATTCCAGATACCGCGCCGCTTCCGCTTCCGTCACCGGCCGCCGAAATGCGCGCGGCAGGAAGACTTTCAAAATGGTCCGCGCCGCCTGTTCCGGCGTCACCCCGGGTCCCGGCTTGGCCACGAAAATCCGCGCGTGCGACTTGAACTCCTTCGCCGCGAAGTCCATCGCAAACTTCGCCATGTCCAAATACTTTTCCGAATGCAACGGTGAAAGGAACAGGGTCTCCGCGGCGTTGTCAAACCCTTCCCCGCCCGCGCCATCCAACGGCAGCGTCCGCGCAATGTCCATGTGCATGTCGAGCAAATCACGCACCGTCGCCGCGTATTCATCGCGGTTCAAACGCCGTATCATCGTCCGCCCCGGCAGAATGCCGGTCGCGCACGCTTTCGCTCGAACGGATGTTTCTACCCAGTTCCGAAAGGCTTCCCGCGCCTCAAGCAGAGGCGCGGGAGCGCCCTTCGGAGGCATCTCCCCGTTGGTCACCCGGCGAGTCAACGATAGCCACTTCGCCGCGTCCGTCGACAAGCTAGCCTCTGTCGCCATACGGCTCAAACGGAACCCGCCCGCCGGTGCGTTGTCCTGATGGCACGCCTCGCAATACTGCCGCAAAAACGTCTGCGATTCCGCGAACGATTGCGCCAGCAAGCCCAAAGAGGCAGTCAAGAATAAGACAAGCGCCATCACCGGTATCTTACCGCGCCGGAACAGGTTACGCCGGGTTATGGCACAAATTACACTCATTTGAAGCCTTGTGTTCGTCATGACAACTCATGCAGGAGTTCATGTCTATAGGCTTTTCTTTCACCATTACGTCCCGCGCCGCCGCGTCCCCGTGGCATTTCCCGCACGCCGCCGCCTTCGCATGAACCTTATGCGAGAACCAAACGTAATCCGGCAGCTTGTAAACCCGCACCCACGGCACCGGCTCCTTCTTCTTTACAAACTCCGCCAATTTCTGTATCGCGGCCGAGTCCTTCTTCACCGCCGCATGGCACTGCATACAAACCGATTCCGCGGGAAACGTTGCCGCCTCGCCTTTCCCCGGCGTCGTATGGCAGCCCGCGCATTGCAGCCCCAGTGCGACATGCGTCTTGTGACTGTACGGAATCGGCTGTTCCGCCGCCGCCAGCACGAATAAGCTAAGGAAGAGCAAACGCAACGTAGCCATCTCCAGACTTCGTTGTCATCCGGCCCCCGCCCCCGCAAGCAATCACGACATACTGTTTGCCATTCACCGAATAGATCGCCGGCGTCGCATACCCGCCCGCCGGCAGCTTCGTCTCAAACAGAACGGCGCCCGTCTTGCCGTCATAGGCCCGAAACATCTCGTCCCGCGTCGCGCCAATGAAGACCAGTCCGCTCGCCGTCACCACCGGCCCGCCCATGTTCTCCGTGCCCACCTCGCGCGTTGTCGCGGCGTTCTTACCAAAGATCTTCCGCCAAACAAAATCGCCCTTATTCAAGTTGATCGCGGTCAGCAATCCCCACGGCGGTTTCGCTCCCGAATTCCCCTTATCATCGCGAATCTTGGTGTACCCATTCAAGGCATACGGATATGGCGCACCCGCTGGCGAGTCAGTCAACTGATGAATCGACGCCACTGTCTGCGAGTTCACATACAACACCCCTGACGGATCCCAAGCCGCTCCCCCCCACAATCCGCCCCCTAGTGTCCCAGGCAGGACCACGGTCCCCTGCTTGCTCGGCGGCACATACAATCCGTCGTTCCTCAGATCCGCCAACTGCTTCGAAATCCGCGCCTGGACTTCAGGTGTCAAATCGCTCGGTTCAAACTTCTGTGCCGAAAATGGCGGCGGCTTCAACGGGATCGGCTGCGTCTTCGAAGCCACTTCCCCCGGCATCGTCGACGCTGGAAAAGGCCGCTCTTCAACAGGCAACAACGGCTTGCCCGTTTCCCGGTCCAACACAAACACAAATCCCTGCTTCGTAATTTGCGCCAGCGCGTCCCTCCCGTTCCACCGGATCAGATTCGGATTCGCCGGCAAATCCAAATCCCAAATGTCATGGTGCAGCGTCTGGTAATGCCAAATGCGGTTGCCCGTCGCAGCGTCTAACGCCACAATCGCATTGCCGAACAAATTATCGCCAACACGGTCGCCACCGTAGAAATCAAACGCCGGCGAACCCAGGCTTACATAGACAACGCCGCGCTTCTCGTCCAGGCTCATCCCGCCCCAATTGTTCGCCCCGCCAATCGTTTTCCAGGCATCCTTCGGCCAAGTCTCATACCCAAATTCGCCCGGATGCGGAATCGTGTGAAAGATCCATCGCCGCTTCAAGGTTCGTACATCATACGCCCGAATATGCCCCGGCGCCGCCGTTCGCGGCCCTTCGCCAACGCTCGACCCCATGATTACCAAATCCTTGTAAATCACGCCTGGCGTCGTTGCCCCATTGAATGCCCCAGCCGGTTCCCGATCCAACTCCTTGGTCATATCGATCGCCGTAATCAACTTCCCCGTCTTCGCGTCCAGCGCAAACAAAGAAGTCCCCGCCGAAAACAAAATCCGTTTGTCGTCCCCCGACTCCCAATACATCACCCCTCGATTCACGCCCCGCCTCTTCTCGTCTACCGGATCAAAGCGCCAAATTTCCTTCCCGGTCGCCGCATCGAGCGCCACGGCCATCAGCGTCGGCGTCGTCGCGTACAGCACGCCGCCAATCACAATTGGCGTGCATTGAATCATCGTCCGCCCGCGCGCATCCGCGTCGCCCGAGTGAAACTCCCAGGCCACTTTCAACTGCTTAACATTGGCCTTTGTAATCTGGGTCAACGGCGAATATCGATTCCCGTCATTCCCTCCGGACCACGTCCGCCAATCCGTCTGCGCAGACAAAACACCCGCCGCCAACAACAACAACCGAATTACCAAGGCATCGTCCTTTTCGTGAACTTCCGGCCCTTCTCGGCCGCTTCCTGTCCACCCGAACCAATCTTAACGCCTTCTTTGATCATCTCTTCCACATCGTTCGGCCGCACCGTATTCAGGAACGCAATCTTATTCGTCTGGCACGCCTTCAACACGCGCTTCCGCGCCGCCGCCATATCCGGGTGCAGTTGATCGTTCGCGCTATGCCCGTCCGGCAATTTCAACGACAGCCCCATATCGCCAGGCCCCCATTCGGCGAATCCAATCCCCGGAACCGCCGCCACCTTCTCCGCGTTAGCCAACGCAAAGCGATCTTCAATCTTTAGTCCCAGCAAGAATTCGCCTTCCGGATTCAACGGCCACGGGTCCGCGCGTTTCTTGTATTCCGCCGCCGAAATTCCCCACATCTGCGCGGCCCCGCCCTGGCTCCCATTCCCCAGCATTCCTTCGGGCAGCCCGGCCACCGGCTTTGAATCCACGTACCGGCATGCCGCGACAAAAGTCTTGATCGCCTCTGGATCCCGCGCATGGCACAGCAAGATGCCATGAATGCCCGTCAACAACGCCTGCTGCACCACCCAGAAATTCGCCTCCATATGCGCCTTGCTCACGCCCAGCACCGGCAGCGTCGCAATCACCGCCGGCGTTCGATGCCCGCTCTTCGTTGGTCCGCCATCAATCAGCCCGCGCATGAAATTTCGTAGCGCGCTGAAGTCCAGTTGCCCGTGCTCCATCTCGTAATTGATGTAGTCCGCCCAGGTCGTGGCCATCTTCTTGCCTTCGTCATACCCGGAACCGCCCCGGGCGCCCGTGTAGTAAATCGGCTGCCCTTGTTCCAGCAGGTCAATCGCCTTGTTAATCCGCTTCGGCTTCGGAGGCTGCGCCGCCAGAGGGGACGCGAGCAGCGGGAAAGAAAGCAAAGTGCGTCGTTGCATACCGTCTTCTATATCAAAACCGGAGCCACTTATGTAAAATCGGACCCATGTTCACGCGTCGCGCCTTCCTCACTCTCGCCGCTCAGCAACGCCAACGTCCCAACATTCTCTTCGTGATGGTCGACGAAATGCGCTTCGATTGCATGGGGTGTGCCGGTCATCAAACCGCTAAGACTCCCACCCTCGATAAACTCGCGAAAGAAGGCGTGCTCTTCCGCAACGCCTACACCGTCTCCCCCGTTTGCTGCCCTTCCCGCGCCAGCGTCTTCTCCGGACGCTATCCCCACATCCACGGCGTCAAACGTAACGGCCTTCCGCACAACAACGGCGAGATTTTCCTCCCCACAATCCTGAAGCACTACGGCTACCACACCGCCATCGCCGGGAAACTGCACTACAACCCCGCTCGCTTCTCCTACGGCTTCGACGACTTCTGGACCTTTACCAATGAAGGCCCCAATCCGGAAAACGGTCACATCGAATACCTTCGCAAAAAGCACGGCAGATCAGCCTCCAAATGGGCGCGCAAACCTGGCACTGAACCCTGGCCCGATGACGAACTCGGCCGCGACGTTGGCGAATTCGCTTACCCGATCGAAGACTTCGAAACCGAATGGATTACCGATCGCTCCATCGCTTATCTCCGCCTGCGCGCCCGGTCGCAACAGCCTTTCTTCCTCTTCGCCAGCTACTTGAAACCCCACTCTCCCAGCGTCGAACCCAAACCGTATTTCAATCTCTACGATCCTGCCTCCATCCCCGTCGTTCCCCTTCCGAAAAACGCCAAAGAACAACGCGCCAAAGCCACGGGCCGCGCCCGCCGCAAGTGCATCGACGACACACAAATGCAGCGCGTCATGACCGCGCTCTACTATGGCGCCATCACTCACATCGACACCGAACTCGCTCGCCTCTTCAACGAACTCGACCGCCTCGGCCTCGCCAAAAACACCGTCGTCCTCTTCACCTCCGATCACGGCAACATGCTCGGCGACCGCGGCCTCTGGTTCAAGGATTTCATGTACGAAGGCTCCGCCCACGTTCCGTTAATCGTCAAGACCCCCACCGCCAAACCCAGCGAACACCGGCAAATCATCGAGAACATCGACCTCATGCCAACCCTCCTCGATTACGCCAAAATCCCCATTCCCAATGGCATTCAAGGCCGCAGCTTTCATGCGCTAATCGAAAAAGGGAAACAGGCGAAGTGGAAGGACCGCTGCATCTCCGACCTCACCGCCACCATGCACTTGGCGGAAGGGTGGAAGTTCATCGACAACCACGACGGCGCTCTCGAACTCTACAACCTCAACAAAGACCCGCAAGAAAAGGAAAACCTCGTCAACGATCCCCGCTACAAATCCCGGCTTCACTCCGCTCAATCCGAACTCGCCAAATGGCGCGCCGAACAACCCGCCAAAATTACCGTCTCCGGAATGGCCACGCCGGACTACGCCAAAGTCATAGTACAATACATGGAATGTCACGCTGGATTCCGATCCTCGCCGCACTCTCCGCACAGGCCCAAAACTTCGACGCCGTACTGGAAACAATCAAGGCCGATCAGGCCTGGACGCTCGAAGAACAGATAAGTATCTGCCAAATCCCGGCCCCACCTTTCAAAGAAACCGAACGAGGCAAAGAGTTCGCCCGCCGGCTTGCCACCCATGGTTTGCAAGACATTCGTACCGACAGCGAAGGCAACGTGATCAGCCGCTGGCCGGGCTCCAAATCGCCCAAACCCTTAATCGTCTTCAGCGCCCATCTCGACACGGTATTCCCCGAAGGCATGGACGTTACCGTTAAACGCGAAGGCAATAAAATGAAGGGCCTCGGCATCGGTGACGATTGCCGCGGCCTCGCCAGCGTCCTTACCGTCGCCCGCGCTTTCCATAAAAACAACGCCACCTTCAACGGC
>Ga0163144_10025858_pt1 | contig 11440 bp, 9 predicted proteins | sample OliLak19BULKMAT1_FD_123175 | JGI IMG/M metagenome (GOLD analysis project Ga0163144, IMG submission 123175) | Freshwater microbial mat bacterial communities from Lake Vanda, McMurdo Dry Valleys, Antarctica - Oligotrophic Lake LV.19.BULKMAT1 | ecosystem: Environmental > Aquatic > Freshwater > Lake... | reverse complement strand
TTGGGGCGGTTGTTGCCCAAATGGTTGTTGGGGCGGTTGTTACCCAAATGGTTGCTGGGGAGGTTGTTGCCCAAATGGTTGTTGGGGTGGTTGTTGCCCAAGAGGATTTTGGGGTGGTTGATTGCCACCAACGGGAACTTGTCCCATAAAGGTGGGTTGTTCTGGAACTGTTTTATTGGCGGGTGGTGTTGAGGCTTGGGCGGCGGCGGCGATGAGGGCTTCCGCGATGCGGTTAGAATCATCTGCCACGGTTGCGGCAGTAAACGACAACCCGCTTAATTGTGCGAGTCCACTGATGTCGGATGGTAAATCGGCGGGGATAGGTGTCCCACTGACCAATACGGGAATGACCGTTTTATTGAGTTTGAGTGCAGATGCAATCGCAACGCGATTGAGGTCGTCTGGGCTATGATATGCCCCCAAACTTTCCCATTTTGTGCCAATCATGACCACTAGCGAATCGGCATTTTGTAGCACACTATCGGCAGAGGCGGGGGTGGTAATCAGTTTATCCACGCCCAATGTAACGATGCCTGCCCCAAACCGACTCACAAGATAATCATTGAGACGGCTCGATGCGGCGTTGGTATCGTCTGGGTTATAGCTGATGATAATTTTAGACATACTATTGCTCCCTTTATGTTATTTTGGGGATTTCTATAATATATTGTAATGAAACTTTGGTATTTGTGCAAACAAGCGTATACCAATCAATGGCTAGGATTCCTTCAATTTTGGATATGATAGGCGTAAAATAGGGTTTATTCGATTTATATGGAAAGGATTTTTGTGGATGAAAAAATTACGTGTATGTTTGGGGATGGCTATTTTGCTCATGCTCATGACCCCCATGATGAGTTTTGCACAAGCCTCGCCGTTGGTTTATGCGACAGTGGTAGACGACAATGTGTTCATTTATGGGCTAACCGACCAACCCGCACAAGTGACATTTAATGAACCTGTCCCCAATTTGGGTGGGTCTGGAATTTCGCATATGGTCTGGCGTGCCGATGGGCAACAATTGGCATTTGTGCAACGCACAGTTACCCCCGACAACGAAGGTTTCTTCATCATTAGCCACGATATTGTCGTGGTAGACCTCAGCACTAACCTGATTTTGTCGCTAGGTGTGCAACCATCCACCGTCTATCCCATTAGCTTTTTCTCTGATGGACGGGTGATGTTTACCCAAGAGGGTGGGTATCCTGAAGGCCGTCGCAATTCGCAAATTATGAATGTATATGCCGTTGCCCCAACCGGTGAGGCGCAACCCGAACAAGTGGGGTCATTTATTTATGGCGTGGGATGTGGCGGTGGCTCATCGTTCCCCACCGATAGACTCTATTGGGATGAAACAGGTGGTTTTGGTGGCAATCCATTGCTCCTTGTCAGCAGTTCTGCGGGGATTATCCATAGCCCAGATTGCACGGGTAGCGGTGTGGCGATGCTCTCGCCAGATGGCAACAGTATTTCGATTGTGCCAAATATCAGCCGTATAAAATTATCAGCCGATGGCAATCGTTTGCTCGGTATTTCTGGCGAAGATTTGCTCGTATATGACCTCATGACCAGCACCGAACAACGCATTGATATTGAATCTGTACCCAATCAAGTGGCATGGGGCGCGGTAGGTTCTGGCGATATTTTTTATAGTGTTATCACCGAAGGTCCGATGATTCGGCTTGAAGGGGATAATTTGGCAACCTTCACCGCATTTATCGGCGCAGAACTCACCGAAATTCCCACCTTTGGGCTGAATATCCGCCGATACAACCTCACCAGTACCGATGATGTCACCCTGTATGGTGGGTTTGGTAGTGCAATAGGGCGTATGACCATCACCAGAGACGGTACACAACTCATTTTTAGCCAGATTCCCAACCCAAACCCATGGGTAGATGCTGTGGTAGCGGGTGAATTGGGGACGATGGAAACCCGTAACTATGTCAATGAATTGGCATTAGTGCCGGTGGACATAATTTCATTGGATTTGGCATCACAAACCAGCGCCGTCATCGGCACAAATCAACGCCAAGTGACGATTCGCTAGATTATTTTTCATAAAAAGGGGAAGTTTTTATGACCGTTTCTGTTTGGCAGGCTGATGATACACAACCGATTGTAGACGTAGATTTTTTGGTGGTGGGGGCGGGGTTGGTCGGATGCACCGCCGCCTATTTTGCCACCCAAGCAGGGCGCAAAGTCACCATCACCGAAATGATTGATGCGGGCATGGGCGCGAGTAGTCGTAATGCGGGTTTTATGATTACGGGGCTAGATTGTTATTATAACGAGGGGATAGACCGTTTTGGTCATGCCGTTGCCAAAGAAGTTTGGGATTTATCGCTCCATACGCATCAAATTTGGCGTGATTTTGCCAAACATGGCGCTGTTCCCATTGTCACCTGTGGCTCGATGCTCCTTGCCGAAAGCGAGGCAGAGGCAGAAGATGTGAAAAAATCGGCGCAGGCACTCCAAGCCGATGGCATAGAGGTGATTTTTCATGAGCAAGACCCGCTTAAACGGGGATATTTCTCTGCCATTGAGCAACCGTGGGATGGGGCTGTTCACCCGTATGCGTTGGTGCAATCCATCCTCAAACAAAGCGGTGCAGATTTTATCAATACCAACGAGATTTATAAAATCGAACAACTTGCCCCGCAAAAGGTGATGGTGTATACGCGCAAATATCGCTTTATCGCCAAAAAAGTGTTGCTCTGCACCAATGCCTATTCACCGCGCATCCATCCGTATTTTGTCGGCAAGGTGATTCCTACCCGCGCACAGGTATTGGTGACAGAACCGCTAGACACCGCGCCGTTGATGACGTGTGGTTATAGCGATTATGGCTATATGTATTATCGCACCACGTTTGATAATCGGTTGTTGATTGGTGGCGGGCGCAAGCAAAATAAACCCGCCGAAAATGACACCATAGAGGATAAAATCACCGATGCGGTGCAGGCGATTTTGGACGATTATCTCAAGACACGCTTCCCCGATGTGACCGCGCCCGTCTCTCGCAGATGGTCTGGCATTATGGGATTCACAGAAGATGGTCTGCCATTGGTCGGCACAATTCCCGATATGCCCGATGTCGGATTCGCTATCGGGTTTACGGGGCATGGCTTGGCGTTGGGGGGTGGTACGGCACAACGCGCCGTGAATTTGCTCCTCAATGGGGAAGATGCGGGGGCAGTATCGGCAAATAGGCTAGGATGAGGTAAGTGTTATTTCCATAAGTCAGCCAAGTTTAATTTGAAATTGGGTAACAATTCTTCTGCCATTAAAACTCCTTCTGCACCGAAAACTTGCGAATTTTCGGTGTGGGGAGTATAGACCCATGCTTTATGGCGATTAGGGTCTATGAGCCAGACAATTTGTACTCCATTTTCTAAATCAAGGCTGACTTTTTCATCTATCTGACTGAATAAATCAGTGGGCGATAGCACTTCAATCACTAAATCTGGGACAATTGCCAATGGCAAATTTTTATCTTCCACTGTTCGGATAAATTCCTGAACACGGCTACCCACATAAAACATCACGTCAGGAATACGCGAACCACTAAGCCAATTTTTTTTCTGCGCGTTGAGGATGAAAGTTGTTTCTTGATAAACATCACCTAGATGATGAGTGGTTACAAACGCATCTAATAAACGATAAATGATGCGAATAACTTCACTATGTATCCAACCACTCGGCATTTTGGGAACTCGCTCTCCGTTGATAATTTCAAAAGGATTATCATTGCTTTGTATGAGGTATTCTTGGACAGACATGCCTATATTGGTATTTGTTTTAGATTGTTCAACTAACATAATGGTTCATTTCCTCATTTAATCATGATTGAATACAGCATATCATGGATATTCTTAAAAATAGCTACAAATTCTAACAAATCCCCGTTAGCCAGCATTGCAATGCCAGCACACCCTCTAAATTACGGCTAAATTCGGTTAAATCGGCGGATGCCAGTTCAACATCCGCCGATGCGATGCCCAAGCTATCTACCCAGCTAGAGGCTGTCCCATTGACCACATAATCGGTAAATTCCACGCCATACGAATAGCCAGTGGCATTTCCCAAAATTTCCGCCATGGGGGCAGATACCCCGCCACCCGCGCAATCCCCCGCGTAGATGCCATCGGCGGCGCTGTGATAAAACAGGACTACGGCAGGGCGTAAATCGTTGATGAGCGCCGCCAACGCCACCGATTCGGGTTCAGAAAAGGCACTATTCCCCGCAAAAACGGGTGCATCCCGAAAAAACGCCTCTGCCGACCAGTCGCAATCCCAGTTACGATTCAAATCCACGCCATTAGCATTAAAGCGCCCACGCAATGACCGCCCATAAGTCGCGCCATCGGGGTTTGCCGATGGCACAAGGATGAGGGTGATATTGGGCAACACATCCAACGGGTTATTATTGAAATGCAGGATAAACTGCTCTACAAGCGTGATGGTATTGGCTTCAAATCCGCCATGAATCCCACCCACAAGCATAATCACCTGTGAGCCACTCCCGATTTTATGGGCGGTGAGGGTGCGCCCTTCTACTGATTGTCCATAACCAAATACATCGGGCAATTGCGATGCGATGAGGTTGGGCGCGGGGGTAGGTGGCAGGGTAGCGATAATAATCGGTGTGATGCTGGCGATTTCTGTTGGTGTGACGGTATTAGTGGGTGTTTCTGTATTCATCAGCGTAGGGGTAATAGTGGCTGTGTTAGTGATAGTTGGGGATGATGTGATGGGGAGCGTTGGGGTGAGTGATGGGGCGCTGGTTGGGATGGGCGATTCTGATGGTAAGACCACCCGTGTGGGCAAATCCCCCAAATTGGCTATGGGTTGCGGTTGGCACGCGATGATAAATGTGGGTATGATACATATCAATATGTAATAGTTGAATTTTATGAGGTGTACTATGGCACAGTTTCGGGTCATCATCAGTCTCATCATCCTTTTATCGTTGGCGGCGTGTAATGGCACTGCCCAAGAAGTGGGTGTCTTGCCCACACGGGTTATTTTACCCTCAGAAACGCCAACCTTCACCCCAACACCTTCAGAGACACCGACCAATACACCACTGGCGACCGTCACACCGACTATCGTGCCGACCAATACGGCAACGAATACGTCAACATTCACCCCAACACCGACCAGCACCGCGACCACAATTCCATCGGCAACGTTTGTTCCCCCATCGCCAACGGCAAGCATCACCCCCTTGCCAAGTAATACGCCTGTGCCGACAGCGACACCCACACCCAATACACCACAAATCCTCTTTTTTATCAGCAATCTCACCCCCGTGAATGGCACATTGACGGCACAAGGTGGCACAGCCGTTATTTTATCGTGGGAGACCGCCGCCGATATTGTGCGAATTGAGCAATTGACGGCACAAGGTGGTGTGGCGCAAGTTTTTAGTGTCACCCCCACAGGGCAATTGCCTCTCACCCTGCCCAATACGGGTGTTCAGGTGATTTATCGGTTGGTGGCGGAGCGCGGCGGTATTTCTACCACCCAAAATTTGCCAATTGTCCTGCAATTGGCGTGTTCTGTGCCGTGGTTCTTTGGCACACAATTGGCATTGACCGAATCGGGTTGCCCCACTTCTGGCTCTGTGTCGCTGGTGGGAAAAGTTCAATTTTTTGAGCGTGGCATGATGATTAATCTCACATTGGGCGGGCAAAACTGGCTGTATGGCATCATTGGCACCAGGTCTAATTCTGGGACGTATGTAGCGCATGTCAGTGGATGGGATGGTGTGAGCCAATCCACCGCCTTATGTGGCGCACCGCCAGCAGGATTTTTTGCCCCGCAAGATGTGTTTAACTGGGTATTCAACAACTCGTCTACCCTCAGCGTGAGCAATTATGTGTGGTGTGACCGCACCAACGCGCTAGGGTGGGGTGTTGGCAATGCCAGCGTCAATGTCACCTATACGGTGCAGTACGAATCGAACAATGTCGCGTTTTATGTCAGTATCCCTGGCTATGGCGTGGTACGAATTTCTGGCGGAGCAACTGGCACATGGCAGAAGGTCGGATAAATAGCCATTGGGCGGGTTGTGATGCTCGCCCAGTTTTTTCCCCAACCATCTTCTGCCCATGATATAACCTATAGGCAACATCTTTATTCAGCCATAGAGGTTGTTTTGGTGTATAATCAGTTCTATTCAATCCACAACTCAATTAATCTAAAAGTAGAGTGCTATGGTGAATGATAACACAAAAAACTCTGCCCTTGCAGAGATACCACGCCTAAAGGCGCTTGTCGAAGAGACCGAAGTTGTCCTCCGCGCCCAGCGCGATGTCCTCAAACAACGGGGATTTAGCCTGCCACCGATGGCGATTCAGGCGATGAGTTCTCTTATCGGTGAGCTAGACCTCTTACAAGCCAGTATCGCCGATGATATGACCGAATTGGGACAATTACGCTTTTTGGCAGATACATCGGCGCGGATTAATACCACATTTGACCTCAACGCCGTCCTCATCTACTCTATGGATATTGTGATTAACCTCACAGGGGCGGAACGTGGCTTCATCATCCTAAAAAATACTGTTACTGGCGAATTACAATTTAAGGTGGTGCAAGAGAACAATGTCACCAAAACATTCTCGCCAGAAGAAAAACAAGCCCCACAAATTAGCACAACCATTGTCCAAGATGTGTTGGCTTCGGGCGAAGTGATGCTCACCGACAACGCTTACCGCGATGACCGATTCCAATCTGGGGTGAGTATTGCCCAAATGACCTTGCGCTCGGTGTTATGTGTGCCATTGCGCTATCGGGATAATATCGTTGGCGTGGTCTATGTGGATAATAGGCTTAAAGCGGGTGTATTTACCGAAAAAGAAAAAATGCTCCTTGTGGCATTTGCCAATCAGATTTCAGTCGCCATCGAAAATGCCCGCCTGTTTAATCGAATTCAAACCGCCCTCACCGAGATTACCACCATGCGTCAATTGATGGATAACGTGTTTGAATCTATTAATAGCGGGGTTATTACCACCGATGCGACATCAAAAATTATGATGATGAATGCCGCTTCCAGTGATATGCTCCGCGCAGAACGCACAGCCGCCATTGGGCAACCGCTTAATTATGTGTTGCCTGTGGGCAATGAACTGGATAGCCAAATTGTCAATGTATTGAAATTGATGACTGTTCACTCGCTTGAAACGCAACTCGATATTAAAGCACTCGGAAAGCGTATCTTTAATATCCGCCTCAATCCACTCAAAAGCACCCGCGATATCGCGGGTGGGGTGGCATTGGTACTCGATGACCTCACCACGAGCCGCGCCCGTGATGAGATGATTAACCTCACCAAGCGATATTTGCCCCCCAAGATGGTCGAAAATATTAATACTATCTCGCAATTGGCAATGGGTGGAGAGCGACGCGAGGTCACGTGTATTTATGCCGATGTGCGCGATATTAACAGTTTCCCCAATGCCCGCCCACAACAAATCGTGGAGCAGGTGAATACCTATCTGACGCACGCCACCAACGCCATTCATCAGTATGAGGGTGTGATAGATAAATATATGGGTACGATTGTCATGGCGCTATTTAATACCCAACTCAATCCAATGGAACACGACCACGCGATTAGCGCGGTCATGGCATCCCTTACCATGCGCGATGCGATGACCGAATTTTATGCCCGATTGGGCATTTCCCCAAACCCACATTACTATCGGATTGGTATCAATACGGGGATTGCCACATTGGGCAATGTGGGCAGTTTTAACCGCCGAGAATTTACTGCCATTGGCGATACCATCAACTTGGCAAAACGTGTCGAAGAAAATACCCAATTGGGTCAGGTGATTATCAGCGAAAGTACATACGACCATATCCAAAAATATTCACGCTCATTTGTTGGTGATATTCGCTTTGAAGAGCGCGAGGCGATTGTGGGGAAGGGGCGACAACAGCGCACCCGTGTTTATGAGGTATTTAGAGCCTAATGTCAGAAGAAAAAGTGCCACATAATAGTTCTGCACGCCTAAACGCGATTGTCAAACGGGTGAATGACCTCACCGAATTACTCCGTAGCCAACGCGATTTGCTCCGCCAAAAAGGGGTTAATCTGCCCGCAGGGGCGCTCGATAATTTGCGTAGCCTCAAGGGACGGCTCGATGGATTATTGCGCCAACTGGATAATAACACCATTGAATTACAACGCCTCCGCGCCCTAGCCGATACCACCGCCCTCATCAATTCATCCCTCGATACCGATTCGGTACTCAATCAGGTGATGGACACCGTGATTAACCTCACAGGGGCAGAACGTGGATATATCGTCCTCAAAAATCGGGCTACGGGTGAATTTGACCAATTTCGGGTAGCACGCGGTATTGATAGATCCCAATTATCATTTAATGGGTCAGATGAAGCCAATTCTGGTGGAAAACGCAATGAACTGATTGTGAGCAAGACAATTGTCAAAGAAGTCGCAGAAACAGGGCAGGCGGTCATCACCGACAACGCCAGCAATGATGAGCGTTACCGTGACCAGCAGAGCATTGTCGGGTTTGCGTTGCGGTCTATTTTAGCCGTCCCCCTCAAAGTGCGTCATGAGGTCATTGGCGTGGTCTATTGCGATAATCGCATCATGGCGGGGTTATTTCAGCCCGGTGATTTAGAGATTATGAACGCCTTCTCCAATCAGGCGGGTGTTGCCATCGAAAATGCACGATTGTTTGAGTTGGCACGCCAACAATTGGAACAAGTCACGGCTATACGCGATTTGATGGATAACGTGTTCGATTCCATCTCTAGCGGGGTGATTACGGTCAATTCACACCTCATTGTGACGGCGTGTAATGCCACTGCGTGTGATATTTTGAATATTGCCGATGAAGGCGATGCGGTTAACCAGATTATCAAAGATATTTTGCCCCCCATCAGCACCGATTTTTATCAGGCAATCACCCAAACCCAACGAGACGGGGTGGTTAAGACGCTAGAATATAAAGTGGAATTGGACGGTACACAACGCAATTGGAGTGTGACCATTAGCCAATTGCGCGATGAGCAAAGCACGGTGCAAGGGGCGGTATTGGTGGTGGATGACCTCACCGAACAGCGTGAATTGGAATTACGCCTCAAGCAATTGCGGGTGTATTTGCCCGCGCCGTTGCTGGATAAAATCACCGATATGTCGCTTATCGAGACGGGGCAGGAGCGCGAAATTACCGCCATCGCCACCGATGTGCGCGGATTCACACGTTTTAGTGAGCGCCTTCAGCCAGAACAACTGATGGAGACCATCAATAATTATCTGAGCCTTGCCAGTGATGGTATCAACCTATATGAAGGTATTGTGGATAAATATATGGGCGATGCCGTGACGGGCTTGTTTAATACTCAGCTAAACGCGCAAAAAGACCATGCGTTGCGAGCCGTCCGCGCCGCCATGAGCATCATCTATGACCTCTATGCGCTCCATGAAGTGATGCCAGAAGACCAACACCTCTATTATGGCATTGGGATTCATACAGGGCAGGCATTTCTGGGGAATATCGGTAGCCCAGACCGCCAAGAATTTTCGGCATTGGGCGAGGCTGTCACCATCTCCAAAATTTTGGAGAGCAACGCCAACCCTGGCGAGGTGATCATCAGCGAAACCACCTACGAATTGGTCAAAACCGATTTTGAGTGTGAGCATATTCTCCTCGAAAAGACCAAAGGCTATCCCAACCTTACACACGGCTATAAAGTGATTAAACGGAAAAAGGGTAGTAATACAGGGTCATTGTTCTTGGATGCCGAGCTAGAAGAATTGCTCAGAGATATTTAGATGAAAAAAAACGGGGATTCCCCGTTTTTTTTTCATGCGTGTGTTTTTCTCACCCGCATCCGTTTAATCGTCTTGATGACTAGTTCCGCCACACGGCTATCGCTATCGGCGGGCATAGCGAGTAGCGCCTCTTTTGCACCAATGCTCCCCAGATGACCGAGTGCCGTCACCGATGCAAATCGGACTTGCCACTGGGCATCTGCGAGCGCCTCTATCAGTACAGGTAAGCCTTCTTCCATGCCAATCACGCCCAATACATCTGCCGCATGTTCGCGGACTTGCCACTGGTCATGGTGCATTGCCTCTATCAAATGGGGTAGGGTAATTGCACCAAATCCCTCTAACACACTCATGAGCATTGTTTCTACCTCACGATTGCTATGCCCCAAAAGTCCGATTAAGGCGGGTACAGCGCGGGTATCTTTTAACTGTCCCAATGCAAAAACGGCTTTGCACACCACTTTATTATCGGGGTCGTATGTGGCGGTGATAACCGCACCCAGCGTCCGTGCATCGCCAATTTTGCCCAATGTGTGGACGGCACGATGACGCACTAAAGGATCTGTGTGATGAAGCAGATTCATGAGTGGGTCTATGGCAACATCACGCATACGTACCAATGCCCATGTAATATCTTCGCCCACAAGCAAATCTTGTTCTTCGCACAGCGCCATGAGGAGGGTATCTAGCGCATTGGCATCATCCCCTTCTGCCAATGCAAAAATGGCACGGCTACGGATACTGCGGTCTGGGTGGTGAAGTAGGTTGGTCGGATGTTGCAGATGGTCGGTCATGAGATTAAAAATTCCTTTCGTTGATATACCGACCCGCATTATAAGCGTTCTTTGATGAATATAAAAGCCTTTAGTAGTCTTTTATGGCTCATAAATAGTCATGAGGGGTGCATTTGCGGATATTTGCCTTGATAGATAGGTACGAATGGAATATGATGGAGTCATATCAAATTCACTATAATTCACTATAATTCACTATAGAGGAAATGAGCATGACCCAACTCGACCTAACGCCGATTTTAGAGGCTGTCCGCTTGTCCGCCCAACTCGCTTATGAAGTGCAACAACGGCATATCGTCCGTAGCGAAAAAACAGGTGCAGAACCCGTTACCATTGCCGATTATGGCGCACAAGCCATTATTTGTCGTGTCATTCAAAAATATTTCCCCAACGATGGTGTCATGGCAGAAGAAAGCGGGAGCGAATTTTTGGGGGTGGTCGCGCCAGACCAACGGGCGTATATCGTCAATTTGGTGAGCGATATTTTAGGCGAAAAAGTCACCGAATCGCATTTAATTGCGTGGCTAGACCATGCTCATATCGGCGTGGGCGATGAACCGCATCGGGTGTGGGTGATTGACCCCATAGACGGCACAAAGGGATTTTTGGCGCAACGCCATTTTGTCAATGCGGTTGGGGTATTAGAAGGACGCATCCCTGTGGCAGGAGTGTTATCTGCGCCAGCGTATCCCAATGGGGCATTATTGCTTCATGCAGTGGATGGAGTGGCGTATGCCGAATCGCTCACGCCAAAAAATGACAGGCGGGTGATTCGGGTGTCTGACCGTGTAGATGTGACCACCCTCCGCGCACTAGAAAGTGT
>Ga0163144_10025857_pt1 | contig 11440 bp, 13 predicted proteins | sample OliLak19BULKMAT1_FD_123175 | JGI IMG/M metagenome (GOLD analysis project Ga0163144, IMG submission 123175) | Freshwater microbial mat bacterial communities from Lake Vanda, McMurdo Dry Valleys, Antarctica - Oligotrophic Lake LV.19.BULKMAT1 | ecosystem: Environmental > Aquatic > Freshwater >... | reverse complement strand
CATGAAACCTAAAAAAACTAAAACTTTAATCGACATTGAAAGATAATCTTTAAGTTCGATCATGGCGCTGACGTTCGTCACCCCTGATGTGAGAAAAACTTTAAAGGCCAAAGGAAATGCGATGAAATAAGCAAACAAAGTTCCGGCGATAAATAATAAAAAACCCACTAACAAAAAAGGCTTCACCGCCTTGGCTTCGTGCTCATGCAAAGCCGGGCCAATAAAACGCCAGACTTGGTAAAACCATAAGGGGCTAGTTAAAATTGTCGCTGCCCAAAAAGCAATTTCTAGTTCTGAAATCACTTTATCCAAAAGGCCGGTGTAAACAACCTGGCCAGCATGTTCATTAAGTAGGGCGCTCCGTAGAGGCAATAAAAGAAATTCACTAATTTCTACGCCAAAGGAGTATGTTACGCCAAAACCCAAAGTGATTATGATCAGTGTGTTGATCACCATTTTTCTTAGGTCGTTTAAATGATCGGTAAAGGACATTTCTTTCATAGAATCAATATTAAATCTTGATGACTTCTAAGGTCTTATTCTTTTACAATTATCATATGACTTTTAATCAAAGATTGACCATTTATTTATGTTTATTCCTGGGTCTTAATTCCACCCTTTGCGCCAATGAATTATTAGAATGTTTGGGCAAAGAAGAAACACTCTTGCATCAAAAAAAAGTGCAAGGCCCGATCTATCAACTCAATCAAAATTTAATCGGACTTTTTAGCACTCACAGCGAACTTAAGGTTGAATCGAATATTCTTCGAGAAAGTTGTGAGAACAGCAATAGTAAGCTAGGAACTTCAGTGATTTTACTTAAGAATATGGCGCTAGGTCGGGGAAAAATCTTTGTCGGCAATGCTTCTACTGCAGGATCTCTGGGAAAAAAAGATATAGTGCAGGCCATTCCGGGACTACTTTTTGATTATTTTTCTGGGCTACAAAGTTTGGCCAAAGACCCCCATTGCCTAGATCAAGAAATGCCCAAGCTTTTGGCGATTAAAACTAAGATTAAATATTTAGAGAGTGAGAGCAACTCTGATGTTTTGCTTTCCCAAGAAACTGCGAACATAAAGTCGATTTTCACCCAAATTGAAAACTTAGATAAAATTTATGAAAAGTGCTCGAAAAGGCCTAAACCAACTTCCAAATCAGGTGCAAATTAAGTTCTAATTTTTTGGCAAAATAATCTTTCAGCTCATCGGTTGAACTACTGGCCCTTAAAGTTAATTCATTAAATTTTAAATCGATAATTTCCACTGTAGGAAAAAAATCACGATTTTCTCGAAATTCTTCAATTTCATGTTTTAAAAATAATACCATTTGCGCGTAAGTTAATTTTTTATCTTGCACCTGATAAGTTTGCATCTGAGGCGAATGAGTGTTTTCAAATTGCTCGGCAATTTCTGTGATATCAACCTGACAGCTCTGACACAGTGTCCCCGCTTTAAGGGGAGTTTTATTTTTTAAATCTAATTCAATTTCACTCTTAGAAAGACCAAAACAAAAACACACCAAATCCTTGGGGGAAACTTGTTTAATGACCTTGCCGCCTTTTAAATTTCCGCTGCCATAAACGGCTTCATGAAAAAGAAAAATCAAAGGATGAACTACCGGCCAAGAACTAAGTTCCGACTCTGTTTGCTGTTCTAAATCATCAGCGTGATCGAGCAAAAAATCATTCAGTGAAATATTTAGCGCCTCATCAACACTCGCGCCTTTAATTTGTTCCATGTACCAAGAAAAAGTATTTTGATAAAACTTGGAAAAAGAAAATCCTTCTTGCAAATGAAATTCTGCCGTGTGCACCTTATCCATTTTATCAATATCAATTTTTAAGGAGATGCCCGATCTTTTAACTTCAATCACACTCATGATTAATCAGGCAGGGTTAAGATTTCATAACCTGTTTTAGTTACTAAAATAGTGTGTTCAAATTGCGCCGACCATTTGCCATCACGCGTGATGACGGTCCACTTATCCGCTAGAACGCGCGAGTGTTTAGTGCCTAAATTAATCATAGGCTCAACGGTAAAAGTCATACCTTCACGTATCTCCACCCCAGTTCCATACTTACCTACGTGCACCACTTGTGGCTCTTCGTGAAATTCGCGTCCAATACCATGGCCACAATAATCTTCCACTACTGAATAACCACGTGCCTCAGCATATTCTTGAATGACCGCGCCAATACTACCAATGCGCGCGCCTGGTTTTACTTCTCTAATTCCTAGCATCATACACTCGTGAGTGTCGGCCACTAGTTGTTTTACCGTTGCATCAACGTTCCCTACAAAAAAAGTTCTATTAGTGTCACCATGAAATTTATTAAGATAAGTCGTCACATCAACATTTAAAATATCACCATCTTTCATCACTACTTTTGCTGAAGGGATACCGTGGCAAACCACCGCATTGGGTGAAGTGCAAATAGATTTTGGAAAGCCGTGATAATTTAGAGGTGAAGGAGTGGCACCATTTTTAATAATATAATCATGACATAAAAGATTTAACTCTTCTGTGGTCACCCCCGGTATGACAAAGGGTTCGATATACTTTAAAGTATTGGCGGCAAGCTTACAGGTCTTGCGCATTAACTCGATTTCACGCTCAGATTTAATACTAATCATTTCTCCCAATTTATGCTAAATTCTAGTTTGAGGCAACATGAAAGAGATAAAAAATTCCCTAACAAAACTGCTCTGTCCCCCGGGAAATGGTGTTTTTACTGTCCATACCGGAAGAGATAAAAAGCTAAGTTATCAAAAAGAGTTATTTCAAACCACCGATGAAAAGCAGATTGAAACAAAGTGGAGCGCTTCGCTCAAAAAAATTAAGTCCGAACCCAAGACCCTACTGCTGGGAATTTGCTCTGATACCGGTGGCGGTATCCTTCGCGGCGCCAATTGGGGACCACTTTTTATTAGAAAAAAACTGCAAGAATTGGGACTCAAAAACTTTTTGGATATAGGTGATGTGAGAGTTATTCCCCATCTTTTACACGATAAATATCTTAATACCAAAACCATTAATGAATGTCGCCTGGCCTTGTACGGCAAAAGTAGTGTTAAGCTTCCCGTTTCACCATTAAGCATTGCTGAAAGTGTTTACGAAAATGTTTTCAAGCAAAATCCTCACGCCAAAATTTTTATGTTAGGCGGTGATCATTCGGTTAGTTACCCAGCAGTTAAGTCCGTTTTAAAACATCATAAAAAATTAAAACATAATGTGGCGATTATTCATTTTGATGCTCACACAGATTTATTAGAAAAAAGATTAGGCATTGATATTTGTTTTGGCTCTTGTGCCTATCAAATCATCCCTTTTTTAAAATCCCCCACCCAATTAATCCAATTAGGTATTCGCGCTAGCCGCTTGCCGCGAGAGCATTGGGAAAAAAAATTAAAAGTCACACAATTTTGGGCCAAAGATTTAAGTTATGAAACTTTAAATGCAACTTTAGAAACAATGATTAGCTCACTTAAAAAAACTAAAACTACTCACCTTTATTTAAGTTTTGATATTGATGCGCTCGATAGCACTTATGCCAGCGCCACCGGAACGCCTGAAAAAAATGGACTGGCGCCCGATCTTTGCGCGCGTCTGATTCGTGGATTGGGCGAACATTTCCCCTATATTGGCGCTGATTTAGTCGAAGTAGCGCCTATGGTTAAGGGCGAAAAAAATGTCAATCCAGAACCAGATAACACTCTTTTATCTGCTGGCATGATCAGCAAAGTTATTTTAGAAGAGTTAGAAAAAAACTCATGCCAATCTTAAGATTTCCTGATGTAAATGCAGCTGATGAAAATGGCCTTTTGGCCTTAGGCGGAGACTTATCGATTCCTTCCCTGGTCATGGCCTATGAGCAAGGAATTTTTCCATGGCCCATTTCCAAAGAATATCCTCTGGCCTGGTTTTCCCCAGATCCGCGCGGAGTTTTAGATTTAAAAAATTTACATCTCTCTCAAAGTTTTAAAAAGTTTGTACGCCACACCACATGGAATGTTTCTTTTAATCAAAGTTTTCGCGAGGTCATTACCTTGTGTGCCAAGGTTCCCAGAAGCGAGCAAACTGAAACTTGGATTACTCATGATTTATTAAATGCCTATTGCGATTTACATCAAGAAGGTCTGGCCTATTCGGTGGAAGTTTGGGATGAAAAAGTATTAGTGGGCGGACTCTATGGCGTTAAAATAAAAAACTTTGTCTCAGGTGAGTCGATGTTTCATTTAAAAGATAATGCTTCAAAAATTGCGCTCTACGCTCTGGCAAAAAAATGTGAACTAGAAAACATTTCTTGGATTGACACCCAAATGTGCACGCCGGTGGTGACTAATTTTGGAGCAAAAGAAATTCCGCGCCAAGAGTTTTTAGAACGCTTAAAAATATCAATGACCACTAGGGGTTGATTCCATCCACATTTTTTCTTCTTCTAATTCTAGGCAGACTAAACTAATACTTTTCTCGGCCAAAAGCGATTCTGGACAAACTTGGATACAAATTTGACAACGGGTACATTGCGCCATATTTAAAGCAAAGTGTTGTATTTTTTTTCCTTTGAAAATTAATTTTATCGCCTGGGTAGGACAAATTTTTTCACAAAAAAGACAACTTTCACAAAGATCATTACGATCAGAAGAAAATTTGGGAAAGGTTAAGTCTTTTGAAATATTTTTCTTTTTAGCGATGGTAAAAATTTGTTTGACTAAAACTTTTAAGTATTTTGCAGTCATAGGAAAAAAATGAGTCAAAAATAAGACAATATAACTGTGGGAGCGATAATAATTTTTAGGGAAAATCATCTGGCCATCTCCCACACATTGGGACTTAAAATCGCTAAGAAATCCTCTAAGAATGTCAGTTCCTCTCCTTGCGCGGCAGTTAAAAGAGCAAAAAGATTGGCCTCTTGGCTTGATCTCACAGTAAATTTCTGCGGTAAAAGTCCCTCTTTCATCCAAGTAAAAAACGTCAGCCCATGGGCCGCTTCTAAATGCGGTGATAAAAAAATATGATCGCGACCTTTTTCTGTTTTTGGAGTTTCTTTAAAATATTCATAAAGATTTTGCTTGGGAGCTTGATGCGCTGGAAGATGATCCAGTAACTGCTCGATTATTTTTGCGCTCTCAAAAATTTCATGCACTAAAACCATAATTAAATCATAAACAGTTCCACCTACGCCTAGTGGAACTTCAAAATTTAATTCTTCGTAAAGATAATAGGGAAAAAATTTTCTGGTATCAAAATTAACACCGCTACATCTTAAAATAGGTCCCGACGCTCCATACTTAATCAATAAATCAGGCGAAAGCCCGCCTTGTTTTGAATAGTCTATAAAGTGCGGTGACTTTTTAATCAATGACCAGATATCTTTTAAGTTGTTGATTAATTTTTCTAAATCACGATTTAAATTATAATAAAATTGCTGCGGCAAAAGCCCCAAAACTCCTTGTGGACAAATGATTTGTTCACGTTTTAAAGACTCACGGGCCTTGGTGAAAAAACTAATAATCCGTGCCTTTTGATCAGCAAAAAGTTGCGTAAAAATCCACAGTTCTTTTTTTTGAAAAAAACGCTCCATCCCTTGCAAGTGTCCTTGTATGCGCGAGAGTTCTAAAAAAACCACTCGCAGCGCCTCTTCGCGTGGAGAAATGTCAATCTTCCACAAACTCTCCATGGTTCGTGCTGTCAAATCACCAAAAATAAGATTGTTACTCATGCCTAAATCACGATGATGCGCCCATAAATAAAAGGCGCCATTTTTTGTCACGGCTTCATCAAAGCGTAGCGTGGGAGTTAAATCACAATTAAAACCTTGTAGCGTTAATTCAGAAATTTGTAATTTTACTTTTACTTCATGATCAATCTTAAAATCGCTCTCCCAATCAAGCGCAGTAAAGTCCTCTGGTTTTTTAAGATTTGAAGATAACTTGCGTTTTGATAGGGCATTAAAGTTTGGCCAAATTCTTCCAATCATTTCGTGATGCACTAAAATTTCCTGTGGCAAAAAAAGAATTAACTGTACCTTGTCAGAAAGATTCATCAGTCTAAAGCAGCAAATATCTTTATCTTTTAATTGATAAACCTCTAAAAGGTAATGATATCTTCGCTCAAAAATTTCTTTGAGATCAAGTAACAACTCACTGATATCGGGATGTTTAGAAAAAGCAGAAACGGCTTGTCCTTCAGGATGTATACTCCAAGTAAAATGGGCCAGCTCGCGGCGAATTTTATCTTGAGCATCACTCCATCTTATCATATTTCCCTTGATTTTTTTCCGGAGTTATCTTGATCGATTTTAAGACAGTTGTTTTAAGCGAAACCAAATGTTCCAGCATAAAATTGCCACCAGGGATTAAATAATCTCCCTGAATCATTTTAGGATTTTTTTGCTTTAAATTTAATGCCGCGATGGAGCCAAAGACTAAAATAAAGCGCGGAAATTTTAAATTGGCGATTTTTAACTTAAGCTGTTTTTCTTCTGCACTATTATTTAAAGCGAAATCTCCCACCAAAAAAAGAATATGGGAGCGTTTATTTTCGGCATAATAATCATTGCGCTCTAAATAACTACGCAGCAAAAAGGCATCTGCTCCGGTGCCAAAAACCTTGGCATTAAAGTTTAAAGACAGACACCAAAAGTAAATTTTTTTTAACCAAGAATTTTTCTTAGCATCAGAAAAAATATACCTTTTAAACTGCTCCCACTTATTCAACAATTTTGTCCTTCTTTAATTTGTCTTCGATGCCACTTAAAGGCCAAGTTATGTCGGTCGGAAAACTACTCAGCTCCTCATTTTTTTTATCCCAATTGGAGCAGCGTAATTTTTTATTATTGACCATAACCCACGAATAAATTTTTTCTTTAGTGCCACCGATTCCAAAATCATACTCAATATAGCGCGAGTAAGGACGATCGCCTTTGGCCAGTCCCGAAATTAAATTGGTAGAAACATCAAAGGCGCGTAGAATTTTTTCATTAGAACATCTCTCATAGGAGATTTTTTTTGTGCCTAGTGCTTCATGCCAAGCACCCGTTTGACAACTATACTCGTAGCCCTTTTCATCTAATCTATAAAAAAGCTCAAACATGGTCACAGACCAGTGGCGCGTGACTGACTCATTAATATTGGTGGCCCTGACATTTTTATAACAAAGGCGATACTGCGGCAGATAATTTTTATTAAAGTCTAAAAAGAAATCAATGAACTGCTTAAACTTGCGGTCTTTTTTTTGGGTTAAAAAACTATCCAATTGATCCCAAACATAATCATAAATTTTCTCGCAACCACTTCTTAATGTTTGTAGTTCACTAAACTGATACAAATGTCCCTTTTGCCGTGAAAATTCTAAAGCTTGCTTGGCCTCAATCTTATTAATGATGCGGTAAGTAGGTTTATCGTCCTTCACACTCTCGGTATAAATGGCGCGCCCCTCTCCATTTTGTAAAAAAGCGATGGCATACTCCCAATCAACTTTTTTTCTAAGCTGGGCGAAAGTCTGCACATCTTTATATTTACTATTATTGGCATCCACCGCCACTAGCACCAAACGTGAAACCCAACTATTATAATGTGAGCACGGATACCTCTCACAATACTGCTCAACCACACCGCCCACCACACGAGCGCGATGCGACTCTACTCCAACATCTTCTTTTAATTTATCTACATCAACTTCAGCTCGATCATTAATTTTTTCTGCTTGGTCAAGGACACCATAGATAATAATTTTTTGCGGCAGGTTGCTCTGATCTAATAAACGCGGCACGATGCCAATTGAAAATGGCGGTCGATCAATAGTCGATTTAAAATTATTCCACACATCTGACTGCGGACAATAAGGAAATTTTTTGAAAGCACGACCAGAGACTAAATCAAAATCGTAAGCGTACTCACTGCCTTCCTTAGTCACCAAAAAATAATTTACACTGTTGTCACTACTATGTGTAAAAGGCACCAAATCAAAAAAGGGATGAACCACCGTATTGCCCATCTGATCTTTAAAACTAAATCTCTCGTGAGTTAAAAACCAATTGGCCACCCCTTCCACCGCCGGAATCTTCTCATCATCTTCATGAGTGATGGGACCAGCACAACTAGAAAAAAATAACAAAAATCCTAAAATTGGACTTAGAAATAATTGACAAAATGGGCCCTTCTCCTTCAATATCAACGTTCACTCCCTTATGGTCTGGTGGTGGAATGGTAGACACACAGGATTTAAAATCCTGCGAGGTGAATAACTTCATGCGAGTTCGAGTCTCGCCCGGACCACCAAATTTAACTTGTTAAAATTATTACTTAAATTCTTATCAATGACAAAGAATTTCCAGGAAAAACTACGCAGTTTCTAGCTATGTAAAAGCCAGGTAAATAGCTTTTGCCAATCACTAGGGGTCAATTCTGGTAAATCTAACTGACAATAGGCTTCAATTGCCTGGGGCAAATGATTATTTTTTAAAATAAGCCGCGCTAATTCATAAGTGGGCTTGGTTAATTCCAAAATCGCCACTCTGCCTTCTTCTTTATAGAGAATGAGCTGCACTTCTTTACTAAAGTCTAAATCTTCCAGTTCATGGGCCGCAGCTGCACGATGCTGCCACAATTTATTAATATTAAGTGGCGCCTCTAAAAGAAAACAAGAGTCAAAATTAAAAGTAATATTTCCGGCCATCAATTCTGCTGGCAAATATTTTTTCCTAACGCTGTCTTTGCTATTAAATAATTGCCAAAACTTTTTTTCAAAATCAGCGATATAAAAAGCTTCTGCCTGATTTTGTTCTTGCAAAAATTTCGGAAACTCAGCGCCATAATAAGTTAAGTTTTTTAAATGTGAAGGATATTTTTTTATATACTCTCTACCCAGACTAAAAAAATCATCATCACCCAAATAAAGCCAGGTTGCTTCATAATTACTGCCCAGTGCCTCGATGATGCGAGCGCTATAATCATCACGATAAACCGCCAAAGCTTTTTCACTGGTTAGTTTGGCCACCGGACGCATTAATGTAAATAACGCTTCATCATTGACATTATTGGTGATGGCATCTAAAAATCTTTTTTGAAAATCTAGATTCACAAAGGACCTCTAATCTCGCGCGCTTTTTGTGCTTCAGCTTCTAACACCGAAAATTCTGGAATATCTTCATCCCACTCAATTAAGACAGGAGTTTTTTTAATATTTTTAATTTTGTGCTGAAATAATTTCCATACGTCAGGAAAAACTGGCCTGGAATGTGTATCAAATAAAAAATCTCCCATATCAGTAAAGCCCGCCAGATGCATTTCCCCCACTAAGTGATCAGGAATCGCATCTAAGTATTTATAGGGATCAAATTGATGATTTTGTGAATTAACGTAAATATTATTAATATCGAGTAAAATTTTGCAGCCCGATTTTTTTGCCAATTCTCGCAAAAAATCCCACTCAGTCATGTCCGAGTCCCGCATATCTAAGTAGGCGGATAAATTTTCAATACAAATTTCACGGTTATAAAATTCCTGCACTGTTTGTAAACGCGGCACTAAATAATTTAAAGTGGCCTGGTTATAAGAGAGTGGCAGCAGATTATGTAAATTTCTATTTTTATGTCCAGTCCAACACAAGTGATCGGAAATCACGGCCGGTTTTATTCTTTCATACAGCACCTTAGTTTTTTTCAAATACTCAAAATCTAATTCTTCTGCGCTGCCAATAGAAAGAGAAACGCCGTGCAATCCCACTGGATAATCACGGCGAATCGCTTCTAACATTTTTAAAGGGCGACCTTCAGTATCAAAAAAATTTTCAGTTATGCCTTCAAACCAATCCACAGTAGTCTGTGGTTTTGTTTCAAGATAAGGAAAATGAATGTGCCTTAGTCCCACTCCAATCATGAATTACTTAGCAATTTTACCTTTTTTGTCCATACATTCTTTTTTAGTAAGTTTAGTAATGCCTTTTCCTTTACAAGAATTTTTTCCACCACAACTAAGTTCTGTATTACAAGAATTTTTTCCTGAACAAGAATCCACTTTTCCGTGACAAGCACCATGACCTTTACAATCATTTACACCGTAACAGCTAACTGTGTCTTCGACAATTTTTTGATCTGTAGCGTGTGCTACAGTTAATGAAAGACCAGCAATTGCCGCCATCATCATCAAACCTTTTTTAGTATTCATATTTACTCCTCATTGTATACCGACGCACTATTGCATCGCTGAAAATATTATCAAAAGTTCTTGGAAAGTAATAGGCCCTTAATCTCTAGGCCATAAACGGGAAAAAGCATCACACTATTTTCATCAATCACTTTATTTTTTTCTAACATGGAAATGGCAAGCCCATAACTAAAACCAATGGTCGCTCCCGCTATAACATCGTGCAGATAATGTTTATTATCATTAATTCTAGAAAAAGCAGTAAAAGATGAAAGCGCCAGAGCAGCACTTCCCCACTGCCAACCATGTTCCTGCCAAACATAACCGCTAAAAGCAAAAGCTGTGGTGGAATGGCCTGAAGGAAAGGAATTTCTAATACTGTGATCGTGTGGACGCGGTTCCCTTACGGTGTATTTTAAAACAGTCGTCACCACAGAGGCATAACCAGTCGCTTTAACCATCCCAAGGGATCGCTTATTTTCTCCCCACGCAAAATGTCCAATGGCATAAGCTGCATTGGGAATCATTTGACCGGCGAGATCACCCACAATCGAAAATTTGCCAAGTGGCCTATCATTTACGACATCTTTTTGTAAGGGGTCACCAACTTTATCTTCTAAAAGAGCAAAAGTTAAAGTAGCGAGACTGCCAGCAAGTAAAACGTATCTGGCCTTAGTTGTGACAGGAGAAGCAAACTCGGTCGCCGCTTGACTTGGCCCCCAAGCGTGCAGTGAAGTACAAATTAAATAAAATCCAAGAAGTAAAAATTTCATCTTGTGATTAGAACACTTAATTTTTTTTTAGTCGAAGAGAATTTATCAAGACAGATAAACTAGAAAAAATCATGGCAAAACTGGCCCACATAGGAGTTAAAGAAAATTTATACCAAGGATAAAAGGCACCAGCGGCCAGCGGAATGCACAAAATATTATAAAAAAATGAGAGAAAAAGATTTTCTTTTATAATTTTCATCGTACGTTTTGATAAATCTAAAAAACCAGCAACCTGCTCGATACTACCACTTAAAATGGAAACATCAGCAGCGGCAATTGCCACATCTGATCCACTACTCATGGCCATGGACAAATCAGCACTGGCCAAGGCGGGAGCATCATTAATGCCGTCCCCCACCATTAAAATTTTCTTACCCTTTAATTTAAATTGTTGCACGAAATCGGCCTTAAAAACTGGCAGAACATTGGCCTTAACATTTTTGATACCTAATTGCTTTGCAATATCTTTTGCCACTAATTCGTTGTCTCCGGTTAACATCCAAACTTCAAAATTATTTT
>Ga0163144_10025856_pt1 | contig 11440 bp, 9 predicted proteins | sample OliLak19BULKMAT1_FD_123175 | JGI IMG/M metagenome (GOLD analysis project Ga0163144, IMG submission 123175) | Freshwater microbial mat bacterial communities from Lake Vanda, McMurdo Dry Valleys, Antarctica - Oligotrophic Lake LV.19.BULKMAT1 | ecosystem: Environmental > Aquatic > Freshwater > Lake... | reverse complement strand
GACGAACTCAATCGGGTCTTCGACTGTGATGATATGGACTTTTTGATTCCGGTTGATGCGGTCGACCATCGCCGCCAGCGTCGTTGACTTGCCAGAGCCAGCGGGCCCGGTGACCAAGACAAGGCCGCGTGGACGATCAATGAAATCGTAGCAAATCTGTGGCAGGTTGAGATCCTCCATGTTCTGGATATCATAGGGGATCACTCGGAAAACTGCCTGGGCGTGCTCTCGCTGGACATACATGTTGCCCCGAAACCGGCTGATCCCCTTGATCTCAAGTGAAAAGTCCAGTTCCATGTCCTTCTCGAACTTGGCGAACTGCTCTGGGCGCAAAAGCAACCGCATCGCGTCCGAAAACTCTTGGTCTGTGTAACGCGGCACGTCTTCAAGCGGCAACAATTCACCGTGGACTCGAACGAACACCTTCCCCACATCGGACTTGAGGTGAAGGTCAGAGCCGCTGAGTTCGACACAACGTCGTAAAAGGTCTTCGACTGGGAGCACAAGAGAATTGTAGCCCAAATGGGGCCCCAAAACGCATCAGGGCATGGTGCTCAAGGGAACTAAGCAAATGGAATACAAATCTCCACTGTGACCCTAGTCGATTTTGCTGCCGATGAACGTGCCGCAAATCGCAAGTTGCGGCACGTTTATAGCTACTCTCCAATTCAGATACAGGTCGTCGAACTCAAGGGTTGACTGGTGGCGTTGTGTTCGCCATCGCCAGCTTTTCGGCCCTTCGACAAGCGATTTTGTACTTCGCGAAATCAGCCGGTCTCTTTTTCGCCCAAACAAAGTCGTCCTTGAATCCGTGGTTGGGTGTCGGAGGATATAGTGCGCCGGGAATTGACTTGAAAACAACGAAACTGACATACTTGTCAACAAGCGTGCCCGTGTCGCTCCAAATTTGTAAACCAAGTTGTCCTCCAGTGGAATATGGGGATACACTTCCGCCGTATGTTGAGTTCGCTACGGCGACGTACGGTCCAAACGTGTAGTTTTCTCCTGTGATCGTAACTTTATAGTCTCCGACAGAACTTTTAACAACCGACCAGTTAGCGGTGCCAGCATCGAACAGAGTTCCGCTATCTGATATCGTCCCATAGGCGATTGGAATCGCGCCACGATTGCCAGAGCCGTAATCCTTTGTCATCGTTCCCGAAGCAATGTGAACTGCCCCGTTGGGTCCCGCAAGCTCGACCCGAGTGCCAGCGTTCGGATTGATCGCCACGATTGCTGTGCCAGTAGCGGCGGTCGCAGAGCCAATGACTCCAACGCCTGTCCCACTCAGTGCCGAAGACAAGCCGTAGACGCCGACTCCAGTTGTGCTTTTGCTGTCGAAGATTCCACCGCGAGTGGAACCTGTCAGGGCCGTCGCGCTTCCGATGACTCCGCGCCCGGTCGTGCTTCGAGCGATAAATTGACCGCCGATCAGCGACCCGACTAGACCCGAGCTCTCCGAATAGACCCCGTTTCCGGTGGACTTGCTGTAGACGCCGCCCGTACCGGTCGTGTCTTCCACCCGGACCAACGCCCCGCCAGCGATCGAAGTGCCGACCCGGACTTTACCTGCGATGGCGGTCCCGCCGATGTTGATGTGTCCTGCTTGGGCCACACCTGGGTCGTATCTTGCAAGTTGACGAATCCGGCGACGATGACCCCGCCGACGACGGCGCTAGTGACCGCAGAAGCTGCTATGACTGTGAATATGCTGTGACTCATGAGAATGGGCATTATTGCACAGTTGGGTCTGGATTCCGGAAAGCCCCCTCTCTCCTCTGGGGGAGAGGGGGTTGGGGGTGAGGGGACTCGCTGACTTTGGTTCCCGTGGTCGGGATGATGACTTTCTCATCTCGACCACGGGAACCAATGCTATGGGCTTGAGCCCGCGACCTGCTCCGACTGCGAACCCGACAGGCCAACCACAACCTTGATGCCAGGCTGGCTTGGCTTCCACATGAAGAAGGCGACCGCTTGCAGGATCAATACCGCCAAGCAGAAGAACACTCCTGGGCCAAGCGACAGGCGGGTTAGGGCGGGTAAAGCGAGCGCGAAGCATCCAAGCGGAATGGAGAGGGAGAGAAGGGCCAACAAACCGAGCGCCTTAGCGAGACGATGCTGCCGAGTGTCGGCCAACAGCAACAGCGGTACGAGCAAGGCGGCTAGAAGCGGGAACTTCAGCGGAACCAGAACACTCTGCCCGAGATTGGCTGTCATGTCCCACAGGTAATGACTGACGGGCGTCTCAGGGAATGAATATCGAAGCGTAACGGCACCACTGCCGAGGATCAGGAAGGATTTCGAGAAGCCAATCGGAAGACCGCTTCCGATCAGCAACAACCCCGAAACGAGCGCGCTCTGCACCATGCGGCTGCGCAAGTTTTTGTCCAAATTGACCATCTTGCCTTCCATAAAGCACCACTGCCTCGCCTCACGTGGTTGCGCCATTGGCGTGCATTCTGTGATTGGGGCCAAGGTTTTCCGTCCCTCGGCAAGTTGCATCCCTAGAAATGGAAAGCCCCCTCTCTCCTCTGGGGGAGAGGGGGTTGGGGGTGAGGGGACTCGCCGCCTTTGGATTGGGCAAACCAACAAAACGCCGCGACCCCTCACCCCGGTTCGGGGACTCACCGACTCGGCCTACGGAGCTCCTGCGGAGGGGGCCAGTCCCTTGGCCCCGTCTGGCTTTACGGCCTCACGACGTTCATGGTTTTATTGCCTTTTTCGTTCGCGGTTCCCGTGGTCGTCAGCGCAGGGTTTCGGTCGGCTAAGCAAGGTAACCCCGCGCAAGACCAGGGGTCCAAAGACATCACCCCCGACCACTAGCCCCAGCTCAAACGAATTCGCCCCAAAGGATTACCAGAATTTCGAGGCAAGTGACCTGAGAAGGCCTCGTGGCCCAACATTTGTCGATACAATGTAGTCTGCCCACGGGGAGCAAGTGCCATCAATGAAACACTTTATTACAACTATCGCAGCTGTCAGCCTTGTTGGAGGGGCCATGGCGCAATCTCGTAGCTCGTTCCTGGAAATCGACTCGATCACCGGAATTACGGTGACACCGTCTAACGGAGGACTTTCTTTCTTGGTCGAAGTCAGCAACAACCCGTCGTTCACTTTTGCAAACCACGTCTATCATATCACCGACGTGTTCGGCTTCTGGAACCTGTCCGACGACGACGACCTGACTGTTACCAACGCTGGCTTCACCGGTAATTTCGGACCTTGGGGCGCTAACAATTCGAACTCTGGCACAGGAGCGATTGCAGGTTGGAAATCGAATCCCAACAATGGCATCACCGTGGGTGGAAGTGAGACGTTCACCTACTCTTCTTTGAGCACAGGCAACGTGGAGCGGCTTGGTTTTCACGTCCGGCTGGACGAAAACTTCCCCGGGACAGGCGGCAATACCGGCAACATCACGACCGTCCCTGAGCCCACGAGCATGATTGCTTTGGTCTCTGGCATTGGGGCGCTGATCGCTCGACGGCGACGGGTCGCCCGCTAAGGCTGGCGCCAGAGTCGGGGTGAAATCTATTTCACCCCGACCAAAGGGCCTGCAAGTTAACAAATTGTCATTCCGGCCGTAGAGTAGTGGAGCCGAGGGTCCATCTTCCAACGCCCTATTGCTCTCGAACACGAGCGGAAGTCCATAGCAGGTTCCTCCGTTCCGCCCCGCTCCAGTCGGAATGACAAGTGCGAGACGCATAGCAGGCACAGGGATCCGGATGCAGGCGAGACGCCTGCGGCCCAGGGGGTTCAGACTGTGATGCCAGCAGTCTCTGCCGTGACGATCCCTTGGTTCACTGCGCGTCGGGCGAATTCAACCGGGATCGAACTCTTGGTCAAAGCGTGCTCGAAGTCGATCACGCCTTCCTTCAACAGGCCGAGCAAGCATCCATCAAGAGTCTGCATTCCGAACTCGTGCCCGGTCTGGATGTCGTGGTAGAGCGCGTGGGTTTTGCCGTCGCGGACCATTGTCCTGATGGAAGGCGTCGCGACCATGACCTCGTGGGCGGCGATCCGTCCGGTGCCGTCCTTGAGTGGCAAGAGGGTCTGGGAGATGACCGCCTGGAGCGTCACGCCAAGCTGGGTGCGAATCTGCTCCTGCTGGTCGGGGTCAAAAACGTCGATGATGCGGTCGATGGTCTGGGCCGCGTCCACCGTGTGCAAAGTCGAAAAGACAAGGTGACCGGTCTCGGCGGCGGTGATCGCAAGCTGGATCGTCTCCAAGTCGCGCATCTCACCGACGAGAATCACGTCCGGGTTTTGTCGCATGACATGGCGAAGGGCGTCGTTGAACGAGTGAGTGTCGGTGCCGAGTTCGCGCTGGTTGACAATCGAAAGCTTGTCATCGTGGACGTACTCAATCGGGTCTTCGATCGTGATGATGTGCCTGCGGACTGAAGTATTGATGTGGTTGATGAGCGCGGCGAGGCTTGTCGATTTGCCCGATCCTGTCGGGCCAGTCACGAGAACAAGCCCGCGCGGCATGAGTGCGATCTTCTTGCAGACCTGCGGAAGGTTGAGCTCGTCGATGGTGCGAATCTTGTACGGAATCAAGCGGAAGACGGCTCCAACCTTGCCCCGTTGCCAGTACATGTTGACGCGAAATCGGGCCAGCCCCTTGATTGCATAGGAGAGGTCACACTCCTTGAAATTGAACAGCCTGTCTCGTCGCTCGTCGTTGAGGATGCCGAGAAGCATCTTTTGGTGCTCCTCAGTCGAGATCGGCGGCTCTGGGAGACGTTGCAAATCCCCGTGGATCCGCATGATCGGCGGATTGTCCGCTTTGAGGTGCAGATCACTTGCATCGACCTCAACGACTTTGTGCAACAGTTCGTCTAGCTTAGACATTCCGACCCCAACGGCATTCCTGATTATGCCTCATTGTCTTATTAAGGTGAGGTTCCAAACTGGAACCTGGACCTTCACCTTAGGTTCGCCGAGCCCGCTATCAATACTGTATTTGTCTATTGGACCTAAAAAAACCTCGGGTGACCGCCAATAACTTTCCTTGGTGAAGACCGGTTCGCGTCAACGCACATAGTCCGTTGGCATCCAAAAAGGCCTCACTGGGTGTACAAGACATGAAAGCAAACACAGCATTTCGAATCTTGGGAGCGATGAGCGCGATGACGTTCTTCTCTGCCATGTCACTGGCGCAGGTGGTTGACACCACCGGTGTAGCCTCAATCAATGTCCAAGTGGCGTTGTCACTGTCCAAAGTCACAGATCCAGACTGGGGACGAGTAACACGACCACCGTCTGGTACGGCTGAATATACGCTCAACTATACGACGAGCGCAGTCACCAACTCAGCTGGCGACGGCTACGCTTTTGACGACGGTGCTGCCGGCGAGTTCACCTTGACTGGTGCAGCTTCTGCTCCTGTTACTTTTGCTATTTCAATCGGTGCGTTCAGTGGTGCCACTCCGGTAACGGTTGTAGCCGCCCACATCAATGGATCATCGAACTCGGGAACAGGCACCCTTAGCGGTGGCGGAACCTTGGCACTAAAGCTCGGCGGTATTTTGAGCGTCCCATTTGACGCTTCCCTTGGAGCTCAAACGGCCACTGTAACTGTGACGGTTGACTATCAATAAGATGTTGACCGAAAAGCCCGCAATTCGTTGCAACTACTATAGAGCCATTGTCGTCCTGACTTTGGCTCTCATTTCGGCGATGGCATTTTGCCAACGAGTTGGCGACCTTTTGGTCACTCCAACAAGACTCAAACTAGACGACAAGGCAAGGTCAGGGAGCATCACGCTCGTCAACCGAGGGACACAGACCGTCAGATACCGTTTGAACCTGGTGGATTTGGAGATGTCAGAGAATGGCGACTTGCGCCGAATGACAACACCATTCGCGGCGTCTGCGGCTCCGACCCTCAGCATCTCGCCACGCGAAGTCGTTTTGGCCCCAGGCGGATCTCAGAGGATCAAACTCTTGGCAACCATGCCTTTCGGTATGCCCGATGGAGAACTCCGCACGCACCTCGCTTTTGAACCGTTGACGAAAAACAATGCGGCAACGAGCAAAGACCCTGACGACGGAACTTCGCTTAAGATCAGGTTCGAGACCAAGACAGTGATCTCAATTCCGATTATTGTCAACCACGGTAAAGTCGCGGCGACGGCAACGCTTTCGGATGCGAACCTGACAAACGACTCCGGGTCTTGGGTCGCAAAATTCAAACTTGGCAGGATTGGGAACAGAACGATCAGGGGCGAGATGACAGTCAGTTTTGTTTCAGCGAAGTCTGGAAAGAAGACTCTTCTTGGGATCATTTCCGCACTACCTGTCTATTGCCCAAATTCGACGAGGAGTGTGCGAATTCCCCTCATAGCGGGCAACTTGCCTCCAGAGCAAGGGCAAATAGAATTCAACTTTGTTGAGATTGATCGAGGGAAAAGTGGAGCATCGGCAAGGTTGCTGATTCCCAAACCAGAATAGGAGCGCACAAATCGTAGATTTCTTTGCTGGCCTGGTTATCTGTGCAGCCTTGTTTCGGGTGAGCCCGACCGTTCCGAACTCGGAATTTACGGTCGGGTTTTCTCCGTTGTCAGCCTTCGAAGAACCAATGGAACTGCTCTTGGTCGACATGACCTACCAGCACTCGCGTCTTGGAGCCGATATCTCGGCTCTCCAAGACAAACAAGGTCAACGGTTCCTCCCCCTACAGCTTATCAGTAACGATCTTGGATTCAGATTGCGGATTGATTTGACCCAAAAATCAGCCACTGGATTTCTCCGTTCACCGAGCGACAGAATAGAACTGAACGGCATCATGGGAACCAGCAAGAGCCGACTAGGAAGCATCCGCTTTGCTCCATCCCTCTGCTTCAACCGTGATAAGGAACTCTACATTGAATCTGAACTCCTGGCAAAATTGACCGGGCTCAAATTCAACTGGAGAATGGACAAACTAGAGATTGATGTGCTGTCAGAAGCACCGCTCACGATTCAGAAGAGCTGGGTTATCAACCACCTGATCGACCTCAACGCGCAAGCATCACAAGTCAGCAAGTCAGCTGAACCCACAGTCACCACTCCGTATCGTCTGTACTCGATGCCGACATTGAATTTTCAATTGAACACGATCACGGACTTGAGCGAAGGCTCAAACGAGTTCAAAACGACGCCGAGCATAGAAGGATTCGGCGACCTTGCCCTCATGGGGGCGAATTATAGGTTCTCGACCGATGCCTCGGGAAGGCCGACGATGTCGCTCAGTTTGAGCAGAAAGAGCACTCAGGGCAACCTATTTGGGTCACTCCACGCCAAAGAAATCTTGTTTGGCGATCTCAGCATCGCCCCAAGACCGCTCTACTCAAGGGGTAAGACGGGCCGAGGACTCACCGTCTCCAACTTCACTTTGCCAGGAGAGGACTTCATCACGGGAACCCAAACCGAGGGTCGCGCACAACCGGGCTCACTTATAGAACTCTACCGGGACGATCGCATCCTGAGCGCAACAATGGCTGACGACAAAGGGCGGTATGCGTTCTCAGGCATTCAACTTGAGCCAGGTCCAAACGACTTACGCATCGTTGTCGTTGGACCCAATGGCGACATCCACGAAGAGCAGCGCACCCTCTACAGCTTTACCTCTGGACTGAAGTCGGGCCAAAAGCAATACCGATTCGGGATAGTGCAACCTGGGAGATCACTTCTTGGTTCTGGGGGCCATGGCATCCAAGATCCTTGGGAAGTGTCGGGAGAGTTTCAGAGTGGGCTCTCAAGCAATTCGTGGATGTCGATGACCGGAGTTAGTTTGGCGAACACAAACGCTCTTGGAGTCGGATACCATTCTTGGTTGGGTGGAACACTTTGCAACCTGCAGACCATGGCGTCCGATTCGGGCGGCACCGCCTTCTCTGCGGGACTTTCGCAAAAGTTCGGAAACACATTTGTCTCGTTTGAACACGTCTCAGCTTCTGGAGTGATCGGGGCCGGTGAGTTGCCAGAGCTCAACTTTGGCGCGACCTCAGCCACTAAACTCAGAATCGATGGTCAAACGGAGTGCTTCAACCAGCCTTTGTCCTATGGATTTAGTGTTGCGAGGCAGGACGGTCTCGCTTCTTCTACAGAGCTCAGAGCCCGCTTTAGCGGCGGATTAGGATCCTTGTACTTCTCGAACAGCATCACGTTCAGATCGACCCCCGAAGCCACGTCATCCACAGGAATGTTTCAAGTCCGCAAGCAGTTTGGTTCTTCGACAGGTCGCCTTGAGCTTGGATATGGATTGGGAAACAGTGATACGTTCCAGCTTGCAAGACTGACGATGGATAGAAAGATTTCGTCAGACTACAGAGTTCGGTACGGCCTCGAAAACGACCCGACACGCAACCATCCTGTTTCGGTGCTCGGAACTTTGTACAAAACGATCGGACAGATCGCAGTTGGAGTCAATCTCAGCGCAGACTCTGGCGGAGTTCGCGCCAGTCTCTTGCTATCGACCGGCATAGGGTCTACTGGCCAATCCGGGCGTACAATGCTCCAGAGAACCGGAACAGCGTCATCGGGTACGGTGACAACAAGGGTCTTCGTTGACAAGGATCTTTCGGGAACGTATGACGACGGCGAACAGCTCCTTGAGAACATCGACATCAAAGTTTCAGGAAGATCCGTCCAAAAGGCAACCGGAAAGAAGGGCGTTTGTGTCTTGGACCGGCTCCCAGCAGACCAAGAGATGTCCATTTCACTCAATGAAGACACGTTCGAGGATCCGTCTTGGATCACAGCAAGGCCAAGTATCACCGTGCAACCACGGGCAGGGACAAACATCGCTCTCGACTTCGCTGTCATAGCTTCGGCAGAAATCGAAGGACGAATCGTTGGATTGGACTTCGCGACAAGTGCGCCACAAAGCCTCACAGCCGAACTTCTCAACGCCAATGGATTAATGGTCTATTCTAGTTTGACCGATGACGAAGGCACTTTTGTCTTCAGCAGAGTTTTGCCCGGCACATACAACGTTCGAGTGTCGGACGGAGCAGGTCAGATAGTCGGCCTAACGACACTTACGGTCGCTCCAGGTTCTTCGACAAAGGGCGTTGAGGTCGTTTACCAAAGACCGACCATCCCTGACCAGGTAGCTCCTATACCTGAGCAGGAAATCAGATCGGCAAAGTCTGAGCCAGGATCATCAGGTGAGCAAGATCCTAAAAAACTACCAGAGACCTCTCACGAAGAAACCCCTCAAATGACTGTGGCAGAGTCCAACGAGTCCGCTTCGCCAGTGTCAAGTCACACCAGCGCAAACACACCGAGCCGTGTCCACAAGAACAGCCCAAGAACAAAAGCAACTAAGGGCCAGGTAGACCACAAAGCGTTCTGGGACTAGCAAGGCATCCGTAACTCAAACGAGATCAATGGTCGCTCAAAATCTCAACGCCGCAACATCTGCTTCAGTTCAGAAACGATGCCAGCATAGTTGATCGCGACTTCCTCCGCGATGATTCCAGCCTTGACATACCTTGCAAGTCCTTGGTTCATAGTCTGCATCCCCCAGAACCCGCCTTCGTTCATCAAGTGGTAAATGTCTCCAAAGTGGCCGTCCTCAATTGCTTTTGATACGGTAGGAGTACAGATCAAGATTTCTGGGACAACAACCCGGCCCTGTCCATCGGCGCGAGGAACCAGCTTTTGCGCGATGATGGCGCGGAGCGAGTTCGAGAGCCGCTGACAAAGGTGAACCTTTTCGTGGGGCGGGAACATGTTGATGATTCGGTCAAGGGTCTCATAGGCAGACGCTGTGTGAACCGTCGAGAAAACCAAGTGACCAGTTTCACCAGCCTGGAGCGCGGTGTGCATCGTTGGGATGTCGCGCATTTCACCGACGAGGATAACGTCAGGAGCTTCTCGGACGACCGCGCGGAGAGCAGGCATGAAATCTTCGGTGTCAATACCGACTTCGCGCTGACTAAAGTACGCAGTCTTGTCCTCGTGGGTGATTTCGAGCGGGTCCTCAATCGTAACGATATGAACTGGTCGCGTCTCGTTGATGATGTCGAGCAGAGCAGCAAGCGTCGTGGTCTTTCCGGAACCCGTCGGCCCGGTACAAAGAATCAACCCTTGACGGTGTTTCGTTTGCTCTCCAAGAACAGTCGGCAAACCGAGCTCTTCCAAATTCTTGATGCGCGAAGGGATGATCCTCATGACCGTGGCCGGTCCGCCGCGCTGGCGGTACACGTTGGTTCGCACACGGCACTTCCCTTCAAGGACAAACGCTAGGTCCATTTCGCCCGTATCTTCAAACTTCTTCTTCATCCGCTCGGTCATTACCGTGTGAAGTAGCCGAGTGATGTCGGATTCGGTCAGAGGTGGCCAGTCACCGGGAAGCGGCTTGATAGCACTAAACTGCTTCATCATCGGCTTGTTGCCGACTTTCAGCATCACGTCAGAGGCGACGACTTCGTAGCCCGCTTCGATCAGTTCCAATAAATTGATAGTTGCCGCTTCTCGCATGGAGGTTCACTTCCTTTGGTGTGGTCGCCTATTTGCCCGAGCCGACCTTCCGGAGATTGCGAAGTATACCAATGCGCCCCCCGCAATGCCAGCCACCACCACTAGGGCCAATGGTAGCCAACTCACACCCTCGGATTTGACTGGTTTTTTGACCGCAGGCTTTGCCACATCCTCAACGTAGCGATCTGGAATGTCGAGCTTTGTCGCGTCTTCGGTCAAAGCGAGTATTCGGTATTCGATTCCCTTGGGCGACTGGCTAGCATGGGCACGCAATACTACAGTGTCCGAAGCAAAACTCTGAAGCGTCTGCCTATCGACTGGTGCCTCGCCTTCCAGGGTAATCAAGAACGATTTGATCGCCTGTTTTGAAGCCACTCCAAGAATGCCCTGAACGATCGAGTTCAACCGAACAGTGCCCTTTTCGCGATCTATGATTCCATCTGTCGCGAAGCTGGCTTTGGCAAATTTGAACTTGGGATCAGACCCCGATTGGCCGACGCTCAGGCCCCGTGCCTCTGATCCCAGGTTCATCGCTATTTGTTCGGATTGTCGCTTCAGAACATCTAGTGGATAGTCGAGCTCGGCGATGGTGATTTCAACCATGTCCGCTCCGATCGGGTGCTTTCTGACCATCACGACTGCCTGTGGAGGAACAGACTCCGGATCGAGCTTCTCTAGTCCTTGGCCCCATGCGACCGAACAAAAAAATGCGCAAAAGAAAAGGACAAATAACCGCGACACGCAACTAAGTTACCCTCGAAATCTCGGTCTGTCCTAAGTCCGCACCGCAAAACTTCCGATAATGCGATTCGTCTTAACGAAAACATAGGGAACGATTCGCCCATACTGGGCGTCAGTATTCAGTCAGACCTGGAGCGATTTACTGAGCGAAATGCTAGAATCGCAGGCCCGGAAGCGAACAGACAGATGGAAGACCTTGAACTTGAATCGACACAGCCTCTCTTTT